>Ga0307373_10013611_pt1 | contig 11348 bp, 8 predicted proteins | sample OX2MG_FD_202534 | JGI IMG/M metagenome (GOLD analysis project Ga0307373, IMG submission 202534) | Soil microbial communities from Risofladan, Vaasa, Finland - OX-2 | ecosystem: Environmental > Terrestrial > Soil > Coastal area > Acid sulfate soil | place: Finland: Risofladan, Vaasa | collected... | reverse complement strand
GTACGACGATCACGTTTCGGACTCCAGTTGCTCGCGATCCGCGACGACGAGGACCGCGCGCTGGGCCTCGGAGTCAGAGTGACCGCTGTCAAACTCACTGGTTTCACGATGTCGGCCTTCACTATTGGCATGGCCGGGGCGCTCTACGCCATGTTCATTGGTCAGATCTATCCCCAGTTCGTCTTTGATCCGACGTTCGACATCACGGTCGCGCTGATGGCTTTCTTCGGTGGATTCGGTACGCTCCTGGGTCCCCTGCTCGGAGGTCTCATTCTCGAATCGTCCCAGCAGTACTTGACGCTCACGTTCACGAACGGCTCCTTGTACTTGATTCTCTTTGGCGTCTTGTTCTTGCTCGTCATTCTCTTCATGCCCCAGGGCATCGTCGTTCGTGTGTCGCAACTGTGGGCTCAGCGAAACCGGAGACGTGAGACCCCGCTAACTCCGGACGCTGTGGCCGCCATGGGCGTTGGCCACTGATGGTCAAACTTCTCGAGGCGCAGGACGTGTCGCGTGCTTTCGGTGGCGTCCAGGCATTGAAGAGCTGTTCACTCACCGTTGACAAAGGGAGCATCACGGGTCTCATCGGTCCCAATGGATCGGGCAAGACCACCTTGTTCAACGTCATGACCGGTTACGTGAGGCCCGATCACGGCACGATCCTCTTTGACGGCAACGACGTGACCAACGCCCCGCCCAACAAGATCTTCGCCCTAGGCGTGGGTCGCACGTTTCAACTCACGCGCATCTTCTCGCGGATCAGCGTCATCGAGAACATGCTGGTCGCCACGCAGCGCGACGAGAGTTGGCTGCGCGGACTCACACGCTCGAAGTCGTCACGTTCCGAACTGGACGCTGCGATGGAGTGGCTTGATTTCGTTGGACTTGCCCGTCTCGCGTCACTGCAAGCGGGATCGCTCTCCTTCGGTCAGCGAAAGCTGCTGGAGTTGGCTTACGTGTTGGTCGCCGATCCCGACGTCATCTTGCTCGATGAGCCAGCGGGTGGTGTCAATCTGACATTGATCAATGAGATCAGCGAAAAGATTCTTGCCCTAAATAAAGGTGGCAAGACGTTCCTCATTGTTGAACACAATATGGAATTCGTCATGAAGATCTGTGACAAGGTCACGGTGATGTACCAAGGTTGTGATCTGGTGACGGGCACGCCCGCCGAGGTGCGCAGCAGCCCCCAGGTCTTGGACGCGTATCTGGGCGGCAGTGACGACGAATCGAATCAAGTGGTTGGCCATGGCTGAGTCGACGGCCTTCGTGCGCTTTGAAGGGGTCGTCGCCGGGTACGGTGGGGGCGACGTAATTCGGGGCGTCGACTTCGACGTTCCCCAAGGTGGCGTGACGTGCATTGTGGGACCGAATGGATCGGGTAAGTCAACCTTGCTCAAGGTCGTTAGCGGCCTCGTGCGTCCCCGACTGGGTGGGATTTGGTTCAAGGGGACTCCGCTCGTGGGCTTGACACCGAGGGAGATTCTCAAACTGGGCATCGTCCAAGTGCCACAGAATCACAGTCTCTTTCGCGAAATGACCGTGGAACAGAACGTGGAACTCGGTGCGTTCCTCATCAAGGATCGAAAGCTCATCGCCGAGCGTTTAAAAAAGGTGTGCGAGATATTCCCCATCGTGGCCGAGCGGGCCAAGGACAAAGCCGGAAGTCTCTCGGGCGGTCAACAGCGTCTCGTGGAGTTTGCGCGCGGCTTGATGCTAGAGCCCGAACTCGTCGTGCTCGACGAACCGTCGATGGGACTCGATCCGAAGACCCTGCGCTTGGTATTCGACACCATTAAGATGATGAATAGTCTCGGACGAACGGTGTTGCTCGTAGAGCAGAACGCCCGTCAGGCGCTTCGAATGAGCCATTTCGCGGTGGTGTTGGAAAACGGTCTCGTTCGACTTTCTGGCTCAGGCACCGACGTGTTGAACAACCCAGAGATCGGCGCGCTCTATCTGGGTGGCAGCATCGAAGAGTCGTCAACGCAAACATCGCGTTAGTCGAACGAACGTTAGGAAGGTGGTGACATGAGTGACGACAAGGCCAGCATCGGCTGGATTGGTTGCGGTCGAATGGGCACCGCGATGGCCACGCGCTTGGTCGTGGCGGACTACGACGTCACCGTCACCAACCGCACTCGCGCGAAAGCTGAAGTGCTCGGTGAACTGGGCGCGAAGGTGGTCGACACGCCGCGAGACGTCGCCGGGTGCGACGTCATCTTCATCATGGTGTCGGCGGATACGGAGCTACTCGCTGTGACCACTGGTCCGAACGGCATACTCTCGAGCGACGTTGCGGCGCCCAAGGTCGTGGTGGACTGTTCCACCGTGTCGTCGGCGACGTCGGCTCTGGTACGAAAAGCGCTCGCGGAAAAGAACGTCGAGTTCCTCGCCGCGCCCGTGAGTGGCAACCCGAAGGTCGTCGCCTCGGGAAAGCTCACGCTCGCGGTGTCAGGTACGCGCCACGCCTTCGAGACGGTCCAGCCCTATTTGAGTGAACTCGGCCACGGCGTCACGTACGTCGGCGATGATGAGGTCGCTCGACTGGTCAAGATCTGTCACAACATGCTCTTGGGTATCGTGACCCAAGCGATGGCCGAGGTGACGGTATTGGCCGAGCGCGGAGGCATTGCGCGAAGCGCGCTCCTCGAGTTTCTCAACAACTCCGTCATGGGTTCGACGTTCTCTCGATATAAGACCCCGGCCTTCGTCAATCTCGACTTCACGCCAACCTTCACGCCGGTGCTACTTCGAAAAGACTTCGACCTGGGCATGGCCGAGGCCAAGGCGATGAACGTGCCCATGCCGGTCTCGGCACTGTGCACCCAACTCGTCCTCGGCGCTATCGGTGCCGGCTACGGGGACGATGACTTCGCGGTGTTGCTGCTCGAACAGGCCCGCAGCGCCGGTTTGGTGATGGAGTCCGAGAACGTCATCATCGACGATGGACTGAGGGCGACGAAGTGAGCGAGGGATTCGGACCGATCGTCAACACCCCCGGACACAACGGGGTTGACTTCGAGACCCGCGTCGACTTCGATCGATTGCGCCGCTACCGTCTCGCTCGGGCCCGTGAGGCGCTTGAGGCGAGCGATCTCGGCGCGATCCTCCTGTTCGACTTCTACAACATTCGCTACGTCTCACAGACGTGGGTGGGCGGCGCGCTCGGGGACAAGATGTCTCGATACTGCCTACTCACTCGCGGTGGCGAACCCATCATCTGGGACTTCGGATCAGCGGCGCGTCACCACCAACTCTTCGCCCCTTGGCTCGAACCCGAGAACTGTCGTGCCGGCATGCTCGGACTTCGTGGCGCCATCGCGCCCCAAGCCGGGCTCTTCGAATCGGCCGTGAAGGAGATCGTCGGACTCTTGAAGGATCTAAACGTCTTTGATCAGCCCATTGGAATTGATATTGTCGAACTGCCCTTCCTCTTCGAAATTCAAAGGGCCGGCGTTGAGATTCGCGACGCGCAACAACTGATGCTCGATGCTCGCCAGATCAAGAACCAAGACGAGTTGATGCTGCTCTCCCAGGCGGCGGCCATGGTCGACGGGGTCTACCATGACATCTTCGAGGCCCTGAAACCTGGCGTACGAGAGAACGAGATCGTGGCGCTGGCGAACAAGCGCCTCTACGAAATGGGATCTGAGCAAGTCGAGGCCATCAACGCGGTCTCGGGCGAGCGCTGTAACCCGCACCCTCACAACTTCACCGACCGCATAATTCGCCCCGGTGAGCAGGCGTTCTTCGACATCATTCACTCCTTTAACGGCTACCGGACCTGTTACTACCGCACCCTGTCGGTGGGCAGTTCTACCGCTCCGCAGCGTGACGCCTACGCCAAGGCCCGCGCGTGGATGGACACCGCGATCGACCTCGTGCGACCTGGCGTGGGTACCAACGAGATCGCCCTGGCCTGGCCGGCGGCGACGGAGTTCGGTTTCGCCAACGAGATGGCGGCCTTTGGTCTGCAGTTCGGTCACGGTCTCGGCCTGGGTCTTCACGAGCGGCCGGTGATCAGCCGACTCAACAGCGTGCGTGACCCCATTGAGCTCCAAGCGGGCATGGTCTTTGCGTTGGAGACCTACTGTCCGGGCTCGGACGGGGTGTCGGCGGCGCGAATTGAAGAGGAAGTTGTCGTAACCGAAAATGGTCCAGCGATTCTTACGCACTTTCCCGCGCAAGAACTCATGGTCGCGAACAAGTACTAGGAGAGACAAATGACCAGCACGAAGGTAGCGCCGACGGAAAACGATGTCGACTTTCGCCTTGAGATGTACCGCAGCCAGTTCGCGCTGCGTCAGTTTGAAACACGCGCCTACGACCTATTTTTAGAGAACTACGTCAAGGGTACGAGTCACCTTTCCATCGGTCAAGAAGCCATCGCGACCGGCGTCGCGGCCGCGATGCGTCCCACCGACTGGACTTTCGCGACGTACCGCGGCCACGCGCACACGCTCGCCCGGGGCGTACCGATGACGCCGGTGTTCGCCGAACTGATGGGCCGCACGAACGGCCTCATGGCTGGCAAGGGCGGTTCGATGCACTTGACCAGCGTCGAGCACGGCGTGATGGGTTCCTACGCGATTATTGGCGCGCACTTACCGATCGCCTGTGGGGCGGCGTGGAGCGCCCAGTATCGCGGCACCGACCAAGTCGCCGTTGCCTTTTTCGGTGATGGCTCCACCAACATCGGCGCGTTCCACGAGGCCCTCAACTTTGCGGCCGTGTGGAAGCTACCGGTCATCTTTTTTTGCGAAAACAACCTATGGATGGAGTACACCCGAACCTCAGAGGTGACGGCCGTCGCCAATCCCGCGGCCGACCGGGCCTCGGCGTACGGTTTGGCGAGCATCATCATCGACGGCAACGACGCCGACGAGGTCTACGAGGTCACCGCCGCGGCGATCAAGCGCGCCCGAGCGGGAGACGGTCCGAGCATGATCGAGGCGAAGACCTACCGTCACGGTGGGCACTCGCGCGCCGACCCCGGTAAGTACCGCCCCGACGAAGAGTTGGCCGAGTGGCTCACCCGAGACCCCATTCCCCGTTACCGAACGCGTCTGCTCGAAGCGGGCGTGAGTGAAGACGAGTTGCGCGCAATCGAAACTGACGTCGACGCCGAAGTTGACGCGGCGACCGAGGAGGCGAAGTTGGGTGGCGTGCCCGGTGAGGATCTGTTGTTAAAGGACGTATGGGCTGATGGAGGTGCCGCATGGCGCAACTGACATTTCGTGAAGCAATCGCACGCGGCATCGCTCAAGAGATGCGACGCGACGAATCCGTCGTTCTCCTAGGCGAGGACGTCGGCGCCGCCGGGGGCGTCTTTAAGGGCACCGTCGGGCTCCTCGAGGAGTTTGGTAGTACGCGCGTGCGCGATACCCCCATTAGTGAGCAGGCCATATTGGGCGCAGCCATGGGCGCGTCGATGACGGGACTTCGTCCTATCGCCGAGATCATGTTCTCGGACTTCTTCGGGGTCTGTTGGGACATCGTCGCCAACGAGATCGCCAAGAGTCGCTACATGACGAACGGTCAGATGTCGTTTCCCCTCGTGATTCGCTCGGGCAATGGCGGCGGCCTTCGCTTTGGTGCCCAGCACTCTCAGAGTGTCGAGAACTGGGCGATGATGATCCCGGGACTCAAGGTCGTCGTTCCGTCCAACGCGCGCGACGTCATTGGTCTAATGGCCGCCGCCGTGCGCGACCCCGATCCCGTGATCTTCCTCGAGGCGAAGTCGCTGTACGCGTCAAAAATGGACGTGCCCGACGGGGAGATCGTTGACACGCTGGGTTCAGCGAAGATCCTGCGTCAAGGCTCGAGCGCCACGGTAGTGGCGTTGGGCGCCATGGTTCCTCGGGCCCTCGAAGCCGCCGAGGAACTCTTCACCAACGGCATCGACTGCACAGTCATCGACGTTCGCTCCCTCGTGCCCCTTGACACGATGACGTTGTTGCGAGAGGTGTCGGCCACCGGACGACTTTTCACGGTGGAAGAGAATCCGCGACTCTGCGGGTGGGGCGCCGAGCTCGCTTCGATCATCGCCGACGAGATCTTTTACGACTTAGACGGGCCAATCGTGCGCATCACGACCCCGCATATCCCGTTGCCCGCCGCGGACTCCCTCGAAGATATGGCGATTCCTTCCGTCGAACGCATCGTCACCACAATTCACAAGGCTATGAATTCGTAGATTTCTTCTCACCTGCTGACGTGGCGTCGAGTCGGCTCGGTTGACACATTGGGCGTTGCGGCGTCGTTCACGAAGTCCTTACATTCGCTGGCTAACGGGTGGCCAGCGACGAGTGACTATCACGACGGGGGTGCTCGACGCGACGCAAATTTGGACGTCTTCATTCGTTGGCGTGTCCAGAAAGTTCGGCGTCGACGAAGCAGCGACCAATGTACCGAGCGCCTAGACATGCCTGGCGTTATTTTGCGGTCCACAGTGAGCACGGAATCGACGTTGTTGGCGACAGCGCGTGCGGTGGTACCGGATCAAAGGATCCTTGGATTATGGAGGACCGCAGTGACGACCCTCGACGTGGCCACGAGACTTCAGGTGAGAGCAGACTGCCTAATCTGTCCAAGGTCGACTATGCGAGACTGGGCCCGTGTTAGGGCGCGTCACCATCGGATCTCACCTCACCGCGCTCGCCGTCCTAGCCCTTGGCGTGGCAGTCCTCGTGCCCGTGGGTGCGCGCGCCGATGCAACGGCGACCCGACACGCGAGTACGTCATGGCCCACGTCGTGCCCGGGTCGACCCGACAGTATCGACCAGTCAGCTACTACCTCAGGCGACGTCGCCCAGTCCATTGACGGCTTGATCGTCGGGTGCTTTCGCGTTCCCGACGATCGCCAATCCACCCTCTACGTCGCCTTGCAAAGCGACATCGCGCGCCTCAACGGTCCCGGGACAGTCCCGCCCTCGAAGATCCCGACGACGACGCCGTCGGGATCGCCGGACGGGTACTTCACCGTGTCCACCACGGCCCACACGGTGCGTCCGGGCGAGCGCATCGAAATCAGCGGCCACTACGTGCACGGTCTCCGACCCGCCAACGCCAGTTCGGCCACCCTCTGTTGGAACGGGTGTCTGAGCGGCCTTCAAGAGGACGTGACGCTGCACTGGAGTTCATCGAGCGAGTTCCACGCGGTACTCGTCGTGCCCGACGCCCCGTGGTACGTCGTCTACCACGGACAGCCCTCGGTCCACCCCCTCGCCTCCGGGACCTATGCCGTTGGCGTCGAGTGCATCACCTCTATTTCGGGTTGCGCCCTACGAGGGGCCCAAGCCCAGGTCCATGTGCGCCTCGTCGCGCCAAGGGCCACGTGGTGCACGGCGCACGTGCCGTGCGGCTCACTACGCCTGAGCACCACCAGCACGACCATCGGCGACGTGGTCGAGGTGCACGGACGCGCTCCTCTCGTCACCCTGATCGGTCAACCCTGGGGCTACTCGCTCGACCTGTCCTCGTCGAATCTCGGCAGTCGACCCGTCGCCTTCACGGGAGTTGCCGTCAGCGAGGACCTCGCCACCATCGCCCCGCAAAACCTCACCGTCGACCCCGGCCAGACGTGGGAATCACTTCACCTCTCACCCGTCACCCTGGCGTCGTGGTCGTCACCGTCGCCGCTCAACCCCACGCCGGCGTCCCCACTCGTCGCCTGGTGTGAGCCCGGCGCGGTCGTCGTGACCGGAGGCGCGCACCCCTACCGAGTACCAACGACGGGCGCCGCTCGCCTGCTCGCCTCGCACCACCTATCACCCTCGGGGTCGGCGGCGGTGTCACCGTGCGTGTCGGCTACCGTTGAGCCCGGCGCGCCACAGCACGTCTTTGCGACCTTCACCGCGTTACGCAGCGAGATCCCTCGAAACTCCCTCGCGGGCCTCTACACCTCGAACGGCGGTGTGACCTGGCATCTCGTACCCTCGCCCCCGGGACACGCCGACATTGACTTCGGCGGCTTTCGCGTCGTCGGCCGCCGCGTCGAGGCGCTCTTCGCCAACCGCCGCGGGAACGCCGCCTACGACGCTACGACACCAGTCGCGACCGAGGCCACCTCGAACGGTGGCGTCATCTGGTCAGCGTCAACGCTCGGCTGTCCGATCGATGGACCCTGCACGACCTTCGGTCCCGACGTCCCCGACAACTGCGCCATGACGAGCCAACCCGAAGCCGTACTCGTAGGGCCAGCCCATGGCCCGTCAAGCGGGGTTAACTTCAGCGAATCACGCTGGGTCACCGAGGTGGACGCCTGCTACTCCCAGCAGCTCTCGGCGACCGCGTCGGGCCCCGAGCTCCTCGCCGATCCGTCCTCCATCTACCCCCTGCTCATCTCAAACGACGGCGGACTCACCTGGCATAACGTGCGACTTCCCGTGCTCAAAGGACTTGGCGCGCCCGGGGGCATGGAGGACGCCCTCGTTCTCACCGCGAACGACACGCTCGTGGCCAACGTCCAGGAGACCGCGGACGTCGGCCCAGCGCGTCTCTTCCTGCTCAGACCCGGCGCGTCATCGTGGTGCCGGGTGCGAGGAATTCCGCCCGCGAGCGATCACCAGTTGGTGACGCCACTTCGGACCAATAGCGACGGCCTTCTGTGGGGTCAGTACCCGGTGAACAAAGCGAACCCTGTCGTCGCACGTCACTTCGTTGCGTGGAGCGACCTGCACTGCTAACAACCACGTCGACGCTGCGCCAATGAGCCCCGTGTGGCCGAGCCTTTTACCGGATTGACATCGTGAGAAGTTGCGCATCTAGTTTCTTCAAAGTATTTGTGACCATTTAATGTCCCTTCGCCCCTGGGCTAGGGGCGCGCAGCGCCAAGGAGAGCAGAGGGGAAGGTTTTGGTCGCAATTTCCTTCTCCCTTCGTGACCATTGTTGCGAACGTGTTCGCCAAAGGCGCATCGGCTCGCTGCACGCGGCACACGATCCTCGTCGTCGTAAGGAAGTCGGAATACACGCTGATAGCAAGCACGTCGTACCGAACGCGGTGTCGGGGACCCGACGTGACTCTGCCACCTTGCAATGGCGGCTCGCTCCGGCCAGTCCGGACCAGCGGTAGAGGTCCTACCTCAACAATCATGAGACGGGACCGCGACATTGTCCCGCCCAGAGCGGAGTGCCAGGATGGTTCGATGCGAGCCGTTCGGACATGCCTAGGCGCCGTAAGCGCTCTCGCGCTCTTGACATTCGCTTCACCCGCCGAGTCAGCCACCAGTGCGATCCCCGTCCTCCTCGCCCCGGTGCCGCACACTAACTTCGCCTACGTAATCGAGTCGGCGAGCTCGGGTTGTGGACACACTTTCTGCCTTTGGTTCTCTCGAATCAGCGACCCACCTGCTCCGGCCTCAGACCGCCGTCTCCCCCCGCTCCATGCTCTGGGGGGCCAGCCAACGGGCAACCTGGAGTCACTGCAGTTCACTTCGTCCAAGGACGGCTACCTCTGGGCCAACGAAGGACGCGTTAGCGCGCTCTACGTCACCACCGACGGCGCACACTCTTGGCATCGGACTGTGGCTACCTCGTCAATGCTGCCGGTCCATCCTTTCACCGCGACCCAAGGCCACCTCTACTTCGTCACCGATACCTGTTCGGGAATGGGAATCTGTCGCGACTTCCGACTTCACTCAGCCGGAGCGAGTGGCGCCACCTGGACTAGTCGACCTCTGGTGCTCTCACCGGAGACCAGCGGCGTCGGGCTCGGCGCGATCGGCTCGGAGCTCTGGATCGAGGAGGGACTCTCTACGGGAGTCCGAGTCCTCTTCTCACGAAATGCCGGACGCACTTTCACCCAGTGGACTACCAACATCGACGGCGCGCCCACGGGGTGCATCATGACCGCCAGCTCCCCGAGCAACATCTGGGCGGAATGCCCGACCGGCATGAATTACCTCTACGAAGCCAGCGTCGACGGGGGCCGCCATTGGCGAGCTATCGACACCGGTGGCTTTATCTCATTGACCGCTGGAGGCGCGTTCGATCCCGTGAACGCCCACGTGGCCTTCGTCGACGTCGGCGCCGACGCAATAAGCCACGGGGCCGATCTACTGCGGGCGAGCGCCGATGGCGCGACGGTGAAGGTCGGGCGGCTGGGCTGCTCGATCCTCCTCGGCCTCGACTTCGTCGATACGACCCATGGCCTCGCCGACTGCCAGCAGACCCCACTGGCCAACAGCGCCGTTCTCCTCATGACTTCCGACGGCGGACGTACTTGGATCCCCTTCCACTGATCGGGTGTGGATGCCCGACCGTAAACGGGAGCGTCAGCGACCATTGGCACTCGCCGTGCCAAAGAAAGAGTGTTGAAGTCGGAGAGCCGACGCATTAGGTCTGCCGCCAAGCACTGGCTTCCATTGCCGAAGGTCTGATTATTGTCGGAGTCGCAAGGTAGGGATGGCAGATCCCCGTCACTTCACGCTGACTGCGGGCGTGTCTTTGGTTCAACCTCAAAGTGAGAGTGGGTGCAATGCTTGGTCCGCTCGAGTTCCAGCGACCTGGCCCATCAGCGCCCAACGAAGAGCTACTTGATGACGCGCACCAGCGAGCCGTTGCTCGCCTTGAGTTCAGTCACTGAGTTGCTTTGGACGTTCACCACCCAGACGTGAATGGCGTCAAATGCGTAGACGGCGGAGGAGGTGTCAAAACCGTCGGCCCTGGCATTAAGGACCCGCACTAGCGAGCCGTTGCTCGCGTTGAGTTCGATGACCGTGTTCACATTCGTCACCCACAGGTGGGCACCGCTGGCGGCAATGGTGAAGGGCCCGTTGAATCCGACTAGGGCACGAAGCCCGATGACACGCACCAGCGAACCGTTCGCGGCATTGAGTTCGTTGACCGAATTGCCGTCGTAGTTCGCTATCCATACGTGCGAACCGCTGGCGGCAAACGCGGGTTGATTAAATACTCCAGCTTTAGGGTTGATGACACGCACCAGCGAGCCGTTCGAGACATTGAGCTCGGTGATCCTGTTGCCTAAGACATTGTTCATCACCCATACGTGCGAACCACTCACGACAATCCCGATCGGCATGCTGAACCTGTCCGCCTTGGCGTTGATGACCCGCACCACCGACCCGTTGCTCGCGTTTAACTCGATGACCGAGTTCAAGTTCGCCACCCACACCTTGGTACCGCTCGCAGTAATGGCGAACAGCGCCATCGGATCGGTGGGGTCGAGAGGATGTTTGGCCTTGATGACGCGCACCACCGACCCGTTGCTCGCGTTTAGCTCGATAATGCGGTTAAAGTCCGTCACCCAGACGTGCGAACCGCTCGCGGCAATGCTGTTGGGCGCCGTGAGTCCCCCGACGACGTGAGAAAGGCTGATGACGCG
>Ga0307373_10013609_pt1 | contig 11348 bp, 11 predicted proteins | sample OX2MG_FD_202534 | JGI IMG/M metagenome (GOLD analysis project Ga0307373, IMG submission 202534) | Soil microbial communities from Risofladan, Vaasa, Finland - OX-2 | ecosystem: Environmental > Terrestrial > Soil > Coastal area > Acid sulfate soil | place: Finland: Risofladan, Vaasa | collected... | reverse complement strand
ACCGGTGTAAACGGCTTTGCAGGCCGCTGGATAGCCGCTCTCCCACGTCGCCAGGGACCCGTAGGTTAGCGACCGGCCGGGGTCGCCTGCCGGCCACGCGTCGTGCGGGTCGCGTGTGAATCGGCGTCGCGTCAGGCCGGCGTGGGCGCGGTCTCGGGACGCGCCGGATGGCGATCGTGGGACGCATGAGATGCCTCCGCGTCTGCCGCGTCGTGCTCGACGTTGCCCTCGACGTTGAGCTGCGGGATCACGCGATCGAGCGTCTTCGGCAGCGCCCAGTTGGCCTTGCCGACCACGAGCATCAGCGCGGGCACGAGCACCGAACGCACGATCAAAGCGTCCATCAGCACGGCGGCGGCGAGGCCGAGGCCGAACATCTCGATGATCACCTGTCCGCCGAGGATGAACGAGGCGAACACGAAGATCATGATCGCCGCCGCGGCGGTGATCGTGCGGCCGGTCGCCTCCAGGCCGCGGGTCACCGCAAGGCGGTTGTCGCCGGTGCGGTGCCATTCCTCGTAGATCCGGCTGACGAGGAACACCTCGTAGTCCATCGATAGTCCGAACAGGATCGCGAACATCATCACCGGGATGAAGGCCTCGATCGGGCCGGTCTGATTGACGCCGAGGAGGGAGCCGAGCCAGCCGAACTGGAACACGGCGGTGATCACGCCGAACGCCGCGCCCGCTGAGAGCATGTTCATGACCGCGGCCATCGCTGGGATCGCCAGGCTCCGGAAAACCGCCGTCAGCAGCAGGAAGGACAGCACCACCACGACGCCGATGAACAGCGCCAGCTTGCTTGAGAGCACCTTCGAGAAGTCGGCGAAGATGGCGGTCTGGCCGCCGATCAGGACGTGCAGGTCAGTGCCGGCGCTGGAATGCGGGACGACCATGTTGCGCAGCGTCGTCAGCAGCGCGCTCGTGGACGCCGCCTGGGGGGAGCCCTGCGGATAGACGTCGGCACTGGTCACGGGCGGCGCGCCGTGCTTGCCGGGGAGCGTGACCGGCGTAGTGACCCGTACGACGCCCTTGGTGCCGGCCACGGCGTGCGTCACCTTCGCGAAGGCGGCCTGTTCGCCGGCATTGTGGATCTGCGCGACCAGTTGGAGTGGGCCGTTGTAGCCCGGTCCGAAGCCCTTGGCCAAGAGGTCGTACGCCTGTCTGGTGGTACTGCCGGCGGGATCAGAGCCGGCGTCCGAAGAGCCGAGGCGCATCGAGAGGAACGGGAGCGCGATCACCGCCATCACTACCGCGGCGAGCGTCGCGATCAACGCGGGCCGCGACTGGAGGATGCCCGACCAGCGGACCCACCAGCCCGACCCGTCGCTCGTCTTCAACTCGCCGGCCGCCAGGCTGCGGCGGGCACGCCGGCCGAGCACGCGTGGCCCCATGAACCCGAGCAGGGCGGGCAGCAGAGTCAAGGCCGACAGCACGGTGAAGGCCACCACGATCGACGCAGCGATCGCGACTCCGTACAGGAAGCTGACCCCGAGCGCGAACATCCCGAGCAGCGCGATGCAGACTGTCATCCCGGCGAACAGGACCGCTCGGCCGGAGGTATCGACCGCGTCGACGATAGCGTCCTCCACGCTCTTGCCGCGCTGGAGCCCCTGCCGGTAGCGGGTGACGATGAACAGGGCGTAGTCGACGCCGACGCCGAGCCCGATCAGCAGCGAGAGCTGCGAGCTGAACGAAGCCATCTGGATCAGGTGCGACAGAAGGCCGATCGTGGCCGTGCCCGCACCCAGCGCCAAGCCGGTGGCGAGCAGCGGCAGCACGGCCGCCAGCATCGATCCGAACACGATGAACAGCACGATCAGCGCGGCGAGCACACCGAATCCGACGCTCGAGATGTTGGTCTTGAGGCTCTGTTCGGCGACCTGGCCGCCGACGGCGACCTCCACGCCGGCCCCAGCGCCTGCCTTCGCGGTGTTGACGAACTTCGTGGCCTGGCTAACCGTGAACTTCGATGCCTGCTTGGACATCGTCACGATCGCGAACGCCACCTGACCGGAGTGCGACACCTGCGCGCCGGCCTTGGCGCCGTAGGGCGATACGATCGAAGCCACATCTGGGAGCTTGGCCACGTGGGCGAGCATCGCCTCGTTGCGCGCCTTCACCGCGGGATCAGTGACGCGTCCGTGCTTGACCGCGATCACGATCTGCTCACGGTCGCCCGCCGCCTTGGGGGCGGCGTGCTCGAGCAACTGCAGCGCCTTAAAGCTCTGGGTGCCGTTCAGGCTGAAGCTGTCGTTGTACGCGGTGCCGGCGCTCGTGCTGAGCGCCGCCAAGCCAATCATGCCCACCAGCCAGGCGGCGAGCACGAGCCGGCGATGGGTGACGCACCATCTGGCAATGGATCTCATGAGGCTTCTCCGAAGGTCGGCGGCGGCGGATTTCGTCCAGCGCGGGCGGCGGGGGTCTGTGGAGGGACTGATGGTGACGAGGAACTTACCGGCTGTCAAGTAAAAACTGACTAAACGGTAAGTCGATACTTGCCAGAGGGTAAGCCGACTGGTAGCGTTCCGCACGATGTCTGTTCCTGCATCAACCAGGCCGGTGCCTGCGCCCGTCTCGCCGGTTTCCGCGACGCGCGCACGGATTCTCGATGCGGCGCTCGAGCTGTTCTCAGCGCATGGGTTTGACGGCACGACGCTCCAGCAGATCGCCGACCGCCTCGGATTCACCAAAGCCGCGCTCTATTACCACTTCCGCTCGAAGGACGACCTGCTTCGAGCTCTGATCGCGCCCGCGATTGCCGACCTCGATGCACTCCTGGACGCCGATGAGCAGGAGGCTGATACGCCCGCACGGCGCCGCCATTTCGTCGAGGACTACATCGACGTGATGCTTCGCCAGCGGCGGCTGATCGCCTACATGGCGAGCGACCTGGCGATCGTCGCGCACCCGGCGATTTCCGGCGGGAACGCCGCGCGCCGCGACCGCCTGCAGACGCGGCTCGCCGGCGACGGACTCGAATTCAGTGAGCAGGTGCGCGTGACGATGGCGACGCGCGCGATCGGTGGGGTGATCGCGCAGTTTCCGGATGCCGATCTCACGGAGCTACGAGCGGTATTGATCGAGGCGACGCGGGCCCTGCTACGTGTCCGCAAGACCCGAGCGGCAACGGCCGGCGGCGCCGAGCGTGGCTAGCGATCAGGCTGTGAGCAGGACGGCGTTGCCACTTGGGTCGTGGACGCGCGTGGCACTGTCAGCCGCGGCCTCGGTCGCGATCCCGGCCGCCTGCACGCGCGCGAGCACGTCGGAGAGCGCGGTTGTGTCGGGCAGCCTGATCTCGTAGGCGCCCAGCCCGACCGCGCCCGGCGGTGGAGCGCTGCGGCCGCGGCTGTTCCAGGTGTTCAGCCCGATGTGGTGGTGGTAGCCGCCGGCGGAGACGAACAGAGCGCCGGGATACGTGCGCACGGTGATGTCAAAGCCGAGGACGCCTGCGTAGAAGCGCTCGATCTGCTCGAGCTCGGCGACCTGCAGGTGCATGTGTCCGATGCGCGTGCCCTCGGGCATGAGCGCGTCGGCGTCCGGATCGAACGGCGCGTCGTCGAGTTCGTGCAACAGGCCCTCGATGTCGAGCGGCAGCGTCGCCATCGCGAGCTGACCGTCCGCGTCGCGCCGCCACGTTGAGCGGTCACGGTCCCAGTAGATCTCGATGCCGTTCCCGTCCGGGTCGTTGAGGTACAGCGCCTCGCTCACCAGGTGATCGGACGCGCCGCTCAGGCGCCAGCCGCCCTGAACGAGCCGGGTGAGCGCCACTGCCAGGTCGCGTCGGCTCGGCACCAGGATCGCGAAGTGAAACAGGCCGGTGTGGCGCGGGTCTCGCGGTGACGCGGAGCTGTCGCCGACGACTGAGAGGAGGGGAGGCCAGCGGGCCTCCCCTCCCAACAGAACCGAACCGTCGGGTTGCTCGGCCGCGCTCAGTCCGAGCAGCCCTTCGTAGAACGCGCGCGAGCGCTGGAGATCGGAGACCGTCAGGTGGACGCGGCCGATGGCCGTCGCAGGCGCGATCGAAGGGGTCGGATCGGTCGGTGTCTGGACGGTCATCGGCGCTGGTCCTTAGACGTTAGCGAGGGAGTGGTGGTGCTCGACGATCTCGCGGAGCACGTGTTCCAGCTGCTCGAGCGACTCCTCGTCGATCAGATTGCTGTGGTCGTCGAACTTCTCCTCGGCATGGCCGACCGAGAGCTCGACATCGCTCACGCGCGCGCCGGCGATGCCGAGCGCCCTGCGCAGCTGGTCCTGCGCCCACATGGCCCCGTAGGCCGTGGTGCTGGCGCCGATCACGGCGACCGGCTTGCCGTACAGCTTCGCCTCCGGACCATAGGGGCGGGAGCCCCAGTCGACCAGATGCTTGAGCTGGCCGGGCAGTGCCGTGTTGAACTCAGGTGTGGCGATCAGCAGGGCGTCGGAATCGTCGATCTTCTCGAGGAGCCTGTCGACGCTCTCCGGATGGTCGCTTTCGCGATCCTCGTTGAAGGGGGCGAGCGACTCCAGGTCGTCGTAGATCTCCACCTCGACATCCTCGGGTGCGTGCTCGGCGGCAGCCCGCAGCAGGCCCGTGTTGTAGGAGAGCCTGCGCAGGCTGCCGGAGATGGCAAGGACCTTGGTCAACTTAGGCTGCCTTGACCGCGGAGACGCTGATGACGAGCTTGACCTCGTTGGCGACCAGGAGGTTGCCGTTGGGCAGGGTCTGGTTCCACTTGAGGTCGAATTCGCGACGGTCGATCTTGCCCTCGAGCTCGAAGCCGATGCGCTCGTTGCCCCACGGGTCCTGGCCGTTCTCGCCGATTTCACCGGCGAGCTCGATCGGCTTGGTGACGCCCTTGATCGTGATGTCACCGGTCAGCTTGATCTGGCCGTCGCCGGCGGGATGGGCACCGGTGGAGGTGAAGGTGATCTGCGGGTACTGCGCGGCGTCGAAGAACTCGGGCGACTGGAGGTGGCCGTCGCGCTGCGCCTCGCCGGTGTCGACTGTCGATACGTCGACCCAGCCGGAGAGCTCGAGCGTGCCGCTGTCGGACTCGACGGTGCCCTCGAACTTCTTGAAGCTGCCGCGCACGGTCGCGATGCCCATGTGGCGGACTTCGAAGCCGACATTGGAATGTGCGCCGTCGACCGTGTAGGTACCGGTCTGGATGGCGTCAGGGGTGATGGTTGACATTTTAAATCCTTTGATGAGGTAGTTGAGCTTGCAACTATTAGCTTACACGATTTGGTTGACCTGTCAAGGGTTGATCTGTCAAGTATTCCCGCGGTCGCTGTGGCGCCACACCTGGCCGTACCGTCTAGTTGACGAGGGCGCGGGGGCGGGGCTCAGGAGACGGTGCAGGCGCCGCCGTCGCGCGTGGCGCCCGGGAGCCGGCCCAGAAGAGCGGCGAGCTGCTCGAGCTCCGCCGGTGTGAAATGCGCGAGGAACAGGCGCTCGATGCTGGCGACGTGTGTGCAGCCGGCCTGCTTCAGCTTCCGATAACCGGAGAGCGTCAGGCGCGCGTAGGAGACCCGCGCGTCGCTCGGGCACGAAACCCGCTCGATCAGGCCCTCATCGACGAGTCCGTCTATCAGCCTGGTGATGCCCGAGCGCGTGAGCATCGTGCGCTCCGACAATGCTGACATCGGCAGCTTCTGGTCCTCGGACTGGGCCAGGTAGAGCAGCACCTCGTAGTCGCGCGTGGTCATCCCGTGCTGCGCGATCAGCTCTGCATCCAGCTCGCGCACGATCGCGGCGTGGCTCTGCAGGTAGCTGCGCCAGCCTTCGAGTGCTACGCCGTCGAGGCGCGAGGTGTCAGATGCGACCGCCATGTAAATGATTGTAGTTGACCAATCAACCGACGTCCAACCCCGATCAGGTCGCGAAGACTCGCGCAGCGCGCGGACGGACGCGTCTGTGATGGACTACCGCGTGATGGCAGCGAACGTCGATGCCCCATCGTTCCGCGAGCAGTTCCCGGTGCTGGAGCGGTGGGCCTACCTCAACGCCGGCACCGCGGGGCCCGTACCGCAGGCCGCCGAGGATGCCGTGCGCGCACAGCTTCACGCCGACCTCACCGAGGGGCGCGTCGGCAAGGCGCACTTCGACCGGGTGATGGACCTCGCGGCACGAGCTCGCGCCGGTTATGCCGACGCGCTTGGCGCAGCGGCCACCGAGGTTGCGCTCACCAACTCCACGACCTACGGGGTGAATACGGTGCTGGGCGGGCTGAGCTTCTCGGCGGGCGAGGAAATCCTGACCAGCGATCAGGAGCATCCCGGCGTGCTCGCGCCGTTGCGGCGCGCGCATCTCGCGGCCGGCGTGAAGATCAGGGTAGTCCCGTTCGCCGAGCTCCCGGGCGAGGTCGGGGCCAACACGCGACTGGTCGCCTGCTCGCACGTCTCGTGGGTGGGTGGTGACGTCATGGATGTGGCGGCGTTGCGGGCCACCGGCGTGCCGATCCTGCTCGACGCCGCGCAGGCGCTCGGAGCGATCGCCGTCGACGTGCACGAGCTCGGCGTGGACTTCTACGCCGGCTCGGGACAGAAGTGGATGTGCGGTCCCGAGGGAAGCGGAGCGCTCTATGTCCGTCGCGACCGACTCGACGAGCTCGAGCCGCCGTTCCCCGGCTACATGAGCGTGGCCGATCACGACGACCCGCTCGCCTCAGGGCTGGCTGCGGGCTCGGCGCGTCTGGACGACGGCTTTCCAAGTCCGATCCGCAGTGCGTGGGCGATCGCGTCGATGGGCGTGCTGGCGGGCGCCGGTTGGGCCTGGGTGCATGGCCGGGCGTCCGCCGGGGCGGAACAACTCGCGGAGCTGCTCCGCGCCCGCGGCCATCTGGTCGCCCCGCGCGGGCGCTCGACACTCGTCTCCTGGAGTGCCGAGGATGCCGACGCGGAGGTGACGCGGCTGGCTTCGCACGGAGTGATTGTCCGCAGCATTCCCTCCGCGCAACTGGTCAGGGCCTCCGTCGGCGCATGGACGAGCGAGGAGGAGATCCGGCGCCTGGCGGAGCTGGCCTGAGCGCTCCGCACCGCCCGCAACGAAGGTTCCGTCCGCGCATGCGTATGGCCCGGCCTTCAGTGGCCCGCGATGAAACGGGCCACGATCGCTCTGGTGATGAGCCCGTGTGTGACACCCACGCACGCGTCGGCCGCGTGAACAAGTGCAGGCTGATGGAGGTTTATCCCCGCGGCGGCGAGCATCTGATGGTTCAGCTCGCCGGTGCTGGTCGGGTCGGGGAAGTTCCGGAACCCGTGGCTGCGCATGCAGCGGGCAAACGCCAGCATCGCGGCCGTCTGTGCTGGGCTGTGCGCCTGGCTCTGGCTCTGGCTTGACGGCATTGCGCCTGGCACCAGGCGCCCGCAGGTGCGCTCCGCTGCGAGCACCGCCGGCGCTTGGCTGGCCAAGGCGTTTTTCCATCGTGGTGTCCCGGGATCGGGGATGTTGGGGACACCGCGCGAGCGGACGCACTTGGTGAAGTCCAGCACGGCCCGCTGAGACTGAGCCGAGGGCGGGTGATCGCCTGAGCTGGCCGAAGTTGATGCGCGGGGCGAGGTCGAGCCGCCGCAGCCGGAGAGCAGCACGGCCACAGCTATGGCAGCGATGATGTGGTGGCGATGTAATGTCATAGCCGAGGGGTTTACGCCGGCAGGGGTCACACGAGTGCAACACGCCAGAGCCGACCTGGGGGAGCGCTGAAGATGGTCGCGGTCTGTGATGGCGTTGTGATCGGTGGTGGTGCACGATGTCCGAATGCGCGTACTGGTGGTCGAGGATCACGTCGAGCTCGCCAGCGACATCGCGGAGGGGTTTCGTGATCGCGGGATCGCGACCGACGTTGCGCACGATGGCGCGACCGCGTTGCGGAAGGGTGTGGTGTACCGCTACGACGTGATCGTGCTGGACCGCGACCTACCGGGCCTGCACGGCGACGCGGTGTGCGTCGCGCTGCGTGACGGCGGGGCGGATGCGCGGATCCTGATGTTGACCGCGGCGGCGACGATTGGTGATCGCGTCGAAGGTCTCAACCTCGGCGCGGATGACTATCTGCCCAAGCCATTCGCGTTCCAGGAGTTGGTCGCGCGGGTATACGCTCTTGCTCGCCGCTCGCCGGCCGCGTCGCCGCTCCTACGCAGGGGCGACCTGGCCCTGGACCGGGCGCGGCGGCGGGCTACCCGGGCGGGGCGAGAGCTACCCTTGACGCGCAAGGAGCTGGGCGTGCTGGAGGTCCTGCTTGCGGCGGACGGCGCTGTGGTCAGCGCCGAGGAGTTGCTCGAGCGTGTGTGGGATGAGAACGCCGACCCGTTCACGCGCACCGTGGTGGTGACCCTCACGCGTTTGCGGCGCAAGCTCGGCGAGCCCGAGGTGATCGAGACGCTGGTCGGAGCCGGCTACCGGGTGCGATGACGCCCGCCACTCCTTTGGTTGTCGCGCGGCGGCTCTGGCCGCGGCGGGTGCGTACCCGGCTTGCCGTCTTCTACGCCGTCCTGTTCCTGTTGGTCGGCATAGCGCTGTTGGCCCTGACGTATGCGGTGGCGGCCGCGTTGGTGGTGCCAGGCCCGGGAGAACTGCCGAAGCTCACTCCGCAGGAAACGGCACTGTTGGGACTGTGTAAGCCCCTGCCCACTTCATCGTCGCTGCTCGTGAAGTGCAACCACCTGATCAGCATCACCGGATCGGGCTCCAAGGCGCACGGAGACGCGCTCGCCGCCCTGCAGATCGGTTCAGCGGTTGGTCTCGGAATCCTCGCAATCGCCGCGGGAGGCCTTGGATGGCTCGCTTCGGGGCGAGCGCTGAGGCCGGTTCGGTCGATCACAGAGGCCGCGCGGCGGGCGTCTGAGCTGCGGCTCGGTCAGCGCCTCGCGCTGACCGGCCCCGATGACGAGTTCAAGCAGTTGGCCGACACCTTCGACGTGATGCTCGAGCGACTTGACGCCGCGTTCACCAGCCAGAAGCGGTTCGTAGCCAACGCGGCGCACGAGTTGCGCACGCCGCTCACGGCGATGCGAACGGCGATCGAGGTCACGCTCTCCAAGCCGACGCGAACCCCCGAACAGCTCGAGGCAATGGCGCTCCGGGTCAAGCAATCGGTCGAGCAGGCCGAAGCCACCGTGGAAGCGCTCCTGACGCTCGCGACCAGCGAGCTCGGCCCGACAGCACAGGAACCGATCGATCTCGCCGCCGGCGCCGAGGACGCGCTCGACGCCGCCCGCACAGCGATACATGAGCGCCACATCACGGTCGACGCGGCACTCGAGCCGGCGCTCACCCGTGGCGATCACGTGCTGTTAGAGCGCATGATCGCCAACCTCGTGGAGAACGCCGTGCGCCACAACACCCCGGATGGTTGGATCGGAATTCGCACGTTCCAGCAGGCCGGCGTCGCGGTGTTCGAGATCACCAACACGGGCCCCGACATCGCGGCCGAGCAGATCCCAATCCTGTTCGAGCCGTTCTCCCGCGCGAGGCAGCGTGTTAACCACGCCGACGGCGTCGGGCTCGGCCTCTCGATCGCCAGCGCGATCGCCCATGCCCACGACGCCACGATCAGCGCTCGACCGCGACCTGGCGGCGGGCTCGAGCTGTCGGTCTCCATCCCCATACAGCCCGAGCCGCCTCCATTCGGCGCCGCGGATTCGCTGGCAACAGACGTCATGTCCGTTGACGTACCTTCGACGCGCCGTACAGGTCCAGCCCGAGGCTAACTCGTGTTACCTATAGTCGCGCCGTGGACCGCCGCCGACTCTCCTCATTGACCGGTCTACGCGGTCTGCTCGCACTCGGGGTGGTCATCAACCACTGCATGCTCACGGCCAATCCAACGGCGTTGGGTGCGTTCTCTGTGCGGTGGCTCGTGGACTACATGCCGATTCACATCTGGGTCGGAACGGAGCGGGTGTTCGCGTTCTTCGTGCTGAGCGGGTTCGTCCTCGTCCTGCCCTGGCTGGACGGCCGCCCGATCCCATGGCGTTCTTACTATCCGCAGCGCCTCCTCCGCCTGTATCTGCCGACGATCGGCGCCTGCATTTTCGCTTACGCGATCTTGTTGGGGTTCCCTCGCACGCCGGGGGCCGGAATCGATGCCTGGACTGCGATGCACGCCGGGACCTTAAGTCTGGCCGACTTTCTCAAGGACCTGACCATCCTCCGTGGCACGAGCGAGCAGTTGGACGCCCCGTTCTGGACGCTCATCTGGGAGCTGGTGTTTTCGATGTCGTTGCCGGTCGTGGTTCTCTTCGCCCGGCGCGGATCGCGTTCCGTGTCGGCCCTGGTCGCGGCAGCTCTCCTCTTCCTGACCTGGTGGACCCAGCAACGGTGGGGTGATGCCGGTGGCGTTCACGAGCTCACGCTCCCCGGCCTGGTCACGTTTCTGCCGATCTTCGGCGTGGGCGTCGTCATGGCCATGAATCGCGACGTGGTGCGAAGCGCTGTACGGCTCGCGATGGCGACGGTCCCGTCAACGGTGCTGGTGTGGGCGGCGGTGTTGGTCCTGTTCGTGTGGCAGTCGCTTGGCCTACCATCCGAGCTGTGGCCGACAGCGCCTGTCCTGGGCGCGGCGTGCTTGGTGGCGCTGTTCGCATACTCGGACTCGGGAGCCTGGCTGGGCACAACGCGCCTGACGTCGTGGCTCGGGGTGCGGTCATTCAGCATCTACCTGACCCACTTTCCGATCGTGCTCACCCTCGCGTTCGCGCTGCGCACCAGCCAGCCCTGGATCGTGCTCGTGACGGCACTCCCTGCCAGCCTCGCGGTGGCGGCCGTGTTCCACAGGTGGGTCGAGCGGCCGGCGCATCAGCTGTCGCGGACCGTCGGCCAGGCGCTTAGCCTGCAACTGAGCTCGGTCCCCGCCTGACGGCTCCGGAAGAGCTCGCTGCAGAACAAAAAAGGCCCGCAAACGCAGGCCTTAGAGTGGGTGATACTGGGCTCGAACCAGTGGCCTCCGCCTTGTCGAGGCGGTTTCGCCTGTTCAAGGCAAGTCGTGGTTCTGTCCATCAGGGTCAACAAAATCCCTGCACCCGCCGATAAATGGCACCTATACACGCCTGTACTGCAAAGCACGCCTTTGCGCCTTGCGGAAAGCGGCGCAGTCACTGCGAGCGTCGGCTTCGTGACTAGTTGCCTATCCGGGTGGATCGGTTTCAACTGCGAAGGCTGACGCGATGACCGAGTCGGCTAGGACTGTGCGCGTGACGGTTCGCGCGGAGCCGTTGCGGAGCAGGCTCTTCAAACATGATTGAGCCTATGCGTCGAACGGATCGTCGCCGAGTCGCAGGCCGACGGTCCCCTGTGCCTAGGTGCCGAGGTCTACGACGGGAGAGGCGTTTGCGGTTGCTTTGGGAGCAGACGGTGCCCGTCGACC
>Ga0307373_10013608_pt1 | contig 11349 bp, 13 predicted proteins | sample OX2MG_FD_202534 | JGI IMG/M metagenome (GOLD analysis project Ga0307373, IMG submission 202534) | Soil microbial communities from Risofladan, Vaasa, Finland - OX-2 | ecosystem: Environmental > Terrestrial > Soil > Coastal area > Acid sulfate soil | place: Finland: Risofladan, Vaasa | collected... | reverse complement strand
GTGGCCCTCGATGAGCGCGTAGGTCAGCGTGAGCAGGGTGATCGACGACGTCGCCATGCCAGGCAGGTCGAGCCTGCGCCGCGCCGTCGTGTCCCGCGACTCGTCCATGGTGAAGGCGGCGATCGCGAGCGCGATGATGCCGACCGGCACGTTGATGAAGAAGATCCAGCCCCAGTGCAGGTGCTGGCTGATGAAGCCGCCGACAAGCGGGCCGAAGGCCAGTGCCATGGCCCCGATCGCGGTCCAGATCCCGATCGCGGCCGTGCGTTCCCGCGCGTCGCGGAAGGTCGCCATGATGATCGCCAGCGTGGTCGGCACGAGGAAGGCGGCGCCCAGCCCCTGCACCACCCGGGCCCCGATCAGCACGTCACCGCGGCCGGCCAGCCCGGCGGCCAGCGAGGAGAGCGTGAACACGATCGTCCCGGCGAAGAAGAGCCTGCGCCGTCCGTAGACGTCGGCGATCCTGCCGCCGGCCAGCAGCAGCCCGGCGAAGACCGGGACGTAGCTGCTGACCACCCACTCCGGGCCCGCGATCGACAGGTGCAGGCTGCGCTGGATGGTCGGGACGTTCGTCACATTGTTGTCGAGGTACATCATGAATGTGGCGAGAGCAACCGCCAGGAGGGTCCACCAGCGTCTGGTCATCAGCTCGCTCCTTCACGGTGACCGTACGACGTCTCTATACGCCGTACCTATACGACACTCCTATGCGTTGTACGCTTCCTAGTCTTGACTGTACGGCGTATAGTTCTCAAGTGATGGCACCAGTCAAGGCAGGCGAAGGCGAGCGGGCCAAGCTGAGCAGATCGGCTGTGGTGGACCACGCACTGGCGCTCGCTGACAATGACGGTGTCAACGCCCTGACGATCAGGCGGCTCGCGACCGAGGTCGGCGTCACGCCGATGGCCCTGTACTGGCATTTCCGCAGCAAGGAAGAGCTGATGGCGGGCCTGGCCGACCGGATCTGGGACGAGATCCGCACCGACGTGGACCCGGCCGCCGACTGGCCCGCTCAGCTGCGCGCCATGCTCGAGTCCCTGATCGACGTGCTCCGCTCGCACTCATCGGCGTCCACGTTGCTGATGGGCAGCGAGAAGCTCGGCCCGTCGCACTGGCAGGCCACGGAGAAGACCCTGGAGATCCTGCGGACCGCCGGGTTCGATCCCGAGCACGCGAGCGAGATCGCCAGGTCCGCCCTGTGGACCGGCCTGACGCTGGTCATGAGCGAGCCCGGCTTCAACGACGCTGGCCTGACCGAGCCGGAGCGCGCCGAGATTCAGCGGCGCAAGCAGATCGAGCTGGCGTCGCTCCCGCCCGACCGCTACCCCCGCCTGGTCGAGGCCGCGGTTCCGATGACCTCCTGCGGGGACGGCCCTGACTTCCACTACAAGTTCGGGATCGACCTGTTCATCGCGGGGGTCCGGGCGCTGGCGCCGCCTGAACGCTGATTAAGCAGTCGCGCCGGGGGGGAAGCTGATGTTACTCACTAGTACACGGCAGGCAGCGAAGTGGCGTATAAAGCGTTATGAGCGTTTACTGGGCGGGGAGGCAGGCATCGGTTCCCGGTGCGTCGATCCTGGGCAGACGGTCATGGTTACAACACTCCCGGTGCGCCATCCAGTGCGCCATCGCCCCCGGCGGGCCCTCGTTCTCGGGGCCGGCGGGGTGCTCGGCGCGGCCTGGATGACCGGTGCGCTGTCGGCCGCGGAGGACCTGCTCCAGGCACCGCTCGGCGACGTCGACCTTATGCTCGGCACCAGCGCCGGCAGCGTCCTGGTCGCCGCCCTGCGGTGCGGCGTCAGCATCGAGGAGATGGTGGCCCACCAGCGCGGCGAGCCGATCGGCGCGCTAGCCGAAGTCGGCGACGTGAACGGCGGCCCGTGGCCGAGACCGCCGAGACTGAAGTTCGGATCACCCCGGCTGATGGCGTCCGCGCTCAGGGCACCGCACCGGATCCATCCGACGGTCAGTGCCAGCGCCTGGCTTCCGGTCGGCCGGGAGAGCCATGTCGGCCTGCACGCGATGGTTCACCTGCTGCACTCACGGGCGGCGTCGTGCGCGACCGCGCCGCACTGGGTCGAGCGCGGGCAGACCTGGGTGGTCGCCGTTGACTACGACACAGGCGAGCGCGTCGTGTTCGGCCGTCCCGGCGCACCGACGGCCGGGCTGGCCGACGCCGTCATCGCCTCCTGCTCGGTACCTGGCTGGTACGAGCCGGTCCTCATCGACGGCCGCCGCTACGTCGACGGCGGCGTCCGGTCGGCGACCTCGCTGGGACTCATCGCCAGGGAGCGAATCGATGAGGTGTGCGTGCTCGCCCCGATGGCCAGCCTCGTGGCCGACCGCCGGTACGCGCCGCACCTGCGGATCGAACGCCGGGTGCGGCAGCTGTTCACCTTCGCGCTGCTGCGCGACGTCAAGGCGCTGCGCGCGGCGGGCATCAAGGTCACCGTCCTGACTCCCGGCCCCGAGGACCTGGCCGTGATAGGCGTGAACCTGATGGACCCGCGCCGAAGGCAGGCCGTGCTGGAGACCTCGCTCCGCACGTCGCCGCGCGCGTACCTCACATCGGCTGCCTGATGATGACGGCGTAACGCCCTGGGCAACGCCCGTGCCGACGCTGACCGACCAGGTGGTGATCCTGACCGGGCACCGGGCCGAGGATGTGCAGGCGCACCTGGCCGGCGAGGACGAGGAGACCGCGCGGCGGTTCGGCTGGTGGCCGGAGCGTTCCACCGAGGAGGGCGTCCTGGCTGCCTGCCGGCAGTGGGCGGCGGAGTGGCAATCGGCGTGACGCGCCTCGAGGCGCATGTGGCGCACGTGGCGCCGGACAATCACGCGTCCCGCGGGGTCGCCGAGGGGACGGGCTTCTCGCCGCAGGACGTTTTCGACGACGACACCGGGCAGGTAATGGTGCGCTACGTCCGGCCGGGCGCTGAGCGCGGTTCGCCCGGTCGGCGAGCTTGCCGGCCGGCGGCGGCCGGGAAACAGGGCGCGTCCCTGATCGCCTGGCTGCTCGGCCCCGACGGCGGCTGGATGACCGGCCAGATCCTGTCCCCGAACGGCGGCGTGGGCCTCGGCCGGTAAATCCCGGCAGCCCGGAATCAAGGCGTCGGGGGCGTAGATCTGGCGCACGGCGTCGATGTCGCCGGCATCGGGAACAGGACCGGCTGGTCGACGCCGGCCGCGCGGTACTCCTCGACTCGCGCTGCGCACGGCCCGCGACGTAGGCGTGCGAGTCGCGTTCCTGCCGCACGAAGCCGTGATAGGCGAGCATGGCGAGCAGCCGGTGCGCGGTCGAGTGGGCGACGCCGAGGTGCTCGCTGGCCTCAGACAGCCGGACCCTGGTCTGCTCGCGGAAGAGCGTCAGCAGCCGCAGCGCGTTGCCGACCGAGGCGATCGGATACGCGGGCCTGGCTGTCTGCCGCGGCTCGCCCTCTTTCCGCACACCAGAAGAATAGGCCGCGGGGGCGGGGTCTGGTCAGCTCGGCGGCGGCGCTGTTCTGCCTCGGCAGCGGTGTCGGCTAGGTCGTTAGCTCGCGGCGACCGGCGCGGCGGAGGCGAAGACCGACTCGGTGTACCACTGCCAGGTGCTGCGGATGCCGTCCTCGCGCTTGATGGTCGGCACGTACCCGAGCAGCTCCGTCGCGAGATCGTAGAACGCGAAGTTCCGGTCCACCTCGCCGGTGCGCCCTGGCCGGTACTCCACCGGGTGATCTGGCGCTCCGGCGGCGGTACGGCACAGGTCGGCCAGCTCGGCCACGGTGGTCTCGACGCCAGAGGCGATATGCAGGACCGTGCCGCCGGGTACGTCGCGCTCCAGGGCCAGCCGCAGGCCGGTCGCGATGTCGGCGACGTGGGTGTAGTCGCGCGACGACGTGCCGTCGCCGTAGATCACCATCGGCTCGCCGCGGTGGATGGCCTGGAAGAACATGTTCATCGCGCCCTGTTTCCTGGCGCTCCACGGGCCGTACACGTTCGCGAACCGAAGCGCGACCGTGCGCAGGCCGTAGCACTGGGAGAAGGCGTACGCGTAGCCTTCGCCGGCGAGCTTGCTCGCCCCGTACGGCGAGATCGGCTTCGGCAGCGATCGCTCGTCGACCGGCGGCGTGGCGTCGCCGATGAGCGCGCCTCCGGTCGATGCTTGCACGGTCCGCTCCACCCCGGCGCGCCGCGCCGCGTCGAGCACGCGGAATGTGCCGAGCACGTTGACGTCGAAGTTGGTGGCCGGATCCTCGATCGACTTGATGACCGAGCCGGCGGCGGCGAGATGGATGACCGCCTGCATGCCGTCCAGGGCGTCGCCGAGTGCCGCGTCGTCACGGATGTCGCCCTCGACAAGCTCGGCGTCCACGCCGGCCAGATGCGCCGGGTCCCCGGTCGTGTAGTTGTCGAGCACCCTGACTGAGTGCCCGCCGTCCACTAGCTGGCGGACTAGCGTCGCACCTACGAAACCGGCTCCCCCGGTGACCAGAACGCGCTTCGGGTCAGTCATGAGAGTCGAGACTACCCTGCGACCAGCCCGGACAGTCCTTAACTGTGCTCCGCTACCCACGCCGCGATCAGGTCGGCGGCCTGCGTCCGGGCGCCGTCCGGCTCGAGCAGGTAATGGTCGGCCCTGATGAACTCAAGGCGCTTGCCGGCCGCGCCGATGGCGTCGAACAGCGCCCGGGCGTCGCTCTCGTAGACGCAGGCATCGGCGCTGGCATGCACGACCAGCGACGGCAGCGTGATCCTGGCCAGGTGCGGCGCCGCGGTGCACTGCGAGGTCCGCAGGCTCCACATCGACAGCCAGCTGCGCAGCGTGCTCAGCGTCCCGATGCTGAACACGCCATAGTTGGCCCTGACCGGCTCGCCGAGGTAACACCAGTTCGGCCGCCGGTCGGACGGCTCGATGCTCGGGTCGATCATCCGCAGGTCGGCCCAGGTCCGGTACAGGCTGAACAGCCGGTCCCTGGCCCGGGTCCCCTCCAGCGCGGCCAGCTGGTGCAGGGCCCAGTCGGTGATCCGCTCGTTCCGCGCGCGCTGCGCGGCCCGATAGCGCCGCTGGAAGTTCTCGCTGTACGGCGGGCCGTTCTCGGGGTTGAAGGGGTCGAGGGCCGGGTCGGCAGCGAGCGGATCGGTCTCATCGGTCACTGAGGGATCGAGCCAGCTGGTCAGCACCTCCGGCCGCCCGGAGTGGGCGGCGAGCGCGACGAACAGATCTCCCGCGGGCAGGTTCTCGATCGCGGCGAGCGGCCGCATCCCCGCGGCCGGCCTGACCTTCGGCTCGGTGGCCTGCGACTGATAGGCCGCCATCAGCGAGCCGCCACCGGAGTTGCCGAGCAGGACGATGCGCTCGGCTCCGGCGTGCTCGCGCAGCCACCGGACGCCGACGCCGATCTCGGCCAGCGCGTGGTCGAGCAGGAAATGTGCCTCGTTTCCGCGGAAGCGCGTATTCCAGCCCAGGAAGCCGTAACCGCGTTCAGCCATGAACGAGGCCAGGTAGTGCTCGGAGAAGTCGACGTTGTAGTGCGTGGCGATGAAGGCTGTCTTCGGCGCGGCGCCGGCCGGGCGGTGATAGATCCCCTGGCACGGGTGGCCGCCAGCGCCCGCCCGGCCGGTGACCGGGGACGGCAGCCCGACGAACTCCCTGACGATGTCGCTCATCCCGGCCTCTCTGCGAAGTCGGCGCCGCCCATCCGCACCTCCCGCGTGCCCCGCGGGGCTGCCGCACGCCCTAGCGCGCGGGTGAAACTGAGTTTAGATTTAGTTATCTATCCGCGCTATGTCTGACGGGCGGCACGAGGGAGGCCAGCACATGGAGTGGCGGAACGAGGAATTCAGCCTCGGCGGCGTCAACCACCTGGCGCTCGTCTGCTCGGACATGAAGCGCACGGTGGAGTTCTACACCGGCGTGCTCGGCATGCGGCTGATCAAGACGATCAACCTGCCCGCCGGTTCTGGCCAGCACTTCTTCTTCGACATGGGCGGCGGCAACGCGCTCGCGTTCTTCTGGTTCCCTGACGCGCCCGACCCCGTGCCCGGGGTCTCGGCGCCGGTCACGGTGCCGGGGCTCGGCGAGTGGACGAGTGCCGTCGGCTCGATGAACCACGTCGCCTTCGACGTGCCCGAGGAGAAGTTCCTCGAGTACCGGGCCAAGCTCAAGGCCAAGGGCGTGCGGGTCAGCCCCGTCATCGACCACGACGACAGCGAGTTCGGCGTGGCCGCCGAACTGCACCCCGGTGTCTTCGTCCGGTCCTGCTACTTCCAGGACCCCGACGGGATTCTGCTGGAGTTCGCGTCCTGGCGGCGCGTGATGGGCCAGCCGGGCGACGTGCGGCACGAGCCGAAGACGGCGGCCGACCGGGCCGTGCGGGTCTAGGCCGCACCTTGCTGTCCCTGATCCACGTCGTCCAATGGCGGGCGGCGGTTACCGGTGACCAGGTAGCCCTGAGTGACCACCAGGGCGGCGAGCTGACCTACTCCGCGCTGGCCGAGGTCGAGCAGTCGGCGGTCAGGTACGCGGCGGCGGGCATCTGCCCGGGCGACGTCGTGCCGATCGTGGCGAGAAACCAGGTCGGCTGGGTCACGGCGCTGCTCGGCCTGATCAGGCTCGGCGCGCTGCCGGCGGCGGTGAACTGGCGGCTCGCCCCGCCGGAGGTGAGCGCGCTGCTCGCGCTCATGCGGCAGGTCTCGTGACTACGCCGTGACAGCAACCGCGCCGCGATGAGGAGGCATACAGTCGCCCGGCCGCGCCTTATCGCTGACCGCCAGGACCGGCCGGAGAAGGCGACGCGCAAGGGGCGCGAGACCGACGATGCCTTCCGGGCCGCCGCCAGGACCGTGTTCGCCAGGGACGGTTACCTCAGCGCCAAGATCAGCGACATCGCCGCCGAGGCCGGCAAGTCGGTGGCCTCGTTCTACAACTATTACGACACCAAGGCGGATCTGCTGATCGCCCTGGCTGAGGAGTTCCACGCGGAGGCGACCCAGCTGGCGGTGCTGCCCTATCGCAGCGGCCTGAGCAGGCAGGAGGCGCTCCGCGAGGCGGTAGCCGGATTCTGGCGCACCTATGCCAGGCGGCGAGGCGAGCTGATCGGGGTCTTCCAGGCCGCCATGCTCGACGGCGAGTTCCTTGACCGCTGGCTCGACATCCGGGCCGAGGCGATCGCCAGGATCGCCAGGCAGATCAGGCAGGCGCAGGCCGAGGGCTTCTGCCCCGGCGTCGATCCCGTCCTGACCGCGTCGGCCCTGTCGGCGATGCTCGAGCACTTCAGCTACATCTGGCTCGGCCAGGGCGGCGAGCGGGCCGAGGTCGCCTTCGACGACGAGAGCGCCATCGACACGCTGGCCACGATCTGGGTGAAGTCCGTCTACTGGCGCCCAGACTCTGCGCCGACGGCCTGACCTCGGACTCTCGGTGGTACGCGGCTCACCGGGAATCAGTTCCTGTGACCACACCCGGCCACCGACCCGGTCCCTGGCCTCGAGGACGACGACCGCATGGCCGGATCGGGCGATCCGGTCTGCCGCCATCAGGCCAGCGAAGCCAGCTCCGGCTACCACCACCCGCATGACGGTCGCCCGTCACATCGTAGAAACGGCCGCTCGCGGGCCGGGCTGGCGCCTGTCGCTCCAGCCCGCCGCAGGCCTGACGAGCGGGCGCAGCGGGGTCCGGGCGAGCCACCCGACCAGCCACCTGAGCGGCAGGCGCACGATCAGGTAGCTGATCACCACGACCGCCGCACCGAGAAGTAGCCCGGCCGCGACATCTTGCGGATAATGCGCGCCGATGTAGACCCGGGCAAGGCAGAGCAGCACGGCCGCCACGGCCGCGACGATTCCCAGCCGGCGGCTGTAGATCAGAAGCCCGGCCGTGACTGCTCCGGCCATCACGGCGTGGTCGGAAGGGAAGGAGAAGTCCGCCGCGTGCCCGGCCAGGATCAGCGCGTGCGGCAGGCTCTGCCAGGGGCGGGCCTCGGCAACCGCGTGATTCACCGGCTGCGTCACCGCGACGGCGAGGACCGTTCCCGCGCCGGCCCAGAACGCGGCCGCCACCGCCGTCACACCACTGCGCCGTGCTTGCCAGTAGCCGGCCACCAGCAGCAGCGCGAACAGCGCGATGCCGTAGGTGGCGTAGTCGTACATCGGGCTGTGCAGCCATCCGGTAACCACGGCGAAATGGTTGACGTCAAGGAAGAGAGTCTTGTCCAGACCGTCCGCGCCCGAGGTGCGCGGCACTGGCTGGCCAGCGGCCAGGCGGGCCATCAAGCGGCCCGCGTCAGGGACCGCACGGAATTCAGGAGATGCCATCAGGGGCGCTTCCTCACATCGGGGACTAAGAGGTTACCGTCCGGCGAACAGCAAGCGGATGACTGGTGAACGACGCACTCCGGCACCGAGTGCCCGTCCTAGCCGGGTTTGACAGTTAGTTGACTGCATCATGTATAGTCCATAGTTAGATAGTCCATATGTATCCTATCGCAGAAGCGGGGCAGCACGCGCATGGGCACGCCGCTGGCGAAGCGAGACCCGTCATTCGAGCCGGTCCGAGTGCACGGGGACTTCCAGCGTGAGCATCCGGACGCGGAGGCGTCAGCGACCGAGGTGACGCTGAACCTGACCCTGGCCGGAACTCTGACGATCAACCGGGTCGATGAGCTGCTCGCCCAGTACGGCCTGGTTCTCAAGGGCTTCAACGTGCTGGCAGTCGTGGCCGGGGCGACCGAGGCACTCACGCCGACCGCAATCGCGGACCGGACCGTCGTCGGCAAGACCACGGTGACCGCAGTACTGGACGCGCTCGAAAGACGCCAGCTCGTGCTCCGGAGGCCGCATCCGGTCAGCCGCAGGTCGGTCCTGGTGGAGGTGACGCCCGAGGGACGCCAGGCCTGCGACGAGATCCTGGCGCGCCTGCACGTACTCGAAGCGCAATGGCTCGCCGACATGCCCGAGGCAGACAGGCAGACGCTGCTGCGCCTGCTCGGAGAGGCCAGGGGATTGTTCAGCCGGGCGCAGGTACCGCCCAGACCAGCAAGCGCGGTTCACGAGCAGGATGAGAAGGGGACAGGCCATGGCGGTTGACAACGACATCTACAACGCCCCCGGCGATATCTGGTGAGACGAGCGGCAGCCGCTGCACGCGATCAGAACGTCGCTGAACCCGGCCCGGCTGACATACTTCGCCGAGGTCTTCGCGGCTCAGAGCATCGATCCGGCGGAGGTGAATCCTGGACATCGGCTGCGGCGGCGGCCAGCCAGGCGCGGCAGTAGCTGCCGTGCCTGGCTGTCGGCGAACGGGAACCGGCTAGGCGCGGTGGTGGTTCCTCTCGTGGTGCCGCAGCCACAAGAAGGCGACCAGCGCGATCAGCAGCCAGGGGAAGAAGGAGCTGAACACGAGGTGGCTGACGACAACCGCTGCCACGATGATGAGAATGAGTATGGCGATCCGGTACCTGGGACTGTGGCTCCTTGGTGGCTGGTAACTGACGGGTGCGGGGGGTGTGGCGCCGGGCTCGGCCAGATCGGGCAGGTCGGTGAAGAGCCCGGCGAAGTCGCCCTGCGTTTTCGCGTTCATCGCGCGTTCCATCCGCTCGTTGAACTCGGCCTGATCGAGCCGGCCGTCGCCGTAGTGCTTGGACAGGCGATCGGCGACGTCGGTTCGCTCCGCATCGGAGACCCGCAGATCCGGGTTGGGGTGCCCGGCGCGGCGGCGGGACTGGTACCCGCCCGTCCACGACTGGCTGCTTGGCCACGGCGGGCCGTATTGTGGTGACATCTGTGTCCTCCCTAGCGCGAGCGGTTCTCGAGCGAGCTGATCAGCTCGCTGGCGATGGACTGCTCGGCGCCTTCCTCGGGGATCAGCAGCCAGCCGGCCACGTAGAGGGGCAGCGCGGCGCCGCCGAGGCAGGCGAGCACGACGAAGACGATCCGCACGATGTTCACGTCGACGTCGAGGTAGCGGGCGATGCCGGCGGCGACTCCCGCGAGCATCCGCCCGTCGGCCGGCCGGCGCAGTTCCCTCAGCCCGGCGAGCATGTCGGGGCCGGTTCCCGGCCCGGTCGGCTCGGCGTCGATGTTGGACTCTGGGTGAGAAGCTGTGGTGTTCATGCCTCCAGACTGCTGCCCGGCACGCGTCCAGACCATCGGGAAGAACCCTGATCCGACCCTGATCGGCGGCTAGGGGGATCGGGGGGCTTCCTGATAGCAGCACGGGTGAACTGGCGCGATGATAGAGAGGTGGACGAACGACCCGACAGCGCCGGGAGCAGCCAGGAGACGAGCCAGAGCGCACCGACCAGCCAGAGCCCGGACACCGGCCAGCCCGGATGCCAGGCTCCCTGGCCATCCGGGCGGCGCCGTTCCGATCGCTGGCTGGGCCGCGGCTGGGAATTCGACTGGCACGGCAGCGCGCGCACCGGCCCGCAGCCGCGCCGCGCCGGGGTCTGGCCGCGCGACGGCGGCCCGCTGCGGCGGCAGCAGGAGGACCGCCTGGCCGGCGGGGTGGCGACCGGCATCTCGCTGCGGACCGGCATCGGCGTCAACGCCGTCCGGACCGCCTTCGTGATCACCTCGCTCATCAGCGGCTTCGGCGCCGCGGTGTACGTGCTGGCCTGGCTGTTCGTGCCCGCCGACGGCGAGAGCGGCAACATCGCCAGCCGGGCGCAGGCCGACCGGCGCGGCATCGGGCTGGCCGCCGCCGCGGCGTCGGCCCTCGCCCTGGTCCTGCTGATCGCCGCGCTGCTGCATGTCGGCTGGATCGGCTCGCTGTCCTGGCCGCCCGTGATCGCCCTGGCCGGCCTGGTCCTGATCTGGCGGAACGCGTCGCCGGCTGAGCAGGCGGTGCTCCGCCGGCTGTCCGAGCCGCTGCTCGGAGACACGTCAGCCGGCCAGCCGTCCAGGCGCGGGCTGCGGATCACGATCGCCGCGGTGCTGATCATCGCCGGCCTGGTCATCCTGCTCTCTGAGCACCTCAACCGGCTGGACCTGCGGCCGCTCGCCGGCGTGGCGCTGATGTTCGCCGCGATCGTCGTCCTGCTCGGGCCGTGGTGGCTGCGGATCGCCCGCGACCTGATGGCCGAGCGCCAGGCCAGGATCCGCGCCGAGGAACGGGCCGAGATGGCCTCGCGGGTGCACGACTCGGTACTCCAGACCCTCGCCCTGATCCAGCGCCGTGCGGACGACCCGCAGCAGGTCGTCAGCCTGGCCAGGGCACAGGAGCGTGAGCTGCGGTCGTGGCTGTTCGACGGCAGGGCGCCTGGCTCGCTCGACGGCCTGGCCACCACTCTCGCGGGCGGGGTGCGGCTGATCCAGCAGGACGTCGAGGCTCAGCACGGCATCGTCGTGGAGGCGATCAGCGTCGGGGAC
>Ga0307373_10013606_pt1 | contig 11349 bp, 18 predicted proteins | sample OX2MG_FD_202534 | JGI IMG/M metagenome (GOLD analysis project Ga0307373, IMG submission 202534) | Soil microbial communities from Risofladan, Vaasa, Finland - OX-2 | ecosystem: Environmental > Terrestrial > Soil > Coastal area > Acid sulfate soil | place: Finland: Risofladan, Vaasa | collected... | reverse complement strand
GCGCGCCAACGTGCCGCCTGGGTGGGGTGGTGGTTGGCGTTGAGGACGTAGAGGGCGTTCATCTCTTCGACGATCTCCCTCGCGTTCCTTCCGTGCTCCCTGCCTATCCTGTAATTCTCAGCCGGGGTATAAGCCGCCCTATACCCCGGGTGCACTTTCGTATGCGCCAATGCGTCACTGACGGCCCTTGTGCTTGCCCCGCCGCGTGCGGTGAAGCCTCTCGCGTAAGAGCCGTCAGCCCTCTTGAATCCCGCTACTCTCTCCATCGTTCCCATCTCGTTCTCACCTTGATAAGTACACTTCCCACTTCTTGTCCCTTATTATATTGGAGGCCGCGCCGTCCATCAGCGAGCGGTTGTGGGGGCTTGCGGATATGTAGGAGCGGGCGAACATCTGAATGTCCGGGGTGCTGGTTATTATGCCGTCATTCACGAGCGTGAACACGCGCTTGACCCTCATTATAGCAACCTCATCTTCCACTCAATCGCCTCTCGACAGACATGTTTATCCTCCTGTGCGCCTCTGCGGGGTTGGGGCAGAGCTCCAACATTCTATAACACTCTTGCAGTTCCTTCTCGTACTGCCTCTTCTTGAAATCCGATAGCTCGGGGTTGCAGAGGGATACTCGGCATAGGGTCGCCTTCTTTATATACCTCTCTTGGTCTTTTGAGTCCAGCGCCATTCTCCCAATCCCGTGCGGTTGGCTCCGTGCCAACCTGCTTATTCAATTAGAAAGCGAAGGTATTTAAACCCTTCCTTCGATAACTTATTAAACACGTTAAACGCGTTAAAACTGTGGTTGTTCTATGGCGAAGGTTGAGGCAGAGCGAATCGGTCAGCCCTATGCTATGGCGCGCTGCCGCCTGCTCAAGAATAACGGGTCGAGCAAGTACCACCACCACACGAAGGAGATACTGGCGGCGGGGCTTGTCAGGGCTTTGGAGGAGATAGCCGAACTGCCCGATCAGCTCGTCTATGTAGAGTATTGGAGGGTGACTGAGAACGGGAAGAAGAAAATCCGCATAGAATATTCTGTGGTGCCCAAAAGCTAATTGATGAGAAGTACCTGATGCTCGTCGTGCTTTTCCCTCTCGTTTCCTTCCCCTCTCCACACTGTAATGGTCGCGTGCTTCATGTCTTGCTGCCTTATCATCACGATAGAGACGTCGGAGGGCTTTGTCTTGGGTATGTTGTCCTTCGGCTGTATGAACCTGAATGTTCCTGCGGGCCAGATACCGTAGAGCATCTCTCTTCCCTTCTTTCCGTACTCCCCGCAGAAATCGTAACCGTTGGGCGCTTCTTCAGTGCGTAATTGCTTGAGGTCTTGGAGCGATAGCTCTTCCTCGCTCATCTGGCTTTGGAGCGTTGCCGCCTGTGTGTTGATGTTATCCTGCGCGGGTATCGCGTTGGCGAGGAGGAACCTGTCCCTGTCCTCCTTCTCTGCGATGAGCGCTTGAATGTCGGGCTCGAAGAAGTCATTTATGTCGAGGTGCATTTTACCACGCAGCTATCCCTTAAATTCGCCATTAGGGTCGTAGATGATGAAGGCCTTGCTGTTCGTGACCTTGTAGAGCGTGGTGTTCTGGTTGCAGGTCATCGGCGGGGTGAAATTGACGCTGACATTGCCGAGCGATGCTCCGGCGGGGGCGTTTATCTGCCCGATGGTGAAGGGTGGGCAGTGCTGAAGCGCGAGGGCGTGGGTGTGGTTGGTGATGTGGGCGTATCCTATGGCCGCGCCGCCGATGATGGCGAGTATGGCGATGACGATTGCCGCGAGTTGGTGATAGACGTCGAGCATTTTATCCCCCGTTCAGCATGGCGAGCTCGAGCTTGAGCTGCCTTTCCCTCTCCGCCTTGATCTTGGCTTTCTCTTCCCTCTCTGGTTCCCCCTTCTTGTACTCCTCGAAACAGAAACGGAAGAACTTGGCGAGGCTCTTTGTGTTCGCCTTGCCTTTGGCCCCGCTCTTATTCACATCTTTGGGGTATAAAACGCACGTTGGGTGTCTCACACCGCTTTTCACCGCCCAGCTCGCTACGTCGGGAAAGGTGTTTTCGTTGAGCTGGATTCTAACCCAGATTTTCTCCGTTGTCGCGATTTTGCTGATAAAACGCACCATCTTGATTTTCAGATATACCTTAAAAGCATATATTATTAAGGCTTTCGGTTTTGGGGGGTCTATTGGGGGCGCTTGTCCGCTAAAAGGGCCTAAAGAGCCACCTTCAGCCCCTTCACGCCCCCCTCCGCAGTGGTGGTTTCCATAGGTTGGGCTGGGGGTATCTCGGGAAAGACTATCTCCGGGGCCTTGTCCTTCCTCAGAATGGCGAACCCCGAGACTATGGTGCCAATGGTGGTCTGCACGCGGACGGGCAGGTCTTTCAGCGCCGACTCCGCGAGAGAGTTTATCCTGAAGCTGCTCTTTATGGCGTCCAGGTTCCCTCCAGACTTCTCCGCGTCGTTTGCAAGCCCTCTTGTGGCGCGGGAGGAGATGAGGGTGCTGGCGTTCGTTATGAGCGAGGAATCGAGGTTCTGGAGCTCTTGGGTGGCGAGCAGTGTGTTGAAACCGTATCCCCTGAGCTTGTTGTATGCCCTGACGAAGCTGCGCCTGAGCGTCTGGCCCTTCTTCCCCGCTACCGCGTCGGCCTCATCAGCCGAAAGCAACACACCGGCAGGGTACTTCGAGCTCTTGTTGCGCCTGATGTCCGCATAGACGTCCTTTTCGAGCAGCTTTATGAGCCACTTGCAGAAGCCGTTGTAAATCTTGTCGTCCTCGTCCTCCTCGTCGCCTATCTCGGGGAGCTCTCCGGCGAAGACTATGGTATCGTGGAGGGCTATCTCTGCGAGGAAGTCGAACCTGCGCGTCAGATCGTCGCTGATGACCCTCCTTGCGCGGGAGGTCTTGATGGCTTGGAATATGAGCGATGCGGTGGAAGAGGCGTCCTTGACGAGCTGGCCTATCCTCGCCTCTGCCTGCACCCACGTCCTAATGGTCGGGTCTGACATCGCTTGGGTGAGAATGTCCTTGTTGGTCTTGCTTCCCGTTAAGCCTAACACCTCGGCGACGTATTTCGGTGCGTTCTTGGGGTCTAACGCCCAGAGCTGCATCACGTCGAGCCAGGTGAGGCAGTAGTGCTTGTCTATGCCCTCCTCCTCTCCGAGGTATAGCGGCCTGACGATGTAGAGGTCGTATCCCTTCCTCTTCATGCCGAACTGCGCGAGGTGTAGGTCTATCTTTTGCTGGTATGCGAGGGGCTTGGAGAACGGGTTCTTTAAGAACTTGCCCTTGTAAGTGACGCCATCTGCCCAGATGGGAAACCTTCTCGTCCAATACTCTTTCTTCGGGTCGAAATGAAGATGCCTTATCTCGAACTTCGTGTGGTATGCTGCTATCATGGTGTCCAGCATCCACGTCTTGCCCGTTCCGGGGCTTCCAGCGATGACTATCCTTTGTGCGTCGAAAGATGGCTCTCCCGATTCCTTGTTTATCTTCATGAAGCCCAAATCCACCTTTTGCTCGTTGCCCGGCCTGAACTCCGGTGTCTTGAATCCGATTACCACCTCGTTGATTCCGAGCTTGTAGTCCACCACCTCCGTCTTTGGCTTGATGGCGAAGGCCTTGAGGTTCTGCTGCGTTGAGTAGAGGTTGTCCGTCTGTGCAATCTCCCTGTAAATGCGATAGACGCTTGCGTGCCTTGACTCGTCGCCCACGTCGAGGATTACCATGTTATTCCTCCTCGCCGTCTTCTTCCTCCATCTCCCACTCGTCAGTGTCCTCTATGTTCCTGAATCCCATTTTATCCGCCCTTGTTTAATCTCGGAAATCTTCCCTTGAACGTTGACCTTCCAGCCTGACCTCTTCGCGTCAGTTTATAATTTGTGTAGCACGGAATACAGATTTTACAGTTTGTTTGGCGTATCATCCGTGTTTGTGCTGAGAATAAGAACTCTCTTTTAAATCTTCTCCCACAAACACCGCATTTTAAATATTTTCGCTTTACTCCAACCACTCATCTCACCCTTATCTCAGTCTCAATCACGATGCCGTCCTGCCTCATGCGCTCCAATAGGTCTATGAACATCGGGTCGGACATGAAGCTCTCTTTCTGTATGAGGGGCTGCATAGCGTTAAGCGTCTTTATGGTGTCGTCCCACTGCTCCTTTTGTATGCTGTCGCGCGCCTTGTAGAGGTTGAGGAGGGGCTTGGTGAAGTAGTTCTTGAACCTGCTCTTTAATGAGCCGAGCATATCCGCGTTGATGGCCGAGAGAAGCCGCATAGACTTGAAGTCGTCGTATCTCTGGAGAATCTCCCTGCCCTTTTGGAAATCCCCGTTCGCCTGCTCAGTCGCGAGGAACTCGATAAGCTGTTTCGTGTCCTTGAGGTTCTGAACCCTCCTTGAAAGTGTGAGAGTCCAATTGAGCCCGCCGAGCATAGATGAGAGCGTGGTTTGCAAGTAGTCATAGTCCCTGATGGAGGCTTGGCCTGTCCTCTTTTGTATCGAGTCGCCGAATTGCTTTATTGCGGTGGTGGAGAGCGCGTTGATCGCGGGGAATCCCTTTGAAAGCGTGGAGTTTATGAGCAGGTCGCCCTCCTCCTCCTTGACGCGGACTAAAAAGGGCTCTTCGTGATAGTAGAGGTTATCGCCTATTGGGGGCTGTATGAGCACTCCCGCACACCAGAACTGCGAGTCGTACTTGGGTATGGGGGTGAGGGAGTAGCGGACGGCGAAGATGGTGTTGTTGAGCTCTTGTATCGGTATCCTCTTCCCGACGTACTTCCTATCTCCGAGTATGATGTGCATCGTGACTCACTCATGATTCCTGTGTGGTTCTTCTTCCATTCTTGCCTGGCGAGTTGCACCCCTCCGAGCAGCAGCCCCCCGTGTCTATGTGTGTGCAGAGTTCGCACTTGCAGCCGCAGCAGGGGCATCGTCCCTCTGGGGTGGCGCGGTGCTCAATGCGTTGCCTTGTTGCGCCTTTACTCTTCGTCCTCGTCCTCGTCATCTGCGTCTGCGTCATCGTCTTCATCTTCGGTCTTCGGTTGGTTAGCGGGAGGTGTTGGTGCTGGGGGCTGTGGTGCTGGGGGCTGTGGTGCTGGGGCTGCGGGCTGTGCCTGCCCGCCGTCGAGCGATAGGGGGGCATCGAAGTTCATTATCGTGCCCGACTGCTTCATCGTTGCGAGCGAGTTGGCATAAGCGCGCGCCTTGCTCTCTTCGAGCGCGGTGGCGGTCGTAGCCTCCTTGAGCGCGGCATTCTTTATCGCGAGCTGGTCTGTCACGCTTTGTAATTCGTCTCGCTGGGTATTTAAGTCTTTCCTTATCGCGTAGAGCTCCTTATAAGCACCCGCGAAGACTATCATTCCGATGTTCGCCTGCTCCCTGAACATCGTCGCCATAAAAAAGGCATCGGTGACGAATCCCTTGAGATTGTGGAACTCCTCGAAGTACCTGCGCGTCCACTTCGGCATCTCGGAGACCTTGCCTTCCCACTCCTCCAGCATCTTATCGTGAATTGCGGGGAAATAGACGCTGTAATACTTCTCCGGTCTCAGCTTGGTGTATTCTCCTACGAGCTTTTCGAGCAGGGGGTCTCTCGGCGCCATTCTGTTCTGCATGGTGATGTAAGTGGCCTCGAACCTTCGGCGTATCTCCTCGCTCGCCTTGAGCCCCAGTGCCATCGGGTTCTCCTTGAGCTCCAGATTGAACTGCTCCTCGCTCATCTTCAGTATCCCTCTCTTGTCCTCTGTGTCAAACATTATCTTCTTCCCTTCCCGCACGTCGCTCTGGGCAACGTAGAGGTCGGCCTGCGCCTTGATTGATTGCCTCTGTCGCTCAGAGGTCATCTTGGCGAACCACTCCGAGACTGTCTGCACACCGGCGAGGAACTCCGCCGATGCGGTTATCTTCTTTATCTTGGCGTAATCGGTCTCCGCGAGCCTTAGGGTGTCCTGGAGGAGTGCGAACTCCGATCTCTCCCTCATGGGTTCGAGCTGCGGGGCGGACTCCGTAATCGCGTCCTTGAGGTCTTCGTGCTGCATCATCGGGCCTTTGGTGCGCCAGCGGTTAAGCAGGGTTGCGACCTGCTTTATCCTCTCGCCTATGGTGGGTTCGAGCGGGGGGAGCTCTTTCGGCTGCGGGGTGGCGGGGCGTTGTGCCTCGGTGTATTGTGTTGTGAAGATTTGGGTCATTGCGATCCCTGCTGTTGCATAGGTTGTCCCTGATACTGTCCCTGCTGCCATGAGCCATAGCCCGAATCGGTGGGGTGGAGAGCCTTGTTGGTGCGGGCTATGAGTGCGGCGAGGTTCTCCAGCCTTATCGTGTCGCTCGCTTCGAGCTCCTCTATCTTCTCCCTGCTCTTTGCTTTGAATATCTTAAACTTCGTCTGTATGTCATCGAGGTCTGCCCTGAGGTTGTTTTTCCTGTCGGGGTCGATTATTATGGGCACGTCTTGACCTGTGACTGTGTGCCCCGTGAACCTTTTCCTGTCTATGTCTATCTCGTTAGGGTCTGCGCTTACCGATTTGGTGATGTATGTGCCGTTGGGCCCCTCCGCCGAGAGCGACCACTTGAGTATTGGCTGTCCGGTTATGGTGTATGCTATCTTCTCAACTGCCATGTTTTGGAATGTTCCTTCAGGTGTGGTGACTGACTGGGGGGGCATCTCAGGCCCTCTCTCGAATCTCTCCACCGATGCAGCGTCCTTGTTGGGTTTGTAAGGGAACAGTTTCCTCCAATAAAACTTATAGACGATGGCGAAGGCCATGCTGATTAGTACCAGAAGAAGCCCCAATTCCATTATTGTCGTTGCCTGCGTCATCGTTATCCTCCGTAGTTTTTATTCTCTGCCCTTCTTCCCTGCTCCAGCTTTATCCAGACGCCTATAAAGATAACTAAAACTCCGCAAAGTGCCACGAAGAACTCGCTGTATAGCCCTACCGCGCCCGTCTGCTGGTTTATTATCGTGTTGTCGTTGTTAAGCTTCTGGTTCGTGACATTGACGTAGTTGGTGAATGTCCTGTTCGTGGTGTTGAATAGCGTGAAGTTGTAGGCGTTGGTTTCCTTCCAAGTGTTCGCGTATCCGGTGAGCCAGTCCTGAATCCCGCCCGTCAGGTTGCCCATGAGCAGGTCCTTTTCAGCGAGCCCATAGCCCTCTATCAGCGATATGGTCTTATCACCGCAAAAGGTGAAGTTGTTCTTCGTTATCAGCGTGGTGCAGTTTTCGATGGGATTGTTGTGTATGTATTGGTTTTCCAGCAAAGTCCAGTTTAGATCAGCGTTGGCTCTTGTGAGGTTGGGTGCAGTGACGTTTATGCCGACTTCGGGTATATCTACTCCCTGTCCGAGTGCGAGCGGGCCGTGCAGCTTGTAGTTAGGCAGGGTGACGAGTATCCCGTCCTGCGTGCTATTGAACGGGGCTGTCGCGTTGATGTTGAGCTTGGGCTCTTTCAGGCAGGTGAAGTTTATGCCGAGAATCGTGTTTGCCATGACCGTGTTGCCCGTGAATACCGATGTGCAGGACACGTTTAGGTTCTGCTTCGGTATCGCGTTGAACGTGAAGGTGGCGTTGATGGTGGCATTGGTTATTGTCTGCGTTGAGTTGAACGACGGCGTGAAGAACTTATTGATGTTCCACTTCGGTGTTGGTGGCGTGGCGGGCTTCGTTGCGGTGGTGAAGATTGGCGATTGCGAGGTTGAGTTGCTGGATATTATGAGGTTCACACCCGCTGGAACCCCCGATGTGTCTATGACGAACTTGACCTGCTGGGCGAATCCTATGGTTCCATTGTAGCCCGTGCTGTTCGAGATCGAGTATGTGAAGCCGCTTATCGCGTTGTTGGCGAAAGTGGGCGTTGCGGTGACTGTCATCGCCCCCGCAAGGTTGAGCAGTGCTATGAAGGCGAGAATCGCCCCGCCAGCCGCTATAAACTTACTTCGTGTTCTCATCGTTATCGCCTGTCTGCTCCGCCCTCTTTATCATCATGTTCGTAAGTGCGCTTTGCTTCCCTTTCTTCAACCCAAATAACTTTGAGAAGAAGCTGCTCGTCTGCCTCTCAGCATCGTGGCGCTCCAGCCCTGCCAGCCTTGTCTTGACAGCCTCCCACCCCGTCCTTCCAGTGAGGTCTGAAAACTCCAGCGGGACCTCTCCCTTTTCCTTCGCCTTCGTGTTGTATATGAAGGGTATTTCCTTCCCTGTGAGCGAGTAGATGGCAAAGGCGAGGTGAGGGCCCCTCTTATCGTGGCGGAATTGGCCTGAGTGTATCTGCCTGTTGTAGAATTGCAAGCCTATCGGGTCGTCCGCATCGAGCCCCCTCTGGATTACGCCGTCCTTGAGTATGTCTATGAAGATGTCCCAAAGCGTGTTTATCGGTGCGGGTGCTTCTGCCTTCCTGAATATCATGTAGAGCCCATAAAGGATAGCGATGCCGAAGAACAGGTTGACGTACTTCGTGTCGGGATTCTGTGTGGTGGCGTTGGCCGTGCGGAGTGTGAGTTCTGACTGTCCGATGGGTTGGAGGGTTGACTTGTTGAAGAAGTTGAAGAAAAGCGTGTAGGTGAAGTTTGAGCCCGGTATCTGGCACTTGAAGGGCTTCTTTATCGTGTTTATCGGTATGGGCGAGTTGCAGACTCCCTGTCCCCCTGCCGAAGATATTTGGATTGCGTAGGCTACTGCCGTTGAGTTTGAACTGAAGGTCGAGCCGATGGCATTGAGGGTGAAAGGGGAGGTGTTTATCTGTGTGCTTGCCTGCGTCGCGTTGATGTAGTAGAGGGCGAAGGCGAGAATCGCGACTACGAAGACGAAGGGGAGCTTGCCGTCCTTGTGGAGGCGTTCCAATATATTAAGCTGCTCCTCCTCCGCCACGTCATCGCCTCATTCATCTCTTTGCCTGCTCGGACCACGCCTCCAGCTTCTTCATTGTGTCCGCCCCGGGCAGTATCGTGTACCTGAGCCCCATGACCTTCTCCTCCTTCCCGTTGAACTTGTGGAGGACGGTGAAGCTGTGTATCTCCTTCTCTGTGCAGCCGAAACGCTCCTTTGCACCCTCGGCGAGATAGACGACGCGGTGTATGGCGTTGCCGAGCCCCTTGAGCGTGACTGCCGCGTCCCCAGCCTTGAACTTCTGGTAGATGGAGACGAGGTAGTTGAAGGTGGGCGTGTCCTCTGCCTTGACTATTATAGAGCCGTCCTGTGCGGCCCCGTTTCGTGTCTCCATGCTCACTTCTGGAGTTTGCTGACTGCTGCGAGCACGGACATCACGTTGCCCTTGACGATGGCGTCTATGAGCTCAGGGTGCTTTCCCGCAACTATCTCAGCCGCGTACTTCTCCCTGTCCTCAGCTATCGCCTTCTTTATCATCTTGTTGGTCTTCGCCGTGTCTGCCTTGTCCGCCGCCTCCTTCTCAGCCTTCTTCGCCTCGGCGATTGCAGCCTTGTCCGCATCGGTGAACTCGAACTTTATGCGCGCCCAGGGCGGCTGTTCCTCGTTCTCCGAGATTGATATTGGCCTATCCGCCCCCAGCCTTGAGTTGTAGCCCGACTTCGGGACCTCGCTTAACGCTACGTCCTCAGCCTTCTCCTTGCCCAGCTCGATGAACTGAACCTTCTGGTGCTTGTTGCCCTCCTTGTCGTTGACTTCTCGTCCGAAAAGCCCGTACTTCGTCCCGTTGTATGTGGTCTGGATTCCCATGTCGGTCACTTGTTGTATGCGATTTATACGTTTTATAAGTTATCAACGTAGGGTATTAAATATGTTCGCTTTCGGGGTGGGCGTTTCGCACTTGCACCCCTCCTCGCAACAACGGTTATGCGTGTGGCTCCTGAACTCCCTGCACTTGTGTCCCCAGCGTCGGGTGTATTGGTGCGTTATGAGCTGGTGGCCGCAGATGCAGATTGCTCTCTCGCTTTTTTCATTCGGGTTTTTTGTTGTCATGGCTTTCGCCTTTTCAGTATGAGCTTGTTGAGTATCTTGTCGCCTAATAGCGCGCCGCCTATTATGAAGAACGTGGGGAGCTCCCAGTTGAGAATCTTATTGCCCCACAGGTTGAGAACGTCCGCGTGCATCTGCAACGCCCCGGTCACGAATCCGAGATTTACGGGAATCGTCGCTGGGAGTCCGAGGGCTATCTTGAAGCCGAGCCAGAAACAAAAGTCCGCGCCGAGGGAGATGTAAGCGAGTGCGTCTAACGTCTGCTTGAGTATGAGGGCGCGGTAGATGTAGCCCTCCTTCGTGTGCTGGAAAAATAGCTTGGTGTTCATCTGAGTGCGCCCTTGTTTTTGAATTTCAGTACGCGGTGGTTGATGGGCGGCCTGTGGAGCGCGCTGTGGTCGCATGGTCCTGCGTGGCCCTCGTAAAGGTTGCAGAGGTGGAGTGTGTGACCTATCGCGAAGGGCTTGGAGCACTTGGGTTTGTAGGGGATTGTCATGGTATCAGCCATAAACTACGCCGTAAAACTTCTTCCTTCCAACTGGCATCATCTCCTCCCAGGGCCAGATGTAGGCCTTCTTCCTGTTGTGCGTGTTCCACACCACCATTATCTCGAACATCAGGTATTTGTAGATTGTCGTCATGGCATCATCTCAAGCGTTAAACTGTCTGGGGAGCGGGGCCTGTTCCTTCTCTCTCTGCCTCTTGAACTCTCCTATAAGCATGCGCATATCTTGGCGGTCTTCTATAAGCGCGCCCACTACCTCTGCCTGCTTGAGTATGAGCTCCTCCGCCTTTGTCACCCTGCCTTGCTCGAGCCTGTGGTTCCACTTGTCGTCCTTCATGTCTTGGACGAGGTTCGCCGCCTTGATCTCGAGCGGTATGTCGTTGAACTCCAGCTCCATAAAGTTGAAGCTTCGGTCTGCCCACCCGCACAGCACCCCGGTCTTGAGGTCGTATGCCAGCGGGACGTAGCTCTTGCGCTCAGTGACTTTCTCCGCCATCTCGCTGCCTGTGTGCGCTATCTCTATGTAGGCGACCCTGGCCCATAGCTTGCCCTCGTATTCGTGCATCTTGACCGGGCAGTGCTTGAGGAAGCGGGCGAAGGCGGCGAGGCACTTCTCCAGCTCCTCGTTCCTTATTCTCTTTCCGTCTATCTTGAACTCGTAGAGGGCATCGGGGCAGTAGGCTATGACGTGCAGGGTGGTGAACTTGAACTTGTAGCCCTCCCAGACCGCCTCGTACTGCTTGTAGCCCTTCGTGTCCGTGACCGTGTAGGGTATCTTGGCTTCGGAGAGCATAGCTTCAACCCTGTAATGCTCGGTGCGCCAGAGCTTGAGATAGACCCTTACCCCGTTGGCGCGCTTGGGGGGTATAGGCTGATTTGTTAAACGTATTGGTGTTTTTCTTGATGTGGTACGGTTTTTCCCAGA
>Ga0307373_10013605_pt1 | contig 11350 bp, 17 predicted proteins | sample OX2MG_FD_202534 | JGI IMG/M metagenome (GOLD analysis project Ga0307373, IMG submission 202534) | Soil microbial communities from Risofladan, Vaasa, Finland - OX-2 | ecosystem: Environmental > Terrestrial > Soil > Coastal area > Acid sulfate soil | place: Finland: Risofladan, Vaasa | collected... | reverse complement strand
TCGACATGCGACGCCAGTATGCTCGACACGGTCCCCATAACGACCTCCTCACCCGGCCGTTGGCGCGGCCGATCTCGTGATGCGTTTGACGGAGGAGACGTTATGCCGGGGCCGCGCGGCGAGGGAAGAGGAGCTCGATTCTCTCTCTGCGCGCCTCGACACCGTGCGCGCCGAGGGCCGGCTTTGCCGGCCCGGACCCGACTCTCAGCTCAGCGAACGGCGAAATCCCGAGCGAGCCTCAGAGCGCCCTCCGCACGACGCCACCGAACCGCGCCACCCGAGGCTTGGCGGTCTGAGGCTCGCTCGCTAATTTCTTGCGAAGCAGGATCGACAATTTGTTGTCTATGCGGCGGCCCGGGGTGTCGATGGCGAGGTCGCTGAAGAGGGTCTGCATCTTGATGCGGATCTGCTCGTAGTCCAGTCGACGGCAGTCCAGATGGAGGGCTTGCGGCCGAGGTGAGGGCTCCGGATGCCGGCGAGGATCGGTGCGATGACGTGGTCTCGGAGGGTGACGATGCCCGATATGGTGCGAGCCGCCTCTGGTGGGACCTGGTAGCGGCGGGATCGGGCGGGTTTGTCGATGAGGGACTTGCCCCGAAGCTTGCGTAGGTTGTAGGCCCCCTGCCGGGTGCTATAGGCGTGCTCGTCTTGGCCGGTCAGTGCTCTCACCTTGTCGGTGAACTGCGCAACGGTAAAGCCACTGGGCGACGCCGCGAGCGCGAGCACCGCGGCGAGGGCGTTGCGGATGCGCTCCTTGTTGAGGTCTATGCCGCCGACACGCACCGCGCCGAGTTGCGAGGGCCTCGGGAGCTCGTCGAGCAGCCCATCGGCGATGAAGCCGACGTCGACGCAGTCCAACGTGGTGCAGAACCGGTCGGTGATGTCGGCGAGCCGGCTCGTGATGTCGCCCCAGCGCTCCAGCATGCGTCCACAACCGAGGTCGCGGGTGTTGTGTGCGATGGCCTCGACGCGCAGCACGTGTTCGCCTTTGGTATATGCCTTCAACGTCAGGCGCCCGAAGTGGACGCGATCGGCGACAACACCCAAGTTCCGCTCAGCATCGGCAAACCCCTACCACGAACTGGGGTGTTGGCCCATGCCCAAGCCCTCGTGGTGGCCGACAACATCGCCGCCACGATCGAGGGTCGACCGGCCACGGCCTCCTTCGATGGTCACGGCGGCTGCTTCATCGAGACCGGCTTCGGCAAGGCGGGCTACGGATCGGGTGACTTTTACGCCGAGCCCGCTCCGGTCGTGGACATCCGGCCACCATCGCGCCGACGTCACCTGGGTAAGGTCGCCTTCGAGTTCAACGTGATGCGGCGGTGGCTATGACCACCCCGACGCGTGCTCGGTCGAGATCAGAGTCCGAGAGGAGGCCCGGGCAGCCGCCACTTCCGCACAGATCGGACCGGCGTTGGAACCCAGGGACCGCCGCTCGGCAGCAGGACAGGGGGGGAGTCTTCGAGCGATGCGGGCGGGTGCACTCGACGTGGGCACGATGAGAACGCCGGTCGCCGAGGCACTGGGCCGACGGCTTGAGGCCGCTGCGTACGATCGATGGTTCGACAGCCCATGGGGACGGTACTCGTTCGACATCGAGCTGGGCGCCGTGTCCGAGGCGGTCGGTCCCTTGTCGAGCGAAGTGCGCGTCCTTGACGCTGGATGTGGGACCGGGCGCTTCACTGCGCAGTTCGAGGCGTCGGGAGCTACCGTCGTTGGCCTCGATCTCGACCCTGCGATGCTCGAAGTTGCCTCAGGGCGCACCCGGGGGCGTCTCGTCCTCGGTGATGTCGGCTGCATTCCTGCCGTGACGGGGCCTTCGACCGAGTCGTCGCCGTGACGCTCTGCGAGTTTGCCAACGATCCGAATGGGGTATTTGCCGAGTTGGCCAGGGTGACCCGTCCCGGGGGCCGCATCGTGATTGGTGCGCTCAATCCCATGAGCCCATGGGGGTTGCGGTGGAGGCGACGGCTGCGCCGGGCTCCCTGGCTTGGTGTGCGCTTTCTCTCCCGGTCACGGCTCGACGCCCTTGCGCGGCCGTTCGGTCGCGTCTCGATTAGCGGAGCGCTCTACGCGCCGGGGCCGTTTGCCGGGCTTCGGACGCTCGGACCGAGTCTCGAGCGGCTGGGCCGTCTGGTGCCGTCCTGCGGGGCGTTCCAAGTCGTAACGATCGAATGTCCCCCGCAAGAAAAACGGAATTACACCCAGGTGGCGTGGCAACCGCCGATTCGTGCGGATCTTCCGGCGGTAGCGCCCTGAATCGCTGAGCCAGAGACGCGTCGCCTCCTGGACGACTCTGACGTGTCTGGCCGTGCTGACCTCGCCGGGGGACCTGCCGGCGCCATGATGCCACCCGGAGCCGCCGTCTCTCCGAGAGTTCGCTGCTCGCCTACGTCACCGTGAACGAGGCGTACATGCCGTCGGCGTAGTGCCACGGCATGTCACAGAGCAGTTCATATGTGCCAGGACGCAGGTTGAGCGTCACCCAGCTCCGAGCACCCGGGGAGATGCCGTTGCCAGCACCAGCCGCGCAGAACTTCGACGCCTCGCCCAGACTGCTGGATTCATTGATCTTGCCATCGGCACCCGCCGGTCGGGTCCCGAGGCCGTAGGCTGCCATGGGGAGGACGAGGAATTCGTGGTTCAGCCGGCCATAGTTCGTGGCGACGAAGGTCACCCGCCCCGCCGGCACCGATGTGGGGCTAGCGGTGAGCCCGAACATCATCGGGGATGGCCCCATCATCCCCCCGCCGTCAACAAAGGACACCTGTACCGTCTGCCCAGCGCTGGCGGGCTGACAGGTTGCCAGCGAGAGCCTCGATGTCCGCACAGGCCGTACGAGAGCCCACCGATGAGCAGTGTCGATGTCACGGCGAGAAGGGCAATCACGGGCCACAGGGAGGATCGGGACCGCCAGCGGCTCGTCACCCGTGCTCCCGCAGAACAGCCAACTTCTTTCGGAACTCCTCCTCGTCGATCTCTCCGCGAGCGAGGCGCTCTCGCAGGATGGCGTCCGGCTCAACCTTGTTCGGGGAAGGCTCGTCGTGACTGTGCCCGAAGTACCGGACGAGCGCCACGACTCCGAAGACGACGATCGCCCAGAAGATGACCATAGCGATGGCCATGACGATCCACATCCCCGCGCCCCAGCCGTTGTTGCCCCAGCCGTACATCATGCGCGAGCGTGACAATGTCCCATGTCCCCAGTCTGCTTTGGTGGTCGTCATCGCTTAGGGCCGAACGTCCCATCCCGTCAGAGCTGCTCGATCCCTGCCGGCGCGTACCGGGATGGGTTCCGCGATCTGTAACACCCATCCTCCGAGGCTCCGGGATGCCAGGCTGTTCCATGCCAGCGCCACCGGGAACCGAGGGACCTGAGCCCTCCCGTGACTCCCCGTCCCCAAGAGCGTGGTTGACTCGCAACCTCGTTGTCCTCTCTGTTGTGTCGTTTCTCCAGGACACCGCGAGCGAGCTGCTCTACCCAATCCTCCCGATCTTCATCACGGTTGTGCTGGGTGCCCCAGCCGCCGTCCTCGGCAGCATCGAGGGCCTGGCCGACGGTATTGGTGCGATCGTTTCGCCGTTCGCCGGCCGGGCGGCGGACCGCATGGGCCGCAAACCCCTGATTACCGCCGGGTACGGCCTGGCAGGGTTCGGCAAGTTGCTCATCGCGTTAGCCACCGCGTGGCCCACTGTTCTCGTCGCCAGGTCAATCGACCGATTCGGCAAGGGGATGCGCGGGTCGCCGCGCGATGCGCTCATCACCGACGGAGTTGTCGCGGCCCAGCGAGGAAGGGCGTTCGGTTTCCATCGGGCGATGGACACTTTGGGTGCGGTGGTCGGTCCGCTCATCGGGCTCGTCGCCTACGAGGCGCTCCATCATCAGATTCGCCCACTGTTGTGGATTGCCGTGATTCCAGCCGTGTTGAGCCTCGCGCTGGTGGCACTCGTGCACGACCCCAGGCGCGACCGCGTCATCTTGCTATCCCGGGAGGCAGCCGAGGTCGGTCATCGTGCCCCAACGGATCCGGCCACCCTGGTGCCACTTCCACCTCCGTTCCGGCGCGTGGTCGCCATTCTCACCGTCTTCAGCCTGGTGAACTTCCCCGACGCGCTGCTGCTGCTTCGGCTGCACTCCATTGGGTTCTCCGTGGCCATGACGATCTTGGCGTATGCGACCTACAACATCGTGTACGCGTCCTTCAGCTACCCCGCCGGGGCGTTGAGCGACCGGCTGTCACGATCGCGGATCTACGCGGTTGGGCTCGCCTTCTTCAGCCTCGGATACATCGGCCTTGGGCTGACCCGAAGCACTGCGCTTGCGTGGGTCATCTTGTGTGCTTACGGCATGTTCGCGGCGTGCACCGATGGGGTCGGCAAGGCGTGGGCGTCGTCACTCGCCGGCCCAGCCCTCCAGGGCCGTGCGCAAGGGATCTACCAGGGATTCACGGGCATGGCGATCGTGATGGCCGGGGTGTGGGCAGGACTCATGTGGCATGGCACCGGCGCTGTCCCACTGCTTATCTCGGGAGCGGTGGCTGGCCTTTTCGCCCCGTGGCTCTGGGTGGTGCCCCCCGATCGGGTCCGCGTAGACGCCGTTTTCACGCCTCCCGGGTGAACGGATGTACAGGTGCTCTCGATCGCCGGTATTGGGTGGGGCACTCACACGGTGTTCGAAGTCCGGAAAACTGGCCAGCCAATCTCGGTGCGCCATTCTGCCCTGTCCTTCGGTGTCACCGCAAAGCTGCACGTTATCGGGACCCCGACTGATTGGCAGTAATGAGGATCCCGAAAATACGAAAGCGCCCGTTCCGCGCGGCGAGGACGGGCGGCCGAGCTCGCTGCGCATCCCCCTGCGCTCGCCGTCGCTCGGCCGACTGGGCGGCTGAACCGGCCATCGCAGCGTCGAAGGCGTTGTCCTCACAACGGTGCGACTGATGGAGAACGACGGCAGTTGCTTCGGCGGAGAGCGACGACAGCGGGAATGTCGGTGCAGCGCGCGAGGCCGACGGCATCGCTCACTCAAACAGGGGACCAATGGGAGAGCCCATAAGGCTCGCTGTTTTACTGATCCGAGCAAGGACCAGCATCGCCAACAATGTGAACCAGTTGGCCAAATGGGCGAACACCAACCATGTCCTCCCCGACACCTTCGGAGCTGCCCTCGACGACGTCCGCCGAGCTACCGCCGAGGTGGCCGAGACACAGAGACGACTCGGGTCCAACTTCGAGGAGCCTCGATGATCGCCAAGGTCACCAGTGGCTCGTCGGGCCGTGGGCTCGTTCGGTACCTCTTCGGACCGGGCCAGGCGAACGAGCACACCGACCAACGGGACATCACCGCGGGGCTCGTGCTGGGCGGCGAGGCGCAGACGGGCCGGAACCTCTCGAGCCAGGAGATCGCCGACATCGGTGCGGGAACTCGGAATGGCCCACGAGGAATTCGGCACGAACCCCAAGGGTGGCCACATCTTTCACCTGTCCCTGTCGCTCCCTCCCGGCGATCGTCAACCGAGCGACGACCAGTGGGCACGCATTGCCCACAAGGCGATCGAGGCGCTGGGCTTGGAAGGCGAAGGGGTGCAGCGCGCAGCTTGGGTTGCGATCGGACACGGGACGAGTGCCAGTGGCAACCAGCGCATCCATATCGCGGCGTCCCTGGTCCGCGTCGACGGCAGCCGGGTCAATACTTGGCAGTCAAAAGAGAGGCTCTCTCGGCTCTTCGCTGAGATCGAGTCCCACCACGGCCTGAGCGTCATAGAGGGCCGAGCGGGCAAGGGGATGCCCGGGCTGAGCAGAGCCGAACTCGATCGCACCGCCCGAGAGCAGTTGGCCGAGCCCCGGCGCATCACCCTCGCCCGTATGGTCCGCGAAGCATCGGTTGCCTCCAAAAACGAAGCAGAGTTCGTCCGACGCCTGCGGGGGAGCGGGGTTCTCCTGCGACCCCGTTTCGAGACCGGAGGGAAAGCGACAGTGGTCGGCTACTCAGTTTCCTTCAGGACGCTGGACGGAAGCACGCCGATCTGGTTCGGGGGTGGGAAGCTGGCCAGGGACCTGACCTTGGCGAACTTGCGCCAGTTCTGGGAGGTCTCAGCGGCAGATCGTAAAGCGGCAGTTATCGAATGGAGCGCCACAAAGGCGGTTGCCCTGGGAGAGAACCCGTCATCGGTATCCCCGACGACTGGCGACGAGCGGTGGCGGCCATTGAGAGGTCCGTCGAGAAGTTGAAGGACGTACCGGTATCCGACCTCGCTGCATGGAGCGGAGCCGCCCGAGAAGCCGCCGGCCTCTTTGCCGCCTCGTCGAGACGGTTCGAATGCGACACCCCCGGCCCAATGGCTCAAGCGGCAGACACGCTGGCTCGATCGGTACAGAAGCCACCTGATGATCCCGTGCCGAGGCGAGATGCAGTGGCCAGCTTTCGAGGGGTGGAGGCGATCGTGGCGCAGTCGCAGCTGAGCCGCAGTTCGCCGACGGCCTGGGCCATGCTGATCGACCAACTTGGCCGCACACTCCGAACGATCGGCGATGCCCATATCGCTAGAGGGGAAACGCACACGGCCCAGTCGTTGATTGGCGACCTCTCCCGAGAGCTTGAGGTACTGCACAACAGGTTCGAAACGAGCTCACCGCACGAGCTGTTGCCCGATGAGCAAATGGCCGATCGCCGCAACCCCCTGTCTGGGTACGAGATCGGTAAGCACCACGTTGCGCGTCATAGGGGACGGAAGTCGAGCCACGATCGCGCCTTTGGGCGCTGACCCTTCGTTGAAGCTAGTGGGCATCGTTACCGCGACGCCGCCTTAGTCGGCACGCCCAACACAAGTGGGTTCTAGTGGGTAGCTGTTCCAACCCATGCGAAGCCCTCAAATTTGGGTCTCCAGCAATCGTTGCAACGCGTCCTGAGCCCCGAGCGGGGCAAGCGCCCTCTGCGAGGTGATCCGCCATTTCCACGGAGTGAAACGCATCGCGTTGCTACGGTATGGGCATGCCCGAGTACCGCATTGGTCAGGCAGCTGAGCTCGTGGGGGTGAGCACCGACACCATCAGGCGCTGGGCCGATGGAGGAAGAGTGAAGACAAGGATCGGCAAGGGCGGTCGGCGCTCCATCGATGGCGAAGACCTGGCCCGCTTTGCCACCGAAATGGCAGGCGATGAGACTCTCGACACGCGGCGACGGCAATCAGCTCGCAACCGTTTTCGGGGAATTTGTCACGCGGGTGACCAAAGACGGGTGGCGGCGCAGGGCGAAGTCCTGTGCGGTCCGCATCGGTTCGTGTCGCTCATTACCAGGGAGGCGGCTGACGAGCTCGGGCTAGAGCCCGGAATGATCGCCGATGCAGTGGTCAAGGCCACCAGCGTCGGAGTCGAGATTCCTCCGGAGTTCTAGGGCCGACGAATCTGAGCGACGCGGCTTATGCTGGGTTTCCCGGTGCGTGATCCGGTCTTGGCCAGAGGGTTATGGCGTCCCGTGGAAGTTCAATATGGCAGATGTCTCCGATCACGAGGTCGATGTGGTTCGGCGTGCGTAGTTCTAGTTCGAGCGTGGGGTTGACCCAGACGATGAGCTCGGTGGTCGTGCCGAGGTCGGTGATATCTGCGAGGCTGGCAGAGAGCCCTTCCGTGGGAGAGAGGCGTATGTGCTCGGGACGAATGCTCCACAGCACCGCGGTGCCAAGGGCCAGGTCGGCCGAGTCGACTTCAAGGAGAGCGCCTCCGACATCGATCAGACCTGGGGCAGTGACAGCGGCCTCATGAAGGTTGGGGATCCCGAGGAGCCGGGCCACTTCTGGGGACGAAGGGCGGGAGAACACCTGCCGTGTGCTTCCTGACTGGAGGGATGTGCCATTCGAGACCACGATCACTTCGTCAGCCAAGATGGCCGCTTCTTCTGGGTCGTGGGTGACGAGAACGGTCGAGAGACCCGATTCGCGCTGCAGGTGCCGGAGCACCCTTCGCAGTTCGTGCCGAACGGGCGCATCAAGCGCAGAGAACGGCTCGTCGAGCAAGAGGAGGTCAGGCGAGCGCGACAGCGCTTGGGCCAGAGCGACCCTCTGTCGCTGTCCTCCTGAGAGCTGGGAGGGAAGGCGGTCCTCGAGTCCGTCGAGGTGCATTCGGGTGAGCCAATAGGACGCCACCCCGGGATTGGCATCGACGGCGAACATGACCTGTTGGCGCACGGTGAGATGTGGGAACAGTGCGAAGCCCTGGGCCACGTAGCCCACCCGACGCTGTTCGACAGGAATCTGTTGTACCGAGTGATCGCCGAAACGGATCGGCCCCGATTCTTCGCCAAGGAGTCCGGCCAAGCACCGCAGGAGGGTGGATTTGCCTGATCCCGACGGACCCAAGATGGCAAGGCGGGATCCGGCCGCCTCATAGGCGAGAGCGAGATGGAAGTCCCCGAGCCGGCGGTCGAGGTCGAAGGAGACCGTCGTTGATGCGGAAGGAGGAGGTGTGGTTGGTGCCGGGAGTGCGGCATGGCCACCGCGACGTCGGATGCGGGTCCGGCTAATGCCTACGGCAACCACGGCCACAACGATCGAGAGCACGGTCGGTGCGATGGTGTCTGGCAACCCGGTAGAGCTGAACTCGTTGTAGGTGTACACCGGGATGGTAAACGGGTGGTAGGCGACAATGACGACGGCGCCGTACTCGCCGAAGGCACGCAGCCATGCCAAGAGCATGCCTACTCGAATTCCTGGAGACGCGACCGGGAGCGCGACCCGCATAAACCGCGAGAACTCGGAGTGTCCCAAGGTAGCCGCGACATCCATGAGGGCAGGATCGACCGTGCCGAACGCTGTACGTGCGGTCACAATGAGGAACGGGGCCGACACGAAGGTCTGCGCGAACACCACTCCGGCTAGCGATTGAGTGAGGCGGCCATCGAAGAGCCGCCCCAGGGTGGTGTAGGGGCCGAGGATGTAGATCAGGAGTATCCCGCTCATCAACGGCGGCAGCGCCAAGGGCAGCTGGACCACGACTCCGACAATGGTGGCGAAACGACTACGGGATCGAGCCAGGGCATAGGCGAGCGGGACACCCAACGTGGTGATGATGGCCAAAGAGATCGTGGCGCTCACGACGGATATGTAGAACGCCGAAAACAGGCCCGGCGTGCTAAACCCGCTGGTGGGGGATCCAATGAAGCGGAGGGCGAACGCGCCGAGGGGTACGGCGAGGTAGAGAACCAATAATCCCCCCAACCACGGCAGAGGGGTCCGCTTTACCCCTCCGCCCACGGCTACAAGGTGGCTTTCAGACGGGAAGGCACATTCTTCTTGCCGCTCAACTGGACCGGTTTGTTCGGGGTGATGCCGTTCTTCTTGAGTATTGACGCACCCTTTTTGCTGAGAAGGAACTTCACAAAGGCCACAGCCGCTGCTTGATGGAGCGCCTTGTTCAATATCGTGATGGTGTAGTCGCCGGCCTGCTTCGGAATCCCCGTCAACGGGACGGTCGTCTTCAGATCGGCCGCTGCGGCCTCCACCCCGTAGAAGAACCCCGCGTCGAGCTGACCGGCTTGCAACTCACCGAGGAGGGAGGTCTCCGAGTAGACGTTGGTGGTCGATGTCGTGTCACCCACCAGCGCCGGCTTCTTGTACTTCTTTGCTGCGTCTTGTAGTGCCGTCACTGCAAGCACCCCCTTGGGGTCGGTGGCCGGGTCGGTGCGTCCGAGTTTGAAGCCCGAGAGCCCGACCACGTCATACCAGGGTTTGGTCTTGAGCTCGTGGGCGAACGTGCTCTTCGAGTTGTACCCGACCACGAGGGGAGACTCCCCGAAGGTGGCATACCACGACACCCAGCTCCCGTTGGCCGTTCCCTCGAGCGATGCGTTGACCGCCGGGGCAGCACTGATGAACACGTCGCCCACCTGCGTGCCTGCCTTGACCGCGCTGGCAATCGCCGTGGAACCCTCCGAGATGTTATTGATCGTGTACCCGGTGGCCTTGAGGAAGGCGGGCGTGACGTCGGACTGCATAAGGGTCTGTAGCGATCCGGCGGAGAGCACGGTGACCGAACCCGAATTGGTGGTGGCCGCTCCGGCAGGCCCAGGGCCAAGGAGGCTCAACGTAGTCGCAGAGACAAAGAGCACTGTGCCCAAGGCAACGAGACGACAGAGGGCACGCGAGAGGGGGGACGAGGTGAACATGCCCAAAGCGTAACAAAGTCGAAACGCACTTGCGCCATGATACATTGAAAACTGCACGAAAGTCATAGCGTAGGAGTGGGCAAGTCTGGCAAAAGCAACCTTTGTGATACTCCCCGAAACGTCGGCCACCGGCCGTTGGAGCGGCTCAGATGGAGGAACGTGATCGTGATCGTCTGGATCGTGCTCGCCGGATCGGTAGTGGTCGTCTCTGCAGCTCACGCATCCGAGCACACGATGGCTATACGCACTGACGGGCCCTCGCATCAAGCGTATAGGTCCGTAACGAGATTGCAATGCAATTCAGAAACTGGCGTCAACGTGACCACGCACGATAAGTGCATGGAATCGTTGACATTCGAAGTTGAAACGTTGATGTTCGAGTCCTGTCACAGTACGTGGCTTTTCGACACACATAATCGGCGCTTTTGCCGTGCCCTGAAGGGCGTGACCGCGGGAGAGCACCCGATAACCACACAGTGGCGTCCGTACTACGGGCTTGTCGTCGACCCCGTCTCGGAAGCGTTTACGGTGTTGCTTGACCCCGCCGGAACCAGACTGCTTCGCTCGTGGCGTCACACGGACGATTGCTCCCAGTGCGGCGGGCACGTGATGTCCAATCTGTCGATCGATGAAGTGAGGCGCGGATTGGGCAAGGCAGTCTGACTTTGTCTCAGCCAGTCCCGTCCTCGTGGCTTGAGGCTCCCAAGAATTAAGGGACACCTGATGTGATGACAAGCTGACCATTGGTCGGCTGGAAGGATGTCCGATATGGGAGCTACAAGGCGTAAGTTCACGCTGGAGTTCAAGACCGGGGCCGCGCACCGCGTGATCGATTCGGGGAGAACGATTGCCGAGGTGGCCGCCGAGTTCTCGGTGGTGGACAGTTCGTTGGCCCGACGGGTGCGCGATGAGCGTCGCCGCGCCGCCAGGTGGCCGAGCAGGACAAGGACCTGGCCTTTTTGGGAAAAGTGCCGCGTACTTCGCTTCGAATCCACCAAATCAGAAAGATTTGCGTTGATGGCCGCCGAGTGCGCGAACTTCGAGATCACCCGCATGGCCCGTCTGTTAGCCTCCCCGTTTCACGGAAAGTTCTCTGTGCGCCCTGAGGCGCCGGCGGACGTGGTGCGACGGTGTCGGAGACATGAGCGGAGATCACAGCCCGTTCGAGGGCGTGCGGGATCAAAGACCCGG
>Ga0307373_10013604_pt1 | contig 11350 bp, 10 predicted proteins | sample OX2MG_FD_202534 | JGI IMG/M metagenome (GOLD analysis project Ga0307373, IMG submission 202534) | Soil microbial communities from Risofladan, Vaasa, Finland - OX-2 | ecosystem: Environmental > Terrestrial > Soil > Coastal area > Acid sulfate soil | place: Finland: Risofladan, Vaasa | collected... | reverse complement strand
AGACTTCGCGGCACTGACTCAGATCGTGCTCGACGTGGCAGACGCCTTCGCCGGAGGCAAGGTCGTCAGCGTGCTCGAAGGAGGGTACAACGTGGACGTCTTGGCCGACACGGTTGAACTGCACTTGCGGGAAATGTTGGGGAGGCGGACGGAAGGTGAGGAGGTGATGAGGTGAGGGGGTGAGGAGGCTCGTCAGTTAAGTCACACCGCCGGTCCAGCCGAGAGTAGACGTAGTGCGCGCCTGTTGCGACTGAGTGCGAGCGGCGCGATAATGGACGGGACCGGCAGGTGGGGAATTTCATGGACGGAAATGCCCTGCGCGACGGCATCTTCGCATTGAACACGCGCCGTTTCGGTTCGGTGGCGGAAGTGTTAGTGCAACGGCTCGAGAAGCTCGGCAAGGGCCGGAGTCTGTTTCACGACCTGTATGACGATGTTGCGAAGGGCCGAGTTGAAGTCAAGTTCTCGGTGGCCCGCAAACAATGCGAAACGAGAGTTTCGGAAGCTTCGGTCCTGCGATGCATTGCGGAAGCGCGCAACGAAGAAAGGATGATGGCGTTCGCGGATTGGAAGACCGTCGACTTTGACTGCAACATTCAGCAAATCAAGCGTCGCGAATTTGAAGTGCTCTACTACGGCATCTTCTTCGCCGATTGCATCGTCATCTTCCGCATCCGGTCCGAAGAAATTGGGAGGCATATCCAGTACTCGGACAAGCAGCACAAGGGCAATTTGGGCGAGGGGCAATTCCACATCAACCGCCGCACGATGCAAGTTCACCTCGAACAACACTTGTACCGAACACTGACCTACGACCAGTTGCTCGAACTTCTGACTGATTAGACTTCTGACCGACTTCTGACCGATTAGAACAACGTGGGTTGGGCAGCCAATTGCGGCAGGCTATCGTTGCTGGTCCCCAACCGTGCCCTGACGTTCTGGGTCTCCAACTCGTCTTCGAACGGATGGCCGTTCTGCCAGCCAAGCACGCCGCGCTCGCGGTACCGTTCCAGTCGCCGGATGGCAATTTCGCAGTAGACCGGGTCGTTGTCGGCCGTAAAGCAACGCCTTCCAAGCCGCTCACACGATAAGAGCGTGGACCCGGAGTGAGCGAAGAAGTCCGCAACCAACCCGCCTTCGAGAGAACTGGCCGCGACAATCCGGTCGATTGACTTGAGCGGCTTCTGGGCGTAGCAGCCGGAAACGTTTTCCTCCATCCTGTAAAACACCTGTTGCACGTCAACCCAAACATTGCCCGGCCGGATGTTGGGTGACTTGCTCCGTTCGAGATTTTCGGTCATTTGGCCGTTGACCTCTTTGTAGTAGCCCCGCAGCACTTTGGGGATGTCCGTGTATTGAACGGCGAACGGTGGCTTGCCGCGAACGTAATAGAGCAATTCTTGCCGGATCGCCATCCAATTGTGCTGCGTTCCGTACCCTCGTTGGTTACGCATCGTGATGAACGATCTGGGGCTCAACTCGCCGACTCGGCGCATCATGATCATGAAATCGGGCAACGGCTGGAACCCCTGGTTTTGATCCGCACCGAGCCAGACATAGAACGAGGCGTCACACGCCAAGTGCGCCAACGTGACTTGCACCCAGCTTTCGCACCAGGCCACGTAGTCGTCGAGCGCGCGTTGCTTGAATGCAACCAGGTTGTAAGGGGGGTCGTGGATCGCCAATTGCGCCTTCCCGTTGCCCATGAGCAATGCGACATGTGCGGAAGAAGTCGCGTCGATGCACGCGACGCGGTGTTTCCCCGCCGGATCGCGCCAGACCTCGCCCGGACCGAGCCGGCAGTAGGGAAGGAGTCGGCTGCGAAGCTCCTCGGCCTGATCCAATCGTGGCAGGGGATTGTTCTTCATGGTTACGGCTTCCCTTCGCACCGAGGCCGCGACTGGCCAATTGTTCATAGGCAGGGGTCAAGTATCGCGAATTATTCGGCGGGTTACAAGTACCCGGGGCAGCGCTACTTGAGTGGGCAGAGAATGGCCAGTGGGGCAGCGACTTGGGTCGTCCCGGTCGTGTGGCGTGGCGATCCTTCGTTGCCTCACCTCGGAGAGTTTCGGTTAACCGTTCTATTCCTCGGGTAACGGTCGGTGTGATGCACTTTCTCAACGTGGTCGGTTGAATAAAGCCCCCATGTTGCCAAAACGCATGCTAAGGTTCAATGAGACGAGTACTGGTCGTTCGTGTTCCATTGCCCGCGTGGTCCCTGATGGCTGCTTTACCCAAGCACCGGCGATCGCTAGTGACCATACTGGCGTGCTGCGCGCTGGCCGCCTGGGGCGGTTGCTCGGGCCGCTGCCTGATGATCGACCAGACGGGCGATCGCTTCTTCACTTGGGGGCCCGTCCGATACGCCCCCGAGCCGCGGCCAAAAAACCCGCACCATTATCAAAATGTGGGGGTGGCGATGATTCCCACCGACGTGATCGCACCGGTCGGCGCCGAGGTGGTGATCATGGCCGCGGTGCGCGGCACCGACGGCTACTTGCACGCCAACCAACGTGTCGAGTGGACGCTTTCGCCCGGAAGTGTCGGACAGTTCGTCGGCTTGGGCAAGCGCACCGCGGTCGATTGGCTCGTCGGCTTCAACAACTGGCCGCGTAAGATCAGCCCAACCTATGCGGTGGGCACGACCTCGTCGCGCTACCTCTGCCTGCATCGCGATACACCGACCAACGGCGACGACGTGAGCGTCGAGCGCGGCCAGGCCTGGATTTCGGTGTCGTCGCCCTTGGAGGGAACGAGTTACGTCAGCGCGTACGCGCCCAGCGTGGCCCGCTGGGAAACGCACCAGCGCACGGCGACAATCCATTGGGTCGACGCCGAGATTTCGTACCCGCCTCCGGCGGTCAACACGGCGGGGACCCGGCACACCTTTACCACCATCGTCACGCGGCACACGACGCATGTCCCGCTGGCCGGCTGGATCGTGCGGTACGAGATTGCCGCCGGGGGGCCTCCGGCCGGCTTCACGCCCGACGGCGCCCAGGTAGTCGAGACCGTGACGAACGCGGCCGGCCAGGCGAGCATCGAGATCGAGCAGACGGAGGCGGCGCCCGGCACCAACCAGGTCGCCATTCAGGTGATTCACCCCAACGTCGTGTTACCCAACGGTGAGCGCCTGGTCGTCGGCAACGGCGGGACGACGAAGACCTGGAGCTCGCCCGACATTTCCATCCGCAAGACCGGCCCGGTCCAGGCCATGCTGGGCGACACACTCACTTACCACATCGAGGTCCGCAATCCCGGAAGCGTGACGTCGCGGGAGGTGACGGTGACCGACCAGCTTGTCGACGGACTCTCTTTCCTTGGCAGCAGTCCCCAGGCGAGCGTCACCGCCGACCGGCTCGAATGGCGATTGGGCGATCTCGCGGCCGGCCAGGCGCGCACGATCGACGTGCAACTTCGTGCCGACAAACCGGGCGCGGTGAAGAATTGCGCGAACGTGACCACGGCGGACCGCCTCAGCGCGCAAGACTGCGCCCCCACGACGATCTTGTCGCGGACGCTGAACATCGCAATCACCGGGCCCACTCAGGCGGTGGTTGGTCAAGACGTCACGTTCGAGGCGCGGGTCACCAACAGCAGCGGCGCGGCGCTGACGGCCTTGACGATCGTCGAAAAATACGACTTGGGGCTCGATCACGCATCACGCGCCCCCAACGGCGCCCGGGTCATCGAAAGCGATTTGGGTGATCTCGGGCCGGGCGCGAGCGGGCGCGTCGACGTGACGTTTCGTGTGTTGCAGCCGGGCGATCTTTGCCACACGATCGAGGTGCATAACGCCAGCGGGATTTTGGCGAGCGCCAAGGCCTGCCTGACCGCCGTGGCGCAGGGCGCGCCAGTGGTTCCCCCGGGCGGCCCGCCCAAGCTGTCGTTAACGAAGACCGGTCCCGTGAGGGTGGAAGTGGGCCAGCAGGCTTCGTTCGCAATCGTGGTCACCAACGTTGGCCAGACGCCGGCCACCAACGTTAAGCTGGTCGATCATTATGACTCCGCTTTCCGGCCACTCCAATCTACGAAAGATTCTTCTTGGAACGAACAGACTGCCGAATTGACTTGGGTCTTCGATCGCCTGGCGGCAGGCAAGTCGCTGACGTTCCAGGTGGTCTGCAATTGCCAGGAGCCCTCGGCCAATTCATGCAACCAGGCGACGGTGACCTCGCGGGAGGGTGGCAACGCCCAGAGCGAAGCTTGCCTCGAAATCCGAGCGCCCGACGGAGTGGCGGTGCTTCTCTCCGAGGATCCAGATCCCGTCGTGGTCGGCAACAACACGGCTTATCTGGTGCGCGTGACCAACTACGCGAAGACGGCCGATCAGGATCTGACCGTCGTCGTGACATTGCCCGACGCACTGACTCCCCTGCAGGTCGGCACCAAGGGTCCGGCGAAGTACCAAGTCGACGGACAGAGCGTGCGCTTCGATCCGGTGACGGAGATCGCGCCCAACGACACGTTAAGCTTTACGGTCTTCGGCACCGCCGAGCGGCCGGGCAATGCGAGCTGCCAGGTCGAGGTCTCCAGCCGGAAGCTCGTCAAACCGATCGTCGTGAATGAGACGACGTCCGCGGTAGAATGAAGACATGCCCCGCTACGTGATCCTCCGCCACGAAATGCCGGCCGGCCGCGAGCGACCTTCGCACTGGGACTTCATGCTGGAAGCCGATGGCGCGCTTCGCACATGGGCACTGCCGGCCCCGCCGGACACGGCTGGGCCGATCGAGGCCGAGGCCCTGGCCGACCATCGGCTCGCGTACCTCGAAATCGAGGGCCCAATTTCCGGCGGGCGTGGCTCGGTGACGCGCTGGGACGAGGGAGTCTTCCGTCTCATCGAGCAGAGCGCCGTCAGATGGGAGGTCGAATTGACCGGCAAGCGGTTGCGCGGCCGCGCGACGTTGGTCGCCGTACCCGAGGGTGAAACCGCCGGAAGCGCTCAGCGCTGGCGATTTTCGCTGTCGTCGGAAGGCGCCAATGCGACCGGCTTGAAGCCTGGCTCCCAGGTCGGCGAACCTTCGGAGTTGCCTCGCGTGGTGCGGCCCGCCACGTAAATCTCGCCCTTGCGAAGCTCGAGGGCCTCCAGCACGTAGAGCGTGTCTTCGTCGTCGCGCGGCGGATGAAAACGCACTAGCGCCACCGGGTCGCCTTCGGCTTGCAGCCAGGTGAGTTGGAATTCGGCATCGGTCGCGGCCTGTTGGACCCCGTCGAGGATCTCGCCCATGGGCACCGGAATGGCCCCGGCGCGGGCGTTGTGCAACCGCACCGAGAGCACGTTCGGCTCCTGCATGTAGATTTCGGCGTCGAGCGACATGACGGTGGCGACGGCGCCTTCGAGATAGCGGCAGGCGACGGTGACACCCTCGGGCCGGATATCGACGCGCGGATCGACGACGCCCGGCGGAAGCGTATCCGGAAAATTCGTGGCGAGGTCGACGGCCAGCCAGCCGTTGATCTGTTCGGCGGTGAAGAGGGCCTGCCAGCGGCCTTCCTTGCGGACGTTGCTGGCAAGGGCGGTGGCGGTTTCCAGCAGTTTGTCGCTGGCGACCTGCTGGGCCTCGGGCTGGAGTCTGAGCGCTTCCTTGTAGAAGGGGGGCACGCGCGTCGCCGCCCAGTAGCCCCACGCCAAGACACCCCCGACGACCAATGCCGCCAGGCACGCCGCCGCCGCGATGCGAAGTTTCATGCGGACCTCGGCCGCAAGAGAAATGAAGAGTCCGTGCGTCGGCGAGCGCAAGCGACCGCCGGAGGGGCGCCTCAAATTGTTCCGTTCAGGTCCCCATCCTTGCACTGGAATACTAGGGAGGAACCCTTGGGGAGTCAATGCGGGTTTAAGGCGTGCCCACGTTGCCTTGCGTCCAAACGCCGTCGATCAGCCGCCACATGCGGCCATTGGGGTTCTTGTCTCGTAAAGCAGGGGGCAAGCGGTGCGGGCGGACGTTGTCGTAACAGGCGAGCATGGCAAAACGGCGCAGCGAGGCGGGGATGCCCACCGCCGTAAAGCCGGGGTGCCCCGTGGCCGGATAGGGGCCGCCGTGGTTCATCGCCGCGCTGACCGCCACCCCGGTGGGCATCTTGTCGTTCAAGAGCCGGCCGACGCGTCGCCGCAAACGCGGGGCGAGTTGCTGGTAAAGCGGCTCGTCCGCCCCGCGAGTGTCGGAATAGATGCAACCGGTGAGGTTGCCTTCCATCGCTTCAAGCACTTCGCCGGCCTGCCGCGCATCATCGGCGACGACCACCAGCGAGACATTGCCAAAAGCCTCCGTTTGCAACCGCTCGGGGTCGGCAAGGAACCGCTCGGCATCGACCCGCAGCAGAGTATTCGAGAATCGATAGCCCGCCCCACCGGCCGGCTGGCCGCCGACGACCGTGCTGGCGCCGGCCGCGGTCAGTTCGGCGACGCTGTTTGCCAGAGAGCCCGCGACCCCCTTGGACAGCAACGTGCCGGCCGGGGCCACGGTGAATCGGCCTCCGACCGCCGAAATGAAACTCTCGGTCGCCTCGCCCGCCAATACGACCATCAGGCCCGGATTGGTGCAGAACTGGCCGGCGCCCATCAAACAACTGGCGGCGAACTCTTCGGCGATCTTCTCCGCGCGCTCGGCAAGCGCGCCTGGCAGGACAACGAGAGGATTGACGCTCGACAGTTCGAGATAGATCGGTTTGCCAACCGTGTCGGCGGCGGCCTTGAGCTTCAGACCGGCCGAGCGGCTGCCAGTGTACGCCGTCGCGCCCATGCGGCGGTCGGCGACCAACCGTTCACCGTCGGTGTGGCTGGTGCGGTAGATCAATTGCACCGTCGCCGGGGGCAGGCCAGCGGCATCGCAAGCAGCCTGGGCTTCCTCGGCGAAAATGCGCGTGATGGCGGGATGGGAGCTGTTCGCCTTGGCGATGACCGGGTTGCCGGCCGCAATGGCGGCGGCGAAGTCACCCCCCGAAATGCTGCCAAATGCGAATGGAAAATTGTTCGGGCCAAAGACTGAGATCGGTCCCAGCGGCGCAAGGCACGAGCGGATTCCGGCTTTGGTGTCGATCGTCGGCAGGCTCCACGACCCCTCCCGGGCGGCCGCCGCTGCCTGCCTTAACTGGCCGGCAGTGCGGGGTAGTTCGACATCGGCCAAGCGAGGCGAAACCGGGTAGCCGGTTTCGAGGTGCGCGGCGGCGCAAAGCTCTCCGGCACGGGCTTCAATTCGCTGAGCATAGCCTTCGAGGAACACGGCCAAAGTCTCCGGCGGTGTCTCGCCGAGCGCCGTGGCCGCCTGGCCGGCGGCTTCCAGGGCTGCTTCGCAGTCGGAAAAGTCGCTGATCGGGTAGTCGCCGGGCAGGGGTTCGCCGGTCGCGGGGTTTTCGGCGTGAAACGTACCGACGGCGCGCGCCGCGCGCCAGCGGCCGTTGATGAGGATGGGTTGGGTGATCATGGGGGATAATCCTAGTGGTTCCTTCAAAGCCGACATCTTATCATAGCGTGCGGGGCTTTGCTCGCCGCTGGCGGCAGGATACGATGCGATTTTGGCGCCGAGATGACGCGTACTCTGCTAGCGGCAATCGCCAGGCTGATCAGCGGCGCCAGCGTGCGCTGGGTCGACTGCGAGCCTGACACCTGCCAACGGGTTTACTTCGCCAACCACACCAGCCACTTGGACGCGTTGGTGTTGTGGTCGTCGTTGCCGGCGCACGTGCGCGAGTTGACTCGGCCGGTGGCGGCCAAGGATTATTGGGAGAAAGGTTGGGTCCGGCCCTACCTGGCCAAGAACGTCTTCGACGCCTTGTTGATCGACCGCACGCACATCAAGGTCCACCAAAGCCCGGTGGACCTGATGCTTAAGGCGATTGGCGACACGCACTCGCTGATCGTGTTCCCCGAGGGGAAGCGAAGCACCGATTCGGAGATCGACGAGTTCAAGAGCGGCTTGTACTACCTGGCCAAGAAGCGGCCCGATCTGGAACTGGTTCCGGTCCACATCGATAATATGAATCGCGTTTTGCCCCGCGGCGAGTTCCTGCCCGTACCGATGCTGAGCTGTATCACCTTCGGAGCGCCGATGTGGCTCGAGGCGGGCGAAGCGAAGTCCAAATTCCTGGAGCGGGCCCGCAGCGCCGTTCGCCGGCTCAAAGAAACATGAACCTGATGCTGATGGATCTAGCGACGTTCGCACTGGTCGGCGGCGTGCTCACGCTGTTGGGCGCCGCCACCGGTATCGGCCAGTTGCTCAGGCACCAGGCCGACACGGGCATGAACCCGGCCGTGATCGAGCAGTTCAACATGCGGATCAGGGCCTGGTGGCTACTTTGCGCGATGTTGGCCATGGCCTTCCTCTTGGGCCGTGGCGTCACGGTGGCGTTGTTCTGGTTCCTGTCGTCCTGGGCGCTGCGCGAGTTCATTACGCTCACACCCACACGGATGGCCGACCACCGCGCGCTGTTCTGGGTATTTTTTCTGTTCACGCCGCTGCAATACGTGTTAATCGGGTGCAACCTCTACGATTTGTTCAGCGTCGTGATCCCGGTTTACGCCTTTTTGTTCATTCCCGCGCGGATTGCCTTCGCCGGCGATTTCAAGCGGTACCTGGAGCGCTGCGCGAAGATCCAGTCTGGACTGATGATCTGCGTTTACTGCTTGAGTTACGCGCCGGCGCTGCTCTATTTGAAGCTGCCGCCCCCGCCGCCGGCGGCGGCCGCCGCCGGGGCAGTCGCCCTGGCCCCCGTGATCGCGGCGCCACAACAGGCCCCTAACGCGCGGTTGTTGTTCTTTTTCCTGCTGGTGGTCACGCTGGGCGACGCTTTCCAGTACCTCAGCGAAAAGACGCTGGGCAAGCACATCATCGCACCGGCGATCAGCCCGAACCGCACCTGGGAGGGCTACCTGGGCGGCGTCGGCTGCGCGACGTTGTTCGGCACCGTGATGTGGTGGGCGACGCCTTTCAAGCCCTGGGAAGCCTCGCTGATGTCGATGGTGATAACGACCATGGGCTTCGCCGGGGGCATGACGATGTCGGCCATCAAGCGCGATCGCGGCGTCAAGGATTACGGCACGCTGGTGGAAGGACACGCCGGCGTGCTCGACCGGATCGACTCGATGTGTTTCGCCGCGCCGGTCTTCTATCACCTCACGCGGTTCATCTTTCCACAATGAGGCTTACTGCGGCACCGGCAAGGGGTACCGATTCCGCGGTGGCAAAAGTCCTGGCTGGGGCGGTGCGAAGCCGGACTGGGGCGAGGGGGGTGGCAAGGGGAAGCTGCCAGGCGGCGGAGGGTAACTGCCGGAGGGCATGGGACCGAAATTGCGCGGTTGGGTTACGCCAGGCGAAGTGGGTGGCGGAATTGCCAATCCTTCGGCTCGCGTCGCCTGCCGCAGGTTTTCGCCCCGGCCGATGAGTTGCTGTGGGCCCACGACCTGCATCGGGATGAGTTGGAAGTCATACGTCCGCTCATCGCGGATTTCGAACGGCGAGAAGTTCTCGGAGATGAGGTCGATCCCGATGAACTCGTACCAGGGTGGAAAAATCATCTTGGTGGTGGTCAACGTCTCGAAGCCGTCCTTGATGAGTTTGAACTCGCGTTTGCCGTAATAAATGAAACCTACCGAACAGGGGGTACGCCCGATTTCGTATTTGTCGATGTAGACCTGGGCGCCGGGCGGATTGCTACGGATCGTAATTCGCCGTTGCACTCCTCCACAACCGAATGCGCCGGCGCAAACGAATGCCAATGCCAGCCAACCGGCGGCATCCATCCAACGAGCGCATTGAGGTAAAGGTGCTAGCAAGGCAAGCTTCGGTCCGGCCCTGAGAAAGGCAGAAAATGGGGTGGGAGTATAGACGCCCCTGTGATGTGCTTCCAGGTCGGTTCCCCTGGTAGCCCGTCTTTTTGGTAGGCCGTCTTTTTCGCCGGGCGGCTAGGATCGGCCAGCGCGGCGAGCTATACTTCACTCGGCCGAAAATGAGACAATTTTCCCACGAGAAAGTGGTGGCCGCCCTTCGGCGATGCGTTTGGAAGTGATTCCCCAGCCAAATGGACCAAACACCCGTCAACAGGGAGAACTGGCTGGAGCATGACGCGCTCAGCGACATCGGACTCCGCCGGTCGAACAATCAAGACTCCTTCGCGGTGCTTTTGGCCAATTCTCCAGACTCCTGGGGGAGCCGTGGCCATTTGTTCATGGTGGCCGACGGCATGGGGGCCCACGCGGCCGGCGAGTTGGCCAGCAAAATGGCCGTCGACACCGTACCGCACACCTACAATAAGCTACTCGAAGAGCCGCCCGCGGTGGCGATCCGCAAAGCGGTCGAGGACGCCAACGGCAAGATCCACAGCCGAGGTCAGGCCAATCTCGACTTCCGCGGCATGGGGACCACGGCCAGCGTGCTGCTGCTCTTGCCCAGCGGGGCGATGGTGGCCCACGTCGGCGACAGCCGCGTCTATCGCCTGCGCGGCAATCGCATCGAACAACTGTCGTTCGACCACAGCCTGGTCTGGGAAATGATGGCCAGCGGCAAACTCAGCGAGAACGAAATCCCCAGCTACATTCCCAAGAACATCATCACGCGCTCCCTGGGCCCCGCGGCGCAGGTGCAGGTCGACTTGGAGGGCCCGTTCCCGCTGGCCGCGGGGGACGCGTTTCTGCTGTGCAGTGATGGCCTGAGCGGGCAGGTGAGCGACGAGGAAATTGGCGTCATCCTTGGCACGTTTACGCCGCGGGAGGCCGTGCGGGTACTCGTCGATCTGGCCAACCTCCGTGGCGGTCCCGACAACATTACGGTGATCGTCGCGCGGATCATGTCGCAACCCCCCTCCTCGGCCGCGGCGCCCTTGCCGGTCGCGCACGCCGCCGCCGGCGCGAAGCGACGTCCGACCAGGCCGCTAGGGCTGGTGGTCGTCGGCATTCTGTCGTTGGTGACCTTGGTGATGGCGATGTTGGAAAAGTACACCGTGGCGATGGGCAGTGGGGCCTTGGCCTTGGTCGCTGCCGTAATCGTGATGGTGCGCTGGCTGGGCGCCGAGGCGGACACGGCCGGCGAGGGCGGAGGGGAGCGGCTCGGCAAGGGCCCCCACAGTTCGAAGGTTTGCTTGACGAACAACGCCTTCGTCGACAAGTTGGCCAAGGTCGTCGATCAGTTGCGCGAGGCGGCCACCGAGGAAAACTGGTCGATCGACTGGCACCGCTTCAATGGCTTCGATGCCCGCGCCCTGGCCGCCGCGGAACGCAAAAACTACGTCGACGCGGTCCATGAATACGGTCACGCCATCAGCTTCATGATGCGGGAAATTCGTGGTCAGCGCCGCAAGCGCGGTAACGGGCACGTAGGTTCCCACGAAGATTCGCCGCCGGCGCCGATTTGATCGC
>Ga0307373_10013602_pt1 | contig 11351 bp, 9 predicted proteins | sample OX2MG_FD_202534 | JGI IMG/M metagenome (GOLD analysis project Ga0307373, IMG submission 202534) | Soil microbial communities from Risofladan, Vaasa, Finland - OX-2 | ecosystem: Environmental > Terrestrial > Soil > Coastal area > Acid sulfate soil | place: Finland: Risofladan, Vaasa | collected... | reverse complement strand
CCATAGCTCCCCGATCGCTTGACCGGCACGGTCAGAGCGGCGACACCGCTACGGTCGCCGAGTGCCAGTGGCAGCACCGCGACGTTGCGCACGCGGTTGAGGCACAGCGCCACCCGCAAGATCAGGCGCGCATAGCTGCCGGGCTCGACGGCAATGACGAATCCCCGGAGCGCGAGTCGGGCGAACAGCTTGGTGAATTGTCCGGCGTGGGCGCCGACGTCAACGACGACACCGTCCTCGGGAACGAGCGGACGCAATAGTGGCAACAGGCCGCGATGATGCTGCTTGAAGACCGCCTTAAAGAGGTGCGCGACGAACCCAGGATTGAAGCGAAAGCGATAATAGCGGCCAGGGGCCGACCCTCGAGACGCACCGCCTGTAACGTCCTGCATGGTATGGCTACCGGCCTTGCCACGGCCTGTTCGGATGCGTCAAAGGGATCCGGATCGCTCCGAAACCCTTTGATTGTATTAGCCCCCAACGGCGAACGGCCGGCGCGATCTTGCAACGGCCAAGCACGCGGCACAAGCCCCGGCGGCGAATCTCAAAGTGTTCGACGGGTTGCCGGACGAGCCTTACGGCGGGATGCGAACAGCAGGCCCGTCATCCCGCTGGCGAACAAGACGCCGCTCGAGGGCTCGGGAACCGGTGGCGGCGGATCGACGGTCGAGAACGCGACGGCGACGCCGGAACCGTCGTCGGCCCAGTACCGATAGGAGATGCCGTCGTAGAACAGATTGTAGCTACCGGTGGACGTGGTGAAGAGCAGCCCGTCATCGTCAAAATAGCCACCGGCGGCCGAGGCGCTGCCAGCCGCATAGAAATCGTTGTCGTAGATGAAATACCCGTCCGGCGAGTATGCCGCCGGTCCGACGGTGCCGAGCAGCCCGGTGATCGCCTCGCCGTTGACGGTGCCGCTGATCGAAAGGATGTCGTAGGCGCCGGCGAGAGGCGCCGTAGGGTCGATCGCATCGCTCGTTATCAGGGTGCCGCTGCCGACGACGCCGTCGCCGGAGTGTGAACACGCGCCGAAGATTGACCCCACCCCGAGCATTGATCAACCAGTTGATTTTTAGGCGCAAATGGCCTCTTCCGGAGGGCTCACGATCGGCGCCGGTCTTGACCCCCGTGAAATTCAAGAAAAGGGAGGAAATTCAAATTGTTGACGACATGTCCGGGAGGGTCGCGCTTCGGCGCGTATTCACACATTGGGAGCGCGTTTCTATCCCGGTGGGTTCAGCCTCCGCTTCAGCGCGTCACGCTGGATCTTGCCCATGTCATTGCGCGGCAAGGCATCGACAAAGTGAATCTGCGCGCGGTATGCGCCAGGCAGAAATCTGCGAAGCGCGGCCTCGATGTCGGGCGATGGAAGCGGCTGAGGCGCTTCGATCGCCAAATGGACGATCTCTTCGCCGTCGTCGTGCTGCATTGAGAACACGCAGACGCCGGCGATGTGCAATTCGCTCTCCAACGCCGCTTCAACCGGCTCGGCGGCAAGCTTGTTGCCCTGGATATTGACCACGGCGGACGCGCGGCCTTGCAATACCAGGCGGCCGTCCGGGCCGATCGCCCCGAGGTCGCCGGGATAGAAGTACCCATCGCGGAAACTGGCGCGCGAGGCTTCCTCGTCGCCGAAATAGCCCTTGATGCCGCCGATGGTGCCGATGCGGATCAGCCCGATCTGACCGCGCGGCACGAGGCGGCCGGCTTCGTCGACGATCTCGACCGTGCGCGAATTCACGAGCCGATGAAAGCGCAGATCCTCGACCTGCCGGATCGGAGTCACGGCGATGACCGCGGCCTCCGTCGCGCCGAGATAGGTGTAGACGCGCGACGTGAGCCGCGATTTCGTCTCTTGCCACAAAGCGGGCGACAACGCGCCCCCGGTTACCAGGAGCCGGATCTTGTCGTCGCGACGCAATGCGTTCGCTGGTGCCGCAAGGAGCTTCGTCAGAAGATCGGGTGTGATGAGCGCATCGGTGATGCCGCGGTACCCGAACGCCTCGTATCGACGAGGGCCCTGAAATATCACGACGCAGCCGCCCCCATCCCAGGTGGCAACTGGTCCGATATAGCCTACGCCCGTCCAGCCGCCGAAATCGAATACATTGACGACCGTCCGCCGGGAAACGCCGAGGACCTTGTTGCGAAGGATGATGCTTGCCCGCTCGAACACGGGATCGACCAGGAATTTCTTGTAGAACCCGGTGGTGCCCGACGTCAGCAGGACATGTCCGCCATGGGGCGTCGGCGCGGTCGGCACCGGCGGCGGCGGGCCAAGTGCGGCGCCGGCATAGGCAGCCCGCGGGACGACAACGCAACGCCATCCCGCCTCCGCGCACGCGGCAGCGATGTCCGCCGGGCGATCGGCTTCTGTGGTGACGACGCAACGAAGGTTGGGAAGGCGGAGCGGGGCAATCTGGTCCGGCGACCGCACGACGACCGTGGTCAAGCCGAGGCTGCGCAACGCCAGCCCCAAGATCCAGGCATCGAGAATGGATGCGATCATGACAACGGCAACGCCCTCGCTGCCGAGGTCCTGTGCCAGCAAGTAGCGCCGCGAGGCATCAATGAGCTTGACAAAGCGCCGGTAAGACAGCGGAATGTTGTTATAGACGACGGCGGGCCGATCGGGAGCCGATCGCGCATGCCGGTAGATCGCATCGATAGCCACACTCTCTCCGCACGTTCAGGATCGCATCGCACCTCTGGCCGGAGGTGCGGTCGGGTGAACCGGGCCCCTGTCATGCAACGATCCACGCCGGTCCGGGCGACCGAATCCTGAGTGTTCGATTAGCTGCGCTGCGCGTACGTCCGAGGCCGCGCGTCGGGCGTGCCACGCGGTCGCTGTTTCGATCCGCCCGGCTGCGTCTGCCCGATCATTTTCATCTGCAAATGTGCAAGAACCATCGCCCACATCGTTGTCATCGTCGCGGTATGCCAGTCGTATAGCTATCGCCGGAGCGGCTTTGCGTCAAGCCAACCGCGCCCCGAAGCGGTTGGCCCGTCCTGGTGGGCACCGCAGGTCGCGAGCGCCGCGCCAGTGCCGGTGCAGCGTCCGGTGCTCGGGCCGATGGCCCGGGAATTGCTCTTAATTATTTGATTTATTTGGCTTTATCGTGGTAGCGGGGGAAGGACTTGAACCCTTGACCCTGGGATTCGTGATCCTTCGATCCGTGCCGGCGGGCGGGCTCGCGGCTGCCCTGGTTCAACACGCCGCGCCGGGCGCGATCGGCGGCGATGGCGAGCAACGCCCATGCAAGCTCGGCCTCGACCTTGCCGCGCGCACGCTCGATTGCCTCGAACGCCGGCCGTAGCGCGGCTACGGTCGATTCGGTCCATGCGTCGGAACAGCCCGCGGCCCGCGCTGCCTGGCGCAACTCATGCTCGACGGCACGCCACGTCGCGCTCGTTGCATCGCCGCCGAGTCGAGAAAATCGGGCCGCTCCAATTTCATTGCTGCATCAACCATCGCGCCGATTACCGACGACGGCGACCCGTCCGGCAAGCGTCCGATGCCTGCCGCCATTGTTCGCAAATTATCTCCGTGTTGTAGGGCGCGCGAAATCAGCACAGCCACGTCGTCAAGCGTTCTATCCCGCTCGGAATCGACGCGCCGCGCATCGCGTGCGAAGATTTCGAGGACTCGGCCGTCGTCGGCGAATCCGACCGAGACGTTGACGGGGCGCCCGCTCCACACGACGGTAACGGTTGCCGCTGGCCGCCGGTTCGGCAGGCGCTCGCGGCCGATCCGGGCTAGCTCCGTCATGGCCCGCGCCATGAGCGCCGCACCGGCACGGACGCGCCCGCCGTCGAGTTGGTCCGCCGTCGCCGACGATCTCGGCCGCGCCATGGCGGCCCGAGGCGCCACCGCGGGCGCGGTCGATCGCGTGCTCGCCGATCTGGCGCCCGTCTATCTCGCGGTCGAACGTGCTCGCGTCACCGTCGAGCCGGAACTGGTCTTCGCATTGCTCGCCGTCGCCGCCGATCGTGCCAGACGCAAAGCGCAGGCGCGGTGGACGCACTCATGAGCGCCACCCGTCGCGCCCCGGAATTTTCCGATCCCGGCGTGGACGAGACCACGGTGCGCCGTGACGTAGGTGCGGGAAATCCCGCATCGGCTCGAAGCGAAGCCGCAGAGGAAGCCGTCCCCCAGGGGCAGGTGCGGGAAATCCCGCACCTCTCGACGCACTGGCGGCGCTCACATCCATGCCGAGCGTGATGCCGTATGGCTGCGGCATGGCCGCCCCACACGGCTGCACGGGCCGTGGCGGCCTAAGGGTTGCCGCGCGCCCGCCGAGATCGCGCCCAGCGGCCACGCCTGCGCGCGTGCGGCGACGGCGTGGCGCCGGCGATCCTGGGGCGGAATCGGGGCGCGAGCTTTGGCCGTTGTTGCCCCGATCTTCTCAGAGTTAATCAAGGGGTTCTGTTTTTTGACAGAACCCCTTGATTTTATTGGCTCCCGGGGAGGGATTCGAACCCCCGGCCCGGCGGTTAACAGCCGCCTGCTCTACCACTGAGCTACCCGGGATCAAGAGCGCGGGTGATTATAAGTCCGCCCGCACCCGGTCAAGTGCGATTTGTCGCGGCAAGGCGCTCGCCCGCCGCGCCGCATTCTAGCGTCAGCGTGTTATCGGATCGTAACGCGCAAGCGGCATCGCCCACGGACCGCGCGGCGTCAACGCTTGAGGAGATAGGCGACCTTGCCGAAGCGGCTCTGTCGGATCGGCTCGACCGCGCCGCGCCGGGCCAGGAATTCGTGCACGGCCTTGGTGCAACCCTCCCAATCGTAATAGTCGTCGATCAGCATCAGCGCGCCCGGCATCAGGCGGCCCCAGAATTTCTCGAGACAGAGCAGGGTCGAGCCGTACCAGTCGGCATCGAGGCGCAAGACCGCGATCGGCGGCACAGACACGCCGGGGAAGGTGTCGGCGAAGAAGCCCTTGTGGACATGGAGCCGCTCGGGCGGCAGCGCGACCCGGGCGAACGCGGCCATCAAGTCCTCGAGCGCGGCCGTGTTGTTGTCGAAATAGAGCCGGCCGTCGCGGCGCGCCTGGGCATCGCGCGCATAGTCGCCGTCCTCGGCCGACGCCGGCGGCAGCCCCGCGAAGGAATCGAAGAAATGATAGTCGCGCGCCGCGCCGCCGATCGTGGCGAGACCGGCCGCCATGCCGCCACGCCAGGTGCCGCATTCGATGATGCAGCCGCCGGCCATCGCCGGCGCGGCAAGGCACCGCGCGGCAAGGTAGAGATTGGCAAGATAGGCCTGCCGGGGGATCATCGTGAAATGCCGGAAGCGACGGTAGATGGCGCGGTGGCGCAGCAGAGTCGCCGCAAGCGGCAGGCCGCGCAGCCGGCCGTCGCGGTGCCGTTGCCGGTCGCCCTGATCGACGGAAGTGCCGCTCGCCTTCGCCACAGTCTCCATCGAAGCCCGCATCGGGAAGTTTCCGGTCCCGGCACGCCCTAATGCGGGCGTACGCCGCCGTCAATACGAGCGGATCACAGTATCGTGCGTGCGGTGACGGGCGCGGCGCGCGGTGCTAATCATCACGCGCGTGAACGGTCTCGAACTCAGCGCGGACCGCCCGGCGGATCCGCATCTCGATTCGACGCAGCCGACGACGCCGCGGCGGTGGGCGGTCGCAGCCGCGATCGTGCTGCACGCATGTATCATCGCCTGGCTGCTCTTCGGCTGGAACGAAGCGCCGCACGAAGTGCCGGCGCCGATCCCGGTGGCGTTGGTATTCGAACCGCCGCCACCACCGCCACCGCCCGTTCCGGTACCCAAGCCGGCGCCGCCGCCCGCGGTGCGGCGATCCGGTCCCGACCAGCGCACCGTCGCGTTGCCGTCCTCCGAAACGCGCGCGCCGACACCGGAGGCGCCGCCGCCACCCGCCGCGCCGAAGCCGACGCCGGCACCGCTCGTCACGCCAGCGCCGGCGGTCGAAACCGCACCGCAAGCGGCGACCATCAAGGCGCCGCCCCGCCGCGCCGTCGAACATCACGCACCGCGCCGCAAGGCGGCCGAAGCCCGCGCGCCGGCCAAACGCCCCGACGAGGCCGCCATTGGCGAGAAGGCGGAGAACGGCGACCCTTATCTCAACCGGCTCTGGGCGATGATCGACCGCAACCGCGCCAAGACCACGCCGATCGGCGCTTCCGGCCTGCATCTTGCCGGCACATCGGTCTTCGCCCTCATCCTCGATCGTGCCGGAACCCTGCACGCGCTCAACCTCGAGCGCTCATCAGGCGCCGTGCTGCTCGACGACGAGGCGCGCCGCATGATCGTGAAGGCCGAGCCCTTCCCGCCGCTGCCGCCCGATTATCCGTCGGTCGCGCGCGTGGTCGTCACCATCAGCCTCTATCCCCAGTAGCGCCGCGCCGGCCATCCCGAGGCGACGCCGCGGACCAGCTCATACGCCCTGGAACACGTCCCACCAGTCTTCGAGCATCGCTGGATGGCCGTGGCGGATTTGCACGGAGATTCGTTCGAACCCCGCATCACGCAGGGCGCGTAGGCGGTCCTGCAATTCGGGCTTGGTTGCCGTCCACGAGAAATTGCGAATGAGATCGGCATCGCAGATGTCGCGCTCTTCGGGCTTCAGGAACATCAAGTGCCCGCGATGATTGGCGAGGTAGCGCGCATCCGCCGGCTCGAAGCGCTCATAGACCTTGCGATAGCGCTCGAGCGCCGCGGCAAGCGGCGGCGGCAAATCACCTCGCGGCCGATCCTGCATGTCCTCCTCGACGAGATCATGCACCAGCATGATGGCGGTTGGACCGGCCTGGTCCTTGACGCGGGGCGAATCGCAACGCTCGCCGTCCTTGAGCACGCAGCCGCCGATCTCGCCGTGGATGTGCAAATCCCTGAGGTCGCGCCCTGCCGCCTGCCATTTCCGCTTCATGTCGGCGATCGCCTCCGTGATTGCTGCTGCGCGGCCCAAGGGGCAGATCCAGCCGGCGCCCAACTCGGCCACCAGCGCGCGCGAGCGCGGACCGGTCGCCGAGATGTAGAGCGGGATCTCGTCCTTGATGTTGATGGCGCCGATCTCGGGATTGAGAAAGCGAATTTTTCGGCGCTGGCCCTCGAACTCCCATTCCAGGGTCGCGCCGGCGAGCAGGCCCCGGACCACCCGGATATATTCCTTCATGTCGGCCTGCTTGACGCGCTTCAGGCCCATGGTGCGGCGCCCGGTGAAGCCGGTCGAGATGCCGAACTCGATGCGGCCCGGCGCCAGCACGTTCAGCGACCCGAGCGCGTTTGCCGTGACCGGCGCGATGCGGTTCGAGGGGATCAGCACGCCGGTGCCGAGCCGGATCGTCCGGGTCGCCATCGCTGCGGCGCCCATGGCGACGAACAGATCGGCGTTGAGCAATTGCGTGTCGAAGAACGAGGCGGCGGCATAGCCGAGTTCCTCGGCCCGCTTGACGTGCTTCCAGCTTTCCGCATGGGTGGCGAGCGCGATGCCGTATTCCATGTCGTTCCTCCTCCCGGGCCAAACCGCTTGCAAGCCTCGGCGGGCAGGATAGCATCGTTTGCACCAGCTTCCCGCAGCCGCAACGGGCAGGCGATAGGCGGAGCGCAGCATGGAGGAAGGCATGAAGGTCGAACGCATCAATTATTCGGTTTCCGGGTTGAGCTGCCGCGGCGCGCTCGTCTGGGACGAAACCACCACGGCGAAGCGACCTCTTCTCCTCATGGCACCGAACTGGCTCGGCATCATCCCCGCCGCGCTCGACACCGCCCGCATGCTCGCCGGCGACCGCTATGTCGTCTTCGTCGCCGACATGTTCGGCGAAGGCAACGCACCCAAGGGTACCGAGAACCCGATGGAATTCCTGGCACCGCTGATGAAAGACGCGGCGGAGACGCGGCGGCGCATCACGGCCGCGTTCGAGACCATGACGCGCGAGGCCGAGCGCCGCGGCACCGGCGACCTCAAGCGGCGCGCGGCGATCGGCTATTGCTTCGGTGGCGCCAACGTAATCGACCTGGCACGCACCGGCGCCGATGTGGCGGCGGTGGTGTCGATGCATGGCTCGCTGGCGACGCCGATGCCGGGCAAGCGCGGCGAGATCACGGCCGCGGTGCTCGCCGTGCACGGCGCCGCCGATCCGATCGCGCCCAAGGCCGAACGCGACGCCTTCGAGAAGGAGATGGACGAGGCCGAAGCGCGTTGGGTCCTGCTTACCTTCGGCGGGGTCGTCCATGCCTTCACCGACGTGGGCGTGAACGTTCCCGGCGTCGCGGTCTATGACGAACCGGCGACGCGCCACGGCTACAACCTCGCGCATGGGTTCATCGCCGACGCTTTCACCGGAAAGCTGTAGCGCCGCGCCCGCGGCGTTCTGGCACCGCCGATGCCGGAGCTCGGTCGCTACGACTACATCGTTGTCGGCGCAGGGTCTGCGGGTTGCGTCCTCGCCAGCCGCCTGAGCGAAGATCCGGCGGCGAAAGTGCTGTTGCTCGAGGCCGGTCGGCCGGACCGTCATCTGTGGCTGCGCCTGCCGCTCAAGTTCCGCGACCTCATGACCGACGGGCGGTTCAACTGGGGCTTCGACACCGAGCCCGAGCCGCATCTCGACCATCGCCGCATCTATTTGCCGCGCGGCCGCGTCTTGGGCGGCTCATCCTCGATCAACGGCATGATCTATTCGCGCGGCCATCCGACCGATTACGACCATTGGCGCCAGCTCGGCCTCGCCGGCTGGAGCCATGCCGATCTGCTGCCGTACTTCAAGCGATCGGAGAGCCATGCCGACGGCGCAACGGCATGGCATGGCGGTACCGGGCCGCTCGCCGTGTCCAAGGGCGACCGGACGAGCCGCGCTCACCGCGCCTATGTCGCCAGCGGGCATGAAGCCGGCTATCCCGTGACCGACGATCACAACGGCGCCGCGTCGGAGGGCCTCGGTCCTGCCGACTACACCATTCGGCACGGCCGGCGCGCCAGCGTCGCGCGCGCGTTCCTGCACGCTGCGATGATGCGCCCCAACCTCACCGTGGTGACGGAGGCGCTCGTCCACCGCGTCCGGTTGGACCGGCGCCGGGCTGTCGGCATCGACTACCAGGTTCGCGGCCGTGACGCCGTCGCCGTGGCCGAGCGCGAGGTCATCCTGTGCGGCGGCGCCTACAACTCGCCGCAGCTCCTGATGCTGTCGGGCATCGGCCCCGCCGATCATTTGCGGCAGCACGGCATCGCGCCGGTGCACGATGTCGCACAGGTCGGCCGGAACCTTCAGGACCATCTCCATGTCGGGATCGCCTATGCCAGCGTGGCCATGAAGTCCTTCGATGTCGAGCTGCGTGCCGACCGGCTGGCCCTCGCCTTCATGAACTGGGCCTTGTTCGCCAAGGGCTATCTCGCGACCTTGCCGGTCGCCTGCCTCGCCTTCATCCGCACGCGGCCCGAACTCGACCGTCCCGACATCGAGTTCCTGATGAACCGCGTGGCGCCCGATGCGCGCATCTGGTTCCCGGGAATTCGCCGGCGCAAAGGCGGGTATCTCGGCAGCCGCGCCATTCTGCTCCATCCCGAGAGCCGCGGCACGGTGACGCTGCGCGCGGCCGACGTGCGCGCCAAGCCGATCATCCGGCACAACCACCTTGCTGCCGAGATCGACCGGCTGACGCTGCGCGCGGCCGTCAAGGCGGGGCGCCGGATTTATGCCACCGAGCCGCTCAAGAGCCTCGTCGGCGAGGAACTGCTGCCGGGCACCGCGATCGATTCCGATGCGGCGATCGATGCCTATGTCCGCACTACCGCGATCACGATGTACCACCCGGTCGGCACCTGCCGCATGGGGACCGATCCCGAGGCGGTTGTGGACGGCGACCTCCGCGTCAACGGCGTCGAAAACCTGCGCGTGGTCGATGCCTCGGTGATGCCGACCGTGCCGGGTGGGCACACCAACGCCCCCACCATCATGATCGCCGAGAAAGCAGCCGACATCATCCTCGGGCGCGCGCCGCCGCCGCAGGACGATGCGGCGGATCATCCGCGGCGCTGAGAAGGTTCGCTTCGAAATCCGGTGTTCACGACCATTTTCGCCCGCTACAGTGCCCCAAACCGCAAAGAAAAGGCAGGATGCCATGATCGACCTTTATTTCTGGTACACCGACAACGGCCACAAGGCGCGCCAGGCGATGGAGGAAACCGGTCTTCCCTACCGGCCGCGGCTGGTGGACCTGACCAAGCGCGAGCAGTTCGCGCCGGAGTTCCTGAAAATCAGCCCGGGCCACAAGATCCCGGCGCTCGTGGATGACGACGGGCCGGGCGGGTCGCGCGTGACGCTGTGCGAGTCGGGCGCCGTCCTCAAATATCTCGCCGAGAAGGCCGGCGGCGCGCTCTATCCCGCGGACCCGGTGCGGCGCGCCAAGGTCGATCAGTGGTTCTTCTACGGCACTTCGACCTTCACCCCGCTCGCGCAGCAATACGGCCTCTTCATGTACCGCTTCGGCGAAGACGTGCCCCAGGCCAAGAAGCATTACGAGGCCGTGGTCCGCGACATGTTCGGCACCTTCGACCGCCATCTCGCCGACAACGAATACATGGCCGGAAGCTATTCGATCGCGGACATCTCGAGCTATCCCGACGTGCACGTCCACGGCAAGCTCGGGATGGGTCTCAAGGACTATCCCAATCTCGAGCGTTGGCACGACGCGATCGCGGCGCGCCCCGCGGTGCAGCGCGCCTGGGCCAAGCCCTGAGCCGAAGCGGGTCCGCTACACGCCAAGATGGCGGCGCATGAATTCGGGGTCGCGCCGGAGCGAATCGGGCGTGCCTTCGAAGACCATGTGGCCGTTGTTGAGGACGTAGCAGCGCTGCGCCAGGCTGAGCGCCGCCTGCACGTTCTGCTCGACGATGACGATGGTGTGCCCGTCATCGGCGAGGCGGCGGCAGACGCCGAGGAGATCGCGCACGATCAGCGGCGCCAGCCCCTCGAACGGTTCGTCGAGCAGGATGAGCCGCGGCTCGCGGACAAGGGCGCGGGCGATCGCCAGCATCTGCTGCTCGCCGCCCGAGAGGTCGCGGCCGCGATTGCGCTGACGCTCGCCAAGGCGCGGGAAGAGCGCATAGATGCGCGCGAGGCTCCACGGCGCAGCGGCGCTCAGCGTGGCGAGGACGAGATTCTCCTCGACCGTGAGTCCGCCGATGATCCGCCGCTCGTCGGGCACGAGCTGCAGCCCGCGCCGCGCGATCTTGTAAGGCGGCAGGCCATGGATCGGCGCGCCGTCGAAACGGATGGTGCCGCGCCGCGGCGCTATCACGCCCATGATCGTCTTGAGCGTCGTGGTCTTGCCGGCGCCGTTGCGTCCCAGCAGCGCCACGACCTCGTGCGGCTCGACG
>Ga0307373_10013597_pt1 | contig 11355 bp, 9 predicted proteins | sample OX2MG_FD_202534 | JGI IMG/M metagenome (GOLD analysis project Ga0307373, IMG submission 202534) | Soil microbial communities from Risofladan, Vaasa, Finland - OX-2 | ecosystem: Environmental > Terrestrial > Soil > Coastal area > Acid sulfate soil | place: Finland: Risofladan, Vaasa | collected... | reverse complement strand
CGGTGATGCGGTCGAGCAGCACCCGGGTTGTCGTCGGGTCGGCACCGAGCCAGTGGTCAAAATGGTCGCGCAGCGCCCCTTCGACGAGTCGCACCGCCTCGGCGGAGGCCAGCCGCTCCTTGGTCTGGCCCTGGAATTGCGGGTCGCGCAGAAACAGCGACAGCAGCATCGCGGCGCCGGCGGTCACGTCTTCGCCGGTAGCCTGGGCGATGCGGCGGTTGGCTGTCATCTCGCCGTAGGTCTTGATGCCACGGGTCAGCGCGTTGCGCAGCCCGGTCTCGTGGGTGCCGCCCTCGGGGGTCGGGATGGTGTTGCAATAAGAATGGCAGAAGCCGTCTTCCTCGTCTTCCGGCCAGGTCACCGCCCATTCGACGCTGCCGCCGTCGGGCAGTGCCACCTGGCCCTGAAACGGGCGCGGCGTCAGCACCGCGTTGCCGTCGAGGCTGGCCGCCAGGAAATCGCCGAGCCCGTTCGGGAAATGCAGCCGCGCCTCGGCGGGCACGCCCTCGGGTCGCGGCAAAGACGGGTCGCAACTCCAGCGGATCTCGACCCCGCGGAACAGATAGGCCTTCGACCGGCCCATCCGGTACAGGAGAGCCGGGCGAAACGCGGCGTCGCCGAAAATCTCCGGGTCGGGATGAAAGCTGAGGCTGGTGCCCCGGCGGTTCTGCACCGGACCGCAATCCTCGACCGATCCCTGCGGCACGCCGCGGCTGTAGGACTGACGCCACAACCGGCGGTCGCGCGCCACCTCGATTTCCAGCCGGTCGCTCAACGCGTTGATCACCGAGATGCCGACGCCATGCAGACCGCCCGAGGTCTTGTACGCGTCGCCGCCGAACTTGCCACCCGAGTGAAGCATCGTCAGGATGATCTCGAGCGCCGACTTGCCGGGGAAACGCGGATGCGGATCGACCGGAATGCCGCGGCCGTTGTCGCGAACCGTCACGGTGCCGCCGGCGTCGAGCTCAATCTCGATCCGGGTGGCATGGCCGGCGACGGCTTCGTCCATCGCGTTGTCGATTGCCTCGGCCGCGAGGTGGTGCAAGGCGCGCTCGTCGGTGCCGCCGACATACATGCCGGGGCGGCGGCGTACCGGCTCCAGCCCTTCGAGAACCTCAATGTCCTTGGCGGAATAGCTCTCGGCCGGCTTCGCCGCCAAATTGTCGAAAAGGTCTGGCATCACGGGGAATTATAGGGAAGCTTGAACGGGGCGCAAGCAGGATGCGGTATATATTGAGAGCGACTCCAACAAGATATTGGTGGGAGGATGGATGGCGCATCGCGTCGTTCTTTATCGCCTCCGGGAACTGATCCGGCTTGGCGGGACTTAACCAGATGATGACCGAACAGCTGATGACCAATGAGCGAAAGATCTGGGAGGCGGCGCTGCTTCTGGTACGCCGCCACGGAGCGGACGCCGTGTCGATCGCCGAACGCGAGGCCGAGCGGCTGCGTGGCGGCGACGACGATCTGACCTGTGTCGTGTGGTGCTGGATCGCGCGGTCGACGGCAGAACTGCTACGCCCGGTGCCGGGAGCCGGCGAACTGATTCATTAGTGGCGCAAACCGGCGCCGAAAACCGCGAACCTCTTTCGCGGTGCGGCGCACGCGGCGATACTGCGGCGCAGGATCATCGATATCGGCGAGGGACGGTCATGGCGGAAAGCTGGTTGCGTCGCGTTGGCGGCGGCTCGCGAGACACCGGAAAGACGTTCGAGGTCGCTCACGACGAGGGCGAATGGCGCAAGAAGCTGACCCCGCAGCAGTATCACGTGCTGCGCGAGCACGGCACCGAACGCGCCGGCACCAGCCCGCTCGACAAAAAATACGATCCCGGGGTTTACTATTGCGCCGGCTGTGGCGAGCCGCTGTTTTCCTCCGACACAAAATTCGACAGCGGCACCGGCTGGCCGAGCTTTTACGCGCCGCTCGACGGAGCGGTCGAGACCGAGACCGATCGCAGCTTTTTCATGAGCCGCACCGAAGCGCATTGCCGGCGCTGCGGCGGGCATCTCGGTCACGTTTTTGATGACGGCCCGAATCCGACCGGAATGCGCTATTGCATGAACGGAGTTTCGCTCGACTTCCAACCCGGCGAAACGCCGCCGGGCAAGGCTGAGCAGACCGACAAGAGCTGATTGCCGGCGGCGGCCCGTTACACCGCGTCGCTGCCGCGCTCGCCGGTGCGGATGCGGATCGCCTCGTCGATCGAGGCGACAAAGATCTTCCCGTCGCCGGTCTTGTCGGTGCGGGCCGCCTGCTGGATCACGTCCACCGCCCGCATCGTCAGCGCATCATCGAGGACGACCTCGATCTTCAGCTGGGGCAGCAGGTCGATCAGGTATTCGGCGCCGCGATAGATCTCCGCCTGGCCGCGCTGCCGGCCGAAGTCGCGCACTTCGCTGACCGTCATCCCGGTGATCCCGACTTCGTGCAGGGCGCTTTTCACATCGTCGAGCTTGAACGGCTTGATGATCGCCTCGACCTTTTTCATCTCGGCACCGCAGCAATGAGCGACCCTCAGCTTTGCGCACAAACCGTGCCAAGAGACGCAAAAGGCCGGCGCCCGGCAATCGCCCGGCGCCGGCCTGTCGCGGCGGTTAAGCGGTTAGAACAGGATGCCGGTTTCGAGCATCACCCGGCCCTGCGTCTTCGCGTTGCCGCTCTTGCCGAATGCCGATCCTGGGGTGGTATCGCTAACCTGGACGATCGAGCCTTCGCCGCGGACGAAGAAGATGCCTTGCTGGTAGGTCGGTGTCAGCGTCAACGACCAGGCCGAGCTGCCGGGACCGTAGCCGAGCAGGTTGGGTCCGGTCACCTTGTTGCCCGACGAGCCGATGATTTCGCCGCGGCCCGCAAGGCTGAAATTGCTGTTGAACGCGTAGCTGACGAGCACCGCGCCGCCATAAGTCGATCCGCCGCTGGTCCAGCCGAGACCGGGTTGTGACGGCACATTGGTGTATTGGAAGTACGGCGTGATCGTCCACGGCGCGTTGTTGTAGGTATAGATCAGGTTGACGATCGTGCTGTTGCTTTGCGGCGTCGGGGTCAGAAACGTATTCGACTGGACCCCGGTAGTCCCGAAATTGCCGCCGGCGGCGACCGCCAGCGTGTTGGCCGGATTGATGGTCCAGCTCGCCAACCCGCTCAACCAGTTGAAATTGTCGGAGTCGAAACCGTCGTTGAGCGAAAGCGAGTAGGCGACCGGGCCCCAGGTATAATTGGCCTGAATGCCCTTGCTGATCGCCGGCTCCTGGCCCCACAAGAGTCCGCGCTCGATGTTCATGTTCTCGAAGGTGAAGGTATACTCGGCGCCGATCAGGGTCGGCAGCTTGCCAGCCTGCACCGAGAACGATTCGTTCGGCGCAAACTTCAGATAGGCTTCGGGCAGCGGGCCGAAATAGGTGCTGTTGGCGGTCGAGGCGCGGATGTAGGGCGCGCCCAGCGCCGGCAGCGAATATATTCCGGCCTGCACGTAGAATTGCAGCATGCCATCGGTCTTCTGTACGACGGCTTGGCCGTTGCTGATGTCGAGCGCGCCGTCGTGGTCGGAGGCGAAGTGGTTGCCTTCGAGCAGGCCGAGCCCGGTCAACGCGCCGGTGACGTAGACGGTACCGAGCCCGCCGACCTCGAATTTGGTCGGGTTCGGGTTGGCGGCCAGCGGCCCCGTCATGGCGGGATTTGCCATCGGCGCCGATGCCGGGGCCGCGGGAGCCGGTGCGGCGGGGGGCGGCGGTGCGCCGGGAGGCAGGGCCTGGGCCAGCGCCGGCAGCGGCCCGGCGACTACCCCGGCCCAGCCAAGCGCCGTACCAACTGCGATCAGTTTCTTCATCAGATGTCCCCTTGTTGTTCCCCGATCGGAAGGCGTCGTCTTCTAATGAAGCGGCCCGCGGATCGTCGTGCGAAGGCAGAACCTCTAGATAGAACCAAGAATAGATTAGATCCCATCGCCTGATATCTCCGATTCTCTGCTATTCCCTCGGAATATTGATGGGATCGATCAAAAGGCCACAAGTTGCCAAAAAAACGGGCAATACCTTTTGTGTTCTTAGACAGTCGTCGCGGAGGTGCACGAATGCCCGGCATTTGCTGCTGAAGAAAGAGGCGCTCATGGCACTACCTCGCCGTGCAATGACAGATCGAGGCCTTCGCGCTCGGCGTCGCTATCGACCCGCAGCCCGATCGCCATATCGATGAGCTTGAGCAGGATGAGGCTGACGACCCCGTCATAGGCGATCGTGCACCCGATACCGTAGAGCTGGATGATGACCTGATACGGGTTGCCGTCGATCAGCCCGCTATGCCCGTCGCCGCCGACCGCGGCGACCGCCAGAACGCCGGTCAGCAGCGCGCCGACGATGCCCCCGACTGCATGCACGCCGAATGCATCGAGGCTGTCGTCATAGCCGAAGGCGTGCTTGAGCCCGGTCGCACCCCAATAGCAGGCGACGCCGCCGGCGAGGCCGATGATCAACGCCCCGCGCGGGTCGACAAACCCCGAAGCCGGGGTGATCGCAACGAGCCCGGCGACCGCACCCGAGCAGATGCCGAGCACGCTTGGCTTGCCGCGCAGGGTCCATTCCACAAACATCCAGGTCAGCGCTGCAGTCGCGGTGGCAATCTGCGTGACCGCCATCGCCATGCCGGCGCCGGTTCCCGCGGTGACGGCGGAGCCTGCATTGAAGCCGAACCAGCCGACCCACAGTAGCGACGCGCCGATCATGGTCAGCACCAGGTTGTGCGGCGGCATCGGCTCACGCGGATAGCCGCGCCGCTTGCCCAGCATCAGCGCGCACGCCAGCCCGGCGACACCGGCATTGATGTGGACGACAGTGCCGCCGGCAAAGTCGAGCACGCCGGCCTTATTAAGGAACCCGTCGGCGCCCCACACCCAGTGCGCGATCGGCGCGTAGACTACGATCGCCCAGAGGCCGATGAACCAGACCAGCGCCGAGAATTTCATGCGGTCGGCGATCGATCCGCAGATCAGCGCCGGGGTGATGATCGCGAACGTCATCTGAAAGCACATGTAGACCGATTCAGGGATGGTCTTGGCCAACTCGTTGACCGAATCGAGGGTCATCCCCATCAGCAAAAAGCGGCTGAACCCGCCGACAAACGGGCTGCCGGTGGTGAAGGCCATGCTGTAGGTGCATACGGTCCACAGCACCGTCACCAGGCAGGTGACCATGAAGCTCTGCATCACCGTCGCCAGCACGTTCATCTTGCGGACCATGCCGCCGTAGAACAGCGCCAGCCCGGGGATCGTCATCATCAGCACGAGCGCGACCGAGGTAAGCATCCACGCGGTGTCGCCGCTGTCGATCTTGGGCGCCGCCGGGGTGGTGGCGGCGGGTGTGGGCGGGGTGGTGGCGGGTGTGGCGGGCGCTGCCGGCGCGGCGGCCGCGGGCGGGGATGCCGGCGCGGTCTGCGCCATCGGCGAAGCTGGCCACAAGCAGGCGATGGCTACAGCAAACAGGATCGGCATTACCAACCGAAACAAAACACGCATTGTCTAAACTCCCAGGGAGCACACGTAAGCGCGGAAGGAGTAGCCGGGCAAAAAGGAGGGGTGCTTCCCGCGCGGGTCGCACCCCTCACTGGCTTGCTCTAGCTCCTCGAGTTGGCGGCGTCCTTATTCGGCAACGGCCGGGATTTCTTGGCCATCGCCGAAGTTGTAGGCGGTCTCGCCATGAACCGCGTCGTCGCCGACGCGTAGCGTCGTCTCGTCCATCCGCAAGGGCACGAAGATCGAGATCAGCTTGAGGATGATGAACGTGGCGATGACGTTGTAGACGATGATGAAGGCCGCCGCGTAGACCTGCATCAGCAGCTGGTGGCCGCCGTCGCCATAGAGCAGGCCGGTGATGCTGACGCCCGGCGCCTCCTTGTCGGTCCCGATATAGACCAGCATCTCGGGGCAAGCGAAAATGCCGACCGCCAGCCCGCCGATCAGCCCGGCAACGCCGTGGGTCGACAGTACGCACAGCGTGTCATCGACCTTCTTGAACAGCGCAGTAGTCTGCACTTTGTTCATCATGATCCACGGGATGATGCCCGTGATCACCCCGATCGCGATCGCGCCCCAGCCGTTGACGTAACCGGCGCCAGGCGTGATGCCGACGAGGCCGGCGATCATGCCGTTGATCGCGCCGACGACCGATGGCTTGCCGTAGGCCATCGAGTCCATGATCGTCCACACCAACAGCGACACGCAGGTGCACAGGTTGGTGTTGAGGATCGCCGCGGAGGCGTCGGCATTGGCAAAATAGGGGTCGCCGCCGTTAAACCCGTTCCACCCCAGCCACAGGATGCCGGCCCCAGCGAGGGCCATCAGCAGGCTGTTGGGCGGGAAATGATCGCGATCCTGCTGGATGCGCGGCCCGATCAGCGCCGCGGCGACAAACCCCGATGTGCCGGCCGCCAGATGGATGACGTAGCCGCCCGAGAAATCGGCTGCCCCGAGCGAGGCAAGCCAGCCGCCGCCCCAGATGCTGAAGCACCCGACCGTGTAGACGAACGTCATCCACAGCGGCACGAAGATGATCCAGGCCTTGAAGTTCATCCGCCCGATCAGCGAGCCGGCGAGGATGATCACCGTGATCGCCGCAAACACGAACTGGAAGAACATCATCGTCGACATCGGGAAGCCGAGCGGCGGCATGCCCGATGCCGCGGCTGGTACGACCGCCTGGCCTAGCAGAAAGCTGGCTGACAAGGCCGTGGCAGGCTTGCCAAGGAAGGGGAACCATTGCTGGCCGAAGGCCATGTTGTAGCCCCACAGCACCCACACGATCATCACGGCGGCGAAGGCATACATCGCCATGAAGGCCGAGTTCAGCGCCCACTTCTTCTTGACAATCCCCCCGTAGAGGATCACCAGCCCCGGTATGCTTTGGAGGCCGACGAAAGTAGCCGCGGCCATTTGCCAGGCATTGGAACCGGTATCTAACCATTTTGGTGATGCGACTAGCATTCTCCACCTCGTAAGATTTCTGCCGAACCTATGCCCCATTCCGAGCTCGCCGCCGGCTCGAGGGACGCCCGCCATACGACGGGTGCGGTGAGGCAAGAACCGTGCCTAGTCGGACACCTGTATCAAACTCATCGAGAGGCTATTGATGTTGGCTGAATTTGTCGGCCGGCGCTGCTTGGGCAGGACTTGCTCAGGGGCGCGACAAAGGAGTGCCGCGCTGCTCGCCATGGCGGGCGGGTTGCTGCTGGGGGGAACTCTGCCGGTGCACGCTGCGGTTCAGAAATTCCGCTGCACCAACGTCGCGAGCGGCGCGCCGTGGACGATCGCCGTTGATCTCGACCACGCGCGAGTAAACACGTTTCCGGCCCGGATTTCCGACACGTGGGTCAGTTGGCACGACCCAAGTGCCGGATATTTCGAGCTCGAACGCGCGACCGGCAAGCTTCGCCTGCGCAACGCATCGAGCACTGGCGGCTATTTCCTCTACTATGCCTGCCGCCCGGAATGACTGCCGAGGCCGCCGCCCGGGCAGAGTTGCCCGGGTGGAGGGCGACACATGAACGGTCGGATTGACCAAGCCGATCGGCATGTGCGGTTTTCATCGGAAATGCCTATTTTATAGGCGAATAACTGATGCGTTAATAGACAGCGGGAAACTCGCCCAGTTTCTGAGAACCTGCTATTTCCGGCGCGCGCAGCCCGGCGGGGATTCGACCCGCTATCGAAGCCGGCGACACTTGAGGAAAGCGCGTCGCAGCCAGGGCCACCGTCCATGACCTCAAGCGACACTCGGTGGCACCATGACCGTAGTTGAGGCCGGGGTTCGGGCCATTGTCGGGTTCGCCTCGAAAACCGGGCCGCGTAAGAACAACGAGGATTTCGCCGGGGCATTGCTCGGTGCCGAGCTGCCCGAGCCGCGCCAGGAGGTCGTCGCCGCGATCGCCGACGGCATTGGCAGCGCCAAGGGTGGGCGCACCGCGGCCGAGACGGCGGTGCGCGGCTTTCTCGACGGGTTCTGCGACCTGCCCGAGACGATGGAGGTGCAGCGCGCGGCAGCCAGGATCGTGACCGCGCTGAACGGCTGGATCAATTCGATGGGCCGCCAGGACCCGGCCCTAACTGGGCTCGGCTGCACGTTTACCGCACTCGTGCTGCGCGGCCGCGTCGTGCATGTGCTGCATGTCGGCGACACGCGCGCCTACCGCCTCAGCGGCAACCGGCTGAGCCTGCTGACCACCGACCACATCCGTCAGGAGGGCGGCGGCCGGTCGCACACGCTGACCCGCGCGCTTGGCGTCGAGACCGAAATCCGGCTCGACTATGCGACCCAGCCGATCGCGCTGCATGACCGCTTTGTGCTGTGCAGCGACGGGGTTCATGGATCTCTGTCGGAGGCGAGCATCGCCGAAATCATGCGCGACCGCTCGGCGCCGGAAGATACCGCCGGCGCGCTGGTTGCGGCAGCGCTTGGCGCCGGCAGCACCGACAATTGCACCGCGCTGGTGCTCGACGTCGTGGCATTGCCGGCGTCGGGTTCGGGCGATGTCAGCACGATCGTGCAATTGCCGATCATCCCGGTGCCCGTGGCCGGCGAGTCGATCGACGGGTTCGTCCTGAAGGCGCTGATTTCAGATGGCCGGTACAGCCGGCTATTCGGCGCGGAGGACGAGATCGAGGGCGGCGCTCTCGCGCTGAAATTCCCCAAGCCGCAAGTCGCCAGCATCGAAGCCTACCGCGCTGCCTTCGTGCGCGAGGCATGGGTCGGGGCGCGGGTGCACAACCCCTCGGTTGGTCGCGTCATCGAGCTGCCGCCGGGCCGGCAGACCTGTCTTTACACGGTGATGCCGCTCTACCAGGGCGAACTGCTCGAGCGGCGGCTGTCGCGCAGCCCGGCGCTGGGCCTGGAAGAGGGGCGGGCGATCACGATCGCGCTCGCCCGCGCAGTCGCGGCGTTGCACCGCGCCGGGATCATTCACCGCGACATCAAGCCGGACAACGTGATCCTCGAAGGCGGCGGCTTGCTGAAGCTGATCGATCTCGGCGTCGTGCGGGTGCCCGGGCTCGAGGAGTTTCCGCCCGAGGCGACGCCCGGCACGCTCGCCTACATGGCGCCCGAAATGGCGGCAGGCGAGGTCGGCAACGAAGCCACCGACATCTATGCCCTGGGCGTCACGATGTTCCGTGCCTTTACCGGCGAGTTTCCCTATGGCAACGCAGACGCGACGAGCCCGCCACGGCGGGCCCGGCCGGCAGGGTTTGCGACGCTGCGCCCCGATCTGCCGGCCTGGCTCGAGGCCGGGTTGACCCGCGCGGTCGCACCGGACCCGGCGCGGCGCTTTCGCGACATGACCGAATTTGCCCTAGAGATGGAGGCCGGCCCGTCGCGCGCCCCGGCGCGGCTCAATCGCCCGCTGACCCTCTACGAGCGGGCGCCGGTGCGCGTCTGGCAAGGCATCTCGGCGCTGCTCGCGCTGGCGCTTCTGGTATCGCTGCTGATCCGGTAGGGGCGGCGGTTTCGCCTCAGCTGTTGTCGCGGCCGCCGAACAGGCTGCCAAGGATGCCGCCGACCGCCGCGGCGCCGACCGTGGAGCCGACATTGCCCGCGGGCGCCGAGCTCGACTGGCCCGGCAGATAGCGGGCGATCTCCTCGGCCAAGTTGAGGATCGGCATGCTTTGCAGCAGCACCCGGCCCGGGCCGGTCACGGTGGCGAGAAACAGCCCTTCGCCGCCGAACAGGATGTTCTTGAATCCCGGCACCATCTGGATGTCGAACTGCACGCTCGGCTCCAATGTGCCGACATGGCCGGCATGGACGAGCAGGCGCTCGCCTGGGGCAAGGTCTCGTGCGACGATCTCGCCCGAGAGGTCGAGGAACGCGGTGCCAGGGCCGCTGACCTTCTGCAGGATGAAGCCCTGGCCGCCGAAAAACCCGGCGCCGATGCGCTTCTGCCAGGCGACCTCCAGCGTCACCGATTTCTCGGCGCAGAGAAAGGTTTCCTTGCGGCAGATCAGCGATTGGCCGGGCCCCAACTCGACCGGCATGATCGTCCCGGGAAAGCGCGGCGCGAAGGCGACCTGCCCGGTATCGCGCGCGATGAAATCGGTGATGAAAAAGCCGCCTCCGCTCAGGCTGCGCAAAAAGCCGGCGACCATGCCGCCGCCGGTCGTCGTGTTCATCTCGATCGCGTCGGTCATCCAGCACATGCTGTTGGTCTGGCTGTAGAGGATCTCGCCCGGTTGCAGGTCGATCGACAGCGTCTGCATCAGCGTGCCGGAAATTTCGTAGCGCAACTCGGCCTCCCTGCTCGGCGGTCGGCAATGTCTGGGGTCGGTACATACGCTGACGGGGCCGGGTTTTGCCCGGCCCCGTCGTGTCGCGGTGGGACTGAGGGGATGCCTCAGACCGAATAGTACATCTGGAACTCGATCGGGTGCGGGGCGTGCTCGAAGTTGTACACCTCCTCCCAGCGCAGCTCCATGTACGACTCGACGAAGTCGGCCGAAAACACGTCGCCCTTGGTCAGGAAGGCGTAGTCGGCCGCGAGTTCGCCGATTGCCTCGCGCAGCGAGCCGCACACGGTCGGAACGTCCTTCAGTTCCTCGGGCGGCAGATCGTAGAGGTTTTTGTCCATCGGGTCGCCGGGGTGAATCTTGTTCTGGATCCCGTCGATCCCGGCCATCAGCATCGCGGCGAAGCCGAGATACGGGTTGCACGCCGGGTCGGGGAAGCGCACCTCGACGCGCTTTCCCTTGGGGCTGTGGACATAAGGGATGCGGCACGAGGCCGACCGGTTGCGTGACGAATAGGCCAGCAGCACCGGGGCCTCGAAGCCGGGAATCAGGCGCTTGTAGCTGTTCGTGGTCGGGTTGGTGAAGGCGTTGATCGCCTTGGCGTGCTTGATGATGCCGCCGATGTAGTAAAGCGCGGTCTCGCTGAGGTCGGCATAGAGGTTGCCGGCAAAGCTCGGCCGCTCGCCCTTCCAGATCGACTGGTGCACATGCATGCCTGAGCCGTTGTCGCCCTTGATCGGCTTGGGCATGAAGGTCGCGGTCTTGCCGTACTGGACGGCGACGTTGTGCACGACGTACTTGTAGATCTGCATGTTGTCGGCGGTGCGCACCAGCGTATCGAAGACGAAGCCGAGTTCGTTCTGACTGGGCGCCACCTCATGGTGATGCTTCTCGACGTCGAGGCCCATGTCGTTCATCACCGACAGCATCTCCGCGCGCAGGTCCGACTGGCTGTCGACCGGCGGCACGGGGAAATAGCCGCCCTTGATCGGCGGGCGATGGCCGGAATTGCCGTCGGGGTACTTCTTGTTGCTGACGTAGGGGCCTTCGTCGCTGTCGATCGTGTAGCTGGCGGTCTGCATCGC
>Ga0307373_10013596_pt1 | contig 11355 bp, 7 predicted proteins | sample OX2MG_FD_202534 | JGI IMG/M metagenome (GOLD analysis project Ga0307373, IMG submission 202534) | Soil microbial communities from Risofladan, Vaasa, Finland - OX-2 | ecosystem: Environmental > Terrestrial > Soil > Coastal area > Acid sulfate soil | place: Finland: Risofladan, Vaasa | collected... | reverse complement strand
CGTTATCCACCAGGCCGGAGCGATGAACGATCTCGTACTGATCGATATGCTCAACGTCGATCCCGAAATCCCGCTTCCACTGGTCTGCCGCAGCAACCGCCGTGTACATGCCCATCGGGCGGCCACCGTAAAGGCCGAAGGTCTCACCCTTCAGCCGGTGCACTGCGGCCGAAGCTTTCAGAAATGTTTCGAGCCGCGCAAAGACGGCGTCGTCCGCGATATCGCCCTGAACGCGCATATGTGTTCTGCCGATCTGGTCTAATGCTCCCGCAGCCGCCAGCATACCGACCATGCCCGGATAGCTGGGATTAATGTTGGAGAAGAGCACGTAGGGCCCGGGAGCAAATTCCGTAGCAATGGCGGTGAGGTGGGGAAAGCACCAGACGGCGTAATTGAGGATGGTGGCCTCGACTCCGGCGGCCAGCAAACGCCGGCCCTCACGCTTGGCAACATCCGGGTGCCAGACGATTTCCTCGCCGGCAATCACCTCGTAACGGCCGGTCTCTTCCAGGCGACTCCTCAGCCGGTCCTGGAAATCCCGGTTCATTTGCAGTTGCAGCTCGTGCGCGAATTTGCGCCCGTCAGAAAAGGTCAGCAACCCAATCTTGCTCTTCTTCATGACTTGCTCCTGTAACCATAAATTAAATCTTGCTCTCAGCCTATATTAAGCGTTCGTACCGGGCAACGTCGCGCGGGGCAAACCGAACTCCCGCGGTGAGCAGAAGAATGCCTGCGGGCACTATATAAGTCCAGTAAGTGAAATTGCCAGGCCCAGGCTGGCCGTCTTCCGGCGGACTTTATCGACTATGCTGCCCGCAAATGGAGCGGTGAGACCGTACACCCAGGCAAAGCCCGACCCCAGCAGATCGAGTTGAACGGCCGTGAGGTCCATTTCCCTTTGCAGCAGAGGAAAGAGCGAGAAGATCGCCTTGCGGTCATCATAGTTGAAAAAGGAGATGTGCCCGGGCATCCCAACCACGTACCCTTTGTATCGGTCTTTATTCATTAATGGAAGCGTCCTGTAACTCCTTGGATGACGATTCGACCGGCATCCTGTTTCGAATAGCTTTCCTGACGGAATGTTTTCCACGCGGATTCCTAGTTGATCAGCGAAACGTGTTTCTGATTTCGCTCAAAAGGTTATTTCTTCATCAGCCAGACTTCTGCGACATCGCAGCCGCTCCCGTTGTGGCCCAGCCCGGACTCTCGATGCCAGATCAGCTCAAGGCTGCCGCTCCGGGTCGCCTCGGCGGGAATGTCGAACTCCTGGGGCTTGGGAGGCCAGGGCTTTTGGATTAGCGGATGTACGGGATACTTCTCGTTGCAATCAAGCCGGATTGTGAGGTGCGGAGAACCGCCGTATACGACCCGAATTTTGTACTGTGCGTCGCGGTCGAGCCCGTCGTATTGCATTTTAAGCGGCGCGTCGAACAGGGACCCGGCCCAGCACAGCCACGCGATCGGTACTGTGACCGTGGATGGTACCGGGTAACTATGCCCGACCATTGATGAATGCCGGAACTCCGGGTCTCGTTTTGCTCCAAGCCCGCGGACCAGATGTGGCTGCCGAGAGAGGTCTCCAAGATTGTCGTAAAATCCGCCGGGGCCCGGATCGGTACGATGCAGGACGGCGACGATCGCCTTGTAGCGCTCATCATAGGATGACAGTTTCCGTATTTCCGCAAACTGCTGTCTCAACCATGGGGCGTTGTTGAGCGGCGCGTCGAGTGTATCGAGATTGGTGGCGCGCACGACCGCCTCGCCCTGATAACGTTCCACGGCAAGTTGCATGTGGATGCTCTGAAACAGCGCTTCCCCAAGTTCAACAATGCGCGTGCGCAATCCCTGGGCCGGCGGATTCGCCAGCGGACCGTTCAGGGACTCTTCGGCCCGATCGAGCAGGAATTCCAGATTGATTTCGCTGGTCGGCTCAATCATTCGCCCCCCAATGTCCAGGGGGTTCGGCCGTACGCCCACCCGCCTGATCTCACCCAGCGATTCCATGGCCTGTTCTTCCGCGCGCGTCTCGGTTACCAGCCGCCGCCGGGCAAAGGCGTCGTAGTTGGCCCGGTAAAGGCACATCTGGAGACGCCAATTCTCCAGCTCCGCAGGCGTGGCGCTGTCTTCCATGTCCTGGAATTGTTCGAGCGTCGTGTCCACATTTCCATTCGGCAGCAGCGGGCCCCTCCAGTTCTCCTCCAGACTCAGAATGCCCTGCGCAAGGTCATCCCGCAGGCTGTCGGAAACAAAGTAGGCGCTATACTCCCGCAGGATTTCGATAACTGGCCTTTCGGGGTCCCAGGCGAGCGAACTCCACAAAATCTTGTTCAGGTCGTCGTTGCAGCCTTCGGAATAGGTGAGCATTCCGATGGAATACGGGGCCTGAAGATGAAAGATATTCGAGTAATCCCTGGGCCTCGGGTTGATCACTTCGCGCCCTTCGGTCAGGGCGTAAGCCAAATCCCAATCCGGCACGGGAAACTGACATCCGATGCTGTGCGTGATGTCCGGATAGAGCCGGATCGGGTAACGCTCCGGGAGCCTGTGGCGCAGCTCGGATACATCAATGCGCATTTGCGGGCCATAGACGACCCCGGAAAGCCAGGCCGGCTGCCGATCGACTATCTCAAAGAATTCCTTCATCCATTTTTCGTCGAACGATTGGGGCGACATCCACATCTCGGCATGTGGATGGTAGCTATGCAGGTTCCGGGTCTGCTTTTCGAGCAGTTCCATCATGTATTTCGGTTCGGTATGCCCCGGATCGCCTCCCGGCACCATCACCGCATCGACCCGTGGCAAGGCCTTAAAGACCTCACCCCACTCGCGAATCGCGGACTCCACGGTCTTTGGGTCCGAATAGTCCTTGTCCATGGCCGGATACCAGATCCACACATCCAGGCCGTAGTCGTCGGCCAGGCGAGACATCTCGACCATCATCTGCTTGGGAGGCAGCGGAAAATGGGGACTATTGGGTTCGTCGTCAGAACGCGGAGGGATCAGCTCGATGGCATTGGTCCCGAATACTGCAAGATCGCGGAAATACTGGTCCCACATGCGGACGTCCCACCCGTCGTAGGCGTTGACCTTGGGGCGATAGCCCAACTGGTGGCCACGCAGCCTGTATTTCGGCGAAGTCGCAAGATCGAGAGGCCCGCTCAGTCCAACCTGCTGCTTCGACATCCGAAGGCTGCGCAGGAATCCTCCAACTCCAAACAAGACTCCCCGCTCTCCCGCACCCGATACCAGGACCAGGGGCGAGCCAGCGTTGCCCGCCGTGCGCAGGCTGTAACCCTCGGGCGAGGCGAGAGCCTTGCCGCCCGCCGTCATGCCGTGCGCGAGGCCGGCGCTGGTTTGTTTCAGCGCCTTTTCCGAGCCCACCGCAATAGCAGGGTGGCCGCCGGAACCGAGGCGGGGAACCACGGGCCAGCGGAATCCCGTGCGCTTCTCGACCTCTTCCACCAGCACTTGAACGGCCTTGCGCTCGCGCTTGGAGAGCGTATCCGGCGCCACCACGACTGCATCCTTGAGGTCGATCGCGCCGGAGTTTGCTGACAGCCCGGTGTCCTGCGCAAGAAGTCCCGGACTGCCGGCTCCCGTCAGCCCGAAGGCGCCAACCAGTCCGGAATAGAGTGCGCTGTTTTTCAGAAAACGCCGGCGATTCATCTCCACCTCGCTCGAAAAAAAGTGCTTTCAAACTTCAGGCCGCAAACTGGGGGTGGGAGCGGAGTCCATCACACCTTTCTAACGAGTTCAAGCTCTTTGCAGTGCTTCAGATACGCCAGAGTGGCGCTTTGGCGGAACCACAATCGGGCCGTCCTGAGCTTCACGGATTGTCGCACCGTCCTGGACTGCCAGTTCTGCCCTCTGTGAGCTTATCGGCCCGCACGATGTGAAATTAGGGTTCCCTGCAACCGATCCCCGCGCCGGAGGTAGTAGTTCCCTCACAGCTGCTTGCTTTCGCCAGCAAAAGGCACGACTACCAACTGAAGCGCAACCCAAACTGCACTTCGCGGGCGTTGGAGACCACGCTGGTAATCGTTCCGGCACTCCGCGACCCGATGCTGCCATTGGGCAAACCGAAGTTGGGATGATTGGAAAGATTGAAGAATTCGCTTCGGAAAGTCATTCCAATCTTCTCGGTCAATTGAAAGTCCTTGGTTAAACCAAAATCGTAGTTGGCAAATCCCGGCCCAATGATAAGGATTTCAGGGACGAATTGTATGCATGTGAGTTCATGATGTCAACAGAAATATTCCTGCCGATTCTTTTTTGAACTTTATGTATAATGAGGTATAAATTGCTTATGGATGTCATGTTGAATACCCATCTGGACGACAAGTTTTCCCCAACTTGGCAGAAGGCCTATATTCACATTCAAAAGAAACTCGCTGCTGGCAAACTGCATGCCGGTCAAGCCATTTCGGAGCTTTCTCTAGCCAAAGAACTTGGAATCAGCAGAACCCCGATCCGTGAAGCCCTAAGTCGGTTGGCTGCGGAAGGCATTGTGGAACGTATTTCAAATCGCAGATTGGCGGTTGTTACCTTCACTCGCCAGGATATTGTTGACCTCTATGAACTCCGAGAAGCCTTGGAGGGATACGCAGTGGGGAAGGCAGCACGCCAGGTAGTCCCGCAAGTAGAGATACACAGGCTCCAGCGGTTTGCAGAGTCGATTTTAGAGCTAAAAGAAGAATTGAATCGTTCGGATAAGTTAGAACTGGACGAGGAGCAGATGCACCAGTTTGTCGTCAAGGATCTCGGCTTTCACACCATGCTGATACGGATGGCCAGGAATGCTCGCATTCTAAAAACAGTAAATGAGACTCGGCTGTTGATTCGCATCTTCTCCATGCAGCGCCACGGACACAACCAGGATTTGTTGGGGCAAATTTACCTTTCTCACACCGCAATATTGAAAGCTGTGGCAGACCAGGACCCCGAACTCGCTACCCGGCTCACCTCGGAGCACATCCAGAGAAGCCTACACGAGCGTCTTGACGATTTCGACCATTGGGAGGTTGAGGCCTCGGTACGACGAAGCTTCCCTTATTTTTTTGGAATTTCTCCTCTCTAGCAGGTTGTTGAAAAACGTTTCGGAACGCTGTCACTCCGATCCCGTTTGCCCTCCAATCGCGAACGGGCTCAGGGCAGGATCTTTGGCTCCTCGGAATGACACGGAGCACGAGTTTTACAACAACCTGTTAGAGGCATACCTTCACTGAATATAGGTAATTCATGAAGCGTGTGGACATCTGTGGGGACCTGGCGCTAAGGCGACGGAGAGCACTATTGGTAAGCTCTTGAAAGGAATGGTACGCCTGGAGGGATTCGAACCCCCGACCTGTTGCTCCGGAGGCAACCGCTCTATCCATCTGAGCTACAGGCGCACTTAGAGTGAGTGTAATGTCTTGCGCGAATGCGGTCAAGGGGACTGTTGGCGCCATCCGCGCGGATCCGGCATCAGAAACTCAAGCGGACGCAGGCGTGGCGGGCCTGTCGGCGTCCAGATAATACGCCACAAGTGTTTCCGGCCAGAAAGTCACTCGAACTTTCTCAACGTGGCTGCTCGGAAAGAGTTCACTTAATGCGTTTGCCGAAAGCAAAGCCAGTTCCTGCGTCTGGCCTTTGGGGATGTGCGACCCGAAGAGGCTGTTATATGAGCGCCGCATGTTTTCCGGCAGGAATTGGATGAAGGGCAGATGGTAATGGCTCTCAAAGGGATACCAGTAGTTTGGTGTCGTGACAAACCAGCTTCGGCCGACCCGCATCACTTCCTGGGCGAAGCGTTTCTGCCGGCCCGGTCCCAGGATATGTTCGATCACGGCATTTGAAAAAACAATGTCGAAGGCCTTGTCGGGAAAGGGAAGGGAACAGCCATCGAAAACAGCGTAGGCCGGTTCGGGGTAGGCTTTCCGGGCGCTCCGGACCTCGCCCGGGCTGTACCCGCCCGCCACGATGCGCGAGGGATAGGGGTACACATCCTCAAAGGTGTAGCGCAGGAAGACCTCGCCGCTGGCTCCAATGTCGAGCACGCGTTCCTCGGGGCGAGGCTGGAATATCGATTGAAAGAGCTGGAACTTTTTCGTCCTCGATTTGTGGCTGAAGCTCTTCAGAACTGATTTGAAATAGGAATCGTACATTAGCAGAATCTATCAAAGCTCGGCAGAGATTTGTTGACATTTTTCTGCAAACTTCGATGGAGTGAATCGCTCTTGGCGTTTACTCGCTTGCAGTTCGGAGCCGGAAAGCCCTAAAATCATTGGAGCCACAAATTTGCCAGAACCTCTTGTTCGGGATTCTCAAGCAAGTTTGCTTTACGTGTCGTCACACGGAGAGGTGTCCGAGTGGCTGAAGGAGCACGCTTGGAAAGCGTGTTCACGAGTAATCGTGACGTGGGTTCGAATCCCACCCTCTCCGCCACGTACCATGCGGTACGTAACTCCACCAGATTTGCCGCGCTTGAATCCGGGTGGGGTGGCATTGGGGTCCGGGTGCGGAGTGTGCACCCGGCGCAGTTGATGGGGCCGGCTTTGAGGCGCCAATTTTAGGGCGAGTTTTCGGCTGGGCCCAGCGAAGCCTCGAATGAATCCAGTGCCACCTTAAGTTCCGACAACCCTTTTTCCAATTCCGCGAATAAACCGGCAGCGCCTAACAGCGTGCCTTCCCGTCCCGTCGCTTCCAGCTTGACCACTGATTGATAGGCAAGACTTGTGCCGAAGTAGCTCAGCGAACCTTTCAGGGCATGTGCGGCTCTTTCCAAAGACTTTGGGCTTTTACCTTCCAGCGCCTTTCGAACGTCAGCCATCATTTGGGGGCAAGTTTCCCAAAACGTTGCCGCAAGTTCCCGCAGAAGATTGAGATCGCCCTCCACGAATTTCAACAATTCGGGCGCGTCCAAGGTTGGTGAAAGAGCGACATTCGCTTCAGCCGTCTCGGGCGGTGTTTCAACGGGTTGTTGCAGAAGCCTGGATAGGATCCCGAAAAGTTGCGCCAGGTCTACCGGCTTGCTGAGGAATTCGTCTGCGCCGAGCTCTTTTAACTTCACCTTGTCGCTGCTATCAATACTCCCGCTCAGCACGATCACCGGAACCTGCATCGTTTTACTGAAAGACTTCATCTGTTTCAGTACCGCGTACCCGCTGCCGTTGGGCATTTGAATATCAAGAATGACCGCGTCGGGCGGACGGCGGCTGGCGGCCATCCACGCCTGGACGGCGTTGATCGCCGAATCCACCTTGTATCCCTTCTGCTTAAGACGGCTGGTCAGCAAGAGCGTCTGCACGGGATCGTCATCGGCGAGCAGGATCAGCATGGGGCTTTTACTCCGGTCAAAACATTATGGAAAACGGAGGCTTCCCGTATAGGGCTCCAAAGCTTCGGGCGCCTTCCACCTAATAACTTCGGACAAAACTGCAGTCGCCATTAATCCTGCACGGGTGAGTTCGCGGTTAAAATGGAGTCGCGCATCCCGTTTCTAATAAGTTGCCCGTTTTTCAATAGAATTGGGAGGTCGAGTCCCGCCACAGTGCCGGAGCGCTCACGACCGTCTTCTCATTCGGCCAGTTTTGACGTCCCGCGGTTTTGGGCTTATCCCGTATTCTTCCGTTTCCTCCCTGCGCTGCTTCGCGGCGAATTGTCTCTTTCGACGATCGATTCCAAATCTCGCCAAGTTGCGAGAGAATGACCGTTGCCATTCCTTCGCACGGGTAGTCCTGTGTCAGGGTGGCGCCTGTTTTGGCGAGATTGTGAGTGACATCCCACACGAGAGGTTCGCAATGAAACTGGGTTTCCTGGCAAAAATCATCTTACTAACCCTTGTTGTTTGTACACTGCCGGCGGCGATTTTGTCTCAGACGACGGTGGAGAATCCACAAACCGCGCCGGGCATGATGAAGCCGGTCGAATGGCCGGCGGGACCCGCGCGTGATTCCGTTCCCGCGTGGGCTCGAAACGGGCTGATCCGGTTTGCCCGGTGGGATGGCGGACGGATTGAGACCGCGAAAGCCATCCTTTCCGGCTGGCCCAACTTCTGGCCGCCCGATCCGGACGTTCTCTATGCCACAGACAACTGGTATGACCCGGCGACGATCCGGCTGCTTCGCCAGGCCGGGATCAACATGATCTGGGTGACTTTCAGCAACGGCTTTTCCAATCAGACGGAGAAGCGGAACCAGGAGCAGCTCACCCGTTACATCGCGGAGTGTCACCGCCAGGGAATTCACGTGATGGCCTACGAATCGATCTCGAACATGTTCTGGCAGGACATGGACAAGAACGTTCCGGAGTCGCGCCACTGGGCGGCGATTGGGAATGATGGAAAACCCGTTCCTTACGGCGCCGCGGCGTACAAGAAAATTGGTTACATCAGCCGCTACATGGCGGATTTATCCAATCCCGGATGGCAGGGCTATCTTCGCAAACGCGTCGATCTGGCTCTTGATGCCGGAGCGGATGGCGTGGACTTTGACAACAACTTTGCGCCGCACATCACGCAACTGATGAAGATCTACCGCATGATTTACCAGCACGGGTCGCGCCGGAAGAAAGACTTCTTGTTGATGGGGAATTTTCACCGAAGCACATATGTCGTGAATCGTCTGACCAACTCCATGACCACGGAAGACGGAAATGAGCCTGGGATTTATGACGCCGGACACCTCAGCCGTGTGCGCGACCGGCAGTATCTTTTTCACACGAGCCAGGGATATCTGGTCAACAATGTTGGGCTTTTCAGGTCGCTTGATGCCCTTTCACAGGGCTGGAAGCTGAACCTGGTGGAAGACGGGCGGCGGGAATATGGCGCGCGTGAAGCCAGGCCCATGTTCCCGGAAAGGCGGCAACTGGCGATGGCTGAGGCCATGAGCTTTGGCGCGGCCGATGAGCTTTTTGTCGAAGATGCGCTTGCGAAGGGCCTGTGGAACCACGATCCCAAGGCTGTGGCCCTCTGGAATGCCATCGCGCGGTACAACCGTTTCTTTGCCGGTCACGAAGCGTATTACACCGGGACGCGATCGGCCGCGCCGCTGGCCGTGGTGCTGGATGACACAAGCAGCGGCGTGGGTTTGCTCGATGGTCTGGCGGCGCGCAACGTTCTTTTTGATGTTTTCTACGAACGTGACCTGAAACCCGGCACGCTCTCGCATTATTCCGAAGTTGCGCTTCTAACGGCCGATACGGTCAGCGACAGAGCGCTCGCGGTGCTGGAAAGCTACGCCAGGGAAGGCGGCAAGCTTTTGGTGGCTGGCGAATCGGCCAGGCTGGATGAGCTGGGTCATAAACGGTCTCAGCCTTCATTTTTCGGACGCAAGATCGGAAAAGGCGAATGCGTTTATCTTGAACAGATCCCGCCGCTGGACAAGCTCGCAGAGATCCTTGGGCGGAATCAAAGCGCGCGACTGCCCCGGATTGAAGCTCCGGCTGGAGTGATTTATAACGTTGTGGAGCAGCCGGAGAGCCATCGCGTGATCGTGCATTTGCTCAACTACACGGCGGCTCCCATCGGCAACATTAAGATCGAACTGAAAAGGCCCTATCGAAGCGCCACGCTGCTGTCACCCGACCTGCCGCAGGAGCTTCCCGTTACGATCACCCCGCGCGCAGGCCCCTCCGGCCAGGTCATTCTGCCGAGCCTGAAGGTCTATGCGCTTCTGGTTCTTGGCGAATAGGCGGAACTGAAAGTCCGGGACGGGAGAGATTGAAGAGCTACCGCTGTGAGGTTGAGCGGGGAGTCGCTCTGTTTACTGAATATCCCGGCGCGCCAGCAGGCTCATAATGCCCTCAAGCGGAATCCGCAACCAGGACGGGCGGTTGGCAAGCTCATAGCGGATTTCATAAAGAGCTTTTTCAAGAATGAAGAGGTCGAGCAACCGGCTGAAGGTGCCGGGGTCCGAGGGACAGGAAGGACATCCTTCAATGGTTTTCATGTAGCCCTGCATCAGGGCGCTTGATGAGGCGCGTTCCCATTCGACGGCCGGATTTTCCAGCGCCGCGATCTTTTCCGGATCCGCCGCGCCCACTTCAAACAAGGCCGACCACGCCGCATAGTTGAGGGAACGCAACATGCCGGCAACGTCTTTCAGAGGGCTGTGCCTGGCGCGTCGCTGGGCAAAAGGGCGGGCGGGTTCGCCTTCAAAATCGATAATGTAAATGTCGTCCCCAGCCACCAGGACCTGCCCCAGGTGGAGGTCGCCGTGGAAGCGGGTCTTCTGAAGGGTTGAGCCGGGGTCGAGTCTGAAGGCCGGGATCAAATCCAGAATGCGATGCTGCTGGTCCAGCAGCCTGCGCGCGCGCTTCTGCTGTTCCGGCGGCAACAGCCTTTCAGAGTTCGAAAGCAGCCCAAAAGTTGTTTCGGCCTCGGATTGGATTTGCCGCTTCCAGGCCTCAACGTCCGTGGGGGCGACCGCTTCGGGTTGGAACGCCGGATCACCACTCTCGATGGCAAAAGCCTGGTGCAGTTCTCCAATGCGGATGCCCAGACGCTCCACCAGAGTGAGGTAGGCATTATTGCCTGGATTGTCCTGCGCTCCTTGAAGGATTCCATTAAAGAAGCTTTTCAGGTGGTTCAGGGTAAACGACCAGCCGTCTCCCTGGTTGGGAACAAAGCCCTGGATGACGGCGAAGGCCGTCGGTTGCCCGTCAAGGTCAAACTGCTCGATCGACCCCAGGAAGGGTGGCGTGTTGCGATAACCCGCCACGTCGGTCAGGTAGCGCCCCATTTCGAGCTCCGGCTGAATTCCGCGCTCGAGCTTCCTGTACGCCTTTAGAATCATCTTTTTCGCAATCAGGATGCTGGAGTTGCTTTGTTCGGCGCCGAGTGTCCTGATGTTCTGCTCATCTTCTTCTTGCAGGCGGAAGTAAGCGCCGGTGTGGCTGAACCGTAAACGGCTGTCGGGACCCGTCAACACTTTTTCGTCTCCCGCAGCCCGCAAAAGGTCTGCGATGAAGCGCGCATCCGCCAGCGCTTCCCGCAGGAACCCGGTCTGGTTGCCTTTGCGGATAGGAGCGATGGCTCCGGTGAAATCTGCTGGCGGGGGACCGTCCGGCTGATCATTCCATGCGGTTGCCAGGGGGACAAAGTAGTCCTCCGAACGGCCATCCGCCAGATCGACGCGGAACGCTGCAAGCAGCCATTCTCCGTCGCGGCCGGAAAGGACAAAACGGCTTTTCAATTCTGCGCGTTTGACTTCAGTGGACTTGGAAGCGAACCAGCGCTGCCTGGAAAGATACGCCGGCAACACTTCCTCCTCAAACTGCCGGCGCGTTTGTCCGTGCTCCAGGCTTTGCCATCCTTCCGAAAAATCGAGGGTCAGTGGTTCGGGCATCAGTCGCGGTCCCGGCAACGTGCGCAGCCGG
>Ga0307373_10013595_pt1 | contig 11355 bp, 8 predicted proteins | sample OX2MG_FD_202534 | JGI IMG/M metagenome (GOLD analysis project Ga0307373, IMG submission 202534) | Soil microbial communities from Risofladan, Vaasa, Finland - OX-2 | ecosystem: Environmental > Terrestrial > Soil > Coastal area > Acid sulfate soil | place: Finland: Risofladan, Vaasa | collected... | reverse complement strand
GTCCTCGAGATATTGCCAGACGCGCGCTACCGCGTTCAGCTCGATAACGGCCACGTGCTCGTCGCCTATACGGCCGGAAGAATGAAGAAGAACCGGATCAAGACGCTCGCTGGCGACCGGGTGACGGTGGAAGTATCGCCGTACGACCTTGAAAAAGGCCGGCTGATCTTTCGGCACAAGGACGAACGCGCCGCTTCGGCCAGCCGCGCGCCGCAACGCCATCAGTTTCGGCGAAGGTAACGCGCAATACCCGGGCGCACGTACGACGGCGGCGCTGACCGAGATCGGTGGTCTCGCCGGTTACGGCTACCTGGCGCGGCGGGTGAGGGGATAGTCGGTGCTCGCGTATAAACAACGGATCTCGTCGCCGCTGTATCGGTGCTCGTCCACTTCAAGACAGGCACCGACGAGAAGCTCCGGTGCGACATCCTCTACCGCGAAGCGAATAGCGTGCGACGCCCGGGTGAACCGCTTATAGCTCAAAGGCTGCATTTTGGACACGCGCCGGCGGGCGGGAAACAATTCAGCCGCAGCATTGTAATCAAATTCACTCATTGATCCGCCCTTCGCCCATACGGCAAACGCACTACCCGGCTGAATTGCAATACAAATATAAGAAGAAAATCCCGCAAAACCAGACCGCCGGCGCCGGATATTTCCGGCGTCACACTGCGTCATGGCTACCGAGAATTGCAACCGTGCCGGGTCGGCGCGACGGCGCGCTACGGTTTCGTCAACAGACCCTTGAGCACCAAGTCGAGATGGGCGTTGAAATACGCCTTCAGGTCGATCGGCTGGCGATCTTCGAACATCATCATCCAGACGTCGATCAGCACCATCGGGGCGACGATGACGAGCGCGCATTCGGTGATCGCAGAGCGCTTGATCTCGCCGCGGTCGATGCCGCGCTGAATCGCCTGTTGCAGCATCTCCATGCAGGGCCGATGGATTTCGTCGTGGTAACGGTCGGCCAGCGCCGGGAAACGCGGCGCTTCGGCGATCAACATGCGAACCACTTCGCGGCGCCGGCGGTCTTCGACAATATTTTCGTAGATGAAACTGAATTGCGCCTTCAGCAAATCGGCGGTCGAACCTTCGTGGCGCTCGAACATGTCGTGGACGGTGTCGAGCGTGGCTTTCATCAGCTCACGCACCATCGAGATGAACAAGTGCTCCTTGTTTTCGAAATAGACGTAGATGGTGCCTTTGGTCACGCCGGCGCGCTCCGCAATCGCATCGAGCGTGGTCATCGCGTAGCCGTTGCGGGAAAACTCCAGAAATGCTGCTTCGAGTATTTCATGCGGCCGCTCGGCCTTGCGGCGGCGGCGCGTCTCGGTGTGCGTTTCCAACACGTCGGTCATGGCCTTGAAGCCCGTAGTCAACACGGAGCCTACCGTTATTGACTAACCGGATAGTAAATAACTAATCTCCGGTTGTTAAGGGTGGACCAGTGTCGAATTGGGTTGGGCAGAGTAGGTGGCGCTTTGGCCCGCAAGCCGGCGCGCTTCGGGTCAAGTCTTTGGTCCGATTTTGTTTTTTCGGCCGGCGCACGGTCGTGATCGCCACCGCGTCGTTTCTATTAGGCGCTTGCGCGGTCGGGCCGGATTTCTCCGTTCCGCCGGCGCCTCCCGGCAGCGGCTACACACCCGAAGCGCATCTGGCGTCGACCGCCTCGGCAGACGTCCCCGGCGGCGCCACGCAACACTTCGTCATGGGCCACGACATTCCCGGCGAATGGTGGAAAGTGTTCCATTCGAAAGCGATTGATGCGTTGATCTCGGAAGCGTTGCACGCCAATCCGAATTTGCAGGCGGCGCAGGCGGCGCTGTGGCAGGCGAAGGAAACGCTTTACGCCTCCGGCGGCAAGCTTTTGCCGAGCGTCGACGCGAATGGATCGTACACGCGGCAGGCGTTTTCGCCGGCGGAGTTCGGTCAGCCCGGTCCAACACAGACCTTCAGCCTTTTCCAGGCGACGGTGAATGTCTCGTATACGCCGGACGTCTTCGGCGGTCAGCGGCGGCAGATCGAGTCGAATGGCGCACTTGCCGAATATCAGCGCTTCGAGCTGGAAGCGACCTATTTGACGCTGACGTCGAACGTGGTGACGGCCGCGATCCAAGAGGCGTCGCTGCGCGGGCAAATCCAGGCGACTACCGAGATCATCAAGGCGGAAAGCGACCAGCTTGAGGTCGTGCGTAATCAATTTCAGGTCGGCGCCGCCAACCGTGCCGATGTGCTGACGCAGGAGTCGGAAGTTGCCACAACGCAGGCGACATTGCCGACGCTGGAAAAGCAGCTTGAGCAGCAGCACCATGTCATATTGGCGTTGATCGGCCACTTCCCGAGTGAGAAGGGGCGCGAGCATGTGATGCTGGCGTCGCTGCGGCTGCCGACCAGTCTGCCCGTGAGCCTGCCGAGCCAAGTGGTGGAACAGCGGCCGGACGTGCGCGCCGCGCAGGAGCAGTTGCACTCGGCGAGCGCGCTGGTCGGCGTCGCCGTCGCCAACCGGCTGCCGCAAATTCCGCTCACCGCGTCCTATGGAAGCGCGGCTTTGACCGCGGCCCAATTGTTTACGCCGGCGACCGCAATATGGACCGTCGCGGCCGCGGGAACGCAGCCGATTTTCCATGGCTTTACCCTGCTGCATCAGGAGCGGGCGGCGCGCGCCGCGTATGAGCAGGCTGACGCGCAATACCGCAACACCGTGCTGACCGCTTTCCAGAATGTCGCCGACGCGCTGCGCGCGCTGCAACTCGATGCGGCCACGCTGAAGGCGCAGCAACGAGCGGTGAAGGCCGCCTCCGACACTTTCGACCTGACGCGCGGCCAGTATCGGCTCGGCGCCATCACCTACATCACGCTGCTCAACGCCGAGCGCAGCTATCAGCGGGCACGGCTTGCTTTGGTGCAGGCGCAAGCCGCGCGCTTCGCCGACACGGCAGCGCTGTTTGCGGCGCTGGGCGGTGGCTGGTGGAATCGCGTGGACGCGCTGCCCGATCCTTTCAGCCCCGAGCCGCAAATCGTCCAGGCGGCGAGCGACATCCCGTTGCCGAGCCGACCGGAGCTAAGTCAATGACCAAACGCATGGCGATCATGCTCGCGGCGGTCGCCGTCGTGTTCGGCTTGATCTTCGGATTCCAGATCTTCAAAGGAATCATGATCAAGAAGTTCATTTCAGCCGCGAGCAATCCGGCGCAAACGGTTTCGGCCGCCAAGGCGAGCTCAAGCGCATGGCAGCCGAACATCGAGGCGGTCGGCACCTTGCGAGCGGTGAAGGGCGCCGACCTGTCGCTGGAAGTGTCCGGTGTCGTCGAATCGATCTCATTCAATTCCGGCGATGACGTCGAGGCCGGTGCGCCGCTTCTCAAGCTGCGCGCCGCCGACGATGTAGCCCGGCTGCACTCGCTGGAAGCGGTGGCGGATTTGAGCCAGATCACCTTCGAGCGCGACGAGAAACAATTCAAGATGCAGGCGGTCAGCCAGGCGACGCTGGATACGGACGCGGCTAATCTGAAGAACGCGCAAGCTCAGGTCGCCCAGCAGCAAGCCGTCATCGACAAGAAGCTTCTTCGCGCCCCGTTCGCCGGCCATCTCGGCATCCGCGCGGTTGACCTTGGACAGTATCTCGGGCCGGGCACGGCGATCGTGACGTTACAAGCGCTCGATCCGATCTACGTTGATTTTTTCGTGCCGCAACAATCGGTCGATCAGCTTCGCCTCGGCCAGCCGGTCACGGTCAAAATCGACGCGTTCAAGGACGTGGCGTTCAACGGCGAGATTTCCGCCATCAATCCGAAGGTCGATACCGGCAGCCGCAACGTGCAGATCCGTGCGACGTTGAAGAATTCCAAGCATCGGCTGCTGCCTGGAATGTACGTTACCGTCGACATCGCCACCGGCGCACCGAAGAATTACGTAACGCTGCCGCAGACGGCGATCACCTACAATCCATACGGCGACACGGTCTATATCGTCGTCGATGGCAAGGACAAAAATACCGACGGCAAGCCGCAGCAGATAGTGCGTCAGACATTCGTCACCGTTGGGCCGACCCGCGGCGATCAAGTTGCCGTGCTCAAGGGCGTCGATGACGGCGACATGGTGGTCACCACCGGGCAGATCAAACTGCACAACGGCTCGGTAATCTTGATCGACAATTCGGTTACCCCGACGGCTGACGCTGCGCCGGTACCGATCGACCATTAGGCGAATTGCGATGGCAGCAGGCAACAAAATGATCCGCGCGTCCCCGCGAAAGCGGCGACTCGGCTCGTTGTCATCCCGGCTGGATTCCCGTTGGCGCGGGAATGAGCGGCAACAGGATTAGCGGGCACCGCCGCCATGAAATTTACCGACATCTTCATCCGCCGGCCGGTCCTCGCTTCGGTCATCAGCCTGTTGGTCCTGGTGCTCGGCGTGCGCGCTTATTACGCGCTGCCGGTGCTGCAGTATCCGCGCACCCAGAACGCGGTGGTGACGGTGACCACCACCTATTACGGCGCCGATCCCGACGTTGTCGCCGGCTTCATCACCACGCCGCTCGAGATCGCCGTCGCTCAGGCCTACGGCATCGACTACATGACGTCGACCAGCCAGAGCGCGACCTCGACGATCACCGTTTATCTGCGGCTCAACTACGATCCCGACAAGGCGCTGACCGAGATCAATACCAAGATCGCATCGGTTCTTAATCAGCTGCCGACCGGGACGCAGCAGCCGGTACTGACCGTCAAGATCGGCCAGACCATCGACGCGATGTATCTCGGCTTCAATAGCGACACGCTCGCGCCGAACCAGATCACCGATTATCTGACGCGGGTCGTGCAGCCGAAGCTGCAAACGGTGCAGGGCGTGCAGACCGCCGAGTTGCTTGGGCAGAAGGTTTTCGCGCTGCGCGCCTGGCTCGATCCGCAAAAGCTCGCCGCCTACGGGCTGACGGCCGCCGATGTTACCGCTGCGCTTGTCGCCAACGACTATATTTCCGGCATCGGCACCACCAAGGGCCAGATGGTGCAGGTTAACTTGACAGCTTCGACCGGGCTGCATTCGGCGAGCGAATTCCGCAACCTTGTCATCAAGCAAACCAACGGCGCCGTTGTGCGTTTGCAGGACGTGGCCAACGTCTCGCTTGGCGCCGAGGACTACGAGTCCGAAGTCGGCTTCGACGGCAAGCAGGCGGTGTATATCGGCGTGCAGGTGGCGCCCGCCGCCAATCTCCTCGAGGTGGCGCGCGAGGTGCACAGGATCTGGCCGGACATTGCCTCGCAATTGCCGCGCGGCCTCAACGGTGAGATCGTCTACGACTCTACCGAATTCGTGAACTCCGCGATCTACGAGGTCGTGCGCAGCATCGTCGAAGCGCTACTCATTGTTACGGTTGTCGTGTTCCTGTTCCTCGGCTCAATCCGCTCGTCGCTGATTCCGATCGTCGCCATTCCGCTGTCGCTGGTCGGCACATTCATTGTGCTGCTTGCGCTTGGTTATTCAATCAACCTGCTCACGCTGCTCGCGCTGGTGCTGGCGATCGGACTGGTCGTCGACGACGCCATCATCGTGGTGGAGAACGTCAACCGCCATCTGGAGGAGGGCATGGCGCCGGTGGCGGCCTCCATCGCCGCCGCCCGCGAGCTCGGCGCGCCGATTATCGCGATGACGGTCGTTCTCGCCGCGGTTTATGTTCCGATCGGTTTCCAGAGCGGATTGACCGGCGCACTGTTTGCCGAGTTTGCCTTTGCGCTGGTCGGCGCCGTCACCGTCTCCGGCGTTGTCGCGCTGACGCTCTCCCCGATGCTGTGCTCGCGGCTGCTTAAGGTGCACGATCCACAGCATCGCGGCTGGGAAGAAAAACTGACTTACACCGTCGACCGGGCCTTTGAATGGCTGCACCGCGGCTATCAACGACGGCTGCACAACAGCCTGAATTACCTGCCGGTCACGCTGGTGTTCGCGCTGATCGTTCTCGGCAGCATCTATTTCCTCTTCATCACCGCCCACACCGAGCTTGCGCCGCAAGAGGACCAGGGCGTCATTCTCGCGCAATCCATCGCCGCGCCGAATGCCACGCTGCGGCAGCGGCAGCTATATGCCCACGAGGTTTACCGGATCTTTTTTCATCATCCCGAGACCGAGCATGTCTTCCAGATCGATACTCCCGGCCAGTCGATCGGCGGCATGGCGCTCAAGCCCTGGGATCGCCGCAGCAAGAGCACCAACGCCTTGCAGCCGGTGGTGCAGCAGGAGCTGAGCAAGGTTGCCGGCGTGCGCGCAGTGGCGTTTCAGCCGCCGCCGCTTCCCGGCAGCATCGGGCTGCCCATCCAGTTTGTGATCGGCACCACCGAGTCGTTTGAGCGCCTTTACGATATCGCCCAGAAATTTCTGCTGGAGGCGCAGAAGAGCGGCAACTTCATCTTCCTCGATTCCGACCTCAAGATCGATGCGCCGCAGTCGAACGTGACGATCGATCGCGACAAAACCGCGGAGCTGGGCCTGAAGATGAGCGATGTCGGCGGTACACTCGCCGCAATGCTCGGCGGCGGCTACGTCAATTATTTCAGCATGAGCGGCCGCTCCTACAAGGTAATCCCGCAGGTGCAGCAGCGCTTCCGCCTCAATGCGCGGCAGTTGCTCGACTATCATATCCGCACCGCCGACGGCTCGTTGGTGCCGCTGTCCACGGTGGCGACCGTGAGCACCAAGACGGTCCCGGAATCGCTCAATCACTTCCAGCAGCTCAACAGTGCGACGATTCAGGGTGTCGCCATGCCGGGGGTGTCGCAGGGTGACGCACTGATCTATCTGCACGATCTCGCGGCGCGCATGCTGCCGCGCGAATACTCGATCGACTACGGCGGCCTGAGCCGCCAATACGTACAGGAGACCAGCGGCTTCATCGGCACCTTCGGGTTCGCGCTGATCATCATCTTCCTCGCGCTCGCCGCCCTGTTCGAAAGCTTCCGCGATCCGGTTATCATCCTCGTCTCGGTACCGATGTCGATCGCCGGCGCGCTCATCTTCGTCAGCATCGGCATAGCCGGCGCTTCGCTCAACATTTACACCGAGGTCGGCCTGGTGACGCTGATGGGACTGATCAGCAAGCATGGCATCTTGATCGTGCAATTCGCCAACGACTTGCAGGCCGCGGGTCACGCCAAGCGCGAGGCGATCGAGATGGCGGCCGGCATCCGGTTGCGGCCGATCCTAATGACCACGGCCGCGATGGTGTTGGGCGTGCTGCCGTTGATCACGGCCGGCGGCGCCGGCGCGGTATCGCGCTTCCAGATGGGCCTGGTGATTGCATCCGGCCTGTCGATCGGCACGTTGTTCACGCTTTTCGTGGTTCCGGCGGTGTATATGATGCTGTCGACCGACCGGTCGAGGCACGCGGCCGCAGCGGTGCAAGCATCGCCGCCGCACGCCGCTCCCGCGGAGTAAATCGCTCGCGATGGAAGACTGGAGCGCCGGGCAATACCTGAAATTCGAGGATGAACGCACCCGGCCGCCACGCGATCTGCTGGCGCAAGTGCCGTTGCCGCATCCGCGCCGTGTCGTCGATCTCGGTTGCGGGCCCGGAAATTCGACCGGGCTTCTGATCACGCGCTATCCGCAGGCCGAGGTACTCGGGCTGGATTCTTCGCCGGACATGCTGCGCAAGGCGCGCGAGCGGCTGCCGCAACGTGCCTTCCTGCAAGCCGATATCGCTGACTGGATACCGCCGCCAGGCACCGATCTTCTGTTCGCCAATGCCGCCCTGCAATGGATACCGGATCATCCACAGGTGATGCGCCGATTGCTTGAAGCGTTGCCCAGTGGCGGCGTGTTGGCGGTGCAAATGCCCGACAACACGCGGGAGCCCTCGCATGTGCTGCAGCGGGAAGTGGCGGCGGAAGGGCCCTGGGCCAGCAATCCGGGCACGGTGGAGGCGCCGCGCGCGGATTTGCTCTCGCCTGAGGCCTATTACGATCTGCTCGGGCCTTTATGCGCGCACATCGATATTTGGCATACCGTCTACAACCACGTGCTGACGTCGCCGCAAGCCATCGTCGAGTGGTTCAAAGGTTCGGCTCTGCAACCGTATCTGGCGCCGCTTGATGCCGCGGAGCGTGAGAAATTCCTTGCTGCTTATGCGCAGAAGATCGCCGCCGCCTATAGGCCGCTTGCCGATGGCAAGGTGATGCTGAAATTCCCGCGCTTGTTCATCGTGGCGATGCGATGATCCGTTACCGCCATGGCCGGACTTGTTCCAACCCATCATGTCTTTCATAGTCCGCAGCCGATAAGACGTGGATGTCCGGCATCAGGCCGGGCATGACGCCGGAGTGAAGCCGCGCATGTCCCGAACGTCTGTTGTCGCAATTTTCATTCTGATATTTTGTTCACCGTCGGCTTTGGCCGATGCATCCTTCCAGGACTTTCTGCAATCGCTGTGGCCGCAGGCGCAGGAAATGGGCGTCTCGCGGGCTACCTTCGAAACGGCGACGCGCGGGCTCGAGCCCGATCTGTCGCTGCCGGAGTTGGTCATTCCCGGCCGGCCGCAAGGCGCCGCGCCGGGGCAACCGGAATTCGTGCTGACGCCCGCGGACTATCTCAAGGAATCGACCATTGAGCGCCTCGCCCGCGAGGGCAAAAATCTCTTTGAGCACTATCGGGCGCCGTTGACGGCGATCCAGCGGCAGTTCGGGGTGCCGCCGACGATCCTGCTCGCGATCTTCGCCCGTGAAACCGATTACGGCCGCGCCCACGACAGCCACAACGCCATCCGCGTGCTGGCGACGCAGGCTTATCTCGGCAAGCGCAAGGACAAGTTCCGTGAGGAATTCCTGTTCGCGCTCAAGATGCTGGACGAGGGCGTCGTCAAGCTCGCCGATATGAAAAGCTCATGGGCCGGCGCGATGGGACTCACCCAGTTCCTGCCGTCGGACTTTCTTAAATACGCCGTCGATTTCGACGGCGACGGCCGGCGCGACATCTGGAATTCGGTCCCCGATGCGCTCGCCTCGACGGCCAAACAACTCGTCGGCAAGGGCTGGCAGCGTGATGTGCATTGGGCCCACGAGGTGCATCCGCCGGCGAATGTCGACTGCGCAGCCGGTGTTTCGGAAAACACCCGCCCCATCAGCGGATGGCTGGAGCTTGGTTTTGTGCCGGCCTATGGCCGCAAATTGTCGATCGCCGAACGGGCCGTGACTGCATCGCTGTTGCAGCCGGCAGGTTTGTACGGTCCGTCCTTTCTTGCCACGCAAAACTATTTTGCCATCAAAGAATACAATTTCTCCGATCTCTACGTGCTGTTCGTCGGCCATCTGAGCGACCGGATGACCGATCCGCGGCCGTTTGAGACGCCGTGGGGCAAGGTGGCGCAGCTGCCGACCCACGATCTCGAGCGCATGCAGCAAATCCTCACCGCGCGCGGCTATTATCACGACAAGATCGACGGCAAGGCCGGGATGAAAACGCGGGCCGCGCTCGGCGACTATCAGAAGCGCAACCACGTCAAGGTCGATTGCTGGCCGACCGCGACACTACTTACGCAGATGCAGGCCGCGCAAGGAAAATGACGCGGGTTAATCCTCGCCGGGCACCGCGAGCGGCAGCCGCTCGTCGTCTTCGACGGAATAACCGAGCGCGGGCTTCTCCGGCTTCGCCTTGCCGATCGAGCCGGTGGTGGCGGGCTCGCCGTAATGCTGCGACGCATAACGCGCCCGCGCACGCTCGGCGACGACTTCGCCGGGGATGGCTGCCGGCTCGCAAATGCGGCGGCCGCTGGCGCGCCGCATCAGATCGACGTGAATGTGATTGTAGTGATAGACGTTGGCGCCGGGCGCGAGCACGGTGGTAAAGCTTTCGCAGGCAGCAAGCTGCACGTCGTGCAAGAAGCCCTGTTCCTCCGGCGAGCCGCGCCAGCCATATTGCACGCTGACCCGGTGGCCGTCGGCGAGCGTGAATTCGGCGATGTCGAGCGCGTTGCCGAATGCGTGCTCGGAGATATGCGCATTCGGATTGCCGTTCATCCCTCGGCAGGAATAAGCCGAAATCTGTTTGATCTCCACCACCGGCTGATGGAACCAATGCCGCGCCGCCGGCTGAACGGCGGCCGCGATCCATTGATCGAGCGCGGAAACAATCGGACAGGCCAAGGTCGCGGCGGGCTTGATTTCGACCGGACCTGCCGCGGTCACCGGACCGCGCGGCGAGCCGAGGGGTACAGGCGCTTCTGCTCCCGGCGGCAGCGCGCGCGGTGTGTAGGTCTGCGGCGCATCCGGTGGCGGATATTTCGGCGGCGGCAGCACGCCACTGCGAGCAGCGGGTGCGTTGCCGTAGGGCCGCGGCGGCTCCGGCTGGAACGCCGCATCGTCTTCGCCGGGCTCCGGCACGCCGGGAGCATAGAGCGACATCGGCGCGGACGCCGGTCGCGCGGCAAGTGTCGGCGGATGAGATTGCGGCGGGTAGGACGGCGGATTGTAGGTCGGCGGCGGATACGACTGTGCTGGATACGACGGCGGCGGCAGCGCGTTTGACTGGATCGGCCAGTGTTGCGGCAGAGCGCCATCGGGGACGGCGCCGGGCGGCCGCAATGCTTCGTCGTCGTAGCCGAGCGGGCTATTGTCGCCGATTTCCGAAACGCGGATCGGGAAATCCATGCCGCAGATGCCGGGGCCGCCGATGGTGGAGATGCGCACGCGTTCCGGTCCGTCCTTGACCGCGCCGGAATTGAGACAGGCGACTTCGGCGTCGTGCCGCCAGGCCGCGCGTTCTCCCATGTTGAAGTCGTGGCCGCAGCCGGCGAGCGCGATCAGCGCGGCAACAGCGATGGAGCCGAGAAGGGGCCACTGAACCGCACGCGACATGCGCGGACAATGAAAGTATTTCCGTTAAGGACTGCTCAATGATGTTGCAACTTCCCGCGCGCAGGAATGCGTTAACCATGACGTGGCGCGCCCTCATCAAAGCAATCGCGGCATTTGCCGGTGCCGGTTGCCGCGCCGACCGAAGACAAAACGCCCAATAAAATAAAACGCCAAAACTGAATCAGCGCGCGGCACGCGACGGAAAAATCTATCCTGTCCGCAATGCCGGGCTGTGCATAATCATTATTCGTCGCGTCTGTAACCGTTCGTCGCTGCGGCAATTGCCGACGCTTTTCATGATGTTGCGGTGAGTGTCTAATGTGCAAAAATTCCTGCGGCGGTGCAGCAATTGTTTTGCTTTTGACGGTCACGTCGGCCTGCTAACCTTTGCTCCAGCACAACAGACTGACGGAGGTGCGACGAGTGGATCTCACTTTGAAGCTCAATGTTCTGGCGGCGTGCGCCGTGTTTGTGTTTGTCGGCGCCATCCTGATCGGGGCGTTCTGAGTCT
>Ga0307373_10013592_pt1 | contig 11358 bp, 6 predicted proteins | sample OX2MG_FD_202534 | JGI IMG/M metagenome (GOLD analysis project Ga0307373, IMG submission 202534) | Soil microbial communities from Risofladan, Vaasa, Finland - OX-2 | ecosystem: Environmental > Terrestrial > Soil > Coastal area > Acid sulfate soil | place: Finland: Risofladan, Vaasa | collected... | reverse complement strand
GGCTCGGGGGTTGCTAAAGCCATTCTTGTGACGGAATTGCGCGACGCCTCCGGTTTGCCTGCGTCGTAGTGCATGCGTCCCGCGTCGCTTGGTTGCGGCCGAGCCAAGTGAGGCCGATTTAAGGAAGTAACGTAAAACGCATGTCGACCGCCGTTCAAGCCATTCCCGAACGTCGCGCCGTAGCCGCGCCTGCCAACCCGCCGTCGCTGGTCGAGTTGTTGTTGACCGAACAGAAGCACCTTACGGCCGTGGAGCGCTTCGCGCAATTCCACGAGAATGAGATCGAACCGTTGGCGGCACGCTACTACTCCGCGCTGCTGCCGACAGCCGCGCCGGTAGCGGGCGAACAGTACGCGTTCGAGGTCGATCTCGACCTCTGCTCGGGCTGCAAGGCGTGTGTGACCGCCTGCCACACGCTCAATGGGCTCGACGACGACGAATCGTGGCGCGACGTCGGCCTGCTGCACGGCGGCACGGCGGAGCTACCAATCGTGCAACATGCCACTACGGCTTGCCATCACTGCCTGGAGCCGGCCTGCTTGAGCGTCTGCCCGGTTCGGGCCTATGAAAAACACCCTCAGACAGGGATCGTCAAGCACCTCGACGACCAGTGCATCGGCTGCCAATATTGCGTTTTCGCATGTCCCTACGACGTGCCCAAGTACAACTCACGGCGGGGAATCGTCCGCAAGTGCGACATGTGCAGCGAGCGGTTGACCGTCGGCGAAGCCCCGGCCTGCGTACAAGCCTGCCCGCACCAGGCAATCCGGATCGCCGTCGTCAACCAGCGCGAGATCATCGCCAACTGCGAGACCAACCAGTTTCTGCCCGGCGCGCCCGAACCGGCGCTGACGCTTCCCACGACCAACTACAAGTCGAAGCGGCCGTTGGCCCGCAACTTGTTGCCGGCCGATTACTACACGGTGAAGCCCCAGCGCGCTCATTGGCCTTTGATCGTGATGCTGGTGCTGACGCAGCTTTCGGTGGGAGCGTTCCTGGTCGAGTTGGCCATGCGCTGGACGCGCGCTGAAGTCGCCGTCGCCGCGATCCGGCCCGTACACTCGATCCTCGCCTTGGCATTCGGCCTGACCGCCTTGGCGGCCAGCGTTTTTCACCTTGGCCGGCCGCGATACGCGTACCGGGTCGTGTTGGGCCTGGGCACGAGTTGGCTCAGCCGCGAAATCCTGGCATTTGGACTGTTCGCCGCGGCGGCCACGTTGTATGCGACCGCCAACGTATGTTCTGGCGGCGCCGCGAGCGCGGTGCAGAACGCGCTCGGGATGGGCGTCGTCGGCTTGGGACTGGCGGGCGTCCTCTGCTCGGCGATGGTCTATGCCTGCACTCGGCGCGCCTTCTGGAACGCCACCGACACGATCCTCAAGTTCGTGCTCACGATGCTGGTGCTGGGCGCGGCGTCGGCGCTTTTGACCTCGATGGCCACCGCGGCCTGGTTCGACACGATCGCCGCGCGCGACATCATCGCCTCCCAGGGCCGGCCGCTGTGCCGTGCCCTGATGGCCTCGATGGCACTCAAGCTGCTGTTCGAAATGATGGTGTTTCGCTTTCTGCGCCAAAAGCAGAATTCGCCGCTGCGGCGGTCGGCCGTGTTGATGAGCGGAGAATTGGCCGCCACGGTCAAATCGCGGTTCATTTGTGGTTTCGTGGGGGGCATCGCAATTCCCGGCATGCTGCTGACAGCCACTTCGTCGTCGAAGGGCGACTCCAGCGACCTGTTCGTCGGTGTGGCCGTGTGCGCGGCGTTTGTCGTTTGTCTGGGGGGCGAATTGCTGGAACGCTACTTGTTCTTCACCGCCGTTTCGCCTCCCAAAATGCCGGGGGGTTTGCAATGACGACGGCACTGTCCGATCTGCTTTTCGAGCGTGAAGGCAAGCTGACGCGCGAACTGTTGTTGGCGCCCGGGGGCTTCGGTCTTGGCAAAGTGCCTGCGCGCCAGGCGCCCGATGCGACGACCACCGCGGTCTGCGGTTTCTGCTCGACTGGCTGCGGTTTGAGCATCCACCTGCGCCAAGGCGAAGCCATCAGTCTTACGCCTGCCATCGACTACCCAGTGAACCTGGGCATGGCCTGCCCCAAGGGATGGGAAAGCCTGAACGTGCTACAGGCCAGGGACCGTGCCCTGACCCCCTTGCTCAAGAACGCCAATGGCAAGCTCGAACCGACGAATTGGGACACGGCGCTGCGAACGTTCGTCGCGCGTTTCAAGGCGATCCTGGGCGAGCATGGCCCCGAATCGGTGGCGTTCCTCAGCACCGGACAGATCCCGACCGAGGAAATGTTCTTTCTAGGGGCCTTGGCCAAGTTCGGCATGGGGCTGGTCCATGGCGACGGCAATACGCGGCAGTGCATGGCCAGCGCCGTGGTCGCCTACAAAGAGTCGTTCGGTTTCGACGCGCCCCCCTACACCTACCAGGATCTCGAGCAATCCGACGTCCTGGTGTTCGTCGGGGCCAATGTCTGCATCGCCCACCCCATCCTTTGGGAACGGGTGATGCGCAACATGAATCGTCCTGAAATCATCGTCGTCGATCCCCGGCGCACCGAAACGGCGATGTACGCCACGCAGCACCTGGCGCTATTGCCCAAGAGCGACCTGGAGCTCTTTTACGGCCTGGCCCAGGTCCTCATCGCCGAGGACTGGATCGACCGCGAATACGTCGACGCCCATACCAATGGTTTCGCCGAGTTCGCCGCCCATGTCGCGGGCTACACGCCCGAGCGGGTTTCGGCGGCCACCGGCCTTTCGGTGGAGGCGATCCATAAGGTTGCCCGCACGATCCATGAAGGAAAACGAGTTTCGTTCTGGTGGACGATGGGTGTGAACCAGAGCCACCAAGGCGTGCGGACGGCGCAAAGCCTGATCAACCTGGCGCTCTTGACCGGCAGCCTGGGCAGACCGGGGACCGGCGCCAACTCGATCACCGGCCAGTGCAACGCGATGGGTTCGCGGCTGTTCAGCAACACGACGAACTTGTTGGGCGGCCACGACTTCACCAACCCCGCCCACCGTGAGAAAGTTGCCCGGCTGCTCGGCATCGACCCTGCGCTCATCCCACAATGCAACAGCCTGGCGTACCACGAGATTGTCGAGGGAATCCTGGCGGGCAAGATCAAGGGGCTTTGGGTCATCGCCACCAACCCGGCTCATTCGTGGATCAACCAGCACCAGTTGCTCGACGTGTTCAGTCGACTCGACTTTCTGGTCGTCCAGGACATGTACCACACGACGGAGACGGCCGAGTTGGCCGACCTGGTGTTGCCCGCCGCCGCCTGGGGCGAGAAGGAGGGCACATTCATCAATTCGGAGCGGCGGATCGGTTTGCTGAAGAAAGTCGCCAAGGCGCCGGGCCAGTCGCTGGCCGATTTTTCCATCTTCCGGCTGATCGCCCAATATTGGGGTTGCGAAGCCATGTTTCGCGAATACACCTCGCCCGAAGCGGTGTTCCAGCTCTCAAAGGAGATATCGCGAGGCCAGCCCTGCGATTTCAGCGGCGTCGAGGATTACCGGATGCTCGACGAGCGGAGAGGCATCCAGTGGCCCTACCCATCGGACGATCCGCCACAGGAACCCGAGCGGCGGCTATTCGCCGATGGCCGCTATTACCATGCCGACGGGCGTGCCAGGTTCGTGTTCGAATCGCCTCGTCCGCTTCGCGAGCCACCCAACGCGCGGTATCCGCTGTTCTTGCTCACGGGCCGCGGCAGCGCGTCGCAGTGGCACACGCAAACCCGCACCAAGAAGTCGGCCGTGCTTCGCAAGCTCTATCCTGAGAACGTCTACGTCGAGGTCAACCCCGCCGACGCTGAGCGCCTTGGTATCCGGCCCCACGAATGGATCCACGTCGAGAGCCAGCGCGGGCGGATCGAAGCACGCGCGTTCGTCACCCACTCGGTTCCCGCCGGGCAGGTGTTCGTGCCCATGCACTACGAAACCGTCAACCGATTGACCGACGCCGTATTCGATCCGTACTCCAAGCAGCCCGCGTATAAGGCCTGCGCCGTCCGCCTGCGTAAGAACCTCCATGAAACGTGAGAACGGGGGAGGCGGAAGAGGGGAAGAGGGGAAAAGGGAAAAGGGCGGAGCGTGGGAACGAGTAACAACTGACAACTGACAACTGACAACTGACAACTCACCATGAACCTTCGCGACTTTCGCCGTGCCGGCCACTGGCCTAGCTTGCTCGGTGCGTTCCTCTACTTCGACGTCAGCTTCATGATCTGGGTCCTGATCGGCGCCTTGGCAAACTCGATCGTGCCCGACTTCCGCCTCTCGGCCGCCGAGCGCGGTTTGCTTGTGGCGGTGCCGCTCCTGGGCGGTGCCTTGTTGCGTCTGGTCCTGGGCTACCTGACCGACCGCATCGGCGCGCGGCGGACCGGGATCGCCGGCATGGTGTCGACGCTCGTGCCGCTGACCTTGGCCTGGCTCTGGGCCGACAACTACTATTCGTTGCTCGCGGTGGGATTGCTGCTGGGCGTGGCGGGCGCCAGCTTCGCGGCCGCGTTGCCGTTGGCAAGCCGCTGGTACCCTCCGCAGTACCAGGGGCTGGCGATGGGCATCGCGGGGGCCGGCAACAGCGGCACGGCGCTGGCGACGTTTTTCGCTCCGCGGCTGGCCGAGGCGATCGGCTGGCACAGGGTTTTCGGCCTGGCCATCGCGCCGCTATTGGCGGTGCTCGTGTACTTCGTGATGTTCGCCAAAGACAGCCCGACACGACCTCCGCCGCAGACATTGCGCGATTACGCGGCGGTCGCGCGCCAGCGCGATCTTTGGTGGTTCTGCGCGTTCTACGCGGTCACGTTCGGCGGCTTCGTCGGCCTTGCTAGTTTCCTGAGTATTTTCTTTCACGATCAGTACGGCTTGAGCAAGGCCGCGGCGGGAGGCTTCGCGACGCTCTGCGTCGTTTCGGGTTCGTTCCTGCGTCCCCTGGGCGGTCACGGCGCCGACCGCATCGGCGGCGTCCGGCTGCTGACGTTGCTCTACCTGGGCGTCGGCACGTTGCTCATGGGTATGGCCGCTTCGCCGTCATTGGGCTGGGGCGCGGCCTTGATGTTCGCGGTGATGGGCCTGTTGGGCATGGGCAACGGCGCGGTGTTCCAGCTTGTGCCGCAGCGTTTCGGCCGCCAGATTGGCACGGTCACTGGGCTGGTCGGCGCGGCGGGCGGCTTCGGCGGATTCCTGCTGCCGACGATGCTGGGCGGCGTCAAGCAATGGACGGGACACTTTTCCGGCGGGTTCTTCCTGCTTTCACTGGTCGGCTTCAGCAGCGCCGTGGCGTTGGTTTACGTCAGCCGCGACTGGGAAGGCATTTTCATTGGCAAGGGCGGACTGGCGACGAACATCGCCGCCGACGGGCCGGAGGCGATCGCCGTGGCCGAGTTGAGCGCGAGTTGAGCGTAGAACGGAATTCATTCCGTTTGATCGCCGTCGGCTCGGCCGTTTGCTCCATCCTCTTCGCCGCGGTCGGCCAGCGCGCCTTCCAAGTCCCAGGGGCACTCCTCCGGAAACGTCCCTCGCGCAATCTCAGTCTCAGCAGCGGCTTGCTTGCGCGCGTCGGCATACGCTTCGGCGAATACCGCGGTGGCATGATCGCGAAGGGTGCCGCTATCCAGAAGTTGCCGCAACTCCCGCTGCTGCTCTAAAATCGTTCCTTGCCACGACCCCGAACGACGATCCGGCTGGTATTCCCACTTCAGCAGATGGGATAACAACACCACCAACCGACTGAACACCTCACGGCGGTCCCGCCTGGCCATGTCTGTCAGGTACTCCGCCAAGGTTGCCAGGTCCACCGAGTCGAGCTGTCCTTGCCGGATCAGATCGGCGGTTGCCTCCAGCCAGCATGTCTCGTCCAATTCGAATAAGCCGGCGGTCGCCAGCACGGTTCGCTGTACCATTCGGTTCGGTCCTACTTGTCGGCCACGCGATACGCGCGACGCCATTTCATCATGATACCAGATACATCCAGCTCCATCGACATCTTCCCCCAGCCCCATCCAACGGCTAGATTACGACTTTCAAATCCACCTTCCAGCCCTCCAACGTTGCGATCCATGCCGGCGCCGCCGATCATTCGTGACCTGGTCGAGCACTTCGAGCGCAACCGCGAGTCGTACCTGGCGGCGGGCTACAACGAAACACAGCTCCGACGCGAGTTCCTCGACCCCTGCTTCAAGGCACTCGGCTGGGACATCGACAATGAACAACGCCTCGCAGAGGCCTACAAGGACGTCATCCACGAAGACGCCATCAAGGTAGGCGTCGCCACCAAGGCGCCCGACTACTGCTTCCGCATTGGCGGTCGCCGGATCTACTTCCTCGAGGCCAAGAAACCGGCCGTCAAGGTTCGCGACGATTCCGTCCCCGCTTTCCAGCTCCGCCGCTACGCCTGGAGCTGCAAACTACCGCTCTCGGTGCTTTCGAATTTCGAGTGGCTGGCCGTCTACGATTGCCGTATCAAGCCGGACCAGAGAGACAGGGCCTCCGTCGCGCGCGTCATGCTCTTGAACTATCAGGAGTACGACCAGTGCTGGGGCGAGCTGGCGGGCATATTTTCGCGCGATGCGGTGTTGAAGGGGTCGTTCGACCGCTACGCCGAGAGCACGAAGCTCAAGCGGGGCACGGGCGAGGTCGACGAGGCGTTCTTGAAGGAGATCGAGTCGTGGCGCGGCCTGTTGGCGCGCAGCTTCGCCGTGAGAAACCCGGGCCTCGGCCAGCGCGATTTGAACTTTGCCGTACAGCGCACGATCGACCGCGTGATCTTCCTGCGAATGTGCGAGGACCGGGGCATCGAGAGCTATGGCCAGCTCTCGTCGCTCTTGGGCGGCGACGCCGCGTATCGGCGGCTGTGCGAGCTCTTCGACCGAGCCGACGAGCGATATAACTCCGGCTTGTTTCATTTCCGTCAGGAGCAAGGTCGCGCCGAGCCTCCCGACGAGCTTACGCAATCGCTGACGCTCGACGAAAAGCCGTTGCGCGAGGTGGTCAAGCGTTTGTACTACCCCGAAAGCGCATATGAGTTCTCCGTGCTGCCGGCGGAGATTCTCGGGCAAGTTTACGAGCAGTTCCTGGGTAAGGTGATCCGGCTGACGCCCGGCCACCGGGCCGTCGTCGAGGACAAGCCCGAGGTCAAGAAGGCGGGCGGCGTGTTCTACACGCCGGCCTACATCGTCGATTACATCGTGCGCCAAACAGTGGGCAAACTCGTCGAGCGGCGGACTCCCAAGCAGGTGGCCCGGATCCGTGTCTTGGACCCGGCCTGCGGCTCCGGCTCGTTCCTGGTCGGCGCGTTTCAGTTCCTTCTCGACTGGCACCGCGACTGGTACGTGGCCGACGGCGTCAAAGCGCACGGCAAGGAAATTTACCAGGGCCCGGGCGGCCAGTGGCGCCTGTCGACCGCCGAGAAGAAGCGGATTCTTTTGAACAACATCCACGGCGTCGACATCGACAGCCAGGCCGTCGAAGTCACCAAGCTGTCGCTTCTACTCAAAGTGCTGGAGCACGAGAACCGCGAGAGCCTCGAGCGGCAGTTGCGGTTCTTGCACGAGCGCGCCTTGCCGGACCTGGGAAACAACATCAAGTGCGGCAACTCGCTCATCGGGCCGGATTTCTATAACGGCCGGCAGATGAGCCTGCTCGACGAGGACGAGCGGTATCGGATCAACGTTTTTGATTGGAAGGCGGAATTCCCGCGCGTCTTCCGGGGCAAGGATGACGGCTTCGACGCCGTAATCGGTAACCCGCCCTACGTGCGAATGGAGGCGTTCAAGGCGATCAAGGAATACTTGCGGGCCAAATACAAGTCGCATGAGGAGAGAGCAGATCTCTATGCGTACTTTCTTGAGCGTGGCACAAATCTGCTTCGGCCCAGCGGCACACTTGGGATGATCGTCTCAAACAAGTTCATCCGCGCAAAGTATGGACTACCACTGCGGACCTTTCTCGCGAGCGAGACCAAGATCAGGACCGTGGCGGACTTCGCGGGTGCGAACGTTTTTGTCGGAGCGACAGTGAGAACCGTCGTGGTTGTCGTCCAGCGGCAGCCATGCGATGATGCTCCCGTTCATTACGTGCCAGTTCCCACCCGCGATACGATTGGCGCCTTCCTGGCACGTCGCCTAACCGTTTCCGAGTACGCTGCGCAGCATTCGACGAAAGTGCCTTCCCGCGCGGTGAGTGGCCAAGAGTGGCGACTGGCGTCCGTGGAGTCGAACGAACTTATCGAACGGCTCCGGCAGAACTTCATTCCGCTTGCCCGGTACGTCGGTGCCGGCGCCTCATTCGGCCTGAAGACGGGCCTGAATGGCGCATTTATCATTGACCGTGCGACACGAGACTCGTTGGTTAAACGCGATCACAAATACAGTACCGTACTGCTCGCGATTCTGTTCGGGAGAGATGTTCGGCGATACGCTTTTCATGGGCCCGAGCGGTTCGTCATCTACCTCACCGATGAGCACGAGCTCGCGCGCTACCCAAGGATTCGCGATCATTTATCGCCGTTCCGCGCCGCCTTGTCGAAACGGGCAGGGAACCAACGTTGGTTCGAGCTTCAACAGCCCGCTGCCGCCGTCCGCGCAAGAGCTTCCGCGCCCAAGATCGTCTATCCGATCATTGCGCCAGAATGCCGCTTTGCCGTCGACGACAGCGGTCGCCTGATCAACGACAAGCTCTTCATGCTCGATTCAAGCGAGCTGCCGTTGCTGGCCGTTTTGAACTCTCGGATTGCCAACTTCTATTTTTCGACGATCTGCGCCGCGTTGGAAGGCAGCAGCGGGCGCTATCTCGAATTTCGCGCGCAGTACGTGGACAAGTTTCCCGTTCCATCGCTACTTCGTTCATTTCGTCGGAGCAATGAACTCGCGCAGCTCACAGCGAGTATGACGGAACTCCACGGTCGAGAAGTCGCCGCGCGTACTCCACATGAGAAGACGCACCTGCAACGAGAAATTGCCGCGACGGATCGGCAGATCGACCGATTGGTCTATGAGCTATACGACCTTACAGAAACCGAAATCGCCATCGTTGAAGAGGGCCCTAAATGAAGAGGTATCCTTCCTCGCCGTGTTGACTGAAATCCAACCCTTGGAGTTCGTCCTCTTGCGAGACGCGCAAGCCCATCGTGGCGTCGAGCACCTTGAGCAAGACGAACGTGACGACGGCGGCCAAAACCCACGTGACCGCCGCGGCGCCCAGTTGGGGCACGAGCTGTCTCCCCTGCTCTAACAATCCGATCGGGTTCGTCCCTCCCAGGACCGAGCGGGTGGCGAAGACGCCGGTCAGGACGGCGCCCAAGGTGCCGCCCACGCCATGCACGCCGAAGGCGTCGAGCGAGTCGTCGTAGCCCAGTTTCGATTTGAGCGTGGTGCAGGCGAAGCAGCAGATCACGCCCGCCGCGGCGCCCATGAGCAGAGCGTGCATCGGTAGCACGTAGCCCGCCGCCGGAGTAATGCAAACCAGGCCGGCCACGGCCCCGGAGCAGGCGCCGAGCACCGTTGGCTTTCCGCGGGTGATCCACTCCGTCGCGGCCCAGGTCAACGCGCCGGCCGCGGCGGCGAAGTGCGTCGTGGTGAAGGCGATGGCCGCCACTCCGTTGGCCGCCAGTGCGCTGCCGGCGTTGAAACCAAACCAACCCACCCACAAAAGGGCCGCGCCGGCGACGGTATAGGTCAGGTTGTGCGGCGGCATCTGTTCGTGACCGTAGCCCAGCCGCTTGCCCATCACCAACGCGCAGACCAGCGCCGAAACGCCCGAGCTGATATGCACGACCGTTCCGCCGGCGAAGTCGAGAGCGGGGAACATGGCGTCGCCGAAGGGTTTCATCGCGGCCGTGTCGAACGCCAAAATGCCGCCGTCCCAGACCCAGTGGCACAAGGGACAATAGACCAGGGTGTCCCACAGGATCATGAAGACGGTCATCGTGCTGAACTTCATCCGCTCGGCGAAAGCGCCGCAGATCAGGGCCGGGGTGATGATGAAGAACATCCCCTGAAAGAGCATGTGCGTCAGCCGCGGGAACATGTGGTCCGGGGTCCCCTCCAGCGGATAATCGACGTTTCCGGCGGCGTCGACCGAGGGTTCGACGTTGCGCATCAGCAGGTACTCGCCGTTGCCGATCCACTTGCTGAAGTCGTCCTGCCCCGCGGTGCCTCCGAAAGCGAGCGAATAACCATAGGTGCCCCAGATGACGGTGTTCAATCCCATCAGGAAGAAGCACTGCATCATCACTCCCAAGACGTTCTTCTTGCGCACCAGGCCGCCATAGAACAGCGCCAGGCCGGGCGCCGTCATCAAAAGCACCAGTGCCGAGGAAACCAGCATCCAGGCGTTGTCCCCCGTGTTGATCATCGCGTACTCCATCATGAGATTTGGAATGAAGTCGCCGAGTTTCCACTATTGCTTGGCGAATTGCAAGCTTCCGCGGCGCGATCGGGCGCAATCCGCGTTTTCGCGCGGCCGAACCGACAGTTACCATGAAACGGCCGGCGAGCTGTGTACCGTCGCGCCTCTCCGCCGTCATGGGGGTTGATGATGTGGCTCTGCTTTATCGAAACGCATGACGCCGACCCAGCGTGAATGCCTCATTTTCGGCCGGATGGAGTATCGTTCGCCTCATCCATGTTTGCCTTCTGAGCCGCCTCCAGCTTCTCGCGCCACGTCGCGGCCTCCTCTGGCTTTGCCCAGCGCTCGTATAGCGCGACGAGCCGGCCGAGCGCCTCCGTCAGGCGGACCTTGGCTTGCGGCGGGATCATGGCTTCTCGGTCGTTCATGCCCTGGTAGCCCGCCACCAGCAGCGGCTCGGCGTCGGCGTACTTTTCCTGACCCAACAGCGCTCCGCCCAGCATCGAGCGCGTGTTGAACGTCGTCCAATGGTCGGGCTGACTATGCTGCCGAATATCGAGGCACTCTCGAAGGAACGGCTCCGCCCGCGCCGGCTGTTCGGCTTTCAGCAGATTGCCACCGAGCTGGACCAACGGGCCGGCCAAGGCGGGATGGCCGGCCGGCAGCTTGCGGCGCTGAGCTGCGAGCAGATCCTGGAACAGGGCGTCCGCGTCGGCAAATCTCCTCGCGTCTCCGTACGCCGCTGCGAGGTTTCCGATGGTGATGAGTGTGTGGGGATGCTCCGGCCCCAACTTCCCCTTCCGTAACTTGAGCGTCTGTTCGAGCAACGGCAGCGCCTGGTCGAGCTTGCCGGCGTCCTGGTACGCGGAGGCAAGGTTGTTCATGCCGGACAATGTGTTCGGATGGTCCGCTCCCAACTTGGCCTTCAGCAACTCAAGCACCTCTTCGAAAAGCGGCAAGGCCGCCTCGAGCTTGCCGGCGGCCCTGTATGCCACGGCGAG
>Ga0307373_10013590_pt1 | contig 11360 bp, 11 predicted proteins | sample OX2MG_FD_202534 | JGI IMG/M metagenome (GOLD analysis project Ga0307373, IMG submission 202534) | Soil microbial communities from Risofladan, Vaasa, Finland - OX-2 | ecosystem: Environmental > Terrestrial > Soil > Coastal area > Acid sulfate soil | place: Finland: Risofladan, Vaasa | collected... | reverse complement strand
TTTCGCTGATGGGATTGGATTTCGCGTGGAGCGCCCGGCCTCGCTCGAGAGCGGAGCCAACGGCGACACGGACCAGCGCGAGGGTCGCATCCGCGTCGTGATGAGTAACGCGGAGGCGCAGCAGGTGAAGACCCTGGCACACGAGATCGGCCACGCCCTGTTGCACGACCCTGAGAATGTAACGACACGAGAGCTGGGGCGAGGGCTCAAGGAACTCGAAGCGGAGTCCGTCGCCTACGTCACGTGCCGAGCACTCGGCCTGGAGACGGGGGAGTACTCCTTTGGCTACGTCGTCGGTTGGGCCGGTGGTGGCGAGGAGGCGCAACGGGGCATCAAGGCATCCACGGGACGAATCCAGCGGGCCGCGGCGGCGGTGCTCAAGACCTTCGAAGTTGAGGAACCCGTTGTCGAGGCGGTGAACGTGGTGAGCGCGGGCGTCTCCAGAGAACACTGGCGTGACGTCGACGCCGTCCTCAACACGGGTGCGCGATGGCGCGGCTACGGCGGGGACCTGGCGCGACTGTACGACGTCGTCGACGCGTCCGAGGGCCGCGTCCAAGTGATTTCCGTTGAACTACCGACACGCGATGCGCCCTTCAGTACGTATGAGCCATCCGTCGTGGGTGGGTTCAACGAACTCGAAGTGCCAGTCGTTGCGCGCTACGAACTCGAGATCTAACAGTGACTAAGCGAATCTCACTGGTTGTCACGTACGACACGGAAACCGAGAAATCGGTCATCGATCTTGACGCGTCGTCCGTACTCTTCCCCGAAGGACCTTGTTGGGACGACGAACTGAATCGTTGGGTGGAGGAGCCGGCGCTCGTCGACGACCTGGCACGGCGGCTCGATGCTCACATGCGTACGGTTGAACTATCTGCACCGTCCAGCCGTATTGGGACGGTGCCCGTCGAGACGAAGTTCATCGAGCTGGCGCTTAACATCATCGATCCTGACGGCGCCTGGGATCCGGAGGAGACGCTCGAATTCGGTGACGCCGCGAGGATCTATATCAGTGAGTACCCCATCACTAATTGGGAGATCGAAGGCGCGTTCGCACTCGTCGCACAGTTTGTCCATGATTGGGCACTGGGCGAAACTCAGAGCGGGGACATTCTTGCAAGCTCAAGACATGATTTAGGCGCAAGGCTTCCCGCGTTTCAAAATCGGTTAGGTACTGTGACCGTCGCGGCCAGCAACGTTGAGGGTACAGATATCGAACCACTTACGTCAATTGAAACTGAAGATCCGTTGTCGGGGATGACGCTTCGGATGGTCTTTGGCGACTACGAGGGATTGCCCACACTGGCGCTCTTCGTAGGGGAGGACGAGGAGCCGATTTTGATTGATCGCTCGGCACTACAAATTGCGATTGAGCAGGGGTGGCAAAGCCGAAACGACCGGGACGAACCTGCACTCACCTTTAGGGCCAACGCCGATAACGAGTTCGAAGCGATCGATCTAGAAATCGACGCTGGTCCTGTATTCGAATGACGGAAGTTTGAGCTGGCGAGCAAGAGGAGACAAAATGAATACGAGCAAATCAGCAAATGTCCGTGATGCGACGCCGCCCGAGGGGCGACAGATCCAGGTCGCAAATCGCGCCACGATAAGCCTCGCCGAGGCTGCCACCATCCTTGGTATACACCGAACGACGGCGTGGTCTCTTCACAAACGCGGAGAATTCCCAGTACCGGTTCTGAAGGTCGGCTCTAGTCTTCGCGTGGTCAAAGCACACCTTCAATTGTTCCTGGAGACGGGGGAGCCGGTCGAGTCAGGGGCGCGTTTTGGCGCCCGGGCTCCCGTTACGGCTTGATACTTGGGATCTGCTCGTTGGATCAGACGATGGCTTCTTTGCAGCGGATTTCAACTTGGATGTGGAGACAAGTTTGCCAACGACGCCCGCCGCTTCTTGGTCGCTCGCTTCAACGAAGTGGGCGTACACGGACAGCGTCGTAGATGGATTTGCGTGACCCAGTCGCCCCGAGACCGTGCGAACGGGCACGCCTGCCGCCATCAGACGAGTCGCGGCGAAATGACGCAGGTCGTGCAGTCGCATGTTGTCATACCCAAGTTCGCTGCGGATTCGCGCGAAGCGCTTCGTTACGTTGCCGGGTGTCCAAGGTGTGAGACCATCGTGATCCTTTGAGAACACGAAGCCGTCATTCCCCAGTTCTTCGTCGACTTGTGAAGCACGCCCCTCTAAATCTCCACGCTGTTCTTTGAAAACAGAAAGAGTGTCCGTGTCGAGGGCGATCCGCCGATTTGCGTGAGTTTTCGTGTCCTTCTCAAAAAGTCCTCCGGGTACTTCGACGACGGAGCGTTCGATTGTGAGCGTCTGCATTGCGAAGTTGATGTTGCTCCATCGGATGGCGCAGAGCTCTCCTCTTCGAGCTCCGGTTGTCGCTGCGACGTGGAGAAAGCGCGCAAACTCGGGATCGAGATCATTGGCCGCGCGCAACAGTTCGCCGATCTGATCAAGGCTGGGGGGCGAGAGGTCGCTCTTTGACACACGAGGTGGTGTCGAGTTTGCGGCCGGATTTGAATTAATCCATCCCCACATGACAGCTTGGCGAAGTGCTCTTCGAATGATTGCGTGAGCTTGGCGAACGGTCGCCGGCGATAATCCGACTCTTCGGACAAGCCCCTGGTAAAGATCGTCGAGTTCCAAGGCCTTGATACTGCCAACTGGTCGATCGCCAAGGGCGGGGAGAATGCGCTTAGACAAAAGGTTCTTGTAACGTCGAAGCGTTGTTGGGCTGAGATCGCTCTCGGCCAGCTCAAGCCACTTTTCGCTCAGCTGCTCGAACGTGGCAGTTGTGCTTACTCTCTTGCCGGCCTCGGCCTCGGCGACAAGAGCATTGAGCGCCTGTTGTGCCTGGCGCTTTGTGCCGTGCACATTTTGGCTGAGTTGACGGCGCTGACCGGTCACTGGGTCTCGGCCGCCTTCGAATCTGACTTGCCAAATGCCCGGGTACTTCTCTCGGAGGGTTCCGCTCATTGGCCCTAACGTTATTGCGTTGGAGGCCTATTTGAGGCCTATTTGACAAAAAAGTGAGCCAGTTTTTACGAAATTCCTTTGTTTTCTTGTGGGCCGCCCGGGTCTCGATCCCGGCACCTTGGGATTAAAAGAGGCATGCATATGGTCGGAATGGTCCGGTGGGGTCGGAATCATCCGAGAATCAAAGAAAACTTGTCCGGTGGTGTCGGAATCGTCCGGTGGTGTCGGATTGGTCTGTGGGATGAAATGTGGGATTTCTGAGTGAACGGCGCAATGGAGAATCGCGTTGGCTCACTTTCGAAGCCGTAGCGAAACTCTTGAAAGGTCGGCCACCTCGCGCGCGTTCGGCAATTTGGAATGCAAACCTCCGAGAGTTTGCTCTACGAAGTTCCCGACGCGATTCAGGTTTAAGTCGCATCAGGCCTATGGATTTAGTGAATTTCACAACGTTGATCCTGGTCAAGATCAGGTTTGAAAGTGATAACGAAAATCCAGAGATTCGCCCCTCATTCGTTTCTGGCCACATCGGGCCCGGTGATTCGATCAAGGAGTGGGAACGTCGAAGCGATGATTGCGAGCGACGCCGCAAGTCCGCCGAGAACCGTTGCCCAATACGCAATCCCGGGAAGTCGAAACGCGATGCCGACCTGGGAGCGGAGATAGAGCGCAGACGACACGAGGCCGACCGCGATCGACACCGCAGCGACAAGGAGGAGTGGCACTGCACTTTCCAGCGCGACGACGCGATGCAAAAGCGCTTTGGGGACACCAGTGAGTCTGAGCAAGCTGAATGGCCGTTTCCGCTCGCCCAACCCGGCGGCGATGCTCACCGCGAGACTGCAAGCGGCGATAATGAGACTCGCCACCATGATCACGTCGGTCATGTCCTGGATCATGGCGAGGAGGCGCGCGGTCGACGGGTCGAATGCGTCGACCGCGACCCCGCCGCCCTGGACGCCAAAAGCCCGTTGGAGTGTGGTTCGAGCCCGTTCCAGCGAGCCCGCCGACCCGTTGGTAGCGACGACGACTGCGTCGACTGGAAGACGCGCGACTGCCGCCACTGATAGGTGAGCGGACGGCCAGACCGTCGTCGACGCATGCGAGTTGTGTCCGAGGATGTTCGACAGGAAGTAGCCGATGCTCGCCACCGTTTCTCCCGGAGCGCACTTGCCGATCGCGGGCGTCTTTGCTAGCTGGTTGCACGTGACGATTCCGAATGAGTTGCGAAGCGGAGTTCTGGTCGGGCCTTGGTGAACCACCGTCACACTGAGCACTCCGGGCGTCGCACGGATTTCGGCAAGCACTCTGACGGGGACGGATGGAACTTGAGCAGAAGCCGGGCAATTCGTGGTCGAGAAGCTGCAGAACGTGTCGGCAAGAGTGTCACTTCCCGAGCCTCCTCCGCCGGTGGCGTCGAGGGCCGCGATCGAGCTGAGCGCTCCGATTACGGCGCTCGTGATGAAGAGGGCGATCACGAGCCCGCTGATAAACCGGAAGGCCACTTTGGGATTGTCGAGGAGCCGGCGGCCAGCAATGAGCGTGGCGGGGCGATTGGCTCGTTTCACCAAGAGTCGAGAACCCGCGGTCGTGAACCAGGGTCCAGCGAGAACCAGGCCCACGATAAGGAGCACGAAGCCCACAAGTAGCTCAAGAAGCTGGCCTCCAACGGCACCCGGTTTGCCTGCGGCGTCGAAGTAAGCGAGTTCGGCGATCCCGAGGAGCAGTGGGATGATCCGTGCGATCCGCGGAGGGCGCGACGAGGCTCGGCGGCTCACGCCAAGCGGCGATATCTGGACTTTGCGAAGCGCGAGGCGCGCGGACACGACGGCTGCGACAGGCACACCGATCAGGGTGAGCACGATATCGATCCAGTGCAACGAGAGGTCGCCTTGGGCGAAAGGCGCCCCGGTGAATGACACGTGATAGAGCAGCGGTCGGAACACGAAGAAGAGTACGAAGCCGACCGCGACACCTACGAAGGCTGCGACCGCTGCTTCGACGGCGGAGATCACCGAAATCTGACGTGGCGTGGCGCCGACGAGACGCATAGCGGCAAAGCGCTGCTCGCGCCGTGTGGCCGACAGCCGGCTCGCGGTCGCGATGAGGATCAACACTGGCAGCAGGAGGGCGATGGCCCCGCCGACGAGAATGAACTGCAGAACGGATCCGCTCCCCGTGGTGTTCTGGCAGGCGTAGCAACTGGATGGTGTGCGTTGGATAGCTCGAACCTCAACCGCTCCGAATTCCTTCGAGAGTTGGTGCGCGTTGTGGCCGACGACAATGATCAGCGAATTCGGTGACGGGAGCGCCGCTGCGCCGATGGTCCCGATCTGGTGCCCCGGATATCGGTCGCTCAGCTGATTCATTGGTTCGGACTTGAGGAGGGTCGTCAGCGCGGGTGACGCGTAATACTGATCCGGTCCCGGTAAGTGCGTAATACCCGGCGGGACCGGTGCGTTCGGTCCTGTTCCGGCCACGTCGATCCGGTCGATCGCTAGATTTCCGAACTGATCAATGCTCGACAGCCACCACAGCCCGTTTGAAGTCGAAGTCGATCGTGACGCCTGCGCCGCGGTGTCGAGCCACGCACCACGGTCGGTCTGGGCGTGTAGTCCGTTGACTCCCGCCAGGCAGGCCAGCAGCAGGCCGACGCCCAAGGCGACGGCTACAGCGGTGACGAGGACGCGCAGTGCTGCTTCACGTCCACTTCCAATTGTCAAGCGGAGACCGAGGCGGATCACCGCAAGGCACCCTCGGAAGTGGTGATCTTGCCGTCGCGCACGATGACCTCACGGTCGGCGTAGGCGGCGACGCGAGGTTCGTGGGTGACGAGGATCACCGTCGAACCCAACTCACGCGCGGCTCGCGTTAGCAGACCCATGACCAGCTCCCCGCTCAGTGAGTCGAGGGATCCAGTCGGCTCGTCCGCGAAGAGCACGTCAGGATTGGCGACGAGGCCACGCGCTATTGCGACGCGCTGGGACTGACCGCCCGACATCTCGCCGGTCCGGTGGCTCTCCAGGCCTTCGAGGTCGAGGCGTTCGAACCAGCTGCGCGCCACACGGAGGGCCTCGTCACGGTGTGTGCCACCGAGCAGCAACGGCAACGCGACGTTTTCCTCGGCGGTCAGCTCCGGCACGAGCTGGCCGAACTGGAACACGAAGCCGAAGCGATCACGACGCAACCTGGAGCGCTCCGTCTCACGCATGGTATCGACGCGTTGGCCGTCGAAGAAGACCTCACCGGAATCTGGAACGAGAATGCCCGCCAGGCAGTGGAGCAGCGTCGACTTGCCCGAGCCGCTCGGGCCCATCATGGCAAGGACCTCGCCTCGTTTTACTGATACTGACGCTCTCTGAAGCGCTGGCGTTTCACCGAAGGAAATCACGAGGTCACGCGCTTCGAGGATCACGTCTCGGACCTGGACTACGGAGGAACCGTTGGACTCGTTCATGACGCCACTTCCTCTGTTAGTGCCGCGAGTCGCGCTTCAGTCAGATCGATCCAACGGAGGTCGGCCTCCAAGTGGAAGAGGCCGTGGTCGGCGAGTAGCGCGTCAACGAGGTTGCCTTGTTGCTTGAGCTCGGTGAGTGTGCGCATCCGAGCGAGGTGGGCGGTGCGCTGGACGTCAAGGTAGCGCTCGGCGGATCGTCCCAAAATGAGGGCCAACACCACTTTCACGAAAAGCTCGGTTTGTAGGTGAGGTTCGGGTTCGATCGGCTCTCCAAGCCATGCATCGAATTGACTTCTCCCAAGGTCCGTGACGGTGTAGCGCTTGCGGTCAGGGCCGTCACCGTGTTCGAGTTCACCCGGTGACACTTTTCCGTCGCGGGCCAATCGTCCCAAAGTGCCGTAGACCTGACCAAAAGGAAGAGGCTTATTTCGACCAAAGAGTGAGTCATAATCGCGCTTGAGGTCGTAGCCATAGCTGGGTTCACGTTCGAGCAGGCCAAGAAGGGTTAAAGAGACACTCATGTTCGCAGAATACTCTCGGGGTATACTCGCTGTCAATAGTGTGCTTTGGTCAATTGGCTTCGGCGCGAACCTTGAAGCGCGAGTTAGTCGAGTGGGCTCACGACCGCGAATCTCGTCCAGGGCTAGGTACATCTTGACAGGTTGTACTTAATGAGTAATACTAACCTCATGCGTCAAACCGTATACATCCCAGATGACCTTCTTCAGCGAGCTCAGGCGCTCCTGCCGGACGTCAATCCATCCAAGCTCGTTCAGCGCGGACTCGCGCGACTCGTCGAGGACTTTCAAGGGCCGGTCTACGTCAACGAACGTCTCGAGGCGGTGGCAAGTGAGATTGTGCGGCTTCGAGACCATTTCGCGATAGAGGCGAGGGCCGAATACGAACGCGGCTACCGTAAGGCACTTGCTGCTGCGGACTCGTTGTCGTGGCGTGTACTCGAGGAGCTCGCCGAGAACCACAACGACCTGAAACGCGTACTTCGTCCGTACCTGAACGGCTCGTTGCAGGACGCCATGAACGCCAAGCCGATATCGCCGGAACAAGTTGACGAGTTACTCCGGAAAAGGGACAACGACGAACCGAATCGGTCAACGCAAAACACGGAGAGAAAAGAGACAGAGTGGTCGTGGCTGGAGCGGCTTGCGCATGACCTCGGTTCGATTGCCGATCCGGTCGGCTACGACGTATATTCCTTCGATCCGACGCGCGCGTTTCTTCGAGGATATGGCGACGCACTTTATGAAGTGTGGGCTGCAGTTGAGGAGGGAATCGATCCATCGCGACACGTCGCGAGCAACCCACTCCCTGACGTCCGTCAGGGTTCTGAGTTCCCAAACGCTGGGGGCTCATGACGCGGCCGCTGCGAAGTTCGCAACCCTGGCGGATACATTTCTTTCAGCGTAACTTGAGCGAAGACCCGAAACGTTCGGTTCCGACCATTGAGTTCTTTGACGAGCTTAGCGACACCGTGGTGGCCGAATTTCAAGCGATCCTCGACGCGGTTGCCGCGGGCCCGCCACCATCCTTTTCGGGTGGCGGAAAGTGGGAAGCGATGAGGGGTGACATGGCGGGGTTCTTCGAAGTACGGGTCTCGGGGAACGACACGGCGGGAAAACGTATGAACCACCGACTCTTCTGCATGCTTGTGCGCGACGATCCGGCAATTGGTGGTTCGGCGATCGTTTGTATTGGCGGGCTGTCGAAGCCGCTGCGTAGTGCGGCTCACCCTAGGGACTATCGACGAATTCGCCAATTCGGAGTCGAATTCAAATTGCGTGGTTCGGTATTAAGTTGACGCCGGTCGTCAGGCGATCTGTCGAGGCTTGCGCTTGGAAACCGCGACGATGTCCATGTCCAAGACCTTCGCCAACGAGACGACAGTGGATAGCGTGGGATTGGCGTGCTCAGCTGAAAGAAGACGTCGAACCGATTCCGGAGCGACGCCCACTCGACGGGCCAGTTCAGCCTTGGAGAGTCCGAGCGCGACGCGCCGCTCCTCAATCGCGCCAACAATTTGATCGACTTCGTCAATGGCCGACCGCGCCCGCTCGTAGGCGTCACGGTATTCAGCACTCTTACCCCGTTTTTCGAAGTAGCGTTCGGCGCCCGTTTTTGCCATTTTCAATTCCTTCCCAGCAGTAATCGTAACATATATGTTCTGCTAACGCGTCCCAAAATAACGAGCGATGTCGACATGGAAATGTGAGGCCTGAAATGAGGCCCACATACGCCAGTGAAGGTGCGAACGTATTTGGTCGCCTTGGGATAATTTTTTGAAGTCACAAGCAAAGCTGCTCCAAAACTCCTGGTGGGCCGCCCGGGTCTCGATCCCGGCACCTTGGGATTAAAAGGCCAATGCGGACCATCATTCTTTATTCATTAGATTCAGAGAACCCCATATTCATAGGAGTTTGCGTTCAGTGTGTTCAGTGTGTTCCGTGGCTATCGAGAAATGTTAGGGATGAAATTAGGGATTTTTCCACCCGATTCTGGCGTCCGCGATTCAACAACGGCCAGAGCGTGACCAGGGGATTATTTCTCTGCCGCAGTAAGAAATCGCCTGGCGTAACATTGCGCTCGATGAGCTTCGAGCGATGCGTTCCCGATCCCGTGATGTGAATACTTTCTCTACGTAGTCAAGATGCATTACCGTCTCTTGGCGCTCAACAGATGTAGCTCACAGGTGGTATTCGAAGCCCAAGGAGTACCCTCCGCGGCGTACCTCGCTGAATATGGTTTGGTTGTGTGATCGCAGGAATTGACGAATGCTGTCGACGGTCGGCTTATTCTCTGTATCAAGACGATTCCAAACTGCTTGAGCTGAGAGCGATTCAGTCGAGAGGGCAAATTCGCGAACAAGCGTTGAAATCTCCGATCGCGCAACCGGACCTGGAACAATGCCTTCAGCAAGCGCTGTTCGTGCAACCTCAATTTCTGCGTTCACATTCCCATATTCTTCGAGCAAGGCTTTGCCAATGACTATCGCGGTGGACTTGATTTTCTGTTTTCGCTCGATGGGCTGTTTGGTATAGACGTAAACGACGCCCACGAGGACTGCGCCCAGGACCAACCAAGCGAGAGGGCCAAATCTATCGGCGGCAGCTTTGCCCGCTGCTCCGACAACGATTACCGGCGCAGCAGGAACCATCGTGACGCCTCTGAGCCGCGATTCGCCGACACGGATCTCTATCGACGCGACTGCTGAGTTCACCCCTTGGTCCCGATTTTGAATCCCGAGAGGACGAAAGTCCTTGTAATTGTGAGTAAGGAGAATGCACGGCGAGAGAAGAGAAGCCAAAGCTGCACACGCAAAGTCGTCGGAATCAAGTGATTGAACCGAAAGGGCCCTTTGATCCAATCTTGTCAATGGCCAATTTCTAGTACCCGCTGGTGGCCAGCAAAAGTCCCCACCCTTCACGCGTTCTTTACCTCTTTTTTGACGAAAACTGACCTCCTCTCGCGTGGGCTTCTTTCATCCGAAACGACTCGCCGCTCGTGACGACCACGACGCCGTGGTGCACCAGTCGATCGAGCAGACTGACTGCGGTGTTGTGCTCGGGCAAGAATCGTCCCCACTCTTCGAAGGGCCAGTGCGACGCGACACCGAGGGCCCGGTGCTCGTAGGCGGCGGCGATGAGTCGAAAGAACAACTGCGCTCCGGTGTCGTCCATCGGCGCGAAGCCAATTTCGTCGATGAGAATTAAATCCGCGCGCAGCACCTGGTCGATCACCTTGCCCACCGAGTTGTCGGCGAGTCCTCTGTAGAGGGTCTCGATGAGCGACGGTGCTGAGAAGTAGCGCACCTTGAAGCCGGCCGCCACGGCCTCGTGACCGAGGGCGACCAACAGATGGCTCTTGCCCGTGCCGGCCGGTCCGACCAGACAGAGATTCTCCGCGGCCCTGATCCATTCGAGACCGCAGAGGTAGTCGAACGTCGCTCGTGGGATCGAGCTCTGGGTGACGTCGAACTCTTCCAGGGTTTTGGAAACCGGAAAGCCCGCGAGCTTGAGCCGAGCACTCGCGTTGCTCGCGTCGCGCGAGGTGATCTCGGCTTCGAGCAACGTGCGCAAGAAATCCTCGGGACTCCAGCGCTGAGTCTTGGACGTGACCAACAGTTCCGGCGCGAGGTGACGAATGGCGGAGAGTCGAAGACGTCGCAGCGCGGCGTCGAGGTCAAGGGCCAGTGCGGGTGCGTTCGTGCTCAACTTGTCGCCTCCACTTGGTAGTCACTGAGCGAGCGACGTGGCCCAACGGGCAACGTGGTGACGAGCGCGTCGCCAGCTCGAACGAGCTGGGCCACACCCCTTCCCGCGATCAGGATTGACTGGACGTCGCTCGAGTGAAATCGCCCGAACGCAACGGCTCGCTCGAGTGCCCGCACGAGAGGGTCTCGTCCGTAAGAGCGCTCGAGGCGCAGCAGGATTCCGAGGTCGCTCTTGAGTGAGGTGCTCCCCGACGCCGCGGCACCCTTGATGAAGGCTTCGGCGACGGGACCGAGCGCGCAGAAGACCACCTCGTCGGGGGTGCGGGGTCGAACGGCCCGTTTAGGCTTGGACCTCGGCCCGCCGTAGTGGTCGTCGAGTATCGAGGTCTCACCAGGGACGACAACGGCGTGTTCGGCCAGGGTGACGCCGAGGAGGGTGATCGTAAGGTGCCCATCACTGACGCGCAGTTGCACGACTTTGCCGATGTTCTGGGTCGGCACGGAGTAGCGCGCACTGGCGAAGCGCACGCAGCTGAGCTTGTCGACCGTGCGATAGATCACCTTGCCCGCGTTCGCGCGAAGTTGCGGTAGTGGCCCGAGCAGTTCGAGCTCGACCTCGAGGCGCTGCGCGGGAATGGCGCAGATCTCGGAGTGCAGGTGAGCGTTGACTTCCTGCATCC
>Ga0307373_10013589_pt1 | contig 11360 bp, 12 predicted proteins | sample OX2MG_FD_202534 | JGI IMG/M metagenome (GOLD analysis project Ga0307373, IMG submission 202534) | Soil microbial communities from Risofladan, Vaasa, Finland - OX-2 | ecosystem: Environmental > Terrestrial > Soil > Coastal area > Acid sulfate soil | place: Finland: Risofladan, Vaasa | collected... | reverse complement strand
CGATCCACGGACGACCGCCCTTGCGTTGTTTGGGCGGTTGGGGGAGCAAGGGCGCGATTTTCTTCCACTGCGCTTCGGTCAGCAACTCACCGGACCGCGCCATCGGCCCTCCTTCGGCGCTGCTGACCCTGCTTATCTCTCATTTTCAAAAGCTCAACCAGCATCATTTCAATGGCTTGTCCACGGTTGTGCAACAGCTTCTAATAATGATGGGTAAGCAACGCCTGGAAGCTTTCACCGATGGAGTGCTTGCCATCATCATTACGATCATGGTGTTGGAACTCAAGGTGCCTCCGGTCCCGATTTTTCCGCTCTGGTACCGGGCCTCCCGATATTTCTGGCCTACGCGTTCAGCTTTACCAACGCAGGTATCTTTTGGAATAACCGTCACCATATGCTCCACATCACGGAGCGGATTAATGGCACGGTGGGCTATGGGCCAACCTGTTCCTTCTGTTTTGGATGTCGCTGATTCCGTTCGTGATCCGTTGGATGGATGAAGCTCATTTCGCTGCCACGCCCACAGCCGCTTATGGCGCGGTTTTGGCGATGGCCTCGATTGCTTATATCCTGCTGGAACGATCGATCATTGTGTATAACGGACCTGCCTCAAAACTAGCCCGCGCTGTCGGCAACGATCTGAAAAGTAAGGTGTCGCTATTGGTTTACGTGCTGGCGATTCCGCTCGCGTTCGCGCGTCCTTGGATTGCGCTCGTGCTGTACGTTGTGAACGCCATGCTGTGGTTTATACCTGATCGGCGAATCGAATCGATAGCGTAGTCTCGTTGAATCACCCGTTTGATTCTCTGATGTCGGGATTGGTGGCGACGACGCTGGATGCCGCTGATTTGTGCTGCGATTGTCTCTTCTTATGATGATGGGCTGGTGCACGCTCGCGATCATGAATCGCACTGGGCAACGTCGAGGGCGGAAGCGAGGGCTTCGGGTGTGTCCCCGAAAAGCGGGAGCCAACGCACGCCGGGTTCCTTGCGAAACCACGTGATCTGGCGCTTGGCAAAATTACGGGTGGCCTGCTGAATTTGCAGGATAGCGGCTTCAAGGGGAACACGGCCCTCGAGGTGCTGGCGCAATTCCGAATAGCCGATAAACTGAAATGGTTTTGCATCGGCCGGAACACCGGCGGCGGCCACGCTGCGTACCTCATCGATCCAGCCAGCCTGCAACATCTGCGTGACGCGCGCGTCGATTCGGGCATAAAGCGCGGAGCGAGGGGGCAGCAGCCCGATTTTCCTCACATCGTAGCCTTCCAGGACGCTGCGGCCAGCGCCATAAATTTCTCCCAAGGGTTTTCCAGCCAGCAGGCGCATTTCCAGGGCGCGAATGATTTTAGGCGTATCACGGGGACCGATGCGGGAGGCGGCTGCGGTATCGAGACGCGCAAGAAGATGGTGGAGATGTTCGGCGCCGCGCCGTTGGCATTTGTGGCGAAGGCGCTCGCGAAGCTCATCGGAGCGCGGGGGCGCTTCGGAAAGGCCATCGAGCAGTGCCCGAAGATAAAGGCCGGTACCCGCGGCGAAAATCGGCATGCTGCCGCGGCGGCGCACGGATTCGAGAACTTCGATGGCGCGGCGGCGGTACTCGCCGGCAGTGAAAAGTTCGTACGGATCGACGAGATCGACCAAGTGGTGCGCGATGCCGCGCTGCTCCGAGGCAGGAACTTTCGCGGTGCCGATATTGAAGCGGCGGTAGACCTGCGTCGAGTCGCAGACGAGGATTTCGCCGCCGAGGTGTTCGGCGAGGGCAATGGCGAGAGAGGATTTCCCCGAAGCGGTGGGGCCGAGGATGACGATGAGGCGCGGGAGACTGGACATCGTCATCCCGAAAATTTCCAGAAGCGCAGCAGCAGGGCCAGTAACACCAGCGCCGCGAGAAGAAGCGCACCTACAACTTGCATGCGGTTGGTTTGCACGGGCGTCACTTAGCGGAGTCGAGGGGAAGATTATAGAGAAAAACGATGCGCAGGCGAATGTACGGCCCCTTGAATTGTGAAGGCAAAGGCTCGAACGGGTTCGAGGCATGAATGGCGGACATAGCGGCGTTATCGAGAGGGCCTTTGCCAGAGGTGCGTTCAAGGACCGGGTCGGGCGGCGGAATGCTGCCATCGCGATTGATTTGAAATGTGGTGCCCACGACGCCCTTGTCTCCCAGCATGGCCGATTCGGGCATGACCGCATACCAATTGCGCTTGAGCGTAGCGAGCAGTCGCTGGATGTAGCTCGAAAAATCTACTCCCTGCGTGTCAGTGAGGATCTGTGCGCCGGGCTGCATCCCTGGACCGCTGCCGCCAGGACCGCGGGGACCAGTGTCTGGAACCTGAATTCCGCCGCCACCGCTGCGGTTGATCGCGTCCTGGAGCTGATTTTGAATCGCCTCCCCCGGAGAGGCCGACGGCAACTGGAGATTGAGATGGGAATTCTGCTGCACGGGCGGCCGTACGGGCTCGAGCTGCGAAGGGACAGGTTGTGCGGGTGCAGGGGGTTGGACGGACGGCTGCGGTTTGGGAGCCTCGGGCAAATCTGGCTGACGTGTGGGGGCGGCGATTGGCGGCGGCGCGGGAGCGGGCTGAGGCTGTTCGACGGGCGGTGCGACGCGCTCCAGTGTCCTTGGCGAAATGCGAATTTTCGGCGGAGGCGGCAATTTGGGAGCAGGCGCCTCCGCCGGCATCAGGTAGGTTAGCTGCTGGCGCGCAAGTTCGGCTTCCTGTTGTGTGGGCGCATGCTCAGGGAAGATTTTAGGAATAAAAATAAGAAAAATAATCAGGCCGACGTGCACCAGAATCGAAAACGCCCTCGTTACCAAGTCAGATCTGGGATCGCGTTTTTCCTCGGATTCGATGAGGAGATTGGCATCGCCGGTGATGAAAATGTCGGGCTCGATCACTTCGCGCAGTTCGGAGGTCAGTTCCGGCGGATGCTGCAGCTCTTTGATGTCTTCCGGCGTGGGTGGCTCGATGTGCGCCGGCACGACGATCCGGGAATTGAGGATCGCGAGCGGCAGGGATTCGGACGGCGGCTGCAGATTCTCAAACGGCTTGGCCGGCATCCCGCGGGCGACGAGGGTGCGGTTAACGAGCACATCGAGAGGGAAATGCGCGGGGATCGACGACTTGCCGTCGAGCGGAGCCGCATCGGACGGTCCCGACGGCACGACGGTGCGATCATCCATATAGGTCGTGGTGCGGTGCCCGACCTTTTTCGCCTCGCCCGGAGCGACGGGGCGCAGATTAACCGGTACAAGCGTGCGCGGAATCATGAAACTTCCCGTGGAGAGAAGGCACCCAGTTGGACGCGCCGGGAGTGCTCGAGGATGCCTGCCATCACACGGTCGGCGAGCTCGAGAACGCGGCGGCCGGCGGCGCCGTCGACAACGGGGGTTTGGCGTGTGCGGACGGAGTGGGCGAACGCCTCCAATTCGGCGCGTAGCGGCTCCCCTGGCGCGGTTTCCAGCTTCTCAAAATTGATTTCCGGCTGGGGACTTTCCGTCTGTGCGGAAGCGGGCCGGACACGCACGCGCAAGACGTCCTGCCGCGAAAAATCGAGCGAGACGTACTCATGCGCCTGGAAAAAGCGCATTTTGCGGACACGCTCGGTGGAGACGCGGCTGGCGGTGAGATTGGCGACCGTACCGGTGGAGAATTCGATGCGTGCGTGAGCGATATCGACTTTGTCGGTCATCACGGGAATTCCCACCGCCTTCAGGTCCACGACCGGCGCGTTCACTAGTGCCAGGACGATGTCGAGGTCGTGGATCATGACATCGTACACGACGTCCACATCGAGGCTGCGCGGCGTGAAGATGCCGAGGCGGTGCACCTCGAAGAACAGGGGGCGCGAAACAATCGCTTGCACGGCGGTGACCGCTGGGTTGAAGCGCTCGACGTGACCGATTTGCAGAATGCGTCCGGCGCGCGCCGCGGAGGCGATCAGGTCGTCTGCCTCGCGGAGCGAAGCTGCCATGGGCTTTTCAACGAGAACATCGAAGCCGGCCTCAAGGAGATGGCAGCCGACACGCGCATGATCTCGCGTAGGCACGGCCACGCTCACGGCGTTCACGCGCTCCGACACCAGAGCATCAACGTCGGGAATCACACGCGTGCCAAATTCTGCGGCGACTTTGCGTGCGCGCTCGACGTCTGTATCCACAATTCCGGCGAGTTCGGCACTTTCGATGTCACGCCAGACGCGCACGTGATTCCGCCCGAATTCGCCAGCGCCGATCACGGCAACGCGAACCGGTTTTTCACTCATGAATTTCTCTTGGCTTGAATATTCTCGGGCGGAAACGCCTGGATGGAGATGCCCGCTTCATCGGCCGCGCGAATCAGGACATCGCGCTCGAATAGCAGCGTTCGCCCGGCATCGATCGCCAGGGCGGTGGCGTTGGCACGAAGCATCACTTCGATTGTTTTCATTCCCACGACCGGCACGTCGAAACGCATGTCCTGCTGGGGCTTGCTCACCTTGACGATCACGAGACGCTGCCCGCCCGCGAGGCGAGCGGCGCGTTCGATGGTTTCATCGGTGCCTTCCATGGCCTCGACGGCCACGCAGGCGCGGTCGCGGACAACCACGGTTTGGCCGAGATCGAGGGCGGCAATCTGCCGGGCGATCTGCCTTCCGTAATCGATGTCGGCCGCTTCTGCATCGCTAGGAGCGCGGCGAGTCAGGACTCCGGCGGAAGGAAGCAAAGACCCCAAAAAGTTTGTGGAATCGACCAGTTCAATTCCTTCGTCTTGCAGCACACGGGCGACGGCCCCGATCAAAACGTCGGTATTTTTGGCCGGCAGAGAGAACAGCAATTTTGCCAGCCGCCAATCGGGCCGGATGGAACTGAATATCTTATTGTGCTTCACCTGGCCAGCCATCACGGCGCGTTTGACTCCTTCCTGATGAAGCAATTCAATCGCCCGGCTGAGTTCTCCCAGGCTCACCCAGTGAAGGCGGCTGGCGGCGCGTTCCAGCGCCGGAGAGGCTTCTTCGCGAATCGCGATGACCGCCATCTCGATGCCGCGGCTGCGGGCGCCCTCAAGTACAAGGAAAGGAAAAGCTCCATTGCCTGCAATGAGCCCCCAGTTCCCGGAAGCATTTTCTGACGTGTCGGCCATTTGCTATTTCGTCAAGCCGCGTTCGGTCACCGACTCGATAAATTGAATCAATGCTTGGACGTCTGCGGAGCCGAGGAGGGTTCCACGCATTTTTTCCACCGCCTGCGCCTTATTCAATTTGGAACGGAGAAGAAAGCGATAGGCTTGTTCGATCGTTTGAATCCGTTCGGGCGAAAAGCCTTGCCGTTCGAGGCCGACTCGATTGATTCCGTAACAGCCAGTTTCGCGAGATCCCACAACCAGCGAAAACGGAGGAACATCCTGGGTGATCACGGTGCCCGCCCCGATGTAGGAGTGGCAACCGATTCGGGAGAACTGGTGCACGAGAACGAACGAGCTGATTGTGGCGTAGTCTCCCACGTGCGTGTGCCCCCCCAACTGCGCTCCGTTGATAATGGTGCAGTGGTCGCCGATAACGCAGTCGTGCCCTACGTGCGCGTAGGCCATGATGAGATTGTGGCTGCCGACGCGGGTAACTCCGCCCCCTTTCACCGTGCCGCGGTGCACGGTGCAGAACTCGCGGAACTGATTCGAGTCGCCGACCTCGAGACGCACCTTCTGGCCGGTGTAGGTGTAATCCTGGGGATCGCCACCGACGATCGAGAAAGAAGAGAAGTGGTTGTTCCGTCCGAAGGAGGACGGCCCGGTCAGCACGGCATGATGATCGACCACGCAGCCTTCGCCAAGTTCCACTGCGTCGCCGATCACAGCAAAGGCCGCGACCCGAACTCCCTCGGCCACGCGCGCCGAAGGAGCGATCACGGCCCGAGGATCAATTGCACTCATCAGGCTTGCTCATCGCGCCTTCTCGACGGATTCGGAAGTCGGGGCTTGCTCGGTTTCGAGATCGGCCATCTTGCACATCAGAGTCGCTTCTGCTGCGGATTCGCCGTTCACCGACGCGCGGCCCTTGAACTTACAAAACCCGGCGCGCCAGGCTAGGACGTTCATTTCAAGGCGCAGTTGATCGCCTGGAACCACCGGGCGGCGGAAGCGGGCGTCGTCGATAGCCACAAAATAGAACAATTTCTTCTCGCGGTCCGGCACTTCCTGCAGCAGAAGCAGTCCTCCGGTCTGCGCCATGGACTCTATGATCAACACGCCGGGCATGATCGGCTTTCCCGGAAAATGGCCCTGAAAGAAGTTCTCGTTAATGGTGACATTCTTGATTCCGACGATGCGCTTCCATCGTTCCATTTCTTCGATGGCATCGACAAGGAGGAATGGGGGACGGTGAGGAAGAATTTTCTGGATCCCGTTGATATCGAGAAGCATTCAGTTGACCTCGGTGTTGTTTTCGCCGCGTATGGTGAGCCGAAGCCAATTCTATACGAATCGCTCCCAGGTGGGAATCACGGCCCTGTGCCGTATTGCCGTCAAATGTCTCTCAAGCCCGTTCATCCTGGGCGGTAGGCAGGTCCACTCCACTCGATGCGCTTGTTAGAACAGAAGCGGGGAGGTAGACTCCGGCTCGCGCAGAAGTAGGTGCAGCTGCTGTTGATAATGAAGCCGAGGGATTGGCAGCGCAAGGAGAGAATCATGAAGCGTCTCATCGGTGTGGTGGCGGCCACAGTCGTAATCTTTGGATCGCTTTGTTTCAGTGCACCGTGCGCTGTGGCACGGCCCGCCGGTGCGGCAGGCCAAGTGCAGTTGCCGCGGTCGACGATCCGGGAGTGCTCGCCGCCGACCGCGCTTTCGTGCAGGCGTTTGCCAAGGGAGATTCCGCCGCGGCTGCCAAGCTTTTGGATTACGAACTTCACTTGGTATGAGACCGATGGCTCGAGCAAGAGCCGCGAGGCAAGTGATCGAGAGTCTGAAGGCTGGGCAAGGGCCTGCACCGGCACTCGCCGATGCGGAAGTGCACGAGAGCACTTATGGTCAACTTAGGGCTCCGCAGAACAGGATGGTCCGAATCGGCATCGTCGCCTCCATCTGAAACAGAAAATCGCGCTTATAATAATTCACAGATGGTCGCTTCGCCACGACTTCCTGCGGCAACGAACGCCCATCCCTATTCTGGTTTGCAGTGTATCGGAAAACTGCTTGCGGCCCATGAAACCAACTGCATTGGCGAAACCACGTGGGCAGGATATACTGAGGGAGACGAGCGACCTTGCCCTCGGATGCAAGTGAGGACTCCGAATCGTTCGGAGAAGGGCGCAAGCAAGTTACAGTCCCGCGGTTCTCTTTTCCAGGTTTGACAAATTTGCAGACGTGGCCCGAACCAGTATTAAAAATGGTGTACCAGATTCCTGAAACCAAACACGGCAAGCACTCCACGCCTGGCTCGAATCGTCAAAGCGTCGCGGTAATCGGTGGCTCCGCTGCGGGACTCTTCACAGCCTTGCTCCTGGCGCGTCAAGGATTTTCCGTTCGCCTGTTCGAGCGCATTGAAACGCTGGAACCTGCGGTCCGCACGCTCATCGTAACCGAGCGCATGCGCGCCCTGCTCGGTCCCGCAGCCGAACGCAGCATTCTCAACGAAATTCGTCACTTCGAGCTTTTCACCGACGGCCGCGCGGCCACAGTCACGCTCCAGCAGCCTGACTTGATTGTTGAACGCCGCGCGCTGATTCAGGCCCTGGCCGAGGAAGCGCAAGCGGTCGGCGCCACGCTCGAACTCGGCTGCCGCTTTCACGCCCTGCATCCAAATGGCCGTGGACTTGTGCTCGAGGTAGAGCGCTGCTCCGGCGGGGTACGTGAAGAAGTTCATGCGGATACGATTGTTGGCGGAGACGGGGCTGCAAGCCGCGTGGCACGGGCCGCCGGCTGGCCGCCGCTGGAAACGGTTCCGCTGCTGCAAGCGATCGTGCCTTTGCCCAAAGACATGTCGCCCGATACGGTGCGCGTGTGGTTTGTGCCGGATGACACACCCTATTTTTATTGGCTGATTCCCGAGTCGTCCACGCGCGGCGCGCTTGGCGTAATCGGAGAGTCCGGGATGGATACGCGGCACCGCCTCGAACGATTTCTCGAAAAGCGCAAGCTCGATCCAATTGAATTTCAGGGGGCGCGCATTCCTGCCTACACGGGATGGGTTCCCGTGCAGCGGCGAGTGGGTGAAGGCAGCGTCTATTTGGTAGGAGACGCGGCGGGTCAGGTAAAAGTTACGACAGTGGGCGGCATCGTGACCGGACTTCGCGGCGCGCTGGGCGTAGCGGAAGCCATTTCCAACGGCGGGGCGAGCCGGGAATTGCGTACCTTGCGGTGGGAACTAGATCTCCATCTATTGCTTCGCCGGTCGCTGCACGAGTTTCAGCAATCCGATTATAGCCGTCTCGTCGATCTGCTGAACGCCTCGGCCAAACAGTCCCTTTCCGAATATTCCCGGGACGAAGCCTGGAAAATTATGTGGCGGGTCTGCCTGCGGCAGCCACGCTTGCTGCTGCTAGGCATGCGCGGATTGCTAATGCGGCGGAGCGGTGCACGCCCGCAACGCGTCTGACGAGCCGGGTTGGCTGCTCGCACGTTCTCAATTTCCAGTCGTGAGACATAAAAATGGTGCTGAGCGAAGAAATGCCTTCCGCGGTAAATTCCAGCCAGACGCGCCGTCCCGCAACTCACCAGCGAGTTTTCTGGATTATCCTTTCCGCTGTTTTGGTCGTCGCTGCCGTCGGAGCGACAATTGCATTTCGCGGCCTGGGCCATTGGCTAATTCGCGAGGATCCGCTTGCACCCGCCGGAGTGATTGTGGTTCTGAGCGGAAGCATGCCCTATCGAGCCGAGGAAGCGGCGGCGATCTATCGCATGGGATACGCTCGGGAGGTTTGGGTCAGCCGACCCGACAGTCCCATATCTGAGTTGGCGGAAATAGGCGTCACTTATCTTGGCGAAGAAGACTACAACCGCGAAGTTTTGATTCACGAAGGTGTTCCAGCAAAGGCGGTGCGCATCCTGCCCGACCCGATTGTGGACACGGAGCAGGAAATCCGCGAAGTCGCACGGGAGATGCGGAAGGAAGACCAGAAGAGGGCCATCATTGTCACCTCCCCACAACACACGCGACGAGTCCGAGCGCTTTGGCGCTTGCTCGTTGCAGGAAGGCCGGTAATCATCGTCCGCGCGGCGTGGCAGGACCCTTTCGACGCAGATCATTGGTGGCGGAATACTCGGGACGCGCTTGCAGTGGTGCGAGAGACGCTAGGGTTGATGAATGCCTGGACGGGACTACCGGTGCGTCCGCACACCCAGTGATGAGCAAATGCTCCTAGTGCTCAGCACTGCGCGTCTGTCCTATGGGATTGATTGATGATTAGCAGCTTGTGGTGTTTGTCCGGTCCGATTCCCGAATGCTCCGATCCCTGCTTACTATGGAGCGCCGAACGATCATTTCGCCCCTTCGGGGCAAGGACTTGTCTTCGGCATCGAAGTAGCCGGACCAGGTTCGCACGTGAAACTTGCCGTGGCCGGGAGCATCGATTTTCACCTTTATTTTTCGGAAGGAATCTGTGGCGTCTGTTTTCTTCGGAACAAATCCGAGAGTGTACTGTTCGCGAAGATCACGTGCAATTCGTTTGGAGATTCCCACGATGCTTTCGAGAGACGTCGGAAAGAAAGCGATGTTGCCGATATCCTTACTGAACCGCCGAAGGGTGCCCGGGTCTTCTTCGTTGGTGTCCACCAAAACGACGGAATAAGGCACTACTTGCGATCATTGAGCTAACACCAAAACCTGCGAGTATTCTGCCGGCTGACATTGTCCGCGCCGTCGCTAACGATGATCAAAGCTTTCCTAATGGCGGCGCTCCTTGCGCAAAACGCCTGGGGACAAAGTGACTGGCCTACCTACGGTAACGATCCCGGCAGCATGCGCTATTCCTCACTCGCACAGATCAACACGGTCAACGTGTCCAAACTGGCGCAGGGTCTGGGCTTATAACACGAAGCCAACACCCGGCGCTAAGGTGCTCCGCCCTCTGCAAAGCACACCTCTAGTAATCCACGACGTGATGTATTTTGTGACGGATTATCACCGCCTGGTGGCCGTACAGCCGGAAGCGGCAAGGAACTGTGGATTTATCACCGCGACTACGCGGCGCGTCCGCCGAGGGAGTTGCGTACTGGCCCGGCAATAAAGACAACCCGCCCGAAATCCTGTTCGGCACCGGACATGGTTTGCTGATTGCGGTGAACGCCGAGACGGACAAACCAGCGTCGTGCTTTGGCACCGACGGCATTGTGGATCTGAAGGTTGGGATGAAAGACAAGCTTCCCGGCGTTCACTACGGCCTTTCTTCCGCTCCGGTTGTTTATAAGAACCTAGTGCTCACCGGCTCGCATACGCAGGACAGCCCCGGGCTTGGATCGAAAGGCGATCTGCGGGCCTGGGATGCACGCACGGGCAAATTGGTGTGGACGTTTCACGCGGTGCTGCTGCCGGGAGAACCCGGCCATGAAACATGGATCGACGGCGGCTGGAAGGGCCCCTCTGGCGTGAACGCGTGGACCGCTTTTTCACTCGATGCCGAAACGGGCACGGTCTTTGTTCCCTTCGATTGTCCCGCCTATGATTTCTATGGCGGCGACCGCAAGGGCGACAACCTTTTCGGCAACACGGTGGTGGTGATCGACGCGCAGACCGGCAAAATGAAGTGGTATTTCCAGACGGTGCATCACGACATCTGAGACTACGACTCGCCAGCCGGCCCGTACTGGCGAACGTGGTGCGCGACGGCAAGACGATTCCCGCTTTGATCCAAGCAGGCAAGACGGGAGCGGTGTTCATTCTCGACCGGCGCAACGGCAAGCCCATCTACGGGGTTGAGGAACGTCCTGTTCCAAAAGGCGATGTGCCGGGAGAATGGTACTCGCCCACACAACCTTTTGCGGTGAAGCCTCCGCAGATCACGCGCGAGAGCTTTTCGCGCGACGAAATTGCCACAGTGACTCCCGAACAGGAAAAATACTGTGAGGATCTGCTCGATGTCGGAGGCGGAGCTCACAACGACGGGCCGTTCACAACCGATTGGCACGAAGAACACGGTGACATTTCCGGAGCCGCTCGGCGGCGCGAGTTGGGGAGGTGGGAGTGTGGACCCAAATCTGGGCTATTTTTTCATCAACGTGCGGAATGAGGGGACGATAGGACACATGATCAAGCCGAGCGAACTGGTCCCGCCGGCGACAAACGACAGCCTATTGAATATCGCATAATATAGCGACATTTGTCGGGTATCGTGCATCTAACCTGGTATGGGAAACCCTGCTGGAGTGAAACGTGATTTCGATGCCCTGG
>Ga0307373_10013588_pt1 | contig 11361 bp, 8 predicted proteins | sample OX2MG_FD_202534 | JGI IMG/M metagenome (GOLD analysis project Ga0307373, IMG submission 202534) | Soil microbial communities from Risofladan, Vaasa, Finland - OX-2 | ecosystem: Environmental > Terrestrial > Soil > Coastal area > Acid sulfate soil | place: Finland: Risofladan, Vaasa | collected... | reverse complement strand
TAACTATGCGGTCGTAACAACCAAGTATGCCGCTGATTTTTTCGCAATATCTTTGAGTAAGTGATTCCATAATATTGGAAAGTTAAATGTTTTCCTGTTTAGTTCCGGCTTGTCCGGCTTAGGTGTAATAGCTTTATTTGACAACAAATTCATCTTGATAGTGATTGGTATTTTGATGTTGCAAAACTTATGGATAATAACCGCAAGCATAACTCTTTTAATAAAGAAAGAGAATTATATCAAACATGAATAATGCCCCCGCGTTTGTGCAAGCGGACATGTTTGTTGCATAACTAACTCATAAAAATTTAATGATTATCTACAGCTCAACCTGGCGCGAAATACTGTCATAATTTTTCAGGTTCCTTGCGTTCTTGTTAAAAAGAGAATTGTACATTTACTTTATGAGCCGCAAATATAAATTCACGATAATGATAAGTTGTATTTTGGATAAAGGGATTGAATGAATTGAACTTTAGTTAGTAATCACAATGGAACATATGCGAATGCTGCGCCAACATGGGTAAAACAAACAGTGGAAGAAAAAAGATTTACAATCACTATGCTAAAAATGTATGTACAGAACTATAATTTTCTGCATTTTTTTAATAATGATGGCCTTAGTTAGTTTTGATCAAACAAAGAGAGCATCATCCATCAATGATCACTATTCACAAGATGATAGGCTTATTGAAAAAGTGCTCGAGCTTAGAGAAATTCAAAATTTAATTGTGAACGAAGAAAAACATCCTGATAGTTTAAGAAGCAATATTGATGTTATGATTATCCAAAAGCCATCACCTAAAAATCCATACTATTACTTTAAAGCAGGTTATAATAAGCCCGACATTTTTCTTACAATGTATCAATTTCGACTTAACTCGAGATTTATACATCAAAAAAGATTTGAGAACGTTATTTATATTTTGATTGACAGCACAGAAAAATTTATCCCATTATCAACTTGGAGAAAAAACAAAAGCACCAAATAGCTCAGTAGTGTATCAAAAATGTTGTTTTCATAATGCCAGGCCATGTGCACCTGATAATCGTTTAGTGCACGGAATTTTTCAGGGATGAAGGGCTTGATTGAATTGGACCTTGGTTAGTAATCACAATGGACATGAGGACGAAAAGATTGGGCGAATTCTGATTAACGATGCCGATTGCAAAAGCAATCGGCAATTCAAACAGAAAATCACATCTTCTTAAATTTAATTTCATTGAGGCTTTGCACTTATTCTGACTGATTCTGAAAATAAATTTAGTTACCTAAAATTTATATTTAATTTAATTTAATTTAATTTAATTTAATTTATTTTATTTTAAATTGTTTTCAATAAGACCATGAGTTTTTATTTACCTCAATAACCTGCAAGGCCACTTTAAATTCCCATCCTTTCTTATAATTAAACTTCAAATTTATGAAGAAAGTAGCTATCTTCATTATTTGCGCTCTGCTGTCAGGCATGGTACACTCCCAACAAATCGGCCAGGAAGGCACTACCTTGTTATGGGTGGGAAGTTCCTCGACATTGTGGAATGATTCACTTAACTGGAAACAGATAAACATTCCCGCGGACCAAACTCCGGTTCACAAAGTACCAACAGAATTAGATGATGTGGTTTTTAGTAAATCAATGTCGGGGCTTTCAACTGTTACAGTATTTGTAGGGGATTCTTCTTATTATTCAACCAGTCATCCTTATTTGGTAATAGGAAGAAGTGACAGCACCGGATTTTATTGCAGAAGTATGCATGTTAGCGGTACAAACCTAAGCCTGATACCAGAAGCAATAGACATGGGTTTCTTTTTGAATGTTTATACTGCAATGGTGGGCATGTGATTATAGATTCTGCTTCTACGATGCAACACACGTTATTTTATTTGCATGGCGGTGATACTTCAGTTACAGATTTAACTATTGAAAACAGTAATGAAGGTCAGCTTTTTTCTCATGCAACATGGGAAGTATTAATGTCGATTCTTTAGCTAGGGCAAGGTTTTCAGATGATTCGCTCGCAGGCTTTAATTTTGCTTCGGCAAATGGCAGTAGATTTTATGCAAAAGATTGCGACATTAATACGTTAGGCCTTAATTTCGGAGACAATTCTTATGACACATTGTTGAATTGCAAAATAGAAAATAGATCGGTAGATGGAGGTGTTACATTTTTTATTGGCAAAAATGCAGACTTTGTATCTTCTGATTTAAATATGGTATCAAGGAATAACGTAAGTTTTACAACTTCGGGTTCCGTTTTTAACGGTTATATTACCTGTCTATATCCTGACAGCTATTTTTATTTTGAGCAGGAAGACACTTCACACCCGTTGCCTAATATTATTAATGGCAATCTTGAAGTGCAGGAAAATAATTCTTTCCCGATAATAGGTGATGTAAAAATTTCAGGAAATTTCACAAACCTTAGTGTTCCCAACGATTACTACCTGGATTCAGCAGGCATATTTGTCAATAACAGGTATATTTTTAGAATAGGTGGCCTTCCTAATTATGGAAATACAGACAGTATTGTGGGATGTGCACAGGGCTATTGTCATTTCAGTATAGAATTTTTTGGTGACAATAGCAGTAATGTAGCGTGGCCCATCGGTTTTCCGAATGACACGCTTATTATCAATAAATCTAATTGTGCGAAGGTTACTTTTAAGAACTCTGTTTATGTTTCCGGGCAGGCGCAGATAAAAAAAGGTCAATTAAGATTGGAACCGAACTATCCCATTCCGTATAAAATGGTTTTAAAAGGGGATTTAAAAATTGCCCAAGGCGGCGGACTTTTCCTTGCAAAAGATAGTACTGGAAAAGTGGCTAATATTGCTGTCGGAGGTGTTATTTATGATTCAAACTCCCAGGCCGATTCCACTTGTTCCGGCCTCAGTAATCCTTATAAAGGTTTGGTGACATTATTCAATGATAGTTCTGCTGTCATTGATACTTCTGTCGTGGATACCTCTGTTGTCGTGGATACTTCTGTTGTGGTAGATACTTCTGTTGTCGTAGATACATCTGAGAGAAAATTTGCCATTATCTTTTCCGGAGAATATGCCAATAAAGTAGTTACGCTTAACTGGAATACAGTAAACGAAATAATAACAAATAATTTTAGCGTTGAAAAATCGAACGGGCAAAATGCTTATACATCCTTTGCAACTATTCAGGCAGCAAAGCAAACTTCAAACAATTATGAGTTTACAGATACCGGGAAACTTTCACCAACAAATTATTACAGGTTAAAGATTTCAAATGAGGATGGCAGTTATAGCTACAGTGATACAGTTACGATTTCTGCTCCTTCAGTTTCTATTATTGCTTATCCGAATCCTGCAACAGGTACACTTTATCTTTGGCTCCCGCAATTGACTTCACCTGCAACTCTTACTGTTACCGATATAAAAGGAAACCTTTTAAGAATGGTATCGCTGAATGCAGGAACTTCAATAACATCTATAAACGTAACGGATTTATCACGGGGTGTATATATCATTTCTTTGTATGGAAGCAATTTCAAGCAAATCACCAGTTTCATTAAGCAGTAGTTGAAAAATAAATGAATAGTCTCAACAAAGAATTCTCTCTACTTGGCGCGAGGTACTGTAATATGGTAGAGCATGCGCTTGTGTTATTTTTATTACAAGGGAATGAACGAATCGGGGTATTTAAGCTTTAATAATATCAACCCAAATCAGCATCGTGGTGATACCTATAAGATATTTATTAAGAGAAAGCAATCCAAAATCAGCAAAAACAGCGATAATTTATTATTACTGTCATTTGACTCAACAGGCACATTTACAAAATTTAATTTTGCAAATGAATTTAAAGCAAGAGATTTTATGACTATGAATAAATTTCTTCTGATCATAAAATGTTTTAACAAAGCATCAATGTTAACCATAAAATAAAGACCTTTACCCCTTATTTTTTTTATTATTAATAACCTTTCACCATGATTCCAAAAAAATTTACATTGTTTCTCTGTGCATTCTTGTTATGTATAGGAAGTGGCTTTACTGTATGTTGTGCTCAGCAAGTTTACAGAACTAAAGAGCAGATTCACCAGGAAGGGAATATTCTTCGCGGTACCTTAAGCAATGGATTAAGAGTAGTGATAGTGCGTAATACATTATCCCCTATGGTCACTACACAGATTACTTATCTGGCGGGAGGGTATGAAACACCGAAAGGTTATCCCGGAACCGCCCATGCCCTGGAACACATGATGTTTAGAGACACCAAAGGCATGACAGGCGCCCAGCTCAATGAAATGACCGGTAAGATGGGTGCTGAGAATAATGCTTTTACTACCAATGATGCTACCCAGTTCTTTTTTATGGCTCCCTCTAATTACCTCGATATTTTATTACATATTGAAGCCACCCGAATGCGCGGAGACCTTCTCACTGAAAAAGACTGGAGCCTGGAAAAAGGCGCTATCGAACAAGAGGTGTCACGCGATATTTCTGACCCGGATTTCCTGGCATTTGAAGAGGCGGAAAAGATCATGTATGCGGGTACCGGTTATGAGATGGATCCTTTAGGCACACGCCCTTCTTTTGATAAGACCACTTCAGCGATATTACGTAAGTTCTATGATACCTGGTATGTTCCTAATAATGCTGTGTTTGTTATTGCCGGCGATGTGGATTTGCAGTCCACGTGGAATAAAATAAAAGAATTATTTGGATCCATTCAAGGCTATCCTACCCCACATCCCAATAAGGTAACGTTAGAACCGTTTCAACCACAGACTATTACCAAAACAACACCATCCGGGAGCGGGTCTGTTGAGTTTTTATACCGGATGCCGGGATATCAATCAAAAGATTACGCTGCAGAACAGATACTGATAGATTTGCTTAATAATGCCCGCAGTTCATTATCTGCCCTTGAGGTAGAAGGGAAAGTGCTGGGTTCCAGTGCATGGGTTCAGGCATTTGACCATGGTGGCATAGGTCAGATATCAGTTAGTTTAGCCAAAGGCGCGAGTGTGGATTCTGCAAAATCAGAATTAAATAATGTAATCGAAAAGGCACTTAAAAACGGCGTTCCTGCCGATTTGGTAGAAGCGTCTAAACGGGCTGCAATAGCACAATTTGAATTCCATAAAAACAGCTCTACTTCCTTAGCTTCCGAATGGTCAAGCGCGCTGGCCTGGCGGGGACTTGAATCTCCGGAAGAGGCAGAGCAACAAATGAGGAAAGTAACCGTGGCGGATGTGAACCGTGTAGCGAGGGAATATTTACAACCGGATAAGAAGATAACTGTTATCCTTACCCCAAGTGAAAATGGTAAACGTCCACCAAACAGTTCAGGTTTTGGAGGTACAGAATCTTTTGCCGGTAATGATAAATTAGATGTCCCTTTACCCGAGTGGGCGGCCAAAGATTTAAGCAAACTGAAGATGCCACATTGGACATTGAATCCTGTAACGATGAAGTTAGATAATGGAATTACACTGATCGTTCAACCTGAATCAGTCAGCAAAACAATTACTTTAGTCGGCCAAATTGATAACAATGCAGGAATAGAGGAACCGGAAGGAGAGGAGGGAGTGAACCGGGTATTAGGTTCCCTGTTTGACTATGGAACCACCACGATGGACAGGACAGCATTCCATAAATCATTAGATGATATTTCTGCCAACGAATCGGCTGGTACCGACTTTAGCCTTGCAGTACCAAGCGAATACTTTGACAAAGGGATGCAACTGCTGGCAGAGAATGAGCTACACCCTGCATTACCTCAAGAAGCTTTTGATGTGCAACAAAAGCAATTGTCACAATACCTGGCAGGAGAAATGAAATCGCCACAGTATATTATGAGCATAGACTTGAGAAAGGGGCTTTTTCCCCAAGGTGATCCTGCCCTTCGCCTTGCTACACCAGCTACTGTGGACTCGCTAACCTTACAGGATGCTAAAGATTATTTTCATAAAACTTATCGCCCTGACCTCACAACTATCACAGTGGTTGGGGATGTAACGCCGGAGAAAGCAAAGGCGATGGTAGAAAAATATTTTAGTGGATGGAAGTCGGAAGGCCCCAGGCCGGATGTGATACCGAAACCCGTACCTCTGAATGGATCAAATTATAAAGTAGTGAAGAATCCTTATTCATCGCAGGATCTGGTGTTTATGGCACAAGTGCTGGATAGTATGAATTTGAATAACCCGGATCGTTATGCGCTGCAATTAGGAAATGAAATATTGGGAGGTAATGGATTTGCATCGAGGCTGATGGAAGACATTCGGGTAAAACACGGATACGCATATGGAGCAGGATCGGGGATGCAGTTTGATCGTACACGTTCCCTGTTTTTTGTGGAATATGCCTGCGATCCGGTTAAGGTAGCAGCCGTGGATTCATTGGTTTATCAGAACCTGGCTAAGATGCAAAACGATGCGGTTAATAATGTAGAATTACAAAATGCAAAACAATTTGAGATACGATCTATTCCCGTAAGTTTGTCCAGTGTGAATAGCATTGCAAATTCGCTTCTTTCCTGGAGCATTCATGGGGAACCACTGAATCAGCCGATGATCGCTGTGCGTCATTACCTTGATCTTACGGCAGAACAAGTGCAGGCAGCTTTTAAGAAATACATCAAACCCGAACACTTAGTGCAAGTGATACAGGGGCCGGAGCCTTCAAGTCACTGACCGCATAGCTAAAGGATAAGAATTTTGAAGAAATTAAAAAATATTTTGAGGAAAGAAAAAAAATAAAACCCAAGCCTTCCGATAACTACAAAATGATTTATAGTACCAATCATTTTGAAGTGACCCTTAAGTTCGCGGGTTGATCTTTCAAAATATTTACGATATTCATTCTTCCTTTATTTTTAATTTCTCTATTTATAAATTCTATAAGATACCGATTTATTTTGTGCAGGAGATTTACCGGTAAGCAATATGCGCCAAATAGTTCTGCCATCCCAGCTATGTTTCAAACCCTGGTCTTCGGGAGTGGTAAGTTCCATCTTTTCTTTATGGATGCTCCACAATGCCGAATTATAATTTAAATAAATTTTGCTTTGATCGGGCATGTAGAAAATTATTTTTCCCGCAATAGTAATATCTGTATTGCAAACAGTCATGAATGTTTGAGTGAGGCCGGTAAGTTTTTCGCTCATTTTATATTTATCGGTTACTTCAATAACTCCTTTGGCTTTATCTAATTTTACTACGCGTATCCAACTGATGACACCCGCGGCTTCCGGATAGGCTTTGGCGATATTCATACTCAATTGAGAACTATTTTTATTGTTTGTATAACTGACATCCGTAGCCGCAAATTGAATACCCGCACCTTGTTCTATTCCATTAATAGTAGGTAAGTTGTGATAAGCGGATGTATTGAACCAAAGTTGGTACCTGTCTTTTGAAAAAGTGCGGGCGGTATAGGTACCTGATCCTACGTCAATAATTACAGGATTGCCATCATTATAAACCATAAAATCACCAATATCATTGTGGTTGTGGCTTTCGCCATTGGTGCCGGCATGAGTAGCAACAAACATTCCGTTATTGGCACGCGATGACATTAATTGTACATCATTATACCAAACATCGGTGGGAGGGTTTTCTTTGTATGGATAATCAGCGCATTGTTTTATAGACAAAAGATTGTAAAGGCTACGGGTTCTGTGAAAACTTTCCATACCTATCCCATCATCTTTATAAGTATGAAAAGCCCAACTGCCCATATTCATCATGTCTTTAGCATCCACATCGCTGCCAAAGCGGAAAATCAAAAGGCCATCCGGTTTCATTTCAGGATGTGCATCAGCTACATTTATAAAATACTTTCCGGAGATATGTGTGTTGTAAATATAAGTTCCGATTTTTTTAATAAAAGGATCTTTATAAATGTTGAATTTTCCACCGGTGGCATCATACAATAAATTCAATGCATCAAACACACATCCTCCGGCTGCTGTCCAGTAACCGGGCCCTTCATCACATCCGCCATCATCTCCCAGTCCGTTAATGTATTGATTAATTATTTTGATAGCGATGTTTAATGCCTGCGTTCTTTTCGTTTCATCTTTTTCAATTAATAAGTCAGCGGTTATATAATTAGAGGCAATCCACGGCGCCCAGTTATTCAGTTTGGCATCAGGATTACTGCTGCCCATCCAGCCGTATTTGGCCGTGGTCATAGGTTCAAAGATTCTCCTGTTTATTCCATAACGGATACGTTGTCGAATTAATTTTGAAACCTTATCCAATTCAGGGCCTGTAAAATAATCTGTCCAGGCGAGCACAGCGCCGGTTTCTGCAGTGAAAAGATCTACGATAGGATCTTGTACATCGGGTAATCCCGGTCCTGCTTTTTGAATTCCCAAATGAGCGCTGACGCCCCAAAAACTTTCTTCACAGATTGACCATATGCCATTTATGATCTGATCAATAAAACGTCCTTTGCCTTCCACTGATTCGGCCATCACCAAATTCATCAACTGGTTCCGTTTTTGAAAAGAGATTTTTTCATAATCAGAGCGGTTGTTGTTACGCACAAATTCCAGCATTGTGGTTGCAGGGATTCCTACAAATGGTTTATTAAGATCCTCATCTCCTTTCTTAATTAATTGTTTGATTACTGAATCAGGCAAGATCTTTTTCCAGCCTTCGGGAGTTTGTGGGAAAGGTTTGAAATTTTCCTGTGACATAAGGGATTGTGTCAATTCCTGGTTGGTGAATTCAGGCAAGAGATTGCGAGGAGTTATTTGGGCATTTGAATTTGGAATTCCCAAACCAACATAAACAAACAAATACATAAATAAAAGTGTCAATAAATTTTTCATAATGGACTTTTCATATTTCAATAATAGGATTTAAAAGGCTCTCTTTACCTTTACCAAATTTATAATATATGGTCTTTTAGAATTAAATATACAACATGGGAAATAATTCATAATGACTAATTACTTTTACATTAGTCAGGTAGAGGTGACACCTTTTTAAAAGGTGTCACCTCTCAAATACCTTTCCAACAAGGATCATTCAATATTTTTCAAATATTAATAATGAAGCGTCACAGGTCGGGAGGCCTGCGATAGTCTTTCAGTCTCAGCCGAGTCTCCCGAAGGGGACTCTGCGTATTAGAAATGATATTTTTGAAGCCTCACTTCTCCTTCGATAAACCCGGGAAGACAATTACCCGGAGAGCTTTGGAATTCCGTATGGCATCTGCTTTTTACTCCATTTCTTCCTGGTATCATTTTACTACTTTGGCTATACCCTGAAATCTAAAATTATCAGAAGAAGTGCCTACCATCAATTTAATCTCATCATTTTCCAACACATATTGGTGCAGGTTTTCATCCCAATATTTCAGTTCGCCGGCTTTAAATTTTAGCTGAACCGTTTTCGTTTCGCCCGGTTGTAATGTAACACGTTCAAAAGCTCTTAATTCTTTTTTAGGGCGCTCAACAACAGAATGTAAATGTGCAATATATAATTGTGCCACCTCATCACCAGTTCGTTTACCCGTGTTAGTTAAATCAAAGGTTACTATCACTTCAGAGTTTGGATTTATCAGCTTACTGTTCAATTTGAAATTGGAATATTTGAAAGTGGTATAGCTTAAGCCATACCCAAAGGGATACAAGGGAGTGCCTTTAAAATACATATAAGTACGTCCATCGCGAATATCATAATCCATCATTGGAGGAAGCTGATCCATAGATCGCGGCCACGTTTGAGTCAATCTGCCGCCTGGGTTATAATCTCCAAATAAAACTTCCGCTATGGCGGTACCTTCTTCCTGGCTGCAATGCGTTAATTGAATAATAGCGGGCATGTTCTGTTGCGTCCATGTAATGGCGTAAGGAAAATTCGCAACCAAAACCACTACCGTTTTAGGATTGATGCGATATACTTCTTTAATTAAACTTTCCTGTTCGAGGTAAATCGTTTTCCGGTCAACCCCCTCTCTGCCATCGCTTGGTATAGGACACTCCCCCCACGGGGCGTTACACCATGGATGATTGCCAACAACCAATATTACATAATCTGATGAACCGGCCAGCGCCTTTACACTGTCCGCATCGTTTCCCGTTGTCCATCGTACAGATACTTTATCGCCTAATTTATTTTTAATTCCCTCCAGGGCCGAAATAGTGTATGGCGGCGTTCCGCTGTACCAATCTAATAAAACCTTGTTAGCATAAGGGCCTATCACCGCAACGGATTTAATTTTAGTTTTATCAAGCGGGAGAAAATTATTTTTATTCTTTAATAACACAATGGATTTTAGGGTTACTTCTTTTACCAGCTCTTTGCTTTTTGTACTAAGCCAGGGTTCCGGTTCTTTTCCATCATTAATAGATGTATAAGGCACCATTTCCGGGGGATCCAAAAGCCCCAATTTTATCATTACTCTGAAGTTGCCCCGAATCACTTTATCTATATCACTCTCTTTTAAAAGCCCATCGTTTAATGCGTTTTTAACAGCATTACGATACCTATCGAGGAATTGGCTGATGCCTGCTTTCACCGAAGCTGCCGCCGCCCAGGCGCTATCCGGATAATATTTATGCACTTTCCAAAGGTCGCCAAGCGCACCGCCATCAGAACATATAATTCCGTTTTGTCCCCATTCTTTTACTGCAATATTTTCTAATACCGGGTTTACCATCATTGGGATGCCATTATAGCTGTTATACGCGGCCATAAAAGCCCTGGAACCCGCTTCTATCCCCATGCGAAAGGGGAGCGAATAATATTCCCGAAACAAACGTTCATCAAAATCTGAAGACGACCAAAGCCGCGTATTTTCATTGCTATTGGCTAAAAAGTGTTTCATCAGCGAAGCCGCCATCCAGTATTTAGGATTGTTGCCCTGTATGCCTTTTACATAAGCCTGCACCATGCAACCGTTGAACCATGCATCTTCACCATAACATTCTTCTGTTCGCCCCCAGCGTGGGTCGCGGCCAATATCTGCATTCGGAGCCCTTATCACCAAACCACCCGCATCATATTTTTTACTTTGAAAAATATACCTCGCATCATAAGCTTCCGTTTCTGCTACTTTTCTAATCAACGCCGTATCCCATGTTTCGCCCAGGCCATAGGATTGAGGAAAAATGGTAGTGGGTACCACCTTTCTTCTTCCCCAATTGCTGGGGCCGCCTAAGGCCACCCCATGCAATCCTTCAATCTGCCCCGAGCCTTTTATTCCCAGCCTGGGCACAGACGGGTTGGTTCCAAGACAAGATATTTTTTCATCCAGAGTGAGCAGGGAAATAATGTTGTCAATTCTTTTTTCAACGTCAAGTTTTGGGTTTTGAAAAGGGTATTTATATTGCGCATACACATTGGCTTTAGTAGCCGT
>Ga0307373_10013583_pt1 | contig 11366 bp, 14 predicted proteins | sample OX2MG_FD_202534 | JGI IMG/M metagenome (GOLD analysis project Ga0307373, IMG submission 202534) | Soil microbial communities from Risofladan, Vaasa, Finland - OX-2 | ecosystem: Environmental > Terrestrial > Soil > Coastal area > Acid sulfate soil | place: Finland: Risofladan, Vaasa | collected... | reverse complement strand
CCGCTGCCTCTCATTGAGATGTTCAAACAAAACTGCGTATTTTTGTTTCAAACGAGCGTTGTCTTGCACGCTCCCAGGATAAGGAGGCTTTTATCAGTTGTCCAGGTTATTTATTAACGGAATCTTATTGGGCGCAGCCGCACCCTCTGCCGCTCAATCCATCGACGATCCGAAATTTTTGTTTCGGCGCTGTCTGGCCCTGCTGGCTTTCTTCATTTTGATATTTCCTCGGCCGCTCGTCCCGGCTGAAGAAGGGCACTACAAGATTCTCGAAATCAAGCCTCATGTTTTTGTCTGGCTGGCGGAAGATATTCTCGAACAGGAAGGCGACCCGAACTTCAGCCGCGCTGCAAACGCCGGCTTTGTGATCACTCCGGAGGGCGTCGTGGTGGTGAATACCACCAACACACCCTTTAACGCCCGAGCGCTGCTTTACGAAATTCGCCAGCGCACCGACCTCCCGGTGCGGTTTGTCATCGACACCAGCGCGTCGCCGGACGCCATGCTGGGCAATGAAGCCTTTGAAGATTTCAGGCCGACGATTCTATCCACTCCCGCCGCCGCCACCCTGATGAGCCGTTACCGGAGCGAACTTCCGAGACGGATGGAAGATGACTGGCGGCTCGCGGCAAGCATGCGAGGCATCCACCCGACCCCGCCCGACAAAACCTTTGCGCAGGATATGACTCTTCCCATCCCCAGCACGCCGATCAAACTGATCAACCTCGGTGATGACGCTTCTCCCGGCGACGCGGTCGTTTACCTGCCCCAGTCCAAAGTTCTTTTCCTGGGCGACCTCTTTGAAAACGAATTTATTCCGCAAATGAATTCAGGAAATATCCGCGGATGGATCCGCGCGCTTCGCAAGGTTGAGTCCTGGGACGTGGATGTTTTTGTTCCCGGACACGGCCCACCCGGCGGCCGGCAGCAAGTGGAACAATTCCGGCACTTCCTGGAATGGCTACTGAACCAAGTCCAGTCTCGGCTCCAGCAGGGGAAAACCGAGCAGCAGATCGAAAACGAACTGGTTCCCTTTCAAGGCTATCAATGGCATGCGCCGGAGCAGGAGTCGAAAGCCGTGGCAGCCGTTTACCGGCAGCTTACAGGAAGCAGCAAGGAAGCTTCCGCCTCCACAAAGTCCCCAAACCCTTAAGTTCTAAGAAGCCTTCCATCAGGATTGCTGGCAGTTTGACCTCTAAATAATACCTCCTCGGTTCCCAGATCATTGCCCCCAACCTGATCGGGGATCTGGTCGGATCAATTTGTGGAATCACCGAATTGAAGCACTCATGTCATGACGATAGCGTCAGGAGATAGCGGATGTCGCTAATCCTCGACCCTGCATTGGTCGATAGCAATGGGTAGGCCATCAACTGCGGCTATCCAAGGAGGCGCCCCGTGGTAGAACTCTTGAAGAGGCTGTGGCAGGAAGAAGAAGGGCAGGATCTGACGGAGTACGCGCTGCTCCTGGTCCTGATCGCTTTGGTTGCTATTGTAGCGATGAAGGGTTTCGGTTCCGCGGTCAGCAGTACGTTTTCCAACGCTGCATCCAACTTGACGACAGCGTCAAGTTGAACTCTCTCCCATAGACGCCGTTGGTTATTGGCACACGACTTGCCTGACCTTCGGTTCGATGAGAAACGGCATTCAAAAGAGCTCCCTTTGCTGCGAGAGAAGGCGATTCCCGCCGCGCCCGCTCCCGCGCGCAACTCTCGCCCGGCTTCCAGCGGGAGCCATGATCCCTTAACCCGCGAGTCAGAGTTCTTCTTGGCGCAAAGATCGTTGCGGGCAAAACACAGCAACTCCAGCCTTTCGCCTTTCCCCTTCCCAGCCGACAAATAACCCACGGCCTGAAAGCTGCACCTTTGACTTCAATTCTATCCGCGCGCGTGACATACTACAGCACGTAACGCAACCGAACACCGAAGGACTTCAGGAGGATCGCCATGGATCGGAGAAGTTTCTTGGGAGCGATACCGCTTTCCGCCGCAACTCTGAACTTATCTGCAATCTCGAAAAACGCCGAACTCCCCGGAGCTGCCAACAGCAGTCCCGGCTGGCCCCTGGTTCCACCCGGCATCGCTTACTTCACGCGGGAGGAAATGCAGGGCCTTGTGGATACTTCGGTCTCCTTGAACGGCATTTCATTTGATGTGGTCGCCTACAATTTCCCAAGCTGGCATCCCAGCCCGGCGATGGAAAAGTACTTCGGAAAGGGTTGGACGGAATTCGAGGCGGTCAGGCATGCCCAAACCTGGTTCGAAGGTGAGATTCAGCCGAAGCGCCCGCTCTGGGGCATGTACGATCCCTCCGTCCCCGGCTCCTTCAATGAGGCTGATCCTGAATGGGCGGCGCGCGAAATCGACTTAGCCTCGGGTTCCGGCATTGATGTTTTCATGATCGACTGGTACTGGCACATGGGAATGCAGTTCTACCAGGAACAGTTGGAGCAAGGTTTCCTTAAAGCGCCCAACAGTCGGAAAATGAAGTTTGCGGTCATGTGGGCCAATCACAACTGGCCCAACAATTATCCAGCGCCCCTCAAAGGCCGCGAAGCGATCATTTATCCCCAGACCTACAGCGAAGCCGATATGGACCGCGTTGCCGACTACCTGATCGAGCATTATTTCACCCAGCCTAACTACTGGCGGATTGACGATCAGCCCGTCTTCGCCATCTTCAACATTGATGGAGACGCGGGCATTCTGCGGCATTTCGGAGTTCAAAAATTACGGGCGGCTTTTGACCGGATGCGCAACCGCGCAGTAAAGGCCGGGCTCAAGGGTTTGCATATTCAAGCGAGCCACGTCTATCGAGCCGGGAAGACCCCGTTGAAGGATGCCGGATTCGATAGCGCCACTCATTATCATACCTTTGGCGGCGGGCCTCCCGGAAAGACCACTGATTATGCGGACGCCCTGGCAAAAAGCATCAGGACCTGGAAGGAAACGGCGCCGAAGCTTGATCTTCCTTATTTCCCGGACTGCCCGGTTGGATGGGATAACAGCCCGCGCTATGGGAGCAACGCTCACATGGTGATCAACCGCACTCCGGACCAATATGAGCTTCAACTGCTCGCAGCCAAATACTTTATGGCGGGCCGGGGGACCAAGCCGCCCATTATTTTCCTCTCAGCATGGAACGAATGGACGGAAGATCATTGTCTGTTGCCCGACCTCATTTACGGCTACAGCTTTCTGGACGCCGTTCGCCGCCAATTCGCCGGCTGAAAAGCTTTCACGATTTTGAATTATACGTAACGCCATAAGTCGGCGACGCTCCAAAACTGTAGCGCCGGTCTGCGACCGGCGGATTTCGCCGCTCATAGAGCGGCGCTACAATAAATGACCGTCGCCGACTTATGGCGCCCTATATAAAGAGGGAAACTCCCGTTACCCAGTAAAGGGGTGGTCAAAAACCGCGCGGATAAAAGACGGAGTGGCAAGTGAACCTCTTTCGCGTTCCCGAAAGTTCGCTTGCCACGATTTGACCCAACGCAGTTCAAACCCTCACCGCCGGAACTCGCGTCCTCTTCGATCGCGCCCCCCCTCTCGATCCCCGCGGCCTCCATAAACCCGAACGTATCCCGGAGACCGATAGTATCCCCGACCACGGTATCCCCACCCCGAGTAGTATCCCACGCCGTAATAATACGGGTAGTAAGGTCCCCAGCCGTAGTAGCCCCAGTAGGGCGCAGGCTGGTAATAACCATAACGCGGAGCAGTGACAGCAAAGCGGTCCGGTCGATGTTGAAGCTCGTTTTCAGGGTAGTCTTGTTGCGTCACCGGCCGAAAGGCCGCCTGGCTTTGCACGGTTGAAACGTTGAGAGTGGATTCCAGCCGGAAGGTCAACAACGTTTCCGGCATGAGCACTGTGGACCGGCCGCGAGTGAGCAGCACCCCGGCGACCCCCGCGGCAGCCCCGGCCGCCGCACCGATTCCCGCACCCTCGCCGCCCCCGGCAATGGCGCCAATGATTGCGCCCACCCCCGTCGTGGTTCCGACTGCACCGGCGTCACGTCCCCGCGAGGAACCGGCTGTCGCTTCCACCAGCCGTGTGCGGACAGGCAGTTGCTGCCCGTCCACCAGCGTGATTTGGTTCAACTCCAGCCCCAGTTCGGAAACGCCCTTGACGCGCCCTCCCTTTCGGGCTGCGGCAACCCGGCCTATCACCGTTTGACCGTGTCGCATTACAACCCAGCCGTTTGAAACCAGCGGCTGATCGAGCGTGGCCGTAAAGTTGTCGCCTGGCCGATTGCGATCGCTGGACAACTCTTGCGTCAGGCGCACAGTCAGCAGCGTACCGGCTGGCAACACCAAGGTTGAAGGGACGGACTGGCCTTGGGGAGCGTCAGCGTTCGGATAAGAGTCTTGCGCGGCTGGTTGCATGGGCGCGGAGTCTTGTGCGGCCGCAGAGTCTTGAGCGGCCGGTTGTTCGGGAGCGCTGTCTTGCACTTGAGCGCTATCCGAATTCGCATCGGGAGCCGATGCCCCGACGCTCAAGCCGTCAACGACCTTCACCACTCCTTGCTCGGTGCTGGCAATGCGGTCAACAGCCGCTTGCTGCAACTGGGTTTCCACTGTGCCCGTCAAGGTCACAACGCCTTGCTGGGTTGACACGCGGATATCCTGCGTCTTGAGCACAGGGTCCTGGAACAGTTTGGACTGGATGGCTGAGGTGATGGCGCTGTCACTGGTCGCGTCGCTCTCTTGCGGGGTGGCTGCCAGACGGCCCGAACCCAACAAAAGCACCCCGCTCACCAAAAGAACCGCAAATTTACCTGCATGTCTGGACATCGGAACCCCCTTCACAGCCAAGTTTTCTGAAACGTATTGTTGAGCTAACTTCTTTCCCCCGTTCCCTTGTGGCGCTCAAAAAAACTCCGTTGGTCGATTCCTCCGCTGTTTCCCTTCATCACTCTCCACATAATCTTTGACGCGGTTTTGACCGTCCGGGTTTCACGTAAGGTTGTAAAATCCTTGTAAATACTGCACTTTATCATCATAGTCGCCTACTTGAATATCACCATTAGATTAAACCCGGCAATAGCCCAAAAGTTGCATTTTGAGACGCTCCGCGAAGATATATTGAAGATTTGTGATATCACCCCGCTGGCGCAGAGTTGAAAGGGCATAATCAGGAACCCGTTGCTTCCGGCGGGTCGATATATTTGTTGAATCGTTCAGCATAATCTTCACGAACCGGGCTGAACACATCGAGCACGATTGCCGGCCCGCCCAGCGCAACGGCTCGGTGGAGGCAATGGGGCGGAATGATATACATTGAACCCTCTTCAGTGATTTTCACCTCCTTCTCAATCGTCAGTTCAACCTTTCCTTTCAGGACAATACCTCCTTGCTCGTGCGGATGTCGATGGAAAGGGACGACTGCGCCCTCATCCATCTCAAGATAAGAGAGCATCAAATGCTTTCCAAAAGGAGCGCGAATGCGGGCTCCCGGCAATATTTCAAACGGCGTGATGTCTGCGATATTGAAGAAAGGCATGGCTTTGTCCACTCCAAATTTGGCGAATTTGGCCACCCGGTTTTACCCCAGAGGCCTAGCTCAGATCCTGATTGAGGGTGCAGCGGCACCTTGCGTTTTCTAATACAACACGGGTTTCCACCCCTGTCAAATTCCTGTTCCTGGGCCGCGCAGGCCTGTAACTTTTACCCACCGCAGAGAAATCTGCTGAGATGCCAGATGCAACTCGATCCCCCGCAGGAACGTCTAACACATGGAAAAGCCATGGTTTATTTGAATAGTTCAGTTAATGGACAAAGGCTTGCTGATAGATTATTGAGGTCGCGACGGCAGATGCGCCCGGAAACAACAACTGGCACGCCAGGGGGCAGAAAGGGCAAACCCTGTCCTTGCCAGCCCAGCTGCGTGGTGATTCTCGATGAGGTGGGCAGTGCTATGGATCTCCTCGTGAAGACCGGAACATACAGTGCCAGCACGGAGGTGCTTCGATGAGAGAAGAAAACGAGTTCAGGATTGATCGTGTTGAGTGCAGATCTTTCGAAAGCGGATTGCTCCCTACTGGTCCCTCCAAGACCGGAGAGGCGGGAGACATCCCGGGAACGGCAACGGGCGCCGCTCAGCCCGCGAAGATAAGGCGCGCGGGCCGGCTGGGAGCGCGGATCGTTGTGGGCGCTATGGCCTCGCTCCTGCTTTTACTGGGAATGCTCGTTGCGCCGCCTCCATCCTTCGCACAGATGGCTGTAGGCATTTCGGTCAACTTCGGTCCGCCCGCGCTGCCCGTTTACGCTCAACCTTTCTGCCCGGGTCCCGGTTATATCTGGACGCCCGGATACTGGGCCTGGGACCCGTATTATGGATACTACTGGGTACCCGGAACCTGGGTGCCCGCGCCCTTTGTGGGTGCGATGTGGACTCCTGGCTATTGGGGCTGGAACGATGGCCTGTATTTCTGGTACGGCGGCTATTGGGGCCCGAGGGTCGGCTACTACGGCGGCATCGACTACGGGTATGGCTACACGGGTTATGGCTACGAAGGCGGATATTGGCAGCGCGACAGATTCTTTTACAACCGCGCGGTGAACAACATCCGAACCACGAACATAACGAATGTTTATAACCGGACGGTCGTCAACAACGTCAACATCACCCGCGTCAGCTACAACGGCGGCCCAGGAGGCGCCGACGCTCGCCCGACGTCTGCGCAGTTAGCCGCAGCCCGGGAGCGGCGATCCGGGCCTGTCAGGGGCCAGTTGGAGCAAGCGCGGTTTGCCCGAACTGACCCCAGGCAGCGGGCCTCCGTAAACCGCGGGCGTCCGGCCGTTGCTGCGACACCGAGGCCGGGAGACTTCCGCGCCCGCGGCATCGTGCGCGCCACCCGAGCGGGAGCCCCGTACCGAGAGCCTGCTCTCCGCATGCCGGCTGGCCGCAGGAATGCGCAACCCGCTCCTGCTCGCACTTCCAATCCCGCGAGAAGAGAGAGAGGCCCCGCAGTCGCTCAGCCCCGGCAGCCCGCGCCCCGTGCCCGCACGGAGCGTCCGGCGCCTCGCAGAGAACAAACGGCGCGGCCCATGGAGCGGCGTAACGCGCCTCGCGCCGAGCGGCCCAACCAGAACCAGGCTCGTGCGCCGCAGCAACGCCAGTCCGCAGGCCGCGCCGCGCCCCAGCGGTCTGCCCATCCTCCGCACCCCGAAAGAGGCGGGGGCGGAAACGGACATCAACCGGGTGGACGCTTCAGATAGGGGAACGCGGGCCGCGCTCGCCACGGGAAGTCGGCCGGGAGCGGCACGGCCCTGTGTCAATTGTGGCGGGGAGCGAAGCTCCGGCTTACCAGGCTGCTGGCAAAGGCCACCTGTCATGCTGAGACCGTTCGCCCTCCGCTCGCGAACGGCCCTGAGCGAAGCGAAGGATCTCAGGGTAAACTCCGCGAGGAATCTGCTTTCCGCTCAGGGTGAAGTCGCGCGGGTGGTTTTCCAGCAGCCTGTTCGAGGTGGTTATCAGCAACCACGGGCGGCGCTCTTCGAAGCGTTGCCCTTTAGTCGCAGGTAGTGCAAACGAAGGGCGCGGAACCCGCTTCGGAGGAAGTTGCTTTGGTCGGGGTTGCGGGCGAAGTGAGCACAAAGACCAAGGATGTGCCGGATTCGATCACCACGTTCTTGTGGTGTTTGGCGAGCGTATGGATCAAGCCGGCGACAGCCCCGATGCCCGCCCCGTAAAGCGCGCCGGTGCCGCCCGCCGCCAGGGCGCCCGCGCCTGCACCCGCCGCCGCGCCGATGCCGCTTTCTTTGGCAGCCTGTTTCTTGCTTTTGCCCGGCCCCTCGACCGTTCCTTCCTTGCCGTTTACTTTGACGTCAGACCCGTTGCCGTTGGTCAGTTCCGCCGTAAAGGCGTAAGCGTGGCCGTCCTGGGTCATAAGGCTGTCACCCACCAGGCGCATTTCCGCCTTGCCCTTCACGCGGGCAGGCGGCTTCACAAAGGTCACGTGGCCGCGCAGCATGCTGCCCGCGGGAATCAATTGCTCCCCGCCGACAAAAATGGGATCCTGCACTTGCGCCGTAAAGAGGTCTCCGGAACGGTTGGCCGAGGAACTGAGCGCCGAAATCATTTGTACGTCGATCCTGGTTCCGACGGGAATCACGGGCTTGGGATTTGCGGCGGCGGCGAGAAGCACCGGCCCCGCCAGCACGGCAATAATTGAAGCGAGAGTGCTGCGCATATCTTTCATCCGTTACTTCCCATGCTAGCGCACGCCAAGTGGCGCGTCTAGGTAATTAGATTCCCACCCGCGCTTTCCCGTTGTCTCATCCCGCCCACCACCCAACGTAGCGCGGGCCTTTACGGCCCGCGGCTTTTCACTTCTCTCCGCCAGCAGAACCTGGAAAACGGTCGCTAAGTTTCTCTCAGTACTGAGATGAAATCCGCCGAGCTTATTACTCTCTTTCGAGACTCGTCCGAGATCTTGCTTCGGAGTTTCGCATCGTCGGTAACAAATACCAGCGAATCGTCACACAAATAGCGTAAATGAGATTCGTCCAGTGCATCGTTCGCATTCTTATCATACCGATAACCATCGCAAATGGACTGTCGCAGGATGGTGGTTGAAAATTCGCATGGAGTTTGCAACCTCCGCCAGAGGAGTAGTAGGTCACTGGGAAGGGGCCTGGATGCTCCGACCGCTCGGGCATGAATCGTTACATAGGTTGCTTTCCAGTCTTCCGTCTTAAAATACCTGTTTACGACCTCACGATACGGTCCGGTCAGGCTGCCACCGTGAAGCGAAACGCTGGAGAGGCCGGCATTCTTAATGATGGCATTCTTGTAGCGATCTAGCATTTCGACGTACTCGATCCTCATTTTGTTTAGCCGCGAGGCCACATCCCGAAAGTCGAAGAAGACATGCCAAGCCGAGTGTCGGACTGGTTGCCCAAGTTGTGCTACAGACCAGTACCGGACAACAGCGTCCAGCCACCTCTTAGCCTGTATTGAACTCTGGCTCGATAAGGATTTGCCAGGATGGAATATCTTTCGCAAAACAAATTCACCATCAGCAGGAAGAATTTTCTTCCCGCCCAGCCACCTTGCCAGCTCGACGGCCTTCTTTCGTTCAGAGAATTTGTTCTGGTTTTTACAGGTCGCAATATCCTCAATCAACTCCAAAACCGTTACCGCCGCGACTCTGATACGAGCGCGACTCTTTTTGAGCAATTCCGTTACGGATGGGTTGCCTGTCTCAACCACGTGTCTATATACGTTGGTGTCCAAGTAAAAATCGACATCGCGGAAATTCGCATTCCGCCTTTGGTCCCTCAAGGGATCCACGCGGCTAGAACCCATAGTTGGTTTCTCTCTCCGCACATTCTCCAACTCCTACCAAGGGTCGGAGATCCGCGGAGCGCAAGAGCTTCACTGCTAGTCTAGATCTTGCAGCCCTAGACGCTGCTAGTCAATGAGAACGCGATCACCCTCGTCGACCGCACACGCCGCGCTCGGAATCAGCGGCCCATGCTAATCCAAGTTGTCGGTACGCGATGGAAGATTTATACTAGGCGGTCCGGTAAAAGGGAGGACCGTTATGACGCATCGGGAACGTTGCTTGGCCGCTATCCGTGGCGAAGTGCCTGACCGCCTGCCGTGGGTTCCGCGCCTCGAGTTCTGGCACCGCGTTCGCCTGCGCCAGGGAACCCTGCCCGCCGAGCTCCGTTCCCTGACGCTGACCGAGATCACAGAGCGGCTGGGCGTGGGCTGCTACTCCTCGGTGCCCGATTTCACGGACCTCGCCAACCCTGACGCCATGGTGGACCGGGGTCTGGGAATCTTTCATCATTGGGTCTTTCCTTATCGCGTCACGCTCCAGGATGTTGACCGGCGCGTCAGCCGGCGCGGCCAGGAGACCATCGTTGAATATCGCACGCCCGTGGGATCCATCCGCACCGTTTCGGTGATGACCGAGGAGATGCTCGACGCGGGTGTCTCGATGTCCTGGGTTACCGAGCATGCCATCCGCGAGCCGCGCGATTTCGAGGTGGTCGGCCACATCTTCTCTCACCTCAAAGTTGAGCCGCAGTTTGAAGGCTATCTCGCGCGCCGCCAGGAGGTGGGCGAGCAGGGTGTCGCGGTCGCTTTCCTGCTGGGACCCGCCTGCCCCATCCACCACATCATGAAAGAATTGATGCCGGTCGAACAGTTTTTCTACGCCGCTTACGATTATCCGGAGAAAGTCGAGCGGCTGGCCGAAGCCATCGAGCCCTTCTACCGGCAACTCCAGCAGGTCGGGGCGGACTCTCCCGCCGAGGTCATCTTCCTCGGCTCCAATTACGACGATTCCATCACCTATCCGCCTTTCTATGAGAAGCACATCCTTCCTTATCTGCACGATTACGGGGAAACGCTGCATCAGAAAGGCAAGTACCTGATGACCCATCCCGACGGCGAGAACAAACGCCTGCTGCCTCTGCTGGTGCGCAGCGGGTTTGATATTGCCGATTCCGTGTGTCCTTATCCCATGACCAGCGTGCGCCTGGAAGAATTTCGCGCCGCCTTCGATGACCAGATCACCCTATGGGGCGGCATTCCTGCGACCCTGCTCTGCGCTTCCAGCACCCCCGACGACGAGTTTCGTCGCTCCATCGATGAGCTCGTCGAGCGCTATCGCGGCGAGAGCCATTTCATTCTCGGCGCGAGTGACATGGTCACCGCCGATGCCGATTGGGACCGCTTGCAGTACATCACCGGCCGGATCGCAAAGGCTTGACCCAATCCTCAATTACTGATGTTTACAAAATATAGTGACAACTATTACTGTAGCGCGGGTCTATGGTCTTTCGCCGCTCAGGCAAGCAGCGCTTGCCGCCGAGTGGCGCTACAAAGAACGGCGTCACTATTTTGTAACTCTCAATAATTGAATCCCCCTTGTCTCCGCCAGGCGGAGATTGGCCTCATCGCGACGGGAAAGGCGCGGCGCATGAAACCCATGCACCATCCCTCGGGGCCCGATATTTCCGCGGGATTGTGTTCGGGGGGCGTTCAGGTATAGATTGTCGGTCGGGCCGGAGTCCAAAATGGAAATTCTGTTTTTAGCCGGTAGATTCTCTCTTGGATGTAAAGGGAAAAGCGGAGTGAAAGTCATGCGACCTCCTGGGTCACCGGTGTAGGTGTGGTGACGGGAGCGAGAGCATAGACTTTAGCGCCGTCGAAGGTCTGGTCATGTTTGAACATGCCGAAGATGGCGTGGAGGAGTTTGCGCATGGTGGCGACCAGGGCCTGCATTTTGGTTTTACCGCGGGCCAGCAGATGCTCGTAGAAGGCGCGCAGATGAGGCTCATGGACGATGGCGACCAGGGCGGGCATGTAGAGGGCGCGGCGCAGGTGGCGGTTGCCGGCTTTGG
>Ga0307373_10013582_pt1 | contig 11366 bp, 13 predicted proteins | sample OX2MG_FD_202534 | JGI IMG/M metagenome (GOLD analysis project Ga0307373, IMG submission 202534) | Soil microbial communities from Risofladan, Vaasa, Finland - OX-2 | ecosystem: Environmental > Terrestrial > Soil > Coastal area > Acid sulfate soil | place: Finland: Risofladan, Vaasa | collected... | reverse complement strand
TGGTAACTAGAAACACCATTTTATCAGGTACTTTCCTCCCTCTAATTATAAAAGACCCCACCCTTTCAAGGTGGCGGCACGGGTTCGAATCCCGTTGGGGGTGCTCCAGTTCAGCCGATGGACATTCCTTCCACCGGCTGCACTGGAAGTGAGACGACCTTAGACCTCGATCTCTGCCGGCGAAGTTTCGTGGTGAACTTCGATTCGGCGAGGCTTGGCCTCCTCAGCCACCGGAATCGCCAAAGTGAGGACCCCGTCGGCGAATCTCGCATCAATCCTGGAGGTGTCTAAGTTGTCACCCAACAAGATCTGACGCGTGAATGTGCCGTGGGGACGCTCGGCGACCAGCGCTTCGATACCCTCGGCAAGCAGTGGGGGCTGACGATCGGCCTTAACGGTCAATGTGTTGTTGTCGACTGTTAACTCGAGTGATTTTGAGTCAACGCCGGGCAAGTCGAATTGGAGGAGGAACTGATCCTCTTTGCGATACGCGTCCATTGGCATCGCTAACGAGGTTGTCCGGTGGGTCGAATCTCCCATCAACTGCTGAAAGAGTCGATCAAAGTCTCGATACGGTTCAGAACGAACAAGAAGTGGCATTTTCGTACCTCCTACTCAATGAGTCTCCCTAACGTCGTTTAGCACTCTCCGACGTCGACTGCCAAATTACCAGGTCAACGTCCATTAAGTCTAAAAAAATATTAAGAATTTTGGCTTGAGTGCCCTCACGCTCCTCGGTAGAACGGCCCGTAACGAATCGCGCTGGCGCCTCGACGGTCGTGATAACGAAATCAACGCACGGCCACTAGCCCTCCCAGAGCCTCCAGTGCCTGGTAGCAGATCTGTTAAGTCGGGCCACCGACATGAACCCCAACGTCGTCGAGTTATGGATTTTGAATCGGCCTGGGTTTAGTGGAGACAGTTCTGCTTGGATCTCTCATGCCACCTTGGTCTGAGATTTGACACGATAGTCCTCTTCAACCTCGAGTGGCGTCCGGTATTCGAGTTCGCCGTGCAAGCGCTCCTCGTTGAACCACGGCACCCACGCGCAGGTGGCGATCTCGAGGTCGTCGAGTCCGGTCCAGTGACCGCCGTAATCAGCGAGGACGGCGGGGTTGCGGTGCAGCTCGGTCTTGAAGATCCCCATCACCGACTCCGCCATTGCATTGTCGAACGAATCGCCGACGGTCCCGATGGACGGTGCGGCACCGATCTCGTCGAGGCGATCGGTGTAGAGAATCGACGTGTATTGACTGCCCGCGTCGGTGTGGCAGATCAACTGGTCCAGCGTGGTGTGTCGTCTCGTCCAGGCCGCCATGTTCAGCGCGTCGAGGACGAGCTCCGCGGTCATGGAGCGGCTCGCCTTCCATCCCACCAGCCGGCGAGAGAAGACGTCGATGATGAAGGCCACGTAGACCACGCCCGACCACGTCGAGCAGTAAGTGAAATCGGCGACCCACAACTGATCGGGGCGGGTCGCGCTGAAGTTGCGGTTGACGAGGTCCGGGGCGCGTACGTGTGAGTCGTCCGCGTGGGTCGTGAATCGCCTCTTGGCGCGGCTGGCGCCCCGGATCCCTTGGAGTTTCATGAGCCGGGCCACCTGGTCGCGACCGACGTCCAGGCCCTGCCGCTGGGCCGCCTGGAACAGTTTGCGCCGCCCGTAGACGGAGTAGTTCTTCACCCACAGGGCGAGGAGCAGAACGCACAGCGCGCTGTCGCGCAGGGCCCTCTTCGAGGGTGGCCGGGACTTGGCGTCGTAGTAGGTGGAGGGGGCGACCTGGAGGGATTCGCAGATCGGCTCGACGCCCCATTGACGCCCACCGGAACAACGGCCCCGGTGGGCGTCAATGAACGCAACTACTTCTTCTGCCGGCGGTCGAGCTCCGCCCCGAAGAAAACTGCCGCGGCTTGCAAGATGTCGTTGGCCCGGGCCAGCTCACGATTCTCCTTGCGAAGCCGCTTCAGCTCTTCTCGTTCCTCAGTCGTGAGGCCCGGTCGCTTCCCCGCCTCGATCTCGGCTTGCTTCACCCAGGTGCGCAGTGACTCACCGCCCACTCCGAGTTGCCGGGCCACACGTGAGATCACGTTCACGTCATTCGGATCCTGAGCGCGCAAATCGAGCACCATCTTGGTCGCTCGTTCCTTCAGCTCAGACGGATACCTCTTCTGTCCGGGTTTCTCTCTTGCCATGTTCCATCCTTACTTCCAAGGAACAAAGCCTCCGGGAAACCCAGGCCGATTCAATTCTCCACTTTCCTGGTAATTTCACTGAACGCCAACTTGACCTTCGAACAGTTCCATAGTGACAAATACCTGTGACACTGAATCGGCCTGGGATTCTTAGAGACTCCGGGTTACACGCACGCTTTCATCAAGTCGTTTTGGAAGTCCTGATCGCGGGGATGTGGCGAGGGTGCTGATGGCACGGGTCAAAATCCTTTCAACATCGAAGAGAACCTCGCGCCGCGTCTCGGCGGGCAATAGTCGGGCAATAGCGGGCAAGAAATGGGCGTGTAACAGGGGACAATCGCGGCACATGCGGGACACTACCGGACAGCCGAAAACCCAGTGCTTGATTGGGCTCGCGACGAAAACCGCTGGAGCGGGCGACGGGAATCGAACCCGCGTTCTCAGCTTGGGAAGCTGAACTCCGCTAGTGGGTTGTTCACCTGAAGTTCCTGGCTTGCGCCGTATGTTGGTCGTTCGGCCGGATTTTTTCGAAGACTTTCATGCGAGGCCGTGGCAACGCATTACGGTGACCTGAGGACGAGGACCCCTCGCCACTCCGATCGCGCGAGGACCATCTGGACGACCGAGACGTGGCGTTCCGCGAAGCCGGCCGAACAGTAGGCGAAGTAGAACCGCCACCTCCGCAGGAAGGACTCATCGAATCCCATGGCTCGCGCGTCGAGCCAGCGCGCGTCGAGCCCCTCGCGCCACTCGTCGAGGGTCCGGACGTAATGCGGACCGAGATCCTCCAGGTCAGTGAGGCGAAAGTCCGTCGCCCGGGTCACGGCGTTCGCCATCGCCGTGATGGAGGGTAAGCCACCACCCGGGAATATGTAGCGACGAATGTAGTCCTCTCGGGTCTTGTACCGCTCGAACTCATGGTCGTCGATCACGATGCATTGCAGCGCGGCCCGTCCGTTGGGGAGCAGGAGATTGGCGCACGCGGCGAAGAACGTCTCGAAGAAGCGCCAGTCGACCGCCTCGATCATCTCGATCGAGACCAGATGCGTGAACTGTCCTTCAAGTTCGCGGTAGTCGCGGTTGAGGACGGTGACCCGTTCGCTGAGTCCGGCCTCGGCCACGGCGCGCGTCGCGAAGAAGAACTGCTTCTGCGAGATGGTGGTGGTGGTCACGCGACACCCGTAGCGCGCGGCGGCGTGGATCGCGAAACCTCCCCAGCCGGTGCCGATCTCGATCACGTGGTCCTGCGGCCCGAGGTCGAGTTTGCGACAGATCCGGTCGAACTTCTCCTTCGATGCCTCGGCCAGGGTGCTCGCGGCGGAGGGGAAGACGGCACAGGAGTAGGCCATCGACGGATCGAGGAAGAGGGCGAAGAACTCATCGCCCACGTCGTAGTGGGCCGCGATGTTCGCGCGGTCCTGGGACTTGGACGGCCGTCCCAGGTCACGGAACGGGCGCCGCAGCGCTCGGGTGATCGGCGTGAGCCGCCGGGGCACGCGGTTGATCCGATCGAGGTTGAGGGTGAGGAGACGCAAGACGCTCACCAGGTCGGGGCTGTCCCACTCGCCCAAGAAGTAGGACTGGCCCAGCCCGACCCCGGCGCCCGTGAGGACACGGCTCCAGAAGAGGTCGTCGAGGACCACGAGCTCGGCGACGAGCCCCGTCTCCCCCGTGGTTCCGTAGGTGCGCGGTTCGCCGCCTTCGGTGATGGTGAGCGTGCCGTGACGTAATCGGCGCGCCATCACCTTCAGGAGAAGACGCGAGAACCTCGTACGCGAGGCCGAGAAGCGACCGAGGCTGCGGGCGGTTCGACTCACCGCGTCGGCGAGGGATGGGCGAAGAACGGTACGCGCGAGGCGCGAAGCAGGAGCGCGCGCAGATAGATGGCGAGTGACACGCGGTGGGTCTGGAACGGATGTCGTAGGAGCACCCGGACGAGTTCGCGCCGCGTCATGTCGTGGCGCACCAGTGAGAGGGCCGCGCGAAAGACGACGTCCTCGCCGCGCAACACCGCGATCGAGACACCGCAGCGCGCGCCCGGCGGGGCCACGTGGAAGCGGTAGGACAGGTCCATCGGGAGGAACGGCGAGACGTGCATCTGTTTGGGCTGTTCATGGCGTTGCAACCCCCCTCGAGTGTCGAGCACGTACGCGTGCGATTCTCCCCACGGCGTGTTCGTGACGTCGGCCACGACAGCCTCGAGCGTCTCACCGTCGGACGCGTAGCAATAGTAGAGAGCCAGGGGGTTGAAGCACCAGCCCCAGGTGCGGTGCTGGGCGAGGAGGAGGATCGGCCCGTCGGGTCGGAAACCGCAGCGTTCGCCGACGGTGTCGCGCACGACTGAGGCCAGCGGTCGGGCGGGGTCGCCCATGAAATCAAGCCGGCGAAAGTTCATCGGCGCGCGCCCTTCGGCGCGCCAGAAGGGGGCCAGTGCGGGCGACGACGCGAGCTCGTCGAGTTCGACCATCGGCATGGCGACACGGTAGGTGAAGCGCCGGTGGTGCTCGCCTCGGCGTTCGTGGACCACTGTCCCTTCGTAGATCGACGGCGTCGTCACCGCGCCATCACGACCTCGTCGGCGTCGCGCATCCTCTCCACCACCCGAAGAGCGCTCTGGACCCCGTCCTCGTGGAAGCCGTATCCCCAGTAGGCGCCGACGTAGTGCGTGCGGAGCCGCCCGTCGATCTCGTCGTGTCGACGCTGCGCGCGGACGGCGGCCTCGTCGAAGGTCGGGTGGGAGTAGTCGAAGGACGTGATGACCGACGAAGGGTCGATGACGTCGTCCGCGTTCAGTGTGATGCAGTAGTTCGTCTCGGACGCGAGGTCCTGGAGTCGATTGGCGTAGTAGGTGAGCATCGGCACGCGTTGGTCATCGCCGGTCCGCCGGTAGTTCCAGCTGGCCCACGCACGCCGCCGCCGCGGTAGGAGGCGGGCGTCGGTGTGCAGCGTGGCGCGGTTGCACTGGAATCGAAACGACCCCAGGATCGCGGCCTCGTGGACCGTGGGCACCGCGAGGAGCGCCAGCGTCGTGTCAGCGTGCGTGGCGAAGACGACGCGGTCGAATCGCTCGCCCTCGGGCCGCGCGTCGGAGCGCACGAGTACGCCGACCTCGTCACGTTCGACTTGACGCACCGCGCACCGCGTGCGGACTTGGTTGCGCAACGGCGCGATCAGCGCCTCGACGTAGTTCCGAGCCCCACCCGCGACGGTCCTCCATGGTGGTCGATTCCCGAGTGAGAGCAGACCGTGCTGGTCGAGGAATCGAGCCAACGAGGTGACGGGGAAGGCCGAGAACTCCTGCGGGTTGGCCGACCAGATGGCGGCCCCCAAGGGGATGAGGTAGTCGTCGATGAAGGGAGGCGAGAATCGCTCCCGGCGCAGGAAGTCCTCGAGTGAGAGCGTGACGTCGTCGTGATCGAGCAGCGAGCGCGCGAGGCGATTGAACCGGGGCACGTCGGCCACCATCCGGACGAAGGAGGGGCGCAGGGCATTCCCGCGACGGGCCAGCATCGTGTTCAGGTTGGTGCCCCGGTACTCGAGCCCGGTGACCGACGACGAGACGCTGAAGCTCATATCGCTTGACTGCGTGGCGACGCCCAACTGGTCGAGCAGGCGGCTGAAGCCGGGGTAGTTGCGCTCGTTGTAGACGATGAATCCCGTGTCGATGCCGAACGTCTGGTCGGCCTCGTGGACCTCGACGGTGTTGACGTGGCCGCCGACCCGGTCGGCGGCCTCGAAGAGCACGACTTCGCCCTGCGGGTGGAGATGGTGCGCCGTGACGAGGCCCGACACCCCGCTACCGATGATGGCGATTCGTTCCATTTCCTCTCCGCTGGCCCGGGGCCGTAGATTTAGTACTAAACTATAGCAAGGAAGACTGACCCCAGAAAAAGGACCTCGCAATGCCGCGCTACGCCACCACGATCCCCTCCCCCTGGAGCGTCGACGAGGCGTTCTCGTACATGAGCGACTTCGCGAACGCGCGGCTGTGGGACCCGAGCGTCGTGGCCGCACGCCGCATCGACGAGGGCGAAGTGGCGCCGGACTCCCAGTTCGACCTGACCGTGCGCTTCGCCGGACGCGACAAAATCCTGCGCTATCGGGTGACGTCGCTCGAGCCACCACGCATCGTCACCTTCACGTCCTCGACGGGGACGCTCGTGTCGACGGACACCTTGACCTTCGAGCGCCGAGCCCGCGGTTGTGAAATGACCTACAGCGCCGAGCTTCGGTTCCAGGGCGTGGCGGCGATGGCCAACCCGCTGCTCGGCCTCTTGTTCCGGCGTCTCGGCGACCGGGCGCGCGAATCCTTGCGCGAGATCCTGGGGAGTCCCCGTGAAGCCGCTTGATGCCGCCCGCGACGCCGTCGACGCCGCCCTCGAGTTCAGCGTCGTGGGCAGCTTCTCGCGCGTTGGTCCGGCGATTCGCCGGCGCCTGTTCGATTGGCGGCCCGTCGACGACCAGCGCGTGCGTGGCCAGGTGGCCGTCGTCACCGGCGCGACGTCCGGCCTCGGACTCGAGTGCGCGACCGCCTTGGCGCGACTCGGCGCGCGAGTGATCCTGCTGGTGAGAGATGCCGGACTCGGCTCCCGGGTATGCGCGCAGATCGCGGCGTCGACCGGAAACCACGACGTCTCGATCATCGTCTGCGACCTCGGCGATCTGGAGAGCGTGCGGCGCGCGGCGCGCGAGTTGGGTCGACTACCCGCCGTCCACGTCCTCGTCCACAACGCCGGCGCCTTGTCCAAGACCTTCGAAGTCAGCGCGCAGGGTATCGAACGCACCGCGGCGGTTCACCTGGTCGGACCGTTCTTGCTCACGACTCTTATTCGCGACCAACTGCGCGCCGGATGGGCTCGCGTCGTGTGGGTCACGTCGGGCGGCATGTACACGGAAGCACTCGACGTCAATTGGCTCGAGTCGCCCGCTCGTGACTACGACGGCGTGCGCGCCTACGCGAGAGTCAAGCGCGCCCAGGTCTCACTGTGCGCGTGGTGGGCTCCTCGTCTCGCGCCGTTGGGGATCACCATGACGACGATGCATCCAGGTTGGGTGGACACGCCCGGCCTTCGCCGGTCATTGCCCGCTTTCGGTCGCCTCATGGGTCCCCTCCTTCGCACCCCCGCCCAGGGTGTCGACACCATCCTCTGGCTGGGCACGACGTCAACGGACCAGACGACGCCCGGCGCGCTGTGGCTGGATCGCCGGGTCCGACGTCCCCATCGCCTGAAGCGCACCCGGCGCAGCGACACCGAGGCGCAAAGAGAACATCTGTCGCAGTTCTGTCGCGAGCGCAGCGGGCTCGACGTCCAATCGGGACCGACGTAATGAGGATGTGGATGGTGGACCCCATACTGCTGTGTCGCAAGCACCTGCTCGGCGAACACGTGGAGTGCCACATGTTCCGTGGTTCGTTGCACAAGGGAACGTCACTACGCGGCTTCCTCGACGCTGGACTACTTGATTCGCGAAAGCTCGCGCGCCGACACGATCAGTTGGCCGCCGAGATGCAGCGACGCGGTTACCGCCACGAGTCGCCATTGCCACGTGACTTCGACACGACGGCGGCGAAGGGCGACGTCGACGCCGTGGCCGCACTGCGCGAGTTGGCGACGCGGTGCGAGGAGTGCCGTCAACGTCATTCGAGCGTGCCCGACGCCGTGGCGCCGGCGACAACACACCGATCTCGCGCTACGAACCGGGTCCGCCGATGACGTCAACCCGGGTGCTCGTCACTGGGGCGACCGGCTTCGTGGGGAGCCGCCTCGTGCCGTCGTTGCTGGACCGAGGCCTCGAGGTGCGTTGCCTGGCTCGAACCCCCGCGAAGCTCGACGCCGCTCCTTGGAGGGATGACGTCGAGGTGATCGGCGGCGACGTCGGCGGCGACCTCACCGCGGCCATGAGCGGGGTCGACTTCGCGTTCTACCTGGTCCACTCAATCGGCGCCGGTCCCCAGTGGGCTCAGACGGAACAGCGCGACGCGGCCAACTTCGTTCGCGCGGCCGACGCGGCGGGGATTCGAAAGATCGTGTTCCTCGGTGGACTGGGCCGCGACAACGACACGCTCAGCTTGCACCTCCAGACGCGCCACGACGTCGGCCGCGCGCTCGCCGCCACGTCCGTCGAGGTTGTCGAACTGCGCGCCGGAGTGATCGTCGGAGGGGGCTCCGCCAGCTTCGAGATGCTGCGCAAACTGGTCGAAGGGCTTCCGTTCATGGTGACCCCCAAATGGGTCGAGACGCGGTGTCAGCCCATTGCCATCACCGACATGATCGAACTGCTCGTTCGCGCGGCAACCTCGAACGATGTTCCGCCGGGTGTCTACGGCGCGGGTGGCCCCGACGTCGTCACGTACAGCGAGATGATCGCGATGTTCGCTGAGGTGGCGGGTCTCCCGCGCCGATGGCTACTCAAGGTCCCGCTACTCACGCCGCGACTCTCTTCGCTGTGGGTTGGGCTCGTGACACCACTGCCGGTGCCCCTCGCGCGCGAGCTCGTCGAGTCGCTCGTCAACGAGGTCGTCGTCGAGGGCCTGTCCGCGTGTGACGTGTTCTCAGTTACGCCGATGGGGATTCGCGAAGCCATGCTTCGGGCTCTTTCGGCCGCCCGGGAGGTCAGCGCGAGCGCCGATAATGGAGAGCGCCACGACGCCTTCGCTCTGCTCGACACGGATCCCGCGTGGTCGGGTCCGACCCTCTTGTACGACGAGCGGACCGCCACGACCCCGGTGGCGCCGACGGCGGTATTCGACGCGCTCGAGCGCATCGGCGGAGCGACCGGTTGGTACGGCGCCGGGTGGCTCTGGTGGCTGCGAGGGTTGCTTGATCAGTTGCTGGGCGGCCCGGGTTTGCGTCGCGGACGCTCCGCGACGCTCGCCGAAGGCGATCCGCTCGACTTCTGGCTTGTGGAGGAGCTCAAGCGTCCGGTGCGTTTGCGGCTCCGCGCCGAGATGCGCCTGCCCGGGGATGCGTGGCTCACCTGGGACCTGTCCACCCTGGGCACCGGAACGAGGATCGTTCAACCCGCGGACTTCCATCCACGGGGTTTCCTCGGCCTGGTCTATTGGTACGCGATCGCGCCGTTCCATCGTTGGGTCTTCCCACGGATGCTTTGTGGCATCATCGCCGACGCCGAGCATGCCGCGAAACCTTTACCCAATGACAGGGTTCGGTGATGTCCAGCGAGACGCACGTCGGCCTTCGCGACGCCGCCGCACGGCTCGGAGTTCACTACATGACCGTTTACGGCTACGTGCGCACGGGCCGACTCCCGGCCGATCGAGACGGCGCTAGGTGGAGCGTGGCAATCGCGGATCTCGATCGCCTTCGAGTGCCGGACGCGAGGCCCCCGAGATCACGCGCCTCTGGCCAGCACCGCCCGAAGAGGCTATTGGACCGGATGACCGCCGGGGATGAGGCGGGCGCCTGGTCGATCGTCGAAGAAGCGCTGTCCTCGGGAACCACGGCGCCGGAGGTCTACGTCGACGTGCTCCTCCCGGCGCTGCGCGCGATCGGTGAGCGGTGGGAGCAAGGTCGGCTTTCGGTGGCCGATGAGCATCGTGCGAGTGCCGTGGCCACGCGAATTGTCGGACGCCTCGGACCGATGTTCGCCAGACGTGGATTGTCACGCGGCACCATAGTGCTAGGGGCGCCGGAGGGCGACCCTCACGCACTCCCTAGCGCCATCGTCGCGGACCTGCTGCGCGGCCGGGGCTTCGAGGCGCTCGACCTCGGTGCCAATACTCCGGTCACATCGTTCGTCGAGTCCGCGCGTGCAGCCAACCGACTGGTCGCGGTACTGGTCGGCGCCTCCTCGAAATTATCGGTGGCGCGACTGGCGGAGATCGCGCTTGCGCTGCGTGCCGGGGCGATCGCCGCGCCGATCTACTTCGGCGGTGGCGCCGTCTCCAGCGAGCGCGTCGCTCTGGATCTCGGCGCCGACGGGTGGTCCGGCGTGGACGCCGACGCTGTCATCGCCGCGGTGGAGGACATCGCGGAATCGTCGCGGCACGAAGAGAGATAGCACCGAGCCCCTCGCTCGTGGTGATCGACTTCGCCGACGTAATAGGTTGGGCCTACTGGTGAAGTTCGCCTATTAGGTGTCACACCTTACTTCGCTGGAATCTTCGGCCTGTCACGATCGAATATCTGATCTCAAGTGGCGTTCTCTTACGACGCGTGGTTGACTGCCATGATTGTGGTTGCGACAGTTCTGCGACAGTGAGAGGTGGCGAACAGGAGCGAATAGTGACGAACAGTGGCGAAAGCCAACATCAGTGCTTGCAACGACGTAGTCAGTCGTGGCAACGAAACCAAGCCTGGAGCGGGCGACGAGAATCGAACTCGCGTTCTCAGCTTGGGAAGCGGAGCGCGCACTGTGAACGCACGATAGATATGCGCTGGTCAAGGCCGAGTTTCTGCGGAGCCTCGAGTGGGAAATGATCCCTCGGGCAATCCACGGGCAAGAGCGCGGTTTGTGTCCACGGAGGCTCAAGGTCGAGATGCATCTGCACGATGCCTGATGGCCGTGACCTTGACAGTCATCGAGGCATCATCGATCAGATAGAGGACTCGATAGTCACCACGACGGGCAGAGTATGCCGGTGCCAGGGGCGGGTTGAGGGGCTTGCCGACTTGATGCGGGTTGTCGAGCAACGGACCGACAATGAATTGGTACGCCGCCTGTGCGATCTTCTCGGGAAGCGTATCGGAGAGCGCTTGAGCGGCTGATCTCGCTATCTGAAGTCCGTAACGGCGCTCACTTGACGTCGACACCGCGACCGATGTTCTTCATCGCGCTATTGAGCTGATCCTCGCTGAGACTGTCACCTTCACGGAGTTCGTTGAGACCCAGATGATGGTCCCGCAAGAGGTCTTGATCGGAGAGCACGGCAATCGTTTCACGCATGGCGTCGTAATCATCGACTCCCATCAGCACTGCTGCTCGATGTCCGTTTTTCGTGATCTCGATCCGCTCGTGCGTGATACTCGCTTCTTCCACCAATTTGGACAACTGGGCTCGAACATCCGCGATTGGGAGGGTGGCCATGTACAGAATTATAGCGTAAACAATCAGCCCGCCAGCACGGTTCTCGAATCGGCACGCTCATTCGCCGAGGCGAACGGTCATGAGCTGGGGTCCTGGGTCCCAGCTCTGGAGCACAAACCGAGCGGGCA
>Ga0307373_10013580_pt1 | contig 11366 bp, 10 predicted proteins | sample OX2MG_FD_202534 | JGI IMG/M metagenome (GOLD analysis project Ga0307373, IMG submission 202534) | Soil microbial communities from Risofladan, Vaasa, Finland - OX-2 | ecosystem: Environmental > Terrestrial > Soil > Coastal area > Acid sulfate soil | place: Finland: Risofladan, Vaasa | collected... | reverse complement strand
AGAACGAGCTCGACATCCCGGCGGTGTTCGCGGGGCTGTTCACCGTGATCCTGATCGGGCTCGCGGTGGAGAACCTGATCTTCCGCAACATCGAGGCCCGCACCGTGCGCAGGTGGGGCATGCAGCACTAGTGACGCGAGGGTGAGAAGCGTCTGACCCCCGCACCCCCGGGAGTGACGCGGGGGCGAGAGGTGCTCCCGGGGTCAGGAAGTAGGTTCGGCCCGGGATTGCCTTGCACGGCTCTGCATAGAGGACTTACTGCTTGAACCCCGGCCATTCTGATGCAGCGGGACGGCGCTACGAGAAGATCCTCTGCGCCTTGGAGCGCCGCGGGCGCCTGCGGACTCTTGCGTTGCCGCGCGGCGTGGATTTCTCATCGAACGACTACCTCGCGCTGAGCGACGCAGCACCCATCCGGCAAGCCCTGATCGAAGCCCTCGAGCGGGGGATGCCGGTGGGGGCAGGGGGGGCGCGACTGCTTCGCGGGAACCACCCTGAGCACGAGGCTCTCGAAGCCCAGGCCGCGTCCATGTTCGGGGCGGAGCGCGCGCTTTATTTCGGCGGCGGATTCATCGCGAACTTCGCGCTCCTGTCCCTGCTGCCGCAACGGGACGATGTCGTCGTCTACGACGCCCTGATTCACGCCAGCTGTCATGAAGGCATGCGCGCCGGCGCCGCGCAATGCGTCGCCGCCGCTCACAATGATGCGGGCGCGGTGGAGGACCGGCTGCGCGATTGGCGCGCCGCCGGCGGCAAGGGTCGCGCGTGGATCGTCGTGGAAAGCCTGTACAGCATGGACGGCGATCGGGCGCCGTTGGCTGAGCTGGCCGACGTCGCCGCTCGATACGAGGCTATGCTGGTGATCGACGAGGCGCATGCAACCGGCGTTTTCGGTCCCGAAGGCCAAGGGCTTGCCGCCGCTTACGAAGGTCGCGAAAACGTGATCGCAGTTCACACTTGCGGCAAGGCGCTCGGCGCGATGGGCGCTTTGGTGTGCGGCCCGGCGCCGATGGTCGAATTTCTGATCAACCGCAGTCGAGCGTTCATCTACGCCACCGCTCCGTCGCCGCTCATGGCGGTCGCCGTGCGGGAGGCGCTCGACCTGCTCAAGCGTGAGCCGGAGCGGCGCCTGCGGTTGCAGCGCCTGATGACTTTTGCCAACCGCGAAATCCAATTGCGCTGCGGCGTGCGACCGAGCGGGTCGCAGATCCTGCCTGTTGTCGTCGGCGACGGCCGTCGCGCGATGCGTCTTGCGCAAGCCATGCAGGCGCGCGGATACGACATCCGCGGCATTCGTCCGCCTACCGTACCGGAGGGAAGCGCGCGCCTCAGAATCGCCTTGACGCTGCGCGTCGATGAAGCGACGACAGCAGCCATGCTGGACGTCCTGGCGGAGGAGCTTGAGGAGATTCGCGCATGAACCACCGCATCGTCGTCACCGCCACCGATACCGGGGTCGGCAAGACAGTGTTCGCTGCGGCACTGACGCTCGCGCTGTCCGGCGTCTATTTCAAGCCGGTGCAGTCCGGCCTGGATGAGGAGACCGACACGGATGCCGTTCGCCGGTTGACGGGATTGCCGGCCGGGCATTTCCTGCCCGAACGCTACCGGCTGCGCAGCCCCTTGTCGCCGCACCGCTCGGCCGAGATCGACGGCATGGAAATCGACCCCGGGCAACTGATGTTACCCCGGACGGAACGCCCCTTGATCGTCGAGGGCGCGGGAGGCCTGCTCGTGCCGCTCACCCGCAAGATTCTCTATATCGATGTTTTTGCGCGCTGGGGGGCGCCCGTAATCCTGTGTGCGCGCACGACACTGGGGACGATCAACCACACGCTGCTGTCTCTGGAGGCATTGCGCCGCCGTACCGTCCCGATCCGCGGCGTAGTCTTCGTTGGCGACGAGAATCCGGATAACGAGCGCACGATCGCGGAGATGGGATCGATCCGCCCGCTGGGGCGCCTGCCGAGGTTGGCCGAATTGACGCGCGAACGCCTCGCGCGGGCTTTCGCCGAAAACTTTCGCTCGCAGGACTTTGTGGCCTGAGCACAAGCGGCGCTTACCGAGCATGCGTTCTTCCCCGATCTGGCATCCGTTCACGCAGCATGCGCTTGTGCCGCAGATGACCGCGGTGGTCAGCGCCAAGGATGCCTACTTGTATACGGAGGATGGCCGGCGCCTGATCGACGGCATCGCCTCCTGGTGGGTGGTGACCCACGGCCATTGCCACCCGCACATCGTGCGCGCCATCGGTGAGCAGGCGCGGCGGCTCGACCAGGTGATTTTTGCCGGCCACACGCACGAGCCGGCGGAGCGGCTGGCGCGCCGGCTGGTCGAGCTCACCCCCGACGGACTCGACCGCGTGTTCTTTTCCGACAGCGGTTCGACCAGCGTTGAAGTCGCGCTGAAGATGGCGCTGGGCTACTGGCGCCACATCGGCGATTCGCGCCGGCACATCATCGCGCTGGAGCACGGCTATCACGGCGATACGATCGGCACCATGTCGGTCGGCGCACGCGGCGTGTTCAACGCGCCCTATGAGCCGCTATTGTTCGAAGTCGATCGGGTTCCCTTTCCCCATGTCGGGCGCGAGCAGGAAACGCTGGACGCCCTGGACGCCGCCTGCCGCAGAACGCCGGTCGCCGCTTTCATCACCGAGCCGCTGGTGCTCGGCGCGGGCGGCATGCTGATGTATGCGCCGCGGGTTCTGACGGCGATGAAGCAGATCTGCGAGCGGCATCGCGTGCTGTTCATTGCAGACGAGGTCATGACGGCGTGGGGCCGCACGGGCACCGTTTTCGCCTGCGAGCAGGCGAATGTCGTCCCCGATATCGCCTGCTACGCAAAAGGAATCACTGGCGGTGCGCTGCCGCTGGCGGTGACGATGTGCCGGGAGGAGATATTCGAAGCGCACTACTCGCCTGACCGCCGGCGGACATTCTTCCACTCCAGCTCCTACACGGCCAACCCCATCGCCTGCGCGGCCGCCAACGCGAATCTGGAGTTGTGGGAGCGGGAGCCCGTTCTCGAGCGAATTGCCCGCATCGGCGCTCATCACGACAGGCGGCTTGAGGCGTTCCGGGAGGACGCGCGCTTCACGAACGTCCGCCGGACCGGGACCATTGCCGCGCTCGACATGCGCGTGGCGGACGACGGCTATCTCGCGGACGCGGGCCCGAAACTCTACGATTTCTTCGGGAAGTGCGGGCTGTTGCTGCGGCCGCTCGGAAACACGATTTACATCTTGCCGCCTTACTGTGTGACAACGGAGGATCTCGATGCCATCTACGACGCGATCGCAGCCGCGGCCGATGCGGTCGGAGTTTGAGTCAGCCAACGCCGCTCTGGTCGGTCGTGCCGAGGCCATGCTGGAGCGCTACGTTGCGCTTGGCGCACCGCACGCCATGCTTCTCAACACGTTGTCGATGCTCGAGCATATCGGCAGCCGAAAGATCATGGCGACCCAATCCGGCAGAGGGCTCGACCAGCCGACTCTCAAGCACCTCGCGGAGGAAACGCGTCATGCCTTTTTCTTCAAGCGACACGCGGAGAGGGTTGCCCGACGCCGTCTCGACTATTCGGCGGAGGTTCTGGCTGCGCCGGCCGCGGCGCGGATGTACTTCCAGCGCCTCGACGCCAGCACGGCCAAGACGCTCGGAAGTGCGGCAAATCAGAGGGCAGCGTATTTGTACGTGTCGATGGTGGTCGAATTCCGCGCGGTCTGGCTATATCGCATCTACCACGCGGTGCTCGAACGCAGTCGGTCGCCGCTCTCGCTCAGAGGCGTGCTGGCGGAGGAGGAGGGGCATCTGGAGGAGATGGCCGGGGCCCTGGTGACGATTGGCGCGTCGGATGCGGTGCTTATCGAACGTCTGTGTCGGGCGGAGCAGAGGCTATTCGAGAGACTGCTCATCGCTCTCGAACGCAGCGTCGAGGAATTCGCGCTCGCCGTCTGAACCCACTCCGATCGTTGCGGGGGCCGCAGATGCGCTTCATTCCGCGCACGGCGGTCCGCTCCGCGCGCGCGCGGCGGCCTGCCGCCCCGCGATGCGGCCGCCGACGAAGCATTCCGCCAGGTTGCCGCCCGAGAGGTAGAGGTGCCCGAACACGCTGCCGATCTCTCCCGCGGCGTAGAGCCCGTGGATCGGCTCGCCGAAAGCGTTCAGCACGCGCTGGTGCGCGTCGTGCACCGGGCCGCCCTGGGTATTGGCGACCATGGGCCAGACCGCCGCGGTGTAGAACGGCGGGCCGAGCAGCTTGACCATCGACCACGGTTCCCGGCCGTAATCCTCGTCGCGTCCCTGCCGGCAGAGCCGGTTCCAGCGCTCGATGCTTGCGCGCAGGCGTGCGACGTCCGTCCCGACGAGAGCGGCGAGCTCCTCGAGCGAGTCGGCTCTCTTGATGATGCCGAGCTCGAGCTCCCTGCGGTTGTCGTGGCTCCATTCGAAGTCCACGCGGCGATCGTTGTAGGTCGGAAATCCGAGCGCGTAGCGCTCGAATGCCGGGCCATCGGTGACGAGGTAGGAGGGAATCCGCGGATAGGTCTGAGTGACGGGATCGAAGTGGATCATCGGCCGGTGCCCCGTATCGGTGGAATAGGGTGGATACTCGTTCATGTAACGGCGACCGGTCTGATCGACGACGATCCACGGCATGCGCATGTCCTGCGCGGCCGAGAAGAATGCCGGTACCTCGCCCTCCGGATCGAGCGCAGCGCCGGGTGTCCAGTCGCGGAATCGGGTCGGCCGAATCCCGTAGGGATAGTGCGGATCCACGTGGCGAAGACCGTAGCTGCCGTGGTAGTGCCACATGTGCCACAGGTCGGCGCCGACCGCCTGCGCCATGCGTATGCCGTCACCCGTGTTGCCGAGGTACGCGCTTGGCAGCACCGGCTTTTCCTGCCAGTACTGAATCTTCATGTCGTTTGCGGCCTCGAAGCCACCGCAGGCGAGCACCACGCCGCCGGTCACGCGAATGCTGTGGCGGCGCCCGCCGCGTTCGACGACGACGCCCTCCACGCCGCCGTCGGAAGCGCGCACGAGCTCCAGTGCCCGGGAGGACAAACGGACTTCGATCGGCCGGGCCGCGACGTTGTCGAGCACCACCCTGAACAGGCGCGCCCCGCCGCGCAGCCCGCGCACGTGCGGGAAGTCGCGCCGCGGATCGAAGCCCGGCACGTCGGCGATGGACGCGAAGCCGAAGCTCCTGTAGCCCTCGAACGGGTAATTGGCGTCGGTCTGGAGGTGGACGACCTTGGCGCCGCTGGTGGCGGCAAGCTCCTCGACGAAGCCGCCGATGCTCGCCATGCCCTCGGCGAGCGCGCGCAGCGTCTCGTCCGGCGCCGTGCCGGCGTTGGTCGCGCGCAGGTAGGCCAGGGCGTCGCGCGCCGACGAGGTCGTGCGCACGCCGCCCGCCGAGCAGATCGAGATCCCGCCCGGATCCGGCATTTTCTCCAGCAGCAGGACCCGCGCGCCGCGCTCGGCGGCCGCGATCGCGCTGATCCCGCCGGCGAAGCCGAACCCGATCACCACTACATCGAATGTTTCGTCGAACCCGCTCATCGGCCGCCGCCTCAGCCGCGGAAAGGATCGATGCCCGTGAGCTCGCGCCCCTGGATGAGCGTCAGGATGCCCGGGGTTCCGTCGGGGATCGAGATCGTGCGCACGTCGCGCGCCAGCTGCTCGAGGCCCAGCTCCCGGCTCAAGCCCATGGCGCCGTGGATGCGCATGGCCAGGGCGACCGCCCGGTCGCAGCAATCCACCGAGTAGCGCTTCGCCATCGCGGACAGGCCGTTGGCGCGCTCCCCGCGGTCGATCGCGGCAAGCGCGTTGTAGCAGACTAGCCGGCTCGTGATCACCGCCGTCTCGATGTCCGCGAGGTCCTGCTGGATGAGCTGAAAGCCCCCGATCGTGCGGCCGAACTGCTTTCTGACGCCCGCGTACGAGCGCGCCGCCTCCAGCGCCTTTTGCGCGAGGTTGACCGCCATCAGCCCGACCAGCGGGCGGTTGGCCAGCCAGGTGAGGGTCAGCAGCCGGGCGGTGTCGCCGCTATCGGGGCACAGGTTGCGGCGCGGCACGCGGCAATCGTCGAACAGGACCTCGGCCAGCGGTGACTGACGTAAGCCCATCATGTCGAGCTCGCGTGCCTCGAAGCTCGACTCCGAGCGGTCGACGAGAACCCTGGCCACGCGCGTGCTGCCGTCGGCGTTGCCCATGCGGCAGGTGACGTTGATCACGTCGCAGACCGTCGCGTTGGATATCCACTGCTTGCGCCCGTTGAGGAGCAGATGATCGCCGTCCTCGGTCGCGGTGGTCTTCACGCCGCGCGGATCGGAGCCGACATCGGGCTCTGTGCTCGCGGTGCAGGCGATGCGGCGCCCCGCGATGAGCTCGGGCAGCAGGCGCTCCTTCTGCTCGGGGGTGCAGCCGAAATGGATGCGCGCGTTGGTGGCCTCGTGGGGCTGCAGGATCAGGGCGACCGATGGCGGAATCTGCTCCGCCATCAGTCCGTAATCGAGCATGCGCAGGCCCGCGCCGCCGCCTTCTTCCGGGATGCGCGCCGAGGTCAGGCCGAGGTCCGCCGCTTTTTCCAGGATCTTCAGGATCGCCGCCTTCGGCAGCGGCCGGTCGCGATCGTTCTCGGCCAGGATGGGCTGAATGTGCTTGTCCGCCAGCCGCTTCGCGGCATCCACCATCAGCTGCTGCTCGGAGGTGAGCGAAAAATCCATGTGCGAGTTCCCTAAAGGCTGGTCGCCGCTGCGCCGCGCGCGGAATTCATCGAGGGGCGCGCGATCCCACCTCGACGACTACGCGCCCGATCGTCGTGACGTTGAAGAACCGGTCCATCGCCGCATCGAGCGCTTCGAAGGGAATGGGGCGCGCGATCGCGGAGAGATGGCTCGGCTTCAGATCGGTGGCCAGGCGCCCCCACAGCCGCCTGCGCTCGGCCATCTGGAGCTGGCGCGAGACGTTGATGCCCAGGATGTCGACGGCTCGCAGGACAAAGGGCAGCACCGTCGTCGTGAGCGCGGTTCCCACCGCCATGCCCGCCACCGCGACCTTTCCGGCCGGCTGCATCCGCGCGAGCAGGCGATCGAGGTAGGCGTCGCCGACATTGTCCAGCGCACCCGCGAACAGGGGCGGTGCCAGGGGCGAGCGATCCTCGAGGAACTCCTCGCGCGACATGATGCGCTGCGCGCCGATCGATTTCAGGAACGCGGCCTGGTCGCGTTTTCCAGAAATGGCCGTCACGCTGTGTCCGCGACGGGCGAAGATGTCGATGGCGAGGCTGCCGACGCTGCCGGTCGCTCCCGTGACGGCCACTGGCCCCATGGCCGGCGTGAGGCCGGCGCGCTCCAGCCGGTCGACCGTCAGGGCCGCAGTCAGCCCGGAGGTGCCCAGGCACATCGCCTCGTAGAGCGTGAGCCCGCCGGGGAGCGGCACGATCCAGTCGCCCGGCACCCGCGCGTAGTTCGCATAGGCGCCGTCGTGCTCGTTGCCGAGCTTGTAGTTGGTCACGATCACCGGGTCGCCCGGCTTGAACCGGGGATCCTCGGAGGAAGCGACGATCCCCGCCAGATCGATGCCGGTCACGCACGGGCGGTCGGTGCGTACGTTCCTGCCGACCCCGCGTGCGGCCATCGCGTCCTTGTAGTTGACCGCCGAATAGGCGACCTCGATCACCACGGCACCCGGGTCGAGGTCCTCCAGGCCGAGCTGCTCGAACCGGCACACCGGCTTGCCGTCGATGGTGTGGACACGATAAGCCTTGAATTTCGCCATTGCAGGTCTCCGCAGCGTCCTTAGAGTGAAGCGCGCGCGCCCGGGCGCGCCTCCGCGTGGCCGGGTTTGTCGTCGCAGAGCACGATGCCGGCGCGCGCCAGGTCGTCGATCTCGGCTTCGGACAGGCCGGCGAGCTCCCGCAGCACGGCGCGCGTGTCCTGGCCGGTCCGGTGTCCTGACCACCGGATGGCGCCGGGCGTTGCCGAGAGCTTGGGAACGACGCCCGCGAGGACGACCGAGCCCAAGTCATCGTCGGGCACGCTCGGGAGCATGTCTCGCGCGCGGTAGTGGGCATCCCTGAAGATGTCCTCCATCGTGAACACGCGGCTTGCCGGAACCTCGGCGGCGTCCAGGATGCGCTCGAGCTCCACCATGTCGTGGGAGGTGGTCCAGCGCGTCACCAGCTCGTCGATCAGGTCGGCGTTCTCGGCCCGGATGGTCTGCTCCGCGAAGCGCGGATCGGACGCGAGCTCGGGCTGCCCCATCGCTTCCGCGAGGCGCCGGTACACGGGATCGGCGAGGGCGGCAATGTGAATATGCCTTGCGTCGCGCGTCGCGTAGAGGTTGTTGGGTGCGCTGTTCGGGAGCCTGGAGCCGGCGCGCATTCCGATCTTGCCGGTCTTCTGATAGGTCGGCACGAGCACCTCCATGAAGCTGAATGCCGACTCCAGAAGGCTCGCGTCGATGCACTGGCCGATCCCGGTCTTCTCCCGGAACAGGACCGCCATCACCGTTCCGAAAGCGGCGTACAGCGCGGTGATGTAGTCGGTGAGCGGAACTGCCGCGCGCGACGGGGGCCGGTCGGGGTCGCCGATCATGTGGCGCAGGCCGCTCATCGCCTCGCCGATGACGCCGTACCCGGGGCGGCCACGGTACGGACCAGTCTGCCCGAAGCCGCTGATGCGGGTCATGACCAGGTCGGGGCGGATGCGAATCAGGTCCTCGTAGCCCAGGCCCCACTTCTCAAGCGTGCCAGGGCGGAAGTTCTCGACCACGACGTCGAACTGCGCAACGAGCTTCTTCACCAGCTGGCGGGCCTCGGGCTTCCTGAGGTCGACGGCGGCAATCGTCTTGTTGCGGCAGATGCTCGCCGCGTACAGTGACTTGCCATCCACAGTCTCGCCGAGCTGGCGGATCGGGTCGCCATCCGGTGACTCGATCTTCACGACTTGGGCGCCGAAGTCCGCGAGCAGTCGCGCGCAGAACGGGCCGGCGGCGGTCGATCCCAGCTCGAGCACCCGGTATCCAGCCAGCGGGCCGTTGCCCGCCGAAGCCTGCAAGCTCATCGATCGGTTCCTTCGCTCATCGGGTTGCGGCGCATGATGCCGTGTCAGGACCGGTCAGGCAGAGTCCCGCGCGCTACTTCGGCAGGCGCTCGGTGCCGAGCAATCCCAGGATTCTGGAGAGCTCCGCCGCCACCGCGCTCGCGGCGGCGGCGTACTGGTGTTTGCGCGACCGGAAACGGTCCGTGGGTCCGCCGACCACGAATACCGCGATCGGCTCGGGCGCGCGCGCGAACGCCGCGGCCGCGACGGCGCTCACGCCGACCATGCGCTCGTCCTCGCTGAACGCCACGCCCGAGGCGCGGATGCGCTTCAGCTCCTCCAGCAGTCTGGAGGCGCTGGTGATGGTCCTCGCGGTGTGTGGCAGCAGCCGGTGCCCTTTGAGATAGCGCGCGAAGCGCTGCTCGTCGAAATGGGCGAGCATGCACTTGCCGACGGCCGAGCAATACAGCTCCCTCGATTCTCCGATCGGCACGGTGTAGCGGACCGGGTTTTCGCTCTCGACCGTGTCCACGTAGACCGCGACATCCCCGGCCGGGGACGCCACGCCCAGGAGCGCCGTCTCCCCGGTCTCGCGCGCCAGCTGCCTGAGCAGCGGCCGCGCCAGATGGACCACGTTGCGCCCTGGGATCACCGACATGGCAAACGCGCTTGCCGCCGGTCCGAGCAGGTAGCGGTCGTGCTTGCGCACGACGTATTCCAGCTGCTGCAGCCCCTTGAGCAGTCCGACGAGGCTCGTCTTCGGCGCGCGCAGCGCGCGGCTGATGCCCGTCAGGCCGTCGCCTTCGGGCCGCAGCGCGAGCAGCTCCAGGATTCCGGTGATGCGCGCAACCGACTGCGGGCCGGTCGCCGCCTCGAGCGGCGCGGCGGCGGGCCGGGCTCGGCTCGCCGGGCGGGGAGTGCCGGGCCCCGGGCGCGCGGCAGTGTTACGCATGCCGGAAGTGTTACGCATATCGGTACATATTGCGCATATACGAATTATCGAAGGGCCGGCAAACGGGTGTCAAGCGGCGGCCGGCCATGCCAGTGGGCGCTCGCTCTGGCCTTGGCGCGTACACGAAAGTATGCTAAACAATATACACTTTCTGGACGGTCGGCCCACGCGCATGTTCCTTTCGATCTCCGCCGAGGACTTCGGGCGCCTCGAATCCTATCTGCCGCGCGGCCTGGTCGCGCCCGACGACGGCGATCCGCTGGCGCGCGCCCGCGGACGCATCCAGCGCCTGATCCTGATGCAGCACCTCCATCCCGGGCACAAGATTCCGATGGACGAGATCGCGCAGCACGTGGGCGCGAGCCGGACCCCGGTGCGCGAGGCGCTCAGGCTCCTGGAGACCGAAGGACTCGTGAAGTCCCTGCCCAACCGCGGTTTCATCGTCCGGCGCATCGGACCGGAGGAGGCCGAGGACCTGTACGACACGCGCGGCTGCCTCGAGCGGCACGCCGCGGCGCGCGCCTGGCAGCGCCGCAGCAAGACGTTCCTGGCGGAGCTGCGCGCCCTGCACCGGATCTACGAGCGCGTGCTGGGCGGTCCGCAGGACCGGCGGCGGCTTGGGATGCTCGTCGACAAAGCGTTCCATCTGCGCATCGCGGAGCAGGCCGGCAACGCGCATCTCAGGGAAGTGCTCGCGAACACGTTCGATCGCCTGATCCTGACGCGTCCGATGGACGGATTCCCGGTCTCGAGGATGAAGGCAGCCGTGGACGAGCACAAGGCGATCGTGGCCGGGTTCGAGGCCGCGCGCCCGAAGCTTGCGGTCGAGGCGGTGGCGAGAAACATCGAGGAAGGCGGCGGCGCGATCGTCGCGCATCTGCGCAGCCTGGAGGAGTTCCGCGCCATGGCCTGAACGGGCGTGGCGCGCCGCGGGCGAACCCGAATGCGGCGCGCAACAGTACGGCAACCATGAAAGGTGAGACCGACATGAGGCAAGCGAATCTCGGCGCTGCACAGCTGCCGAAGGGGGCCCGCGACCGGATGCGGGCTGAGGCGAATCCGGTGTTCGCGCGGCACATTCTGGAGCCGATCTTCGAGGTCAATTGCGGCCTGTACTTCCGGCCGCTGATCGCCGCGCATCGCGCGTGGCTGCTCATGCTCGCCGAGCGCGGCATCGTGTCGAGCGCGCACGCGGTTTCGATTCTGCTCGGCCTGGAGGCGCTCGAGCGGGCGGGCCCGGCCGCCGCCCGGCCCTTCGATCCGGCGCTCGACTACTACTATCTGCACATCGAGAGGGCGCTGGTGCAGCGCGTGCCCGGGGGCGAATCGGTCGTCGGCAACCTGAACCTCGGGCGCACGCGCCCGGAG
>Ga0307373_10013578_pt1 | contig 11368 bp, 12 predicted proteins | sample OX2MG_FD_202534 | JGI IMG/M metagenome (GOLD analysis project Ga0307373, IMG submission 202534) | Soil microbial communities from Risofladan, Vaasa, Finland - OX-2 | ecosystem: Environmental > Terrestrial > Soil > Coastal area > Acid sulfate soil | place: Finland: Risofladan, Vaasa | collected... | reverse complement strand
ATGGTGGTACTAGGCGCTACTCAGCGAATTCAGGCTGCCATTTCTGAACGGGTTTGGTCGATCTGTTAACCGCAAGGTTCAGGGTTCGAATCCCTGCTCCGGAGCCAAATCCGAACTCAAATCGGGGACCGACGGCGCCCCGCTTCAGTTCACTACATCAACACTACATCAGTACTACATCAACTAGGCAGCCTTAGACGGGCGCTTCTCGGGAAAAGTCGCGACCATCCCGGCGTGCGATGGTGAGGCACCGACCGGCCTCGATTGTCGGCTATGGAATGAAGCGAGTCAGCGTCGTCCCCCGCCGCGTCTGCGCTCACAACCGTGTCCCCAGTCGCCATGCGAGTGCTGGCTGATACAGGCACAGACCCGGGGTCTCGGTAAGGGTGGGCCGCAAACGCATTGACGGAGCCTCTGACGCGACCGCCTGAGACGGGTAGCATCTTCCAGGTTCACCGGTTCCAGGGCCTCGAAGGCGCAGAGAAAGCTCCGACCGGTCCTGGTGGCTCTCAGCAGACCAGAGAACAGCCGTTCGGTAAGGGGTTGAATCGCCACTGCCGCAGTTAGACTCGGTGTCGCCGTGAGCGCACCGCATAGCAGCAACGCGGATGGCACTACAAAGCAAACGCTTCAAGACTGGATCTGGACATTCGTATGGCCGATTGCAGGAGTCGGTGCCGGTGCGCTTAGCCTGGGCGAGCTACTTCTGTCGAACCAGTACCATCCTTGGGGCCCGCTCTTGGGTTTGCTGATTTCAGGCGTTGCGCTCTTGACGTGTTGGGGGATCAAAGGACCGGCCAAGGTGATCGTGGGTGTGCTGGCTATCTTAGGGACGATCCTGAACCTTGTGGCTGGCGTCCTTGTAATCGTCGCCTTGACTCACTAAGCCAATGCCGGCCTTCGCTCTGTAAACGATCTGACGGTCTTGGGCAATGCCTGACTTCAATCCCGCCGAGTACATGACCTCACACGTGCCGCTGTGCTTGGACCTCAACGTCAGGCCGTGGGGTGACACCTACGAGGACGGCGATCAGTTCTTTCTCGATAGCGCATGCCACGTGATGCACTCAGGCATCCAGCCGCCGAAGGGCGCCGTGTGGTTACCGAGTCTGTTCGACTGGTTGGAGTTGCTCGAGGTGGAAGACCATGCCGGTATCGCCTTTGAGGACGTGGGCGAAGAAGGTTGGCACGTCTACCCGATCGGCAATCGCGATGACTATGGATCCGGGATCACACGTGAGATTGCACTCGCGAGGCTGTGGGGAAAGATCGCGACTCGGTGAAGAGATCGCAGCTCCTATTGCTCGTGGTCGTCTCAGTCGTGGTGGTCGGTGTCTTGCTCACGGTCGTCGGCATTCGAGCGGGTTGGCTGTGGCAGGGATGGACTGCCGTGGCAGCCATCGCAACCTTCCTCGCAGTTGTTGCCGCACTCCTTATCGCCATCTGGGGAGACTGGCTTAGGACCCTGGGCCGCACACCCCGACTATCGCTGACCCTCGACCCCATTACCGACCACTTTCAGCGGTTCCTGACCGATTCTGGCGAGACCGTCTACAGCGTGCGCATCTCGGTCACGAACGATGGCGAGATTGGGGCGAAGAACGTTGAGGTCGTGGCCCAGGAGCTGACTGTGGAGGGGCGCGATGGCCTCTTCACCCGCGACCCCGTGTTCATGGCGATGAACCTGATGCGCACCCACTACGGCGACACCATCACGCCCATCGTCCATCGAGGCATCCCGAGGTCGTACGACCTCCTCAGCTGCGTCGACCCTGCGATTCAACAGGAACGCAACCGCGAGCAAGGCAAGGCGCGCGTTGTGCTGCGCTTCGATCTGAGCACTTTGGTCTCGCCAGTGCGCGCGCAGCCGGTGGTCCCTGGGCAACCTGTTGCTCTGCCGGATGCTTACCCGAGCTCGAAACCAGAAGGGACCTATCAGCTTCATCTCGCGGTCGTGGCAGATGGAGTCGCGCCAGTGAAGAAGGTGGTCGAGATAACCTGGACCGGCAAATGGTGGGACCACGCGGCCGACTTCTTCAAGAACGAGTTGACCGTCAGGCTTCTTTGAGAGTCCGACGGCACCGCGCTACCCCTTGACGATGACGTGCCAGTTGCACTCCGAGTTCATCTCCAGGTAGTACGTTCCGCCCTGGTGCTCATTGGAAACATCAGAACCCTTCTTGCCAAGCTGGTTAGCGGCGATGTCGTCGAGCGATCCATCCGCGTTGTAGACGGCTATTGCGAAATTTCCTTGCGACCCGAAGCTTGTGCAGTCGTAGGACCAGTCGATCTCCCAATCACCCCCTGCGGTGAAGTCGCGAGTCTTATTGATCCCAGAACCTGTCTTGTCGAGCAGGACTTTCAGTGCCACCGGTGCCGTCGAGGCCGCCGGAGTGCTGGCCGCAGGGTTATTGGACCCGCCCGAGTGGTTGGCGTTTGCGGCGGCGATGCTGATGATGACGATCAGGACGATCAGCCCCAGGCAACCGATTGCCCCGTTGCGCAGGCCGTGCCCTTTCTTCTTGATCTCATATCCGGACGGAACTTGGGCTGCCACCGCGGACTGGCTCTGGACCGGGACCCAGCGTGTCCCATCCCAGTAGAACTTGCCGTCGGGCGACACTTGCGGAGGCGGTGGCGGCTCTGCGCTCACGGCAGCAGCCTAGTCCATAAAGGTTCCGATTGGGATCGAGAGCTGAGCTTGAGCAGCTCCGAAAACCCTCGTTCGTGTTGGCTGCAGGTAATGGCCTGATGGACACAGAACGCAACAGGAAATGCTCTCTCTGATCTTGAAGCCGAGCCTTTAGGCAGAGTACTTGCTTGGTAAGGAGAAGGCCGGTGGTTCGAGTCCGCCCGTGGGCTCCAAATTCAGTGGCACCGTTTCCGTTCATTCTCTGTGCGAGTTGTTCTCGCTCGAGATGCCGTAAGGAAATGCTCTGGCGCAGAGGTTCTGTATCCCAACGTGGGGTGGCGGGCCATAGTGGCTGGGCACCACGTTCATCGGAGTGGGGTAGACAGCTGGCGGCGATCAGTCGGGAGGTTGCCCCGTAGTTCGTAGAAAATGCCAGCGGTCCTCAACCCCCCACCCTGCTGTGTGGCAGGGAAAGGCGCGACCAAACCAAAGGAGGGACCGCTCGTGAAAGCCATACCCCGTCGTCCGTACGTCGTCAGTCGGGCCGAAGGAGGCCGTAATCAATCTCCTACAGCGCGGGTGACGATCTCCGTCCGCGAGCTGGCTGGCTGGCGCAGTTCATCCGCGCTTTTGGGCGATCTATTACTCATCTCCTTCGCCAGGCAACGAAGATGGCCGGGATGAGCAGGAACACCGCGAGAATGGCGAAGCCAAACCCCCACCCAACCAGCGTTCCTGAGAAATTGTAGCGGTCAGCTATCGGTCTAAGAGGGACGTCCAGCCCGAGCAGTAGTACGCCACCCCAGAGAAAAACAGCCGCGGTATCGCCCCACTTGTTCTGCAAGCTTGCGACAACCAGGTACGAGGTCGTGGCGGCCCGAGGGCCTCGCGCCAACACGCCGGATAATCGAGCCTGCCAGCTTGCCAGCGATGCCGCGATGAGAGCGGCCAAGACTACATACAAAGTGGTTGTTCCCGGGACAGCGCTGACGCCTTTTGTGCCGTAGTTGGTCAAACTGAATTCAGCAAACAGCCATGCTAGAAGAAAGGCCAACAAAAGCCAGTAAGCAACTGAGGCGACAACCATCTTCCAGAAGACGCCTGATCGGAAGCCAATGGGCCAAGGTATCGGAAACCATGGCTCAGTCAGACGTCCGCGCAGTATTGCGCGACGCCAGCCTGCGAGCGCGATCAGGCCAAACCCCACCCCGAAATAAACTCCATTCCCAACGCGATCTGCTCCGTTGGGAACAAACAGCACGGCAAGCGCGCCGTAGACCAGCAGCGCCAAATAGACAATCGAGGCCAGGGCCATCTTCCAAGGAGTGCCGGATCGGAATCCGATAATCCACGGGATTGCAAAGGTGCGCGCAGATTTTGGTAGGGCACGGGGTAGGAGTGCTTTGTGTATTCCTAGTGTCCGCGCCAGAACTGGCGCAATGAGCGCCGCTGCTGGAACCACTTCCAGAATGCCTCTGGCGACTGGGTCGCCCACGGTGACAAGGTAAACAACAAAAATCCCAAAAAGCAGTTGACCAACGATCACCAGCACGAATGGCAATGCCACCAACCAAGTGAAGAGTCGTACCCAGGCCAGATGGGACCCGTGTGCAACAAGCCTCTGCCTTCTTGACCAGTACAAGGCGTATATGGCGGCAAGCTCGAAGGCCAGAACTAAGCCCTGTACTTGGACCGTGAACCCGTCGAACCCGGCTCCCAGGTATTGCCACGAACCGCTGCGACCAAGGCGTGAAAATGGTGCTTCTTTGGGAAACGAGTCAGGCGAGAGTTGTTGACCGGTATCGCCGTCAACCGCGATTGCAATGTTCTGCATCCAAGCGAAGCGAGGAGGTGGAGCCTGCTGACCTGCCTCATACACGATCCAGATTGGAGGTAGTCCGCCGGCGGCCGGCGAGCTGCGGTCAACATCTTCGACGGCTTTGAGTTGACCGCTGAGCTTACTGCTCAGGGAGTTGGCGTAAAGGCTGGTCTCCGCAGCTTGCATGACGTTTGCTGGTATGCCAGTGGTTTTGGCGTGACTTGGATCGTCGGGACCCGTAGTTGCTACCTGGGCGAGATTCTGTGAGCCGACAATCGTGAAGGTGACCAACGCGAGAGCGCAGAAGCACGCATAAATCAAGGGTGCAAAGCGCACTTGGGGATCACGCGTAGACGTATGGTCGCGAGCCGGTTTTGTTGCCGGATGAGGGGTCGGCGGCGAAGGCTTTCGCGCCGGATGAGCCGGAAGGGGGAACGGGGGTGATGGTCTCGGTGCCGGAGGGGATGGAGGTCGGGTCGAGGGGAGCGGCGAGGGCAATTGCACGTTAAAGCGCTTCATGTCACGAGGGGGTTCGGTGACCTTTGCCGGACCAGTATCGGCTGCGTCTCGTAGAGATCTCTTGAGGCTGGCAAAGACCTCACCGACCGATGGCCTCACCCTCCAGTCCATCTGCAGCATGGATGAGATTAGGGCGGCAAGCCTTGCATCTTCTATGCCCGGCAGCGGAGCCAGTACCCCTGCCCGCACCGTCTCGCAGAGATACTGGAATCCACCTGTGGGGGGACGCTCTCCAGTTAGATACTCAGCGAAGACGATCCCTAACGCAAAGACGTCCGACTTAGTAGTGATGTCAGTCGGCGCGGCGCGGCGTTGCATGTAACTAAGAAGCTCCGGTGAGTAGTAGGGTTGATCACCCATTAGGTAGTCTGAGTCGGGAGGATCGGCGTCGAAATAGCTGGAGTCGAAGTCGATCAGCTTTGCTTGGAACTCACGCCCAGCGCGGGTGATCATGATGTTCTCGGGCTTGAGATCCCCGTGAACGACGCCCGCAACGTGAAGCGCTTGCACTGCGGCGGCAACATTGGCCATGATTCGCAATGTCTCTCGCTTGGGGAGGGCGGCGATTGCCGCTACGCTCAGCAGCCCAGCAGTATCTACCAGCGGGGTCACGACGTACCAGAAGCTGTCTTGGCGGAATTGTTCAGATGGTATCCCGACTCGGCCACCGTCCTTGGCGATGTGGCTGATTCGGTTCAGCTTTGCATCCTGGTAGGCTGCGAAGGCCGTGAACTCAGCGCGGCCCTGCTCGATCCCAGAGGGCGTGCCGAGTCCCAGAGGATATTTCGGCTTCATGAATTGCTTCACGAAGTAGCGTTTGCCGTCATGTCCCGCCTGGGCGGACATGCAGTTGCCACCTTCGCCAAGACTGAGTTCGGTGAGTAGCTGGTAACGGCCAACGGAATCACCGGGACCGAGTTTCATCGTTGCGATCCCTAGTCGGCGGCGGGTTCAGTTGATTGTGCGGGCAGGTCCGAGCCCTCCGTTTGAGGCGCGTTCGGCGAGTTCGCCGGGGAACCGCTTGGTCCGGCCCGTGACGCGTCAGCCTCATTGGCTAAGGTGTCGACTCGCTCCTGTTCCGCCCTTTCTTCTGGGGCCGTCTTATAGGACTCCTCTGGAACTGCTGCGTAATAGTCGAGACGGTAGACCTCCCAACTGCGGCGCAGAACGTCGATAGTGTCGGTGTTGGCGGGGGCGGATCTATCCTCCGTGACGGAGGCCGCCAACAAGCGTCGCACTCTAAGGAGTCGCTCTTTGAGTGCCGTGGCGAGGTCGGACGCCCGCGCTGTGCCGGGTGCAACGCAGGCCAATGAGCAATCATCGGCGGTGCTCTCTAGGATCCGTCCCTCGACGGCCTGTTGCCAGCTCGCAGCGTCATCGGCCTCGTTGAGGGTCTCGAGCAACAACTCTTCAAAGGCCATTGGCGAGTGCAGATAACCGAAGCATCCGTCGCTCGCAACTATGATGGCGAATGGAGCCTGGAACCGATATGTCGCCCCCTCTAGGTAAAAGGGTGCCGAAGCGGAGACCACATTTGCCAGAGGGGGATCTTCGTACAGAGAATCGAACGCGTCCCTTTCATTGCGCTGATGGTCGTGGGTCAGCTGTTGCAAGCCTTTCTCGGCTGTGAGCGCGTAAACGCGGGAGTCTCCTGCCCATACGGCTTTGACATGCCATGCATTGGCGAAATGCCAGACAGCGGCCAGGGCCAAGGTCGTTGGCAGGACTCGGATCATGCGTGACCTTAGGCCGCTGGGTTCGCCGCTCACCAAACTCGCGGCTGCATTGGCGAAGCTGGAATGCAGGCGTTGGGCGAGGTGATCCGCGACTCCACGCACGCTATCGCTGTCGAGGATGTCTCCCGCGGCGATCGCGTCTTGAACTTGTTGGCGCGCGAGGCGGGAAGCTAGATAGGCTCCGGTGCGTTCGTCGTGTGCCTCGTACCTTTGGCTGCCGGCCCCGCCCAACCCGTCGCAGACACACAGAACACAGCGGTTCGTCCTTGCGTCTACTTCCAGTACTGGTTCAGCATCTTCTCCAGCACCAGCCTTCACCTCCGTTTGGAATGCGAACTGCAACCAAGCCATCGGTTGGATTCGACGTCCCACGAATTACGCCAGCTCTAGGTCAGACGCTCTTTGCCAGCAACTCGAGGACCTGCGCATAATGGATATCGCCACCTTGCCCGGCCTTAGACATCGTGTGCGCGCACTCTTCCCAGTCGATGGACATGTTGCTCCAGGGGTAGGCCTCGGGCGCGAACAGTATCATCCGCTTAGCTGACGGCCGAAGCTTTAGACCGGCGGTTTGGCTTGTACCTTGCCACCAATCCGTCAGTTCATTTAGGTCCTTCGGCATTATCGTTGCGTACGCAGCCGGGACATGTCCGGCGCCTTCCTCGAGCTTGTGCGCGGAAGCATCTGTTAGCACGAAGATCACGTGACGCAGCTTGTCCATATCCGTGGCCCAATCCGAATGCATGGCTATGGCGATAGCCTCAAGACCCGACTCGGGGTCGTCACCGCCACCCATCGCGGCAATACCCTTAACGAAAGCTTGATAATCAGCAACTTGGTCGGGGATTGTGAAGAAGTCCGATACCTGGAAAGGCTCCGCGTCGAATCGCACGTCTCGAAATGCGATGATGCGTACCCGCATCCTGGTGACACTCTTGCCATGTTCGCTGAGGGCCCGTGTCACGTCGTCGGGGAAAACCACTGCGCGCTGCTTGACCTCTTCAATGATCCCGCCCATGCTTCCTGTGGCGTCAATACATATGACTACGTCGACGGAGTAAGTTAGGCCTTGAGTTCCGGACGTACTCTGGGTCATCGGACGGCTCCTTTGACTACACTGGCTGGGCAATGGGGCCCAAAAACGAAACGAAGACTAGCCCCTCTAAGCTGACTTGTCTTGGCCCCCCCCTTGGCGTGACGTGATTGGAGCCCGCGGAGAGCCGCCAAGGGCTCGGCTGGAGTTCGCGAGGCGGGCGCGGGCGGGACGTGACCCGCGCAGCGTCCGAGCTAGATAGATCAGCCAGCCACTGACCAACCGGGAAGCCTAGACTACCTCAAACGCTAGTGGAGACCAGGTCCGATCCGATTGCCTGTTCGGTCGGGGCGCCGATTGGGCTAATAGAGATTCCCGGGGGAAAACGCGGGTTGATCCGCCATCGTGGCAAGCCACTCGCCCTCATGGACTCGGCTTACTACATATGGCTCCATGGTTTGCCGGCCCCGCCGCTGTCCTATCTCGAACAGCAGGCCGGGGAAATTCTTGGTAAAGCAGGTAGTGAGCGTCTGCACGAGATGAAAGAAGCCGGTTTGATGGTCACTTTCGTGCCCAACGCGGAAGAATCGCCTATTGATCTTGACCGACTAGCCGCCACACCGCTCGGGATGGGACTCGGTCGTGATGCGACCAGTGAAGAGTTCATGATCGGCGACGCCGCCTGCCAACCGTTGGTTAGGATCGATGGCCTCTCCTACTCCATTTGGAGTGATCTAATTCCCGGGGAAGTGCTGAGCGGGGTCGTTGCACGCATTGCAGCACGGTTCAGTATCAGTCCTGCCGTCGCTGGAGCCCGAGTCGCAGCTCTCGTCGAGACATTGATGCGAGCCAGGTTGCTCACGCTAGACATACTGACCTCACCCACGCATCATGACCCGGGCCCAAGCTCCGCGCCGAAGTTTCGTATTAAGACAAGGACTTAGGCACAACCGTGAGACCAGATTGAAAATACTGGGGGTCGGGCCCGGTGAGCAAAGAAAGGAAGTGATGTCCAGTGACTGGCCTGCCTGAGATTCTGGCCGAACATGCCAATGAGGTGCTGGACATGGCAAAGATTGGCATTGACGTCACGCGACAGGTACTCACAAATCTGCGTGGTGCCAATGTCATGCATGAGGCGGTCAATAGCCTTCGTGAAGGGGCGATTGCCACCGTTGGACGCGATCCAAGAGTCAATCTCGAGGTAGCACGCATCAAATCCGAGCAGGTTGAGATGCCAAGGCATCGTTCGATGCGATGAAGGAGCGGCTGCTGCGGTTCGGTGGTTACGTAGATCCATCTGCTACTGGTAGGGACCCATGAGCCTGTATTCGTTGGACTTATCCTCGCCTGATGACTTGGGAGTGTACGATGCCCTGTTCGTCGGTTTCGCACGCGAGACAGGCGTGCCGGTGGCCTCGGGAAACGAGCAGTCGATCGCAGTGCTGGGATTGCCTGGCTCAGGCAAGACAAGCGGGATCTTGATTCCACAGGCGCTGCTTTGGGCGGGGTCCCTGGTGTCTGCTTCTACCTCCCCCGATGTGCTTCGCGCAACGCGGGGTCGGCGGCTTGAAATCGCCAAGCGCCGGGGCGGCGACGTTTTCGTATATGCACCGGAGGACCCAGATACGTGGGTGCATGGGGCGCGCAACGTCGGCTGGGTTCCAACGTCTGGTTGCCAGAACGCGACGACGTGCACGACCCGTGTACAAGCGATGTTAGGTCCGAAGCCATCGAAGGACGATAGTGGCAACGCCGGTTTCTTCTACAGCAATGCAACACAAGTGTTGCAAGCCTACTTCCACGCTGCCGCGCTCGGTGCCGTGCCATTCAGCGAGGTGCTTGACTGGATAGCATCCTATGAGGTTAAACGTCCAGCGTCATTGATCCGTGAGCGGCATGGTCACCTGCTGTTTGCAAGCCAGCTTGAGAGGCTGGGGTCCGGGCGCTCGGCGTCCATAGACGACACATTCAGTTCGGTCTCCCAGGCCATGATGAGTATTACGGTCGATCCGGCGGTCATAGCCTCCTGCGAGCGGGATGAACTCGATATCGATCGCTTCATCGACTCCGCTTCCTCATTGTATGTGGTAAGCCCTGGCGCAGATCAGGACGCTGCCTCTTTGCCCGCCGCGCTCATCGAAACAATCGCCGATCGCCTCATCAAACGGGCACGGGTCACTCGCTTCGATCCGCCGATGTTGCTTTTGCTCGACGAGGTAGCCAACATTGCCCCGCTGCCCAAGCTGCACACATTCATCACGACCGGACGGAAACACGGACTGCTTTGCACATTCGCGATTCACAGCCTGCACCAGCTGAAGGCGCGCTGGGGAGAGTCGAATGGGCGCGTGATCTGGGAAGCAGTAGGGCAGAAGATCCTGTTCGGGGGTGTAGAGGATAAGGAGCTAATGGAAGGGCTTTCGGCGCTGCTCGGCGAGCACAAGATCATCAAAAAGCAGAGAACCGTTCCCCAACACAATATTTTTACGGTACTGAGCTCGGTCGCAACGAAGCAGCCGGGCGCGCTTCCCAGTGACACTTATCTCGAAGAGGACGAACGCAACTTCAAGGCCGAGAAAATATTTGGACAACCACCTGGGCAGTCGCTAATAATTGTTTCTAGCGGAACGGACAAGGTGACGGGTGTCTGGCTCGATAATCCGCCGGCTGCTATGACGCGCGAGTTCGGTGCCGTCATCGAGATAGAAGCAGCATTTCAACGTAGTCTCGAGCTTGCGCCTGTGACCGCAGCTATCAAAGCTCCGGCTGCAGGCGGGCCAGCACCCTCGCCTCGAATCCGAATCAAGACGAGAATAAGGGGCGACGAGAGCGGGCGCCCTGAAGTGTTGCCGGCACCAGCGGCAGAGATCGCGACAGGCGAAGCCCCGAGATTCAGGATGAACTCAAGAAGTGCTGGCGACACATCGCCACCGGATGCGGGCCCGGAACCCTCTCCGACGCTGCCAGGGTTTCGCATCAAGACAAAGCGCCCTACATAGAGAGCCGCGCGTGGACCTGCCAGATGATTATTGTCGACCCCTACGGGCCTGTGGGAGGTGCGAATGAGCACCCTCCAACATGCAGCATACTCGGTAGACGTCGTACTCTGTGTCGACGCCACGGAAAGCATGGAATCCATGCTTGAGTCCGTCAAGTCCAGAGCGCTGAATTTCCCATACGACGTCAGGCGCGCGTTTGAAGCGCACGAGGGCAGGGAGATTTCTCGACTGCGAGTACGCGTCGTGGCGTTTCGAGACGTAACTCATGATGCAGTTCCATTTCAGGTCTCCGACTTCTTCACGCTCCCCGCTCAGCTTCTCGAGTACCAGACGTTCGTCGGTGGCATCGTCGCCGAAGGGGGAGGAGATGAACCAGACTCCGGGCTTGAAGCGCTGGCCATCGCGCTGAACTCTGACTGGGCGGCCGACATGGGGAAGCAGCGTCATGTGGTTGTGCTGTTGACCGACGCGACTGCGCACCGGCTCGAGGACGGCGCCGGACGAGTCCCAGCACGTTATGCGGATACGATGCCCCGAAACCTAGACGAGCTGACAGAGTGGTGGGAGGGATACCGGCCCAAACGGATCAGGCTGCGGCAGCTTGCCAAACGCCTTGTTTTGTTCGCT
>Ga0307373_10013576_pt1 | contig 11368 bp, 12 predicted proteins | sample OX2MG_FD_202534 | JGI IMG/M metagenome (GOLD analysis project Ga0307373, IMG submission 202534) | Soil microbial communities from Risofladan, Vaasa, Finland - OX-2 | ecosystem: Environmental > Terrestrial > Soil > Coastal area > Acid sulfate soil | place: Finland: Risofladan, Vaasa | collected... | reverse complement strand
GGGTGGTGGCCGCAATCGCGGGTCTGCCATGATTCATCGAAAACCGCTGCGCGGGATTGCTCAGGGCGACGCGTTCCTGGCGCATTTGTAAGGCGGTGGCGGGAATATGACGCTCGCGAGCGTACGCCTCCTGTTGCGGCGTGGCCCGGACCCGGGTGCCGCCGGCGCCGCCGTTGTAGCTGACGCGGTTGATCGTGGTGTTATTGATCACCGTCCGGTTGTAGGTCGTGTGAATGTCAGTGACATTCACACGGCTGACGGCGCGATTGTAGTAAAAGTCCCGGCCGCGCCAATAGCCGCCCTCATAGCCCTCACCGCCATATCCGTAGCCGTAGTCAATGTCCCCGTAATAGCCCACCTGCGGACCCCAATAGCCACCGTGCCATTGATAGAACCCACCGCCCCAGCCCCACCAGCCCGGAGTCCAGAGCAGGCCGACGGCCGGCGCCAGCACCCAGGTCCCGGGCACCCAGTAATAGCCATACGGGCCGTAGGCCCAATAGCCGGGAGTCCACAGATACCCCGCCGCCGGCGCATAGGGCTGCGGATAATAGGGCAGCGGTGGTGGCCCGAAATTAACCGTCATGCCGACGCTGACCTGCGCAGAGGCAACGATGGGCAGCGCCAGCAGCGGTCCGGCCAGCGCCGCGGTAATCATCAGTGCAGTGGTGATGCGTTTCATGGCACATCCTCGACTTTGTGGTCCTAAAACTAAAAAACGCCGGCACCTCAACAGGGTTGACCGGGTGGAATTCACGCCCTGGCATATTAACTCGAATTAATAAAGTACCGGCATGCGCGTGCTGGAATCCTATTGAAGACATTCGAAAACCCTGGCGGCGTATAAGCGCCCCGCAGTCTACAGACTCCGGCCATCGAACTGTTTGATCTTGAGAGTGGAGAGTTCCACGTCTTCGAGGCAACGCACATTGATGGCCGCCATTTTATGGCCCTTGGAATCGCTGCCTTCACCGAAGGTCGCACTCCCGCAGGTGGAACAAAAGCGGTGTTTAATCCGATGTTTGTTGAAGCTGTAGCTGGAGAGAGCCGATTCCGGCGTACTCAAATGCAGATTTTCCCGCGGCACGAACCAAAGCAGGTGCCCACGGCGGCGGCAGATGGAGCAATTGCACTCTGTGACCTCGCCGAGTTCACCTTCCACCTGGTAGCGGACTTTCCCGCAATGACAACTGCCTTGGTAATTCATAGCCTTCGCCTGGCATGCATTTTGTCGAGAGCCGGGCCGATATGCAGCCGGCCCGGATCCCAATTGCTATCTTCAGTTGCCACTCAAGCCACGGTCCTTGAGCATCGGGCCGATCTCGGGATCGTGTCCGTAGAAGCTGCGGAACATCGTGGCATAGTCCTCGGTGTTGCCGCGCGACAGAATCAGGTCGCGGAACCGCTGGCCGTTGGCGCGGGTCAGCCCGCCGTGCTGCTCGCACCATTCATAGCCGTCGTCCGCCAGCATCGCGGTCCACAGATACGAGTAGTATCCGGCCTGATAGCCGTTGGCCCAGATGTGCAGGAAGTAGCTGGAACGGTAGCGTGGCGGCACCGGTGGCAGGTAGACGTGGGTACGCTCCAGCGCACGGGTTTCGAACTGATCCACGTTCTGCAGCGGCGCGCTGCCCGGCAGGCTGTGCCACTGCATGTCCAGTTCCGCGGCTTCCACCAGTTCCGTCATCTTGTAGCCGGCGTTGAAATGCCTGGCGTTGATGAGCTTGTCCACCAGCTCCTTGGGCATGGGTTTGCCGGTCTTGTAGTTGATGGCGTAATGGACAAGCACCTTGGGATTGAGGGCCCAGTGCTCGTTGAACTGCGAGGGAAATTCCACGAAGTCGCGCGCCGTGGCGGTGCCGGACAGACTCGGATATTCCTGATCCGCAAAAAAGCCGTTGAGGGCATGGCCGAACTCGTGGAACATGGTCACCACGTCGCCGAAGCTGATGAGCGCGGGCTGGCCCGGCGCCGGCTTGGTGAAGTTGCCCACATTGTAGATGACCGGCATCTGGTGCAGCAGCTTCGATTGCACGACGAAATTGTCCATCCAGGCGCCGCCGGACTTGTTGTCGCGCTTGAAGTAGTCGCAGTAGAACAGGCCCAGCGGCTTGCCGTTATAGTCGTACACCTCATAGACGCGCACGTCTTTCTGGTAAACGGGGATGTCGTGGCGCCGCTTGAAGGTCACGCCATAGAGTTCGTGGGCGGCGTAGAACACGCCGTCCTCCAGCACTCGGTAGACCTGGAAATACGGCTTGATCTCCGATTCATCGAGATTATATTTCTGCTTGCGCAGTTGCTCGGCGTAGAAATTCCAGTCCCAGGGTTCGAGCTTGAACTTGCCGCCATCCTTGTAAATGATCTGCTGGAGCTCGGCCGCTTCTTCGGTCGCCCGGTGGGTGGCGGCAGGCGCCAACTGGTTTAGGAAAGCGTCGACGTTCGCCGGGGTCTTGGCCATCTGGTCGGTCAGCCGCCAGGCGGCGAAGTCCGGATAGCCGAGGAGCTGCGCCTTTTGCGCGCGTATCTGCGCGATGCGCGCGATGGTGGCGCGGGTGTCATCCGGGCCGCCGCGCTCGGTGCGGTTCCAGGACGCGTCGAACAGCTGCTTGCGGGTGGCGCGGTCGGTGAGCTGCGACAGCAGCGGCTGCTGAGTGGTGTTCTGAAGCGTGATCACCCACTTGCCCTTGAGGCCGCGGGCCTTGGCGGCCCCGGCTGCCGCCTCCAGTTCGGCCTGGGAAAGGCCGGCCAGTTGCGCCTTGTTGCTCACCACCAGTGCGGCCGATTGGGTGCCGGCTAGGAGCTGGTTCATGAATTTCGCACTGAGCGTGGCTTGTTCCTCGTTGAGTTTCTTGAGCCTGGCGCGGTCGGCGCCGGTGAGCTGGGCGCCCGCATGCACGAACTGCTGGTGGTAATACCAGATGAGCCGCTGGGATTCGGGGCTGAGCTTGAGGCGGTCACGCTCCTTATATATAGCCTGCACGCGCTTGAACAGCCTGGAATTGAGGAAGATCGCATCATTCGCGGCGGCCAGTTGCGGCGCGATTTTCTCCTGCACCTGCTGCAGTGTGGGATCGGTGTTGGCGGAACTCACGCCGTTGAAGACTCCCATCGCGCGGTTCAGCAGGCGGCCGCTCTTCTCCAGCGCCACCAGGGTGTTATCGAACGTGGGCGGCGCCGGGTTGTCGGCGATCTTCCCGACCTCCGCCAGTTGACGCTTGATGCCTGCCTCGATGGCCGGCAGGTAGTCGCTGTCCTTGATCTTGTCGAAGGGCGGCGCATGGAACGGCAGGGTACTGACGCTCAACAGCGGATTGGTCCGTGGCGCGGCGGCGTGCGAGGCCATGGTAGTGCCTTTATTGGCGAGTGCGGAAGAAACCGGAAGTGCGCCGAAGATCAGCGCGCCGGCGAGCGTGAGCATAAGGGTACGAATCATCACGGAGCTCCTCGTCTTGGTTAAACAGGCCGGCCGGTGGCCCGGCGCGTAACCGCACTTTACCCGGAGTCGGCGTTGGGGCCAAGAGTGCCCCAATATCAAGCGCAAGCGGCCGATTCAGCGGATCCATTAAGCTGCGGTTCGCAATGGCCAGCGTCCCAGGACCTGCTGCTCGCCGCGAGCCGGGACGCTGTGGACCAGCAGGAATTCACGCACCATCCATGTGACCGGCTCCGTGGGCCGCGATGTCAGCACTTGCTCGTCATACAGCAAGGTCAGGTGCGGTATGAACGGCTGGTCGAGAAACCGGCCCAAGCCAGCCGCCGCCAGGCGTTCGCCGATCTGCCGTTGGAACGCGAACAAGCATTGCAGGCCCGCGTCACCTCGCAATACCAGCGGATGCTTGCGTGTGCGACCGGAGAAGCTCGATACACGGTCGAACTTGACCTCAAACGCGGAGGCTTCGACGCGGTCGGCGGACTGTTTTGCCGAAATAATCAGTGCCTGCGGTAATCCGGCATGCTCGCCGAGGAAGTGCAGCGTCACGTGCAAGCGCTCGCTCCGCGCCGGTTTGCCGCGCAGCGCGTGTTCGCGACGCAGCGCTTGTGCCAAGCGGCTGATGTCCGCGGCGGTGTCCGCATCGGGGAACACCGCGAAGAACAGGCGCTCGCCCGGCGGCGGCGCCTGGATGCCGCCCACGGCAGGCGATACCCCGGATAATAATGGCTTAGCGGCTTTCATCGGGCGATCGCCTGCAAAACTTGCATTTTACCCGGAGTCGAAATATCAGGAAAACGCGGCATATGGGCAGCCTATACGGCGTTCAGAGCAATAAAGTGTCAAAACCCACACTCATCTCGGCTGCACAGCCCTAGCCTAATCCCTTGTTTATTTTGTTCGATTAAAAACGAGGGTAGGAGCTTCCTCCCACCCTCATTCAGTCGTGGTTGGCACTGCTTAACTTCTCAGGTCCACACACGCTTGACGATGCCCAAGAAACTTCATTGCCCTCGATGTTCGCGAATCGAATGAGCGGCGTTGTTGCGATCGTCGTGCGTGGGGATCGCCATAAAAGCCTTCATCACTCCAGAATTAGGATCGTATGCCTGCCCCGTAATCACGCCGTTATTATTAATATCCTGTGCATCGGTGAGGATCAGGGATGTGCCCGGCACCACGAGAGAGTTGAGATTCGTCATGACACCGTTTTGCCAGATGAAAGCTTGCCCGTAAGGGCTTGAGCCAAGAGATATACCCACCACCTCACCCTGGTTATTAACGCCCAGGGCTTCGCTGATGACATCACCCTGGAGCGTACCCAGATCACAGGTGCCGGTGGTTGTTTCGCCGTTACACGTGAATGGCTTCCGGGACCAGAAAAAAGCATGGAAGTTTGGGCTGCCAACCGCATCACCGGGCAAATCGGAGAATCCGGCGACGTCACCCCGATTGTTGATATCCATGGGCGTGTTCCAGTAGGTCCCACCCAGAGTGGGCAGGAGGCGCACCACCGCGTCATGGCGCCACATCACCATGTGCTCGGCGGTCTCGCCTCCAACGGCGCCGCCGCACAGGCCCGAAATACCCACTACCTGACCTTTCTGGTTAATGGCGGTGGCCGCTCCGTCGAGATCGCCAGCATAGGGCGGCAGTTCCTGGGCCTGGTATTGGCCGTTTTCCTGTTTCCACAGGACAGCCTCGAACTGGAGTACCTGATTGTTGGCGTTGCAGGTCGAGTCAAGTACCGTATTCTCCGCCCAGCCCACGATGTGGCCGCGGTTGTTCACGCCGGTGGCAAAACCATTGTCGCCTCCGAGAGTCGGGAGCTCCGCCATCACACCGTTCTTCCAAACAAAACCGCGGCAGACATGGCCATCAGGCGCAGCCGAATAGAATATCGCGACCGCACAACTCCATTCCTCTCCTCGCGGTTGCAGGGTGGCCGTCTCAGATATGCCGACGATCACACCATTATTGTTGCGGTTTGGCCAAGCCACGGCGCTGTCAGGTCCGCCAAGTGTACCCAAGTCTATGGGGACACCGTACAGCCAGAGTTCCGCGTGCATGGTCGTGCTTCCGGGCAAGTCAGCTTCCCCGGCGACCCAGTCCAGGTTATTGATGCTACTGCCGAGATTGCCTATGCCGTAGGGTACCCCGGTTCCACCGAGCGGGTTACCGAGGTCAATGACGTTATATTGGACCGTGTCACCATACGCGGTACCGGCCAGCAGCAGCGTGGCGAGCATGGCAAAGCCTGCGATAAAAGTTTTCATGACATCCTCCTGCGTAACCGATCGGACACTCGGCACTACAGCCAGCGTATGCAATCGGGGCTTTAGAAAATATGTAACCTGCTGCTTTTTACAAGCAACAGGAATCATTGCGCAGCTTGAATATAGGTTTTATCTGCCAGATTGCTCGCCATTTTCAGACGCCATTACTCGCGGGCTTGGTGATGTGCAAGCCGCCCTTCCCTGTTGACAAGAGCTATCGAAATGTCACGGGTAATGGACAAAGACAAACGCAGCCCAAAAATCGAGCATGAGCGCGCTTTGAAAAAATCCGGAATCCGCGCGGGTGCCGCCGCCGATTGCAGCCTCTAAAAAAGCCGGTTATCGGAGGCGGTCGGTGTGGGGCCTTCAGCGTACGGCCCCCCGGGCTGGACGCATCATTGTTGCCGCACTTGCCTTATACTGCGCCATCAACAGGAAGGAGTCCCCGTGGCCAAGGTTAACTATCGGTTCGACAAGCGCCAGCGCGACATGGCCAGACAAAAGAAACAGGAAGACAAGCGCGCGAAAAAACTGGCCAAAAAAGCGGCGGCGGCGCCCGGCGAGAGCGGCCCAAGCATGCCGCAGGATGAAACCCCGTAGCGATTTCCGCAAAACCAAACCGATCGTATCTGAGTCAGACGTCGTCTTCCGATGAGACTTCGACGCTTGCTATCCCGGCCTCGTCCATGGCAACCGCAATCTCAATAGGCCGGCAACACACCTGACAGTCTTCGATATAGCTCTGATTCTCCACCGAACAATCCACGCTAATCTCGATGCGCTCGCCGCAATAGGGGCATTGGATCTCGACAGCCTCGGTGCGGTTCATGGATGGCCACCCTCAGTCAATCAAGTCAGCGCGCGGTTCGGACCACCACCGTCTTTTCGGTACCTTCGCCGGCCAGCGCCCAGATCCAGGCGAGTACGCACAGGATCAGATTGCTATGCCCGTAGTTGTAAGTGGCCAGGATCGCCACCAGCAGGCGCGGGGCGAATATCCAGCCCAGCCACCACAACAGCCCGCCGAACGGCACGCTGGAAAACAGCAGCGTCAGCCGCGGGAAAAAACACATGAACACAATGAACCACAGCCCGTGGTGCAGCCAGAAACTATCCATCAGTGTGCTGCCCCGGACAGCATCTATCGGATGACCCGCAATCGGCGGCTCACGAGGTGATGTACTCGCGCAGCGATTTCGCTTCCTGCAGTTTTTCCTGCAGCATGGCCTTGACCAGATCTCCGATGGAGACGATGCCCACGAGTTTTCCGCCGCGCACCACCGGCATGTGGCGGAAGCGCTTGTTGGTCATGATATTGAGCACCTCGTCCACGCTGGCGTCGGGAGTGGCGGTTTCCACGTCGTGTGTCATTAACCAGGAAATCTTCAAATCGCCAAGCTTGTTGCCATGTTCGGCATAGCGCCGCAGGAAGTCGCGCTCCGTCAGAATGCCGCCGACCTGTCCTTTGGCGTTGGTGATGACCACTGCGCCCACATGCTTGTCGCACATGAGCTTGACGGCTTCCGTGGCGGTCACGTTTTCGTGGGTGACCACCGTCTCCCAACCTTTTGCATCCAGCACATCCGCGAGTCTCATGGCCATGCCCTCCCTATGCCTTTCGTAAAGCATAGCGCAATGGACAGGCAGTGGCATGGACGGATACTGGACTGAGTCTATACCTGATGATGTGTGCGTCAGCGTTTGGCCGCAGCCGCCAGCAGCAGCGCGCGGCGCTCGAGACTGGCCTTCGGCCAATAGGCGTTGCGGTCGTAATACTCAGGCACCGCGGGTATCTTTTCCGGCAGCACCACCCAAGGCTGCTTGGAGGATGTGAAGATATGAATGTCCGGCGGCAGGCGGTCCGGCTCATCCAGCGTTCCGACCCGCACGAAGCGGATGGCATCGCCGGCGCCGGCGTAATTACTCCACAGCGCAATACGGCAAACCGGGCAGCGGCTGATCTTCTGACCCTTGCCGCTGTTAGAAGGCGTGTTGACGACTTCCACCTCGCCCTGCAGCAAAGTTACACGCTGCGCCTCAATCATGGCGTTGAGCGCGAACGCCGTCCCGGTTTCCCGCTGACACCAGCGGCAATGACAGCAATGCACGAACAGCGGTGTGCCGGTCATGCGGTAACGCACTGCGCGGCAGGTACAGCCGCCTTCGAAGGTAAGATTCTCTGCTGCCGCCATTACCCGTTCCTAACCCGACTGTGTTATCTGAAAATGCATCCTGCTCTTCGGCGCCCGCTGATCCTAATGTTCGCTATAGGCACTCTCAAATGTTTCACCCCTCGCGACCCGCGCCAGCAATCTGGCTACAGCGGCACTGCCGCCTCTTGCCAGCATCCATTGGTCCACACGACATCCAGCCTGTGCATAAATGAACGGATACTCGCCTGCTTCATCAAGCCATTTCGTCATATCCGCAGGTAAGATTCTGGATGGATCAGCCAGACAGCGGCTCACGTTAGCACGTACCGGCGCGATAAACTCCGGATCATCCGATACCAGCACAGCCACACCCTCTTCATACCAAGCAGGAACGGTGTTCATGATTGAATGATATAGGCCGATGCGCCCTGAAAGCTCGATGAGAGATAGTTCATGCGAGATTTCAATCACATTGGTACCTTTGGGGCCAAGCAGGAGCACAAATGCTCCGACTGAACCGCTGGCGGCTTCGCCTCCGCCGATTCTGCCGAGACACTCCTGTGTTGCGCAGATCAGCACCCGCGGGTGATATTCGATGCTGCCGTAGAAACCCAGAATGCGATTGTCTGCGAGTGCCAGCATGCGCTTTGCCAGCGATTGTTGCGCAATGGACATCCCATGCTGCACATAAATGCCGCTTCCAATTCGCTCAAAGCCATAACATTGCGGGCAGACGGCGGCAGCAAGTGGCTTTGCCTTCCAAACGAGTATACCGAAGCATAATATCGACAGGACCAGGATCAGCATCACTGATTTGATTGCCCACCAGACCGCACGCACGCTCGTTGCCTGCATTATCGTTCTTCAAGCTCAGCGAACATAATATCCGCGTTGAATCGACTGGTTATTCATGCGAGCGGGGCGGTAATTTGGAATAGGTGACGCCAAAACTGCACTCATCGGTACGGCAGCGCTACAACTGCATGTAGATATAACCACGCTGGCCGTAGATCACCACATCGGTCAAAGCCGACAGGGTCACCGTCGCATCCGGGCTCACCACGCTGTCGGGCATTCCATTTTCAGCCAGTCCCTGGCCGCAGACCAGCAATGCAACTCCCGCTTTTTTCAGCGCCTGTACCAGAGCCAGATTCGGATTGTCTCCCTTGAAGTTTTTTCGGTAAAAGTCGTTGCTCACGGCTGCCATTGCCGACGCGCCGTCGAGTAACGCGACGATATGCACGTGCTGGGGCGGAACCTTGGCGTAAGCCATCAGATTGACCAGCCGTGCGAGGCGCTGCAGGCCTTCGAATCGTCCCGCGGGATCCCTGTTGTGACTGACCACATCCACAAATATCTTGTAATTGACGGAGGGATCGGGCCGCACCGGCAGATCGGGGCGCGGATGCACGCCGCCGAATCCGGGTATCAGCGGATACACCCACTCGGGCGCCTTCGCAGGCGTGCTCTCCGCCTTCGGTTGGGCCGCCTGCGACGGCGCCGCGATCACCGCCAGCAAGAGAAACGGTGCGATGCTCATGATGGAACGCTTTACAACCCGCCCGCGGCGGGGCACTTTCAACACGCGGGTCCATGGATTCTCGACAGCTATATCACTCATGACTTGACCTCTCATACAGTCGTTATCCTATTTTCGTCCATTGGCACCGCCGTCGCACACGTCTTTCCGCAACGCGATGCTCGATGCGGAATGCGCGATACTGGCTCGCACCGGTTGCATCTCTGCGAGAAACTGTTCACGCCGCGGAGTCTTACGGTACTGCTAAAATCCCGCTTGTGCAAACGTTACCTGCTTCTCGCGCATCGTCAGCCCTCCATCAAAATAATTGATGTATGCTTTGACTATCTTCCGTCCCTAAAGATGCGGTTAACTTGAGGTTTTCTTATGAATCGTCCCATTCTCAATATCACCGATGTGCAATTGCAAGCAGCCGAACCCAACCAGGCGCCCAAGGGCAAGACAGCCGGGAATTACGACATCCGCTGGGGTGAGATCGCCACCCGCATCGGGGCGCGCAAACTAGGCTATAACCTCACCGTGGTGGCGCCGGGTAAACGCAACTGCCCGTTCCATAATCACCACGTCGAGGAAGAAATGTTTTTCATTCTTGAAGGTGAGGGTGAAGTACGCATCGGAAACCAACGCCATGCAATCAGGCAGGGAGACGTCATCGCCTGCCCGACCGGGGGTCTGGAAACTGCTCACCAGATCATCAACACCGGCACGGTAGAGATGCGCTACCTGGCGGTAAGCACGTTGGCAGCGGTGGAAATCTGCGAATATCCGGACTCGGGAAAATTTGGCATCTACGAGGAATCCCCTCCAGGCAAAACTCATCGACTTAGGTTTCTTTCTCGGGAGGACAAGTCTCTCGACTACTGGGACGGCGAATAGTGTTCAAAAGAATCCTGATCGCTAATCGCGGCGAAATCGCCTGCCGTGTCATCCGCACTTGCAAGCGTCTCGGCATTGTCACGGTGGCGGTGTATTCCGATGTGGATCGTCACGCCCTGCACGTCCAAACGGCGGATGAAGCGGTCTATATCGGCGCAGCCAAAGCCACTGAATCCTATCTCAACATGGACCACATACTTGCGGCCGCGAAGCAGGCCGGCGCGGAAGCCATCCACCCCGGCTACGGTTTTCTTTCGGAGAACAGCGAGTTTGCGCGGCGTTGCCAGCAGGCCGGCTTAGTGTTCATCGGCCCTTCGCCAGAAAGTATGGATGCCATGGCCTCCAAGAGCGCCGCCAAATCATTGATGGAAAAGGCCGGCGTGCCGGTGACGCCTGGTTATCACGGCGAAGAGCAGAGCCTGAAGAAACTGGAAGCGGAAGCCAAGCGCATGGGTTTCCCGCTCATGATCAAGGCCACGGCGGGCGGCGGTGGTAAGGGCATGCGCGTGGTGCGCGCCGTCAAGGAATTCCAGGATGCGCTGGCAGGCGCCAAGCGCGAGGCCAAGAACGCTTTCGCCGACGACCGCGTGCTGCTGGAAAAATATATCCAGCAGCCGCGGCATATCGAATTCCAGGTATTCGGCGACAGTCACGGCAACGTCGTGCATCTGTTCGAGCGCGAGTGTTCATTGCAGAGGCGTTTCCAGAAAGTCGTCGAGGAAACTCCTTCGCCGTTCCTGGACGGGAACCTGCGCAAGAAAATGGGCGACGCTGCGGTGGCGGCGGCGAAAGCCGTGAACTACGTGAACGCCGGCACCATCGAGTTCATCGTGGGGGCTGACAAGTCCTTTCACTTCATGGAAATGAATACCCGACTGCAGGTGGAGCATCCGATTACCGAGGAGATCACCGGACTGGACCTGGTGGAATGGCAATTATGCGTGGCCGCCGGCGAAAAACTGCCGCTCAGCCAGAATCAAATCAGGCAACGCGGCCACGCCATCGAGGTGCGGCTGTATGCGGAGAATGTGGAGAAAGGATTCCTGCCGGTGACCGGACGCATTGAGGCATTCCATCTGCCGCAGGGCGA
>Ga0307373_10013574_pt1 | contig 11369 bp, 9 predicted proteins | sample OX2MG_FD_202534 | JGI IMG/M metagenome (GOLD analysis project Ga0307373, IMG submission 202534) | Soil microbial communities from Risofladan, Vaasa, Finland - OX-2 | ecosystem: Environmental > Terrestrial > Soil > Coastal area > Acid sulfate soil | place: Finland: Risofladan, Vaasa | collected... | reverse complement strand
CGACCACGTGGGCCGAAGAAGCCGTGGCCAAACCATTTCCGGGGACGAAATGCGCGAATGCTCGGAACCGATTCGCAAGATTCGCGAGGCGGTGGGCGAGAAGATGGAGATTGCGGTGGAATTCCACGGCTTCTGGAATCTGCCCTGCGCGGTGAAGATCGCGCAAGCGCTCGAGCCTTACCAGGTGATGTGGATCGAAGAGATTCTTCCTCAGGACAATCTGTCCGCCTACAAAACCCTGGCCGAACATACTTCCATTCCGTTGTGCGTGAGCGAAAGGCTGGCGACGCGGTGGGGCTTTCGCGAGCTGATTGAGAATCGGGCCGCCAGCGTGATTATGCCGGACATCGCGTGGACGGGAGGGATTTCCGAAACGCGAAAGATTGCAAGCTGGGCCGAGACTTATTACCTTCCCGTTGCGCCGCACAATTGCGGCGGGCCCGTAACACACTTTGCCTCCTGGCACGTGGCAACAGCCATCCCCAACCTCAAAATCCTGGAGACCGTCCGGCGCCACTATGAGGACCGTTACGTTCCGCTGGTAACGAACGCGGGAGCGGTGGTTGACGGCAAGCTCGGATTGCCGCCGGGGCCCGGTCTCGGAGTTGAATTGAAACCGGAATTGCTGGCAAGCGACCGGGTGAGAATTGAAACCATTTCTTAGTTGGGATGTTTCACCGGGATTGAGCATAATCCGTGCCATAAAGCCCGGCAAATCGATGTGTTGAGATGGCGAGCGCGAAAGGCTTGCCGGGTATTATGGATTATGGTTTACTTAAAGGTTCTACCCCGTGTGAGTGAACCGTTCTGCTTGTGTGGCCCGGCCTCCCTTGCGGATTGATTTGGAGGGATGCAGATTTGTTCCCGCCACCGAGTTCAGCCTTTTTGGGGGAACGTCAGTGGCGGCGGCCAGGCAGAGCCGTTCGTCGAAAATCATTGCTGCTGAGCGAACGAGTTTACTGGATCACATGGCCAAACCTCACAGATATCTAAATTATTGGAGCAAGGAATGAGGGACATGTCAGAATCAGGCGAACCATCAACCGTGGTAACTTCGGCGACGGTCAAACCCATACGCTTGGTCGACCAGGTCCGGGACATCCTGAAGGAGAGGATTTTCCGCGGAAACTTGCGACCCGGGGACCGCATTGTGGAGCAGCGGGTGGCAAAGGAACTAGGGGTTGGCCAGAATGCCGTCCGCGAAGCCCTCATTGAATTGGCGCACCTGGGCTTTGTTCAGCGCACTCCGAACAAGGGTACCTACGTGACGCGTCTGACGCGGGCAGACGCCGAGCGCATTGCTCCCGTCCGGGCCGCTTTGGAAGGTCTGGCAGCGCGCCTGGCGGCGGAGCGAATGGGGCGCGAGCAACTTGATCTCAGCCGGACCGAACAACTCCTCGCCAGAATGCGCGAATGTGCTCAAAATGGAGATATTGTTTCTTTCCACGGGTACGACATCGAATTTCATCGGTCGATATGGCAACTCTCTGACAATGAGGTTCTGGGGCGCTTGCTGGAACAAATCGTCGCTCCTTTAATCGCATTCTTCATCATGTTGAACCTAGCCCCTAAAAAGCGTGGGGAGTACATGAAGGTCGTTGACTTGCACCAAGGAATCATTGATGGGATCAAGAGCGGTTCCGGTGAATGCGCGCAGCAGGCCATGCAGGAGTTCCAAAACGGCTCCCTGCACCACCAACTCGACATCCTGGTTGAAGAGCATATGGAATAAACAGAGACTAGGATTCAAAGCGTAGCGCCCAGCATGGTGTGAACAAACTCAGGATACAGCCAGGCTATTGCGAGGAGGGACATAACGGCAAGTTATCTTGCACCAGGAGGCGAATTTGCGACTCAAAGGCAGAACGGCCATTGTGACAGGGGGATCGAGAGGGATCGGCGAGCAGATTGTGCGGAAATTTGTGCGCGAAGGGGCATCAACAGTTTTCCTGGATATCAATCGGGAAGGTGGCGAATCGCTTGCCAAGGAACTCTCCTCGCGGGGGTCTTGCCACTACGTTCACGGCAGCGTTACAGAGGAAGCTGACTGCCGTCGAACGGTCCAGGAAACGGAAGCCCGCTTTGGACCGGTCACCATTCTGGCCAACAACGCGGCGCGATTCATCTTTCGATCCTATGAAGCCACCCCGCAGGAATGGCGTGATTCCTGGGAAGTCAACGTGATGGGAACCGGATTGATGACGCGGGCGGCGGTGGAATCCATAAAGAAGGCCGGTGGAGGGGCAATTGTGAACACCGGATCAATCAGTTCCTTCATCGCCCAGCCCGCAACGATGACGTATAACTCGACCAAGGCCGCGCTGGTGGAAATGACGCGATGCATGGCTCTGGATTTGGCGCCTTTCAATATCCGGGTCAACTGTATCTGTCCGGGCTACATCCTCACCCCAGCCTTCACTTCTTATGTTGCCGAAACCGGCGCGCCTTTTGAAGAAGTCGAGAAGCAACTCTCCAAGCAGACGATTCTGAACAGGCTGGGGAAACCGGAGGAAATCGCAAACTGCGTCGCGTTCTTGTGTTCCGATGAGGCGTCTTACGTGACGGGGGCCTACCTGATGGCCGACGGAGGCCTGACGGCGCTGTAAAGCGCGCGCAGGCTTTGCGTCGCGGTAGCTATTTCTGCATCACAGCGTTCTTCCGTGGAGGTGTTATGTTGTCTCACTCTGATTCCTGCAACAAGCAGGCCTTTGGAAGAAAGATTCTTATTGCCCTCTTAGCTGCTATCGCCGTGGTGCCATTCTTGCCTGCCGGGTCGCAGGCTGCGAACCCCATGGGCACGGGCCCCGGCGCCTGGCCGGTGAAAGGTGCGATATACGAAGTCAGCGTGGAATATTTCCCGCATCATTCGCTGAATGAACTTACCGCCAGGATTCCCACCCTGCAAAAACTCGGCATCTCGGTGCTTTACATTACACCCATCTTTAAGTGTGCGGGCAACGCGCAGTACCTGATCCTGAACTACTATGAAATTAACCCTCGTTACGGGACGGCGGCGGATTTAGAGCGCCTCGTCAGCGTGGCGCATCAGCATGGCATCAAGGTCCTGCTGGATCATGTCACCTCGCTGACCACCGACGGAAGCACCATCATGACCCAGCATCCGGACTGGATTCTGCGCGGCACGGACGGCAAGATGCAGCGGTATTACCCGTTTCCTACGTGGGGATGGGCGTTGGACTGTACGAACCCGGAGCTGATCAAATACTTCGCCCAGATGGCTCGCTATTATGTGGAGAAATTCCACATTGATGGCTGGCGGATGGACTCCCCCCTGAACAACTACGATCCCACGAAAGTTTCCGGCGATCACAGCCGCGTGCAACTGTTGCGCGCCGTAAAAGCCGCCATCACCCAGGCCAACCCTCGGGCTCTCATGATTGCGGAAGTTCCGGGACCGGAGTTCTTGTGGGGAAAGGACGATCAAAATTGGAAGCCTCTTTTCGATGAAATGTGCGAGGCCTCCTACAATTATCCGTTCTGCGGATTCCTGGGAGGGGACAAGAAGAACGGATACGGTTACGTCGTCTTCAAAGGCTCGCCGGGCGTCACCCCATTAGTGCCCACGCCCCTCAATAGCGTTGCTCACAATCAAATGACCTCGAAGGAATTTGTGGAGGCCGTAAAGCAGCAGCGCATCATGGACGGCCGGCTGCGGGCCAATTTTATTGAAAACCATGACACCGCCCGCGTCGCCGAGGCCTTTCCAAAGCAGGAACGAGCGCTTTTCGTGCTGATCTGCGCGATGCCGGGAATTCCGGTGGTTCACGCGGGCCAGGAAATCGGGTCCACGGTCCACCCGGACGCCTCGGGGGGCACGCATATCGCGGTGGATTGGGCGAAAGGCGATCAGGATCTCGAGCGATTTTATGCGCAAGTCATAAAAATCCGTGCAACCAACCAAGCCTTGCTGTACGGCGATATCCAAGACGTGTGGAAAGGCGGGGGCAAAGCGATCACCTTCCTGAGGAGCGTCGGCAGTAATCACGTTCTGGTGGCGCTGAATTTCGGCCCGGAAGCCGTTCATTGTACGGTAGACATCCCCATTGCCAAGCTTGGATTGAGCCCCAAGCATTCCTACAGATTGAATGATGAGATCACAGGAGAAGCTTCAGCGCATCAAGGGAAGGACCTTGAGAACCTTGATCTCAGCATCAAGCCATACGGATACCAAATCATCACCCTCCGTCCCGCGCGTTAAATCCTTAGGGTAGGTCCGGCAGGACGGTTTGGGGAGCAGGTCCATTGCCCGCCGAAGACCCACGGCGGCGTTGTCGAGGTCAAGGAGATTGCGAGGGAGCGGTTGGGGCAGGAGGCGCCTTGTGAACGGTAAGCGGGAAACGCGCTACGACGTGGTGGTCATAGGTTCCGGCGCCACCGGCGGCTGGGCCTGCAAGCGGCTGAGCGAAGCAGGCCTTAACGTCGCCTTAGTGGACGCGGGGCGCCCGCTCCCGGAAAAGGAATTCTGCGAGCATGAGCCGCCCTTCAAGCTCAAGTATTTTGATCTGGCCCCCCAGGTTATCCAAAAAACGCGTCCCATCCAGGCGTCGATCTGTGACGAGTACAACTACAAGTGGTTTGCGAATGACCTGGAGGAACCCTATACGACCGCTCCGGGCATGCCCTTTAAGTGGCTGGGGCGCCTACGGGTGACGGGCGGGCGGACGGTGGTATGGGGCCGGCAGTGTTACCGCTTCAGCGATTTGGATTTCCAAGCCGCTTCCCACGACGGTTACGGCGCGGACTGGCCGCTCAGCTACGAAGATCTGGCCTCTTATTACGACTTGGTGGAAGAGTACGTCGGCATCACCGGCATGGCAGAGGGCGTTCCGGAGCTGCCGGACGGCAAGTTCCAGCCGCCCATGGGGCTGACCTGCTCCGAGACGCTGCTGCGCGAGCAAGTCCGGAAGAAGCTCGGTTGGACGGTCACGCTGGGGCGCTCCGCCAACCTGACCAAACCTATCAACGGGCGCGCACCGTGCCATTATTGCGGCCCTTGCATGCGCGGCTGCATGACCCACTCCTACTTCAATTCCGCCTTCACGACGGTTGCCGACGCGGTTGCCACCGGCAAGTGCGCACATATCCCGAATGCCATGGTTTACAAAATCCTGATGGATACGGAGCGAAACCGGGCCCAGGGCGTTCTGTACATTGACCGGAACACGCGCGAGCCGAGAGAAGCGCACGGCCGCGCGGTCATTTTATGCGCGCAGTCGCTGGAATCGGTCCGAATCCTCTTCAACTCGGCCAACCGGCAATATCCGAACGGCCTGGCGAATTCGAGCGGAATCCTTGGCCATTATTTGATGGATCACATCTTTATCGGAGGCGGGGGACGGGGTGAATTCCCGCAGTTTGCCGCACGCCCAGGCCTTAACGGGCCCAATCGTCCCAATGGGATCTATGTGCCACGGTTTCGCAACACCATTAAGGGTCCCCGCTCGAAAAGATTCCTTCGCGGTTATGGGTATCAAGGCGGCAGTGGAGGGGGAGGCAATTTCAAGCTGGCGATGGCCGGATACGGAAAAGCCTATAAAGATGCTTTGCGTCAAGCTGTGAATCCCCCGGTGTACCTCGGAGCGTTTGGCGAATGTCTGGCGCGCTGGGAGAACTACGTTGAGATCGACCCCAATCTCGCGGACGTGCATGGTATTCCGGTGCTTCGCATGCACATGTCCTACGGGGAAAACGAACAGGCCATGATTGCTGACATGGCTGATTCGGCGGGCGAAATGCTGGAAGCTGCCGGAGCGAAGAACATTGCCACATTCAAAGTGTATGACCGGCAGCCGGGGATGAGCATTCACGAGGTCGGGATCGCGCGCATGGGAAACGATCCAAGGAAGTCGGTTCTCAACCAGTTCCAGCAGTCCCACGATATCCGGAACCTCTTTGTCATGGATGGGGCGGGGTTTCCTTCGAGCGCTTGCCAAAATCCCACGCTGACCATGATGGCTCTGTGTGTTCGTTCCTGCGATCACTTGATGGAAGAAATGAAACGAGGCAATGTCTAGCGCTTGCCCAAGACAGGAACTCCATCCCTTTGGTCAGTGGCTTTCGGACGATGGCTTGCAGCCCGGAAACTCGGGAAAGAAGTAATTTCCGGTCCAGCCCAAGTCTTTCATTCCGGTCTCCGTGGCGAGGTAGGTCTTGGCGACCCACATTTTCAGATGTTCAAAATGGTCGCGCAGGCGGGGGGGATTCGAGGAAGGTTTTTGAGGAAGCATGAACCACGACCAGTCGGTATCCTCTTCGGGCTGTCCTCGCTGGGAGGTTGACGCGTAACGGAGGACTTCGTGCTGCTGTTCGTTGGTAAGCGCTTGGAAGGGATGCCCGAATCGCCTTTGGGATTCGGCATCCACGGCCGACAAGGCGTTAATGAATTGTTTCTGGTTCTCTTGCGTATCGACGCTTAATAGGGAATCAACGATACGATTCACGCCGGCGTGGTTTGAGCCGGGTAGAATCAGTTCGGCGAGCACGAGCAGAGTCTCGTTTTGATGCGAGTCAAGGAACTCGGGCTTCCAAGGGGCGACATCCGCCGGTTGCTTTTTCGTTTGCTGTGAGCCGCCGTCCTCCTCAGGGTTGTGGAGAGGCAGGGAAGTGCCGGCCTTCGGAAGCAGGAGCCCTCCCGCCCCCGTGGCGAGGATTCGTTCCACCATCTGGCGGCGATTCATGCTTCTGCTCGATCCCGATGTCTCGCTCGGATCGCTTGACGGCCTTTTCTCATCGCTCATAAACGCCCCGCACGGAAACACATCGTAAAGACGCAAGAATGGTTATTGTAAACCAATTTTCCGGTGAGTCCCAAGTTTGTTGCGGGCGTTTTTAAAGTCACGGAAAGACTTCAGAAACAGGGAGGAGAATCCATGCGGTTAGCGAACAAAGCGGCGATCGTAACGGGAGCTGGATCTGGAATCGGGCGAGCTTCGGCCATCGCTCTGGCTCGTGAAGGCGCTCGAGTTGCCGTTGTGGACATTCAGGATGCAGCCGGGCAACAAACCGTGGAATCCATCCGGCAGAAGGGAGGGGAGGCTGTATTTATCCACGCCGATGTCTCTCAGGCGGAGGAGGTCAAAGCCATGGCCGCGCAGGTTGTGGAGCAATTGCACTCGATTGATATTCTCCACAATAACGCCGGCGTGGCGGTTCGGATGCCGGCGGCCGACCAGGACGAAGAAGGATGGGACCGCTGCATCAGAGTCAATCTGAAGAGCGTTTTCCTCTGCTGCAAGTTTGCCATCCCGTACATGCAGGCGAAGGGCGGAAGCATCATCAATACTTCGTCCGTAACCGGCATCGTGGGGGTCCGCAACCGCGCCGCCTACAGTACCACCAAGGGCGGCATCGTCATCCTGACCAGGAATATGGCGCTGGATTATGCCCGCTTCAATATCCGGGTGAATTGCGTTTGCCCGGGTTTTGTGCGAACTCCCTTGATGGATCGTCTTGCTGAAGACCCCGAGAGGCTCCGCAAGATTACCGAGCTCCATCCTTTGGGGCGCTTGGGAACCCCCGAGGATGTTGCTAACGCTGTGGTCTTTTTGGCCTCGGATGAGTCTTCATGGATCACCGGCCATGCGCTGGTCGTCGATGGCGGGTTTTGCGCCGGGCACTCGGCGGACATTTGATCTTTTCACCAAACGGCGAGGTGTTGCCGTCCCAGACATCCACACTTGGCCGGGGCCAGCGGGGTATTGGCGGCAACCGAAATAGGCGGGGAATTGGAGGAAGCTGAGCCATGTCGAAGGTAAGGCGTTCGACCCAATTGAGAGTGCTTGCGCTATTGCTTGCCGGCATGGTTTTAATGCCCGCCATGCGGTTGGAAGCAGCCCAAGATCTCCTGCCGGCAGTTCGGCGCGTCAGCCTGGACGGCAGTTGGACCTTGAAGACCGGCTCCACGGAAAGGCTCATCGATGTGCCGGCATCCCTGGAACCCGTCGTGGGCATTCGCGTCTGGACACGAACCTTCAATCTGCCCAAGTCGGACAGGGGAAGGCTCGCCCTGTTGCGCTTCGAAGGGATTTCCAATCAGGCGACCGTCTATCTGAATGGCCACCAGTTGGGTTCTCACTGGGGCTACACGCCATTTTGGTTTGATGTGAGCAGGGAGCTTGTTTATGGCGGGAAGAACACGCTTCGCGTCGATATCGACGACCGGCTCTTGTTGAATACGGTGCCCGGCGGAGCATCCCTCGACCCCAAGGTTCCGCCGGAAAAGGCGGGGCCTGAATACTGGGGCATCGCATGGCTGAATTACTCCGGGATTATTCGCCCTGTTGAGCTTGTCCTTGCCAGGTCAGCACTAGTGACCTCACTCCGCTGGCAACCTCACCTGGACTCCGGCTTCCAGCAAGCCTCTATCGATCTTGCGGCGGGATTTTATGCTTCCCATCCAGGGCGCTACCGAATCAACGGCCGGCTGGAAAAGGGTGGGAGGACGGTAGCGGTATTTCAGGGTCCCTTCGTCAACGCGATCCCACGGAAGGTGGAAGATATTTCGGCACGTTTTCAAGTGTTGAAGCCGGAGTTGTGGTCGCCCGATTCGCCTTCTTTATATACCCTGAAAGTGTTGCTCGATTGGAACGGAACTGTCGCCGATCAACGGACGCAGGAGGTGGGATTCCGGACGATTTCCGCGTCGGGCGGCAGAATTCTTCTGAACGGGAAACCCATCTTTCTGAAAGGTGTTGACCGGCACGACATTTATCCCAAGTCGGGGTTTACTGCAGATCCCTCTGTGCTCAGGTCGGATTTGCAGGAAATAAAAGCTCTCGGCGCCAACTACGTACGGTCAGTTCATTATCCTCCCGACCCTCGCTTGCCGGAGCTTGCCGATCGAATCGGACTTCTCGTATCGGAAGAGATTCCCGCCTGGGCGGATTTCAGCCGGCCGGATGTCGTCACGAAGTGCCTGGGGATGTTGCATGAGCTGATAACGCGAGATTATGACCACCCCTCAATCATCATGTGGTTGATCGGAAATGCCGGCCCTGATGGATCGCGTCAACTGGGCTATTTCCAGAAAGGCATCTCCTTTGTCAAACAACAGGACCCCACACGCCTGGCTTCGTATGTTTTTGACAACAGTGTTTACGATCAAGCTGGAATTACAGGCGATCTGAAAATGGTGCGAGCCGCAGGGATGGACGTTTATTGCAAGAACGGTTACTGGAATGAGCGGCAGATTGACGAGGCAGCTAAATATATGCCTCGCGACATCCCAACGATGATCATGGAATGGTCAGGAGGAGAAGGCAGCGACCGTCAGAACCTAGCACCCGGCGGCTCACCGGGCTTCGGAAATCCCCAAGGTTTGCCCCTTTCTGAACAAGGTCAGGCCAAGGGCATTTTCAAGCGGTTTCAACCTTGGAAGCAATACCTGCCGGGGTCCAATTCTCAATTTCGCCTGGCGGGCCTATCGTACTGGGATTGGCAGGACGTGGAATGGCCAAGCATGACGACCATCTTCAAAGGCCACGGTTCGCTGCTGGGGACGGGGCTTGTCTACAAAGACCGCACCCAGAAAGAAGCCTACCGGGCACTCCAGACGATCTATCGGGGGATGTAGGGGCGGGGGTCTCCGACCCGCCCGCCTTCGATCCACGTATATGTCCAGGGCGGGTCGGAGACCCGCCCCTACGACTCCGTGGGTGGCGCACACATCGCGTTTTTTGCGTCGTGTGCGATCAACGAGCAAGCCGCGGACCATCAAGGGCACGTGCGGGATGGCCTGCTAGCTCAACCACTCCGCACACATGGCACAATACACCATGTGTGCGCCAGCCGCCGGTGCCGATGGTGTAGCTGTAGCCGGTTCCGCTCAGGCCGTCGGAAGTTCGCAGTTCGACCACCAGTGTTTCCATCGACGCAAAGCTCTGGATCGCGTCGGTGCGCTTCTTCAAAACCGGAAGATCAAACAGATGAGTTCTTACTTCTTGAATGCTTAGCGGCACGCTCCTCCTTCTTGGCGGCGGATAAGGATGCAGAGAGAATATCACAGCGGCGGTCGCCTGAAAATGCCGCGGCTATCGGTGAGCCATCTTGGGAGCCTCTTGGGCGAATACCTTCCAGGCGGCTTTCGGTTTGCCGTCGCGCTGGAAATAGCCCAGGCTGGCCAGAAACCCCTTGAACTTTTCGCTGTTGGGAAGCTTGTAGTAATCTCCGAAATGATCCACGAGAGACAGCGGGATATCCGACATCCACACAAAGTGCGCGGCGATGATGTGGGAACGATACTCCCGGAGGGCCGCAAAGACATTTTTCAAGAAACGAGCCTGCTTTTCTTGCGAACTGTCCACCTGCCCGGACGAAGCATAGCCGATTTCCTGGAAAAACACCTTCTGATTTCCCGCTGCTTCCACCATTTTGTGTATGTCGCCGCGAGCTGCATCTGGATTTCGAAAGGTGAAGTCAGGGTTCATCGGGTAGTAGGTAAAGGAATAGAAGTCGACTGTGTCGGTGATGGGTTTGAATTCCTTGTGAAGCCCGGCCAAGCCGGCAAAGGTGAAGTCGACGGTGAATTCGGCATGAGGAAACGATTTCCGCAGCGTGGGCCTGATTCGGTCGAGCAGGGTGCGGTACGCGGCGATCTGATCCTGGTGCGCTGAAAAGTAATCGTTCACTTCGTTGCCGACGGATACCCACCTGATGTCGCCGTGCAGTTGAGACGCCAACGCGGTGATGAGGCCTTCCAGCTTTTCCGCCATGCGAGGATCGGCAAAGCTCCACTGGGCGTAGCTTGCCGGAACGCCGCTGTTATTGGTGTCAATGATGCGGATGTTGAGGTAGATGGGCAGCTTGAAGTCGCTGGCTAGCTGGGATTGAAACTCCTCATCGGAAAGTTTGTACTGACCCGGAGTTTTCTCAACATTCTTCCAGACGGGGCTGAGGCTAACCGTGGTCATCCCTGAGTCGACGCCGATCTTGAACCATTTACGTAGGGTTGCGGGCGAATATGGCTCACTCGGGGGAGGATTCGTGTCAAGTCCGATAAGAACCTGGTTGGCTCCGGCAGAAACCCCGCTGGTCGGGCAAACCAGTAGTAGCAGAATCAGAAGCATGCAATATCGGTGAAGACGGCTTGTTCGGGGCATTCATTCCCTCCGATTGAGTGGTTCAGAACGGTATTTCAGGCAGACTCCGGCACAGAGTTTCTCGGCAACAAATACATTATGTATTATGGATTGGAAAGAAATTCAAGAGAAATATTGATTGTTAGCGGCTGGTCTTTGTTAAGTGGTTGGTTTCAAGTACAATGCGCACCTTGAGTCCTTCAATGGCACTTTTCGGAAAAAGTGCTTAAATATTCATCGGCTTACGTCTCTGAGTGCGGCCAAAGAGATGAT
>Ga0307373_10013571_pt1 | contig 11371 bp, 8 predicted proteins | sample OX2MG_FD_202534 | JGI IMG/M metagenome (GOLD analysis project Ga0307373, IMG submission 202534) | Soil microbial communities from Risofladan, Vaasa, Finland - OX-2 | ecosystem: Environmental > Terrestrial > Soil > Coastal area > Acid sulfate soil | place: Finland: Risofladan, Vaasa | collected... | reverse complement strand
AGGCCGGGCAGAACGACCGCGGAGGCCGTGCCGAGGACGGGGGTGCCTCGGCACGACCTCCGGCTTGCGGCGGCGCGGACGAGGACGGGGGTTCCTCGATGCCGCCGCCGGGGCGGCTAGGCCGCGGCGCTCAGGTGCGGATCCTGCGCGAGGGATCGGCGCGCGCGGTCACCTGCCCGTCGGCCTGCCGAGCTAGCCGCCCGGGGCGCGGCCACGCGGGCTGCGCGGTGAGCTGAGCCATCCGGCGCGGAGTAGCCCGTACCGGCCGCGCGTGGCGCGTAGGCCCGCAGCTTCTCGCGAAGCATCGCGCGGCCGCGGTGGACGCGGGACATCACGGTGCCCAGCGGGGTGCCCATCATCTCGGCTATCTCGCTGTACCGGTAACCCTCGATATCGGCGAGGTAGATCGCCTGCCTGAAGCACTCGGGCAGGTCATCGAGGGCGCGCATGACGCCGGAGCTGCCGAGGTTGTCCAGCGCCTCGGCCTCAGCGGATCTGGGCGGCTCGTTGAGCGCGTCCCTGACGTCCGTGGCGTCGTAGATCTCGGCTGCGAGGACCTCGCCGACTCTGCGGTCCCTGTGGCGGCAGCTGCTGTAGAAGGTCCTGACCAGGATGGTGTACAGCCACGCCTTCAGGTTGGTGCCCGGGGTGAACTGGTGGAACTTGACGTAGGCCTTGGCGAACGTCTCCTGGATGAGGTCCTCGGCGTCACAGTGATTGCGGGTCAGCCGGAGCGCGGCAGGGTAGAGCCGGCTCATGTAGGGGATCGCCTCGGAAGCAAAGCGCGCTCCGTGGTCGCCGGCCGGCGCCTCGGCTGGTATCGGCGGGGGTGGTGCGGCACTGATGGTCATGCGTCCTCCTTGCGGGAACGCCCCTGGCTGGCGGGCCCGTGCGCATTCGCGCACGGGTCCGCCAGGTACTGCGCGAGCACGGGGGCAGCTCGCGCCGCTAGCTACCGTCGAGGACCAGCCAGGCCCTCCACCGGGAGCAAGGCAGCGCCTTGTACGCACTTATGTTCGCCCAACGCACGGCTTCTGCGCATCGGGTGAACCCTGAGCTTGGTGAGGTGCTTTCCTGAGTTAAGCGCGACTCGGATGTAGAACTCAGTGTGGTACGAACCGGGCGGCATGAGCGACGAGCTCGCGCCGACCGGTCTGACCAGTTTTCGCCACAAGGCTGGCGATATGGGTCTCGACAGTCTTCGGCGAGATATAGAGCCGCCGGGCGATCTCCGCATTCGAGAACCCTCGCGCTACCAGCAGGAAGACATCCATCTCGCGGCTGGTGATGCCCAGCCTGCGCATCTGCGGAGGCACCTGCGCGCTGCCCCGGCCAGACCGCGGCACCCGTTCCCCGGCCCGGCGCAGGAGCCCGCGGCAGGCCGATGCCAGGCGCGGATGGCCGTTTGCCTCGAAGTCGGCGGCTGCTTCGCGCAGCCAGGCGGCTGGCTCCCCCCAGCCGTCCTCCAGGGCCGATGGGGCCACAAGCCGGCGGGCCAGATGGTTCCACCAGGGCGCGTACGGGGCGAGCAGCGCGCTGGCCTCGCCGGCGAGCGCGGACGCCCGGTCCCGGTGACCGTCCCGGCCCTCCAGCACCGCCTCCGCGAAGGCCAGGTACCCCTGATTCCAGCCGACCGCGGCGCCGGCGGCACGGGCTCGCTCGATCGCGCCGTGCCCGTCCCGTTCGAAGGTGGCCTGCAAGATGGCGTGGTATCCCCACGCTCGCCGCGGCGACATCAGGGCGGTGTCGCCGCCGTACGAGATGCCGGCCTCGCTCTCCTGCAGGGCACGGAGCAGATCGTCATGGAAGAGCGAGGCGGTTACCCTCGCGAGCCCCCAGGTGGAGAACAGGACTTCAGGATCGCCGGGCAGGATCTTCTCCGCCCGCTCGGCGGCCCGCGCCATCTCGGTGCGGTCTGTCCGGATAGCCGCGACGAGGGCCTGCACGTTGAGCGCGATGGCTTCGGTCCGCCGGGCCGCGATCTGCCTGGCACCCTGCTCGCAGCGGCGGGCGGCCTCCAGCGCCCGGTCCAGATCGGTTCCGAGGCTCCAGGTATTAGCTAGCTGCAGGTCGATGACGGTGGCCGTCGAGACAGCGCCGGCCTTGCTGGCGAGCTTCCTGGCCTCGCTGAGCCGGCCCGTGCTGCCGTCGACCAGCATGTCGATCGTGCCGAGCTGGTGCAGCGCCCTGATCCGCCAGATGGCGAAGTCTCCGTCTGCCGCGATCTGGTAGGCGCGCGTGAACGCCGCCCGCGCGACCTCGATGTCGCGCTGCCGCTCCCTGCGCCCGATCACCTCGAGCGACTCGAACGCGACCTCGGCCGCCCAGCTGTCGGATCCGGCCGCTTCGGCGCTGGCCAGCGCCCTGCGCGCCAGCTCTTCCGCCCCGTCGAGGTCGCCCGAGTCGATCGCGCAGTGCGCCGCGGCCGCGTCCACCCGGCTGGCGAGTTCCGTATCGTGCAGCCGGTCGGCGATGGCGCGCGCCGCCGACAGCTGCGTGGCAGAGGTACTGCAGTGATCCTCGCAGCTGACCCGCGCGACGGTGATCATGGCAAGCGCCTGCCGCCGCGGATCCGCCCCGGCCGCGTCGAGCTCGGCGATCAGCCGCTGGGCGACCGGGATGAGCCGGCGGTAGTCCCCGGCATGTGCCAGGGCGTCGACGAGCGCCTGGTCGATCTCGATGGCCAGCATCGGCTCCGCCGGCGGAGCCGCGAGCAGGTCATGCGCGTCGGCCAGGGACGTGATAGCGGTGCTGAGCGCCCCCTGGTCGAGCGCCCGGCCGCCAAGCCGCAGCAGCAGCCTGGCGGCCCGCACCCGGTCTCCGGCTGCCTCGTGCAGCTCGGCGGCCAGCTCGCACCAGGCCCCCGGCAGGCCAGGATGGGCGCTCTCGAGCTCTGCGGCGGCGCGCGCCGAGCGCCCCGCGAGGTCCGGGGGCAGCAGATCGGACAGGATCGCATGCCTGGTGAGGCTGTGCCGGAATCTGAACAGGTTGTTGCCTGACCCGATCGGCGTGATCAGCTGCATCGCCTGGGCCTGCTGCAAGGCCGCGAGTACCTGCGGCTCGGTCAGGTCCGTGATGCTCGGCAGCAGGGTCCAGTTGAACTTCCTGCCGAGCACGGCCGCCGAAGCCAGGACATCGCTCACAACGGGGCCGAGCGCGGCCAGGCGGTTCCGAACCGACCCAGCGATCGAGGCGGGCACGCTCGTGCTGACCCGGTCGTCGACCTGCCATCCCGACGCGCCGCTGACGAGCTGCCCCGACGAGACAGCGGTCGCGAGCATCTCTTCGACGGCGAAGGGCAGCCCGTCGCAGTCGGCCAGCAGCCGGGTCACCGCGCCCGGTAGCTCCTGGGTGTCCAGGCACGCGGCTGCCATCCGCCGTACCGCTTCGTCTCCCAGGCGGGTGACCTGAAGGCAGGTCGCCGCGCGCCTGGCCGTGATCGACCGGAGAAGGTCCAGTCCTGCCGACGGCTCGGTGTCCCTGACCGTCGCCACGCAGAGGACGCTCGTCTCGGCGAGGTTGTCGGCCAGGTACTCGATGATCGCGAGTGTCTCCGGGTCGGCCCAGTGCAGGTCCTCGAGGACCAGCAGCGTGCCCTTGGAACCGCTCGGCGTGAGCAGGCGGATCAGGGCCTCACCGAGTATCAGCGGCGAGATCTCGGCCTGGTCGTCGCCCGGCCGGCTCCACTCGGGGACGAGCGACGCGAGCACGGGCAGGTGGATCGCCAGCTGCGGATCGTCGGGCACCACGCCGGCCCGGGCGATCTTCATCAGCGCCTCGGTGATCGGGCGGAACGGAACAGGAACTGTCGACTCGGTCGAGCGGCCGATCAGGACGTTGAATCCGCGCGCCGAGGCGAGCGACGTCGCCTCCCTCGCCAGCCTGGACTTGCCGACCCCGGCGTCTCCGGCAAGGAAAAGCACGCCGCCTTCCCCGTTCATAGCCCTATCGAGGCCGCTGTCCAGGGCATGAACCTCGGCATCACGCTCAATCAGCGTCGGGCACAGCATCGACCTCATCACACCTGATACTACCGGTAGCGATTGAGTAATTACTGTGTGCCACATATAGAATTTCATGGACGGCTAAAACATCATGAGACGTGTATAAACCTTTAAATTCATGAGAACGGACATGTGCCTCGCAGGGTGGCGGCCGAACAGGCTACGACGCTTACCGGAAAATGATCAAGGAGCGGGTACGGGCGCGTGGGACGGCACGGCCGTGATGCCGGCTGCTTCGCAAACGCCCTGCATCGCGCCGATGCCGTCCCACGCGGACTCTCGTGCTCCCGAACAGCCACGCGCCGCGCAGCCACCGGGTCCGACGAGCAGGACGTTAGGAGGGGGGTGCCACTACGGTGCCGGTGGCGGTGACAACCACGATCGGCTCGTCGAGTAGCCGCGCCGCGGAGGGGCCGCGGTCGGGTTCGGCGCGGCACAGGACCCGCGCCTCGAAGCGCATCTCCCTGCTGCGGCGGCCGACCCTGGTGATCGTGGCGGTGGCCTCCAGCACGTCGCCGGCCAGTACCGGCGCGAGGAACTGGATGTCGGAGTACGAGGCGAACAGCCCCTCGTCGCCGTCGGTCCGGATCGAGGCCTCCGTCGCCACGTCACCGAACAGGCCGAGCATGTAGGCCCCGTCGACCAGGTTGCCGCCGTAGTGCGCGTGGCTGTAGGGCACGTACCGCTGGTGCCTGACGGTCAGCCCGAGCCGCGGGTCTGCTGTGCTGGCATCGCTCATCCGGATGTCTCCTGTGCCGGTCGGCTGTGTTGACGCGGGAGCGGGGTCAGGCAGGAGCGGGAGCGTCCGCGGGTACCGGTCCGGTCCCGGTGCCAGCCTCCGCTGCCGGGCTGGCCAGGGCCAGCGCGTGCACCAGGTAGCTGGCCACGTCCCGGGGCGTGGTGCCCTTGCCGAAGATCTTGTCGACACCGAGTTCGGCCGCCATCGCCGGGTCGAACCGCGGACCGCCGATGATGAGCAGCGGCCGGGGCGGCCCGGCCGCGTCGAAGGCGGCGGACAGCTCGCTGGTGTTCGTGATGTGGGCGTCCTTCTGCGTGACGACCTGGCTGACCAGCACCGCGTCGGCACCTTCTGCCCGGGCGGCAGCGACCAGCCGCGGCACCTCGACCTGAGATCCGAGGTTCACCACCTTGATCTCCCGGTAGTACTCCAGGCCCTTCTCCCCCGCGTGACCCTTGACATTCAGGATCGCGTCGATCCCGACGGTGTGCGCGTCGGTGCCGATGGTCGCGCCCACCACGACGAGCTTGCGGCCGAGCGCCGAGCGGATCCGCAGGTTGATCTCCGCGGGCGACAGCTCCTCGAACTCCCGCTCGGCGACCGTCACCTCCGACAGGTCGACCAGGTGCCCGACCCTCCCGTACACGACGAAGAACGTGAAGTCCGGGCCCATGCCCTTGGCGTGCACGACCATCGCCGGGTCCAGGCCCATCTTGCCCGCCAGCTGGAGCGCGGCTCCCTCAGCCCTGGCCTTGTCGTCGGGCGTGCTGAACGGTACCGGGAGGGTGAAGGACAGCTGCACCCGGCCGTCGCCGGTCGTGTCGCCGTATGGCCTGATGAGCATCTTCCCGGTCACTGCACCGCTCCGTTCTGGCTGGCCGCGGCGAGAACGCCGGCGCCTGGGTTCCGTCCCGGGTCGTCAAGGATGTCGCTGGCCGGATTGACGTAGCCGTCGGCCTTGCTGATCACGCCCTCCAGGCCCCGGCCGCCGTCGGCCGGGCGCTTGGTGATCCCGAACGTGCCGTCGGCGATCGCGTTCAGCAGCCCGTCGTCGCAGATCCGCCGCAGCAGGTCGACCGACTCGGCGAGCACCTGGTTCGCGCGCCGGTCGATGAACCCGCCGGGCTCCGGCCGGAAGCTCTCCCCCAGCCGGCCCGCCGCGCTCCTGACGTAGTGGGCGTTCTCCAGGGCCAGGTCCCGGTCGGACAGGAACGGCGTGTGGATGCCCTCGGTCATCATGCCGATCAGCAGGATCTCCTGCTCCGTCATGACCGCGGCCAGGTTGAAGAACGCGTCGAGCAGGTAGCCGGCGAAGATGTTGCCGGTCATGTGCTTGGTCGGCGGCATGTACTTCAATGGCGCATTCGGGAACAGCTCCCGGACCAGCTGGGCGTGCGCGAGCTCGAGCAGGAACGAGTCAGGCACGTCGGGCCCGATCTCGAACGCGTGGCCGAGGCCGAGCTGGCTGTCCGCGAGGCCGGCTTCCTTGGCGAAGAACTCGTTGAGCAGCTGGGAGACGATGACCGTGTGCGCGCCGTCCACCGGGTCGGCGGTGGTGAGGTAGTTGTCCTCGCCGGTGTTGATGATGATGCCCGCCCTGGCGTGAATCTGCCGGGAGAAGCGCTGGTCGATCAGGGTGCGGCGGGGGTTGATGTCGCGGAAGATGATGCCGTACATCGAGTCGTTCAGCATCATGTCCAGCCGCTCCAGGCCGGCCAGCGACGCGATCTCGGGCATGCACAGGCCTGAGGCGTAGTTGGTCAGCCTGACGTACCGGCCGAGCTCGCGGGAGACGTCGTCGAGCGCGGCCCGCATCAGCCGGAAGTTCTCCTGCGTCGCGTAGGTGCCCGCGAAGCCTTCCCTGGTCGCGCCCTCGGGCACGTAGTCGAGCAGCGACTGGCCGGTCGACCTGATCACCGCCACCACGTCGGCGCCCTCCCGCGCGGCGGCCTGGGCCTGGGGAATGTCCTCGTAGATGTCGCCGGTCGCGACGATCAGGTACATCCACGGCTTGCGCGGCTCGGCGGTCGTGTCGATCATCTCCCGCCGCTTCGCCCGGTTGGCGTCGATCCGGGCGAACCCGCCGGCCAGCGCCTGGCCGGCGGCCGTCCTGGCCGCGTCTGCGTCGGCGCCGGCCGGGATCCTGAAGGACACCTGGCCGGCCGCGGCGGCGCCGGCCAATGCGGCGAGATCGGGGTATCCGCCGGCGATCAGCGCGTCCCACGCGGGCAGCGCCACGCCGTGCTCCAGGCCGGTCTGCGCGCGGACCGCGTCGACGAGGCGGTTCACCAGCGGCATGGCGTCGGCGTCGGCGCCGGACAGCCCGGCGAGGCGGAGCACGGCCCGCTCGACCGAGACCGTCGTGTGCGCCCGCGCCATCTCCACGATCGGCTGGCCCGCCTGGCTGGCCAGCCGCCGCGCCTCCCGGACGACCTGCGGGTCGATGGTGAGCTTCGGTGCCCTGGGCTCCGGCGTGCTGCCCGGTGCGGATGTCATCGTCATTCTCCCGTCGTCCTTGCGTCGAAGATCTGGCGGACGCCAGGTTCTGTCCTGATCAGGTCGATGGCCAGCTGGGCGTGACCGGGCGTGTAGCCGTTGCCGACCAGCATCGTGACGTCCGCCGCGACGCCCTCAGCGCCGAGCGCGGCCGCCGTGAACGAGGTGGCCATCGAGAAGAAGATCACGGTACCGCCCTGCGCGGTGGCCAGGATCGCGCCACCCTCGCAGCCTGGCACGTCCACGCACACCACGGTCACGTCGGCCGGCCCGCCAGCCTCGCGGACTGCCTCGGAGACGCCGACCGGGTCGGTCGCGTCGGCGATCACGACCTCGTCGACCAGCCCGTTGCCGCCAGCCGACCCGGCCGCTCGCAGCACGCTGGCCTCCCGATCGTGCGGGACGACGCCGATCACCCGGCTGGCTCCGGCCCGCCTGGCCGCGGCAGCCGACAGCGAGCCGCTCTTGCCGGCGGCGCCGAGGATGGCGACGACCGGCCCCTTGCCCGATGTCCCCGCCGTGTCGCCGATCCGCTGGGCCGCCTGCGACACGACCCGGTGGGTGAGCGCGGGCGCGCCGCAGACGTCCATCACCGCGAGCGAGAGCGGCACGGGCAGGTCGCCGGGGAGCACGGCGGCGATCGACCGGCCGAACAGGATCGCGTGGCCCTGGCACGGCACCTGCTCGGACGCCCCGTCCCAGGAGGCCAGGGCGTCGGTGATCACCAGCGGCGTCAGGCTGAGCGAGACCAGGGTCGCGATCCGGTCTCCCGGCCCCAGGCCGAGCGGTGAGTCAGGGCCGGCCTCGCGCACCACGCCGGTGAGCATCCCGCCGGATCCGGTGACCGGGTTCTGCATCTTGCCGCGGTCGGCGACGATCTCGAGCACGGCGGCCTTCATGGCCGCCGGGTCGCCGCCACTGGCCTGGTCCAGCTGGCGGAAGGACGCGGCGTCGAGGTTGAGCCGCTCGACCGAGACGAGCACCTCGTCTGGCCAGATCGGCGGATCGGGGTCAAGCCGCCAGGCCGCCTGGGGCAGCACTGCCGATGGCTCGATGACGCGGTGCAGCCCGAGCGGGGAGCCCGGTCCGCGGCCCGATCTGCTCACGCGCTCAGTCCTTCCTGCGGCCGCAGCCTTCACCCTGGTGCCATCTTGGGCACCGGCATAGGCTAAGAACGCGAATCAGTAGAATTTCTTGTATAGAACTATACTGGCAATAGCTTCTTGCGTAACTTGCCGAGCTGGCGGGCTATCGTTCGGTTTCCGGGGGTAGAGAAGACCAGGCTAGAGAGGGGACGGTGGCGCCGTGATCGAGCAGCCGTATGTATACCGGCACTCGGAGCTCGCCGAGCCGGACTGGCGCCGGTTCCCCGGCTGGGCCGCGGTGACCACGCGGGAGTGGGAATCGGCGCAGTGGCAGCGCTCACACTGCGTGAAGAACATCCGCCAGCTCAGGACGGTGCTCGGCGACGGCGTGGACGAGGCGTTCTACGCTGACCTGGAGCGCGACCAGGCCGAGCGGGCCACGATGTCGATGCTCGTGCCGCCGCAGATGGTCAGCACCATCGTGCCGGGGCTGGCGCCGGCCGACCCTGGCTTCACCGAGGCGCTCTACGCCGACCCGGTCCGCCGCTACATGATCCCGGTCTTCAGCGACCGCCGAACCGACTGGCCGTCCCATCCGTATTCATCAAGGGACTCGCTGCACGAGGCGGAGATGTGGGTGGTCGAGGGGCTCACTCACCGCTACCCGACCAAGGTGCTCGCCGAGGTCCTGCCCACCTGCCCGCAGTACTGCGGGCACTGCACCAGGATGGACCTGGTCGGCAACCCGACGCCGGTGGTCGAGAAGCTTAAGTTCGGCATGGCGCGGGACGACAGGCTCGGCGCGATGATCGAGTACCTGAAGGCCAGCCCGGGCGTCCGGGATGTGGTGGTCTCCGGCGGCGACGTCGCGAACCTGCCCTGGGCCCGGCTCGAGGCCTTTGTCAGCGACCTGCTGTCGATCGAGTCCATCCGCGACATCCGGCTTGCCACCAAGGCGCTGATGGGGCTGCCGCAGTACTGGCTGACCGACGAAGTCAGGGCGGGAATGGAGCGGCTCGCCGCTACCGCGCGCCAGCGTGATGTCTCGATCGCGATCCATACGCACGTGAACACGGCGCAGTCGGTGACTCCCCTGGTGGCGAAGGCGTCCAAGGCGATGCTGGAGACCGGCATCAGGGACGTCCGCAACCAGGGAGTCCTGCTCCGCGGCGTGAACAGCACCGCCGACTCGCTGCTGGACCTGTGCTTCGCGCTCCTGGATGACGCCAAGATCATGCCGTACTACTTCTACATGTGCGACATGATCCCGAACGCCGAGCACTGGCGGCTCGGTCTCGGCGAGGCGCAGCAGCTGCAGCACCAGATCATGGGCTACCTGCCAGGGTTCGCGACGCCGCGGATGCTCTGCGACGTGCCGTACGTCGGCAAGCGCTGGGTGCACCAGGCGTCGCGGTACGACACCGAGCGCGGGATCTCGTACTGGACCAAGAACTACCGCACGGCGGTCGAGGCCGAGGATCCGCTGGCACTGGAGCGGGAGTACGAGTACTACGACCCGATCCACCTGCTGCCCGAGTCGGGCCAGGACTGGTGGCGCGCCAAGGCCGCCGAGCTGGCCGCTGAGGGCCGCGCCGCCGTCGCCGCCGAGCCGGTGGCGGTGCCGGTCTAGTCGCTGGCTACCACGGCGGCGGGCTGAGGGATCGCGGCCCCGGAGTCCGTGCCGGGGCGGCTGTCCCTGGCGTCGTAGCGCCACAAGGCAGGCAGCGCCAGGGAGACGATGACGGCACCGGCCAGGCTCAGCACGCCGCCCGAGACGACTGCGGCCCGGACCGACCCGGTCAGTGAGGCGATGGCGCCGGCCTCCAGGTTCCCCAGCGGCTCGCCGGCAGAGTAGCTGATCATCTCCAGGCCAGCCAGCCGCCCGCGCACCCGCGCCGGGATGGACTGGTTCCACATGGTCATCCGGAACAGCCCGCTCACCATGTCCGCTCCGCCCGCCGCCGCGAGCGCGAGGACCGCGAGCGGCAGGTTCGGCGCGAACGCGAACGCGCCGATCGCGATTCCCCAGCCGCAGACCGCGAGCGCGATCGCCCGGCCGTGCCGGTAGACGTGCCTGGTCCAGGTGCTGGTCAGGCTGACGGCCATCGACCCCATGCCGGGCGCGGCATACAGCAGCCCGAGCACGGCCGGACCGCCGAGGCCGGCCGCGATCTGCGGGAACACGGCGTAGGGCGCGCCGAAGAACATGGCGCCGATGTCGATCAGGTACGTGCCGAGAAGATCAGGCCTGCTTTTCGCGTAACGCAACCCCTCGGCCATCCCCCGGAGGCTAGGCCGGTCCGCGTCGGGGGCGGGCGGGATCGGCCGCATCCGGGCGAACGGTACCGCCGCGGCGGCGCAGGTCGCCCCGCCGACGGCATAGGCCAGCGGCAGGCCGCCGACCAGCAGGCCGCCGCCGATCAGCGGCCCGGCGGTGTTGGCGACCGTCCCCAGCAATCCGGCCAGGGCGGCCGCTCCCGGCAGGTCGTCATGGCCAACCAGCCGCGGAACGAGCACTTCCACCGAAGGCCGCTGCAGGGAGAACGCGCCGGTGAGCAGGGCTGCCAGCACGAACAGCAGCCACAGCTGCCGCCAGGCCAGCGCGTTGGCGAGCAGGGCGGCGATGCAGCCGACTGCCGCGCACTGGGTGATCAGGATCAGCCTGCGGCGCTCGATCGCGTCGGCGAGCGCGCCGCCGAGCAGGCCGCCCAGCAGCACGGGCAGGAGTTCCGCGCAGCTGAGCAGGCCGACCACCAGAGAGGAATGGGTGAGCTGGTACGCCTGGTACGGCAGCGCGACGTAGCAGATCATCAGGCCAGCCGAGCTGCCTGCCTGGCCGGAGTAGAGGAGGCGGAAGTCGCGGGAGTGCCGGATCGGGGTGACGTCGGGGCTCAGGTGCCTGATGACCTGCCGGATATCCACGAGAGGCCATTGACTCATGGCGATGCCGGGTCTGTCGAGGAAATAGCTTTCGCGGAGGAAGGCCGGCGGGCATAGCGCCGCCCGTCCGCCGCAGAACGCGATCGGACGGGGACCCTATGCCCGCC
>Ga0307373_10013570_pt1 | contig 11371 bp, 8 predicted proteins | sample OX2MG_FD_202534 | JGI IMG/M metagenome (GOLD analysis project Ga0307373, IMG submission 202534) | Soil microbial communities from Risofladan, Vaasa, Finland - OX-2 | ecosystem: Environmental > Terrestrial > Soil > Coastal area > Acid sulfate soil | place: Finland: Risofladan, Vaasa | collected... | reverse complement strand
AAATCCAGGATAGGAATATTACAAGTCTTGCGCAATATCTTCAGTCTCGCGCCGCTTATGCTAACATGGGTTGGACTCTTTCTGGCCTCAAGCGCCTACCAGCAATACGGTGTCTTACATCCGAAAGATTTAACCGAGCCTTTTTTACTGTTGTGGCAGAATAGCTTTCATGGCCTGCGACCTTTTGGCTTTCTACCTGTGTTTTCTTTTGCTGAAGTTGCACTGGTTGATTTTGTGTGTCTGTTATCTCTGCTCATTTGCATTTTGTTAATACAGCATGTAGAAAGCAGAGCGCAGAAGATTGCTGATACGTTTGCAAGCAAGCTTGAAACAACGACCGATTTACTGATTCAAGTTGTCAGCACTGCCGGGGCTGGCTCCTTACTTCAGGATGCAGATGTTGATCGTATCGCTGAGGCAGTCAATCGCGCTGTTGTGCGCGCTATGGCGCAAAGCGACAAAGTTGCACTCGACGCGAAAAATTTTATCGCTGCATCTGAGGTACGTGTCAATGCAACTGTCGCGCAATTTGATAATGACTTGAATCTGTTCAACGCCGATTTAACGCAATTGACCAACAATGTGAACGGTCTGACTATCAACTTGCAGAGCTATAACCAGTATGTACAGGAACTTGCGGACGCAGGTAAACTCCTGGCAGGCTCATCAACAACACTTGTAACCAATACTCAGGAAATTGCCACAAGCGCTGCGCAAAGTACGCAAGCCAGTGTAGATATTGGAAATCAGCTTTCTCTACTTAACTCAACACAACAGAGTATGGTGCAGGAGATCGCTACTACACAGCAGCAAGTAGTGGCGGAGATCGATGCTACACAGCAGCAAATAGTCAACCAGATTGCGACTAACCAGCAAACAATTGCTGCTCAGATCGAGCATGCAGCCGACAGCATGAAAGTTGTCTCCAAAGATACAAGAGCAGTTGCCAAAGAACTGGGTCAGATTACCAGAGCTGATCTTCAGACAATGACGGACCAGGTCACGCAAGCGGCGAACCAGGTCACTGGTATAGCCGGGGGACTATCCGGCATCGAACAAGCTCTATTGCGGGCCGCTCAAACACTGGAGGACGCTGCTAAAAATTATGCGAATTCTCGTATTAACCAGAACACAGTTTTCGGTAGAGGGCAAAAAGTTCAGTCGCCACCCGTGATCCAATCACAGCCTCCAATACCCCGACAGCCAGTTAACAATCCCCAGGCCAATCCTCCTCGTCAACAACCTCAAATGGCCCCGGCACAGTTTGCACAACAAGGACAAGTCAGTGTATTTCCTCCACAGCAAGGACAAAACTCTCCTTCACCAGTGCCTAATCAATTTCCACAGGCACCGGGTATTAACGCGCAACAACCACCCGCGGCATCAGCGCAGCAATCGCCAGCAGGATGGAACCCTCAACCTCAACAACCACAGCAAGCGATGAACCCGCCACAACAGCAACAGTCCTGGTTTGGAAAGGTGGGAAACAGGCTCTGGGGAAAGAAAGGGCCATAATATATGAGAAGGCTGTTTAAGGATGACAATAAAAGTCCTTTTATACTATCAGCAGGATGGCTCTTCGCTGATTTGTTGTTGGCATTAGCGATGCTTTTTCTGGCGGCAAACACGGTTTCGATTCCTAAACCACCTGTCACACCAACACCCACCATAACAAAAATACACGTCACAGCCACACCTACGAGAACGCCCAGCCCACGGGTACTCGAACATAACTATTGTCGGATAGTTTCAAATGTGAGCAATCTGAACAGTTTTCTCAACAACCTATCGTCTGCCATTAATCAACTAGAGCCGCAGATAAACAGTCAGCATTTCCTCAAAGGACGACATGTTGGCATTGCCATTGCTTATGGAGGAGCCAGCGACGGCAACGAAAGCAGAGGAGTACAGGCAGCAACACAGGTGTACGCTGTTTTGAGAGATCTGGACAGCAAGAATACACCTTTTACCGGTACTTCCTACTACGAACCAATTTTTACAAGAAATTTTGGACCTACTACTGTCGTGATTGATGTGTACCTGGTAGTTCGACAAGGTAATTTTGGCGAAACCTGTGATAATAACCATAATCCAGTTTGATGGAAGTTGCGCTCGGCAATCATTACGTTTAGATACGAAGGAAGCAAAACAACACAAAAGTACAGACCAGGGCGACCGCGAGGGTCGCCCCTACCATACGCCGTAGGAAGCGGATTAGCGCCGTTTCCTGTTGCCACTTCCCCAATCATCGTCCGCTTCAATAGAGAAGGTGTGCTCACCCTCCAGGCAATAGTATAGTGGGTTGCCATCCTCGTCGGTATAGGGGACGCTTTCTGTTTCCGCATCCACCAGCAGAATGGCGTCGTCATCGTCAAGCGGACAGGTTTCGTGCTTACTGAAAGGCCAGAAGCTCACTGTTGAACTCTCTTTCTCACCAGTTAGTGCGCGGTGTACAGGTGTACACTCTTTACTACGTAGACGGTATTCACCCGAAAGTTTCGAAATTTTCAGCGCCGGAGTAGTGCATCTCTCACTGGTGAAATATAGTCGCATTTGTCTTTTCTTCAACATTCCGTGCCGGCAAAGACAAAAAGTACTAGATTTTTCTCTTTCCACTTACACGGAAGAGGTTTTCCAGGCAATTAGTACTTTGTGGTTGGTATAAGACACAAACCTGAAAAACGCGGCAAGTTCTTATACTATCTTTTCCTGGAAAGGGAAGTTTGGAACTGTAATTTGAAAGGAAGGAAAACCTATGTTGAAACGTTGTATTCGCTGGCTGCTGCCGTTGATCGCGCTGTGCATGTTCGCGCTGACGCTGGTATTCGCACCTATTATCTCCAGCCACGCCGCATCACTGCCGCCAGCCGCACCAATCAGTGCGCCAGCTATCCCGGCACATCATGCACCTGCGCCTAACTTTTATTGGCGTCCGAGATAAGGAAAACTAAATATGATAATGATTTAGGGAGCAATAACATAGTTAAAATTGTTGCTCCCTATAACTTGGATCGACTTTATCTATTTATGGCATTAAGCCAATCTCTTACTTCTAACGCTTTACGATGTCTCATATTTTCCAGGATTATAACGCTTGAATATCCCAAATCTCTTGCTTCATTAATGTTGTTCAAAGCAGCGTTAGTACGTGCCAATCCAAATTGAGCAAGCGCAATTAAATCTTGGCTCCCCGCTGGAGTATTAATAAGCATTTCACGAAAACTCTCTCTTGCTGCTTCAAAGCTATTCTGATCCAGGTGTAAATTGCCATATTCATATAAAATATTTGAGATCATCTCTGGATTGCCAATCCGACGAGAGATAGTCAAGCCCTCTCGAAAACAGTCTTCTGCCTGAGAGTAGTATCTTCGTTGACGTTTCAACAATCCAAGATTGCTCAGTAAAACACTCATCCACTCCAGATGATCAATCAAGCGTGCTAAAGATAACCCTTCCTGAAAATAGGCTTCCGCATGTTCATAATTTCCTATCTCACTTGAAACTTCACCCAAATTACTGAATAAAGAGCAAATCAACTCTTTATGTCCTAATCGTTGAGCCAATTCCAGTGCTTCTCTGAAATAAACTTCTGCATACGCGTGATCCCCCTGCTCGCCGACTGTGACGCCCAGATCGATGAGCAGAGTGCAGATTTTTTCGCGGTCGCCGATTTTGCGTGCCAGTGCCAGCGCTTGCTCCATGTATACTTTGGATTTTTCGTACTCGCCGCGGCTGGCGGTTACGGAGCCGAGCGTTTCAAGAGCATCGCAGATTAGTTCGGAATTGTTAATTAGCTCGGCGAGCGTCAATCCTTCACGTAAGTAGGTTTCGGCTTGTGAGTATTCACCGCGTTTCCAGGTAATCCAGCCAAGGTTGGCGAGCAGGGCGCTTATGCGTTCCTTGTTGCCAGTTTGCCGGGCGAGCTGTAAGCCATCTCGCAGGTAAGCACTGGCCTGTTCGTAGTTGCCCTGCTTCTGCGCTATTTCACCGAGGTAGAGCAGCGCGTGCGATTTGCCGTCATAGCCATCATCGCCCAGATTGGTCGCGGCTTCATATGCTCTTTGCAGTTGTTTCTCGGCCAGGGTATAGAGGCCGCGCGAACGTAAATAGGGGATGAAGGCATAGACGCAGCGCATCAATTCTTGCTCTTTGCCAGACGCGTAAGCCAACTCCAGCGCGGCCAGGATAGTAGCGTACTCCTTTTCGAGGTTTTCATAATCCTTCTTGTGCGCTACTACGAAGTCTGTCGTGTAGGTTATCAGGCGATTGTAGGCAGTATCGTCTCGCAGGTTTGAGCGCGCGTAGTCGGCGATGGTCTGGTGGAGTGTGTAGTGGCCGGTGTCGCTGATTTCCAGCAGGCCGGTATCTACAAGTGTATCGAGTGTAGTTACATCGCAGTTGGCAACTGCCAGCGCTGCTTGCTCGGAGAAATGGTTGGGTTTGGGCGGAAAAACGGAGAGCGCGTATAAGGTTGCCCGCGTTTGGGGGTCAAGTTGCTGGCCGGTCACGTCGATTACCGATTGCAACGATAGAGGAGCGTTGAGCGAAAGGCTGCTATGGCGCTCTGCCGGACCGCGCAGTTCGCTGATATGCAGGCGTACCTGGGCATTACTCAGACGCGCCAGAGCCGCATCAACGCGACGTGATTGCCCGCTATAAGATTGCTGGCGCAGGTAATTTCCCAGCAGGGTCAACGCGAGCGGCAGCCCACCAACGGACTGCGCAAGTTCGCGCGCCTTCTGCGGTTCACGCTCGACCACCCGCGGAGCCAGCCTGGACAGCAATTCCATACTTTCGTTTTCTTCCAATTCTTTTATGACGGTCGCGCTGCCGGGAGCAAGCGAGCTGGCTATGCCAGGAAAGCGTGTTGTGACGAGATGGGCGCAATTAGGGCCGCCAACCTTGAAGGCCAGGGCATCTTCGAGACGCCACGCGTCATCGATCACCAGCAGCATGCGGCGCGAACCAATGACGCGGCGCAGCGTCAACGCCCATGCTTCGAGATCACTCAATGCCGGTATTTCGGTCGCGGCGATGCCCAGTTGTTTGCTCCAGTGGCTCAAGATACTAGATATATCCGGCTCAGGGCCAAGACCGGCCCATAGAATACCATCAGAAAAATATGACCTGACGCGAGGATCATGCGCGAGAGTACTGGCCAGGGCCGTCTTGCCTGCGCCGGGCAAGCCATGCAGAGCAATGATAGAGCCATTGCTGCCTGCCCGCAGCTTTTGTTCCAGGTCCGCCAGTTGGCGATCGCGCCCTACCAGCGATACGGGTGGTGGGAGCGGCATAGCTGTGTCATAGATGGGTTCGACGACAATTGTAGTTGCAGCAAGAGCAGTCAGAGGTGTCTTAAACTCTGACGTGGATGTGATCGGGTGTTCATTTGTTACACCGTTCGCGGAGGGCTGGACAGAAGATGACAGGTCAAGCTCTTCCTCTGTCTTCCCAAAAAGTTGAGAGAGCCTGTGCCGGAAGTAGGGACCAGGCCGCGTGATGCCACGTTCCCAGCGACTGACATTGACATAGCTGGTGCCAATGCGCTCGGCTAACTCTTGTTGAGAGAGTTCACGCTGATTGCGAGCTTCAACAAGTCTGGTTCTAGGTTGAGCTTTTGGCGCACCCATCTTTATCATTCCTTCTGTTAAATTCAGAATATGATAAATATGTTAAGAGTAATGATAACATAAGTTCTTTTATAAAGATAGGTTACAGTGCATAATTTACTTAATAACGATTGTTGACTTTCAGCAAAAAGAGAACGCTCCTTACAAAAGCGGAAGTCAGGAGAACCAGCATGCAAGTTGTTTGCCCTCCTAAAGGAAAAGTCGCGCAAGCGTATGTGACAACAACGCGGGATGCTGAGATCATCCGCTACTTCACGCTGCAAGGCGCTCTGCCGGAGGGCCAGACGCTGGTCATGAACTCCGCGCTTGGCACCCTGTCGCTGCTGTCCAATGGCGAGATTCTACCGCGCCTGCTCATTCAACAACAGTTTACAGCAAGTGAGTTAAGCCTGCTGCTGCCCTTACTCGAACAATTCCCCCACTTTTGCCCCTACGATGTAATGTTTGCCAGCTTCTACAATGGCGCTGTGACCGAAGCAACCATCGAACATTGCCGCCGGCAACTAGAGGACGCGCTGGAAGCCGGTTGCTGGGATCAACAACTACGCCCTGTGCGCAATGTATTGTCGCGCATCCGTTTCAAACTGCGCGGGTTTGGGCTGGACATCGTCTCCATTCTGGAAACCGGCTATATCCTGATGATGACGAATAAGGCGAAAGCGCACTAATATTACAACCCCTGGTTGTTTGATGATTTTGACAATCCAATGCCGTAATTGGCGTCCTCATTACCCTCGCCTCAACATTTTTTCTTGAAAAGCAACACATCTTCCTTACGCAAAACGCTGGTTTTGCGTCTTCTGGCAATTCCGGCATGTCTTATACCAGCTTGTAAAAGACATCCCGAAACACTTGTATTTTCGGCAATTCTTGTGTACTGTTAACTGTAGATATATTTCTTGCCGGAAATATATGCACGGACGACATTTTCTGATAGCAGACACCTTAACGAACCTTTAGCAGAATGAACGGAGTTTGAGCAAGATTTCGGGTTTACAACTAAAGAGGTAACTTATCACAAAACGCGCAAGCGAAGTGAAGGAGTCGCGCTATGCAAGGAGTATCGTACCGGAAGATCGCTTCCTCGATGTATCACATGCCACAGAGCGATGAAGATATCCTGCACTATACGCTGGATGAATTGTTGCCTGATGGTCACACGCTGGCAATGAACGTCCTGCTGGGAACCCTCTCGCTGATCGCAAACGATGCCGCGCTGCCCTACCCGCGTATGGTTGCCGAACAGCAATTCACCCTGAGCGAACTGAGCCTGCTACTGCCCCTGCTCAATTCACATCCACACTATTGCCCGTATGAAGTGCTGCTCTCCAGTTTCAATCACCGCATGATTACGGAAGCGACGATTGAACGCTGCCGCAAACGCCTGCACGAAGCGCAGGAAGAGGGAGTGTGGGATCAGGAGATGCGACCTGTGCGCAATGTGCTCTCGCGCACGCGCTTGAAAATGCGCAGTTTCGGCATCGAAATCGCATCTATCCTGGAGACCGGATACGTCCTGATGACTTTACCGGCGCGCAAACAACTGGGCGCGTAGCCTGTGAACCAATATAGCAACTTGCAGGGGAAGCCAGTTGCTATACTGCTCAAGGTTAATTGAGCAAAGTGACTGAATACGTTCAAGGCGCTGCGTCAGAGTGTTGCGATGAACATCCAGTATGTCGGATGCCTCTTTGACATTGCCCCGGTGCGCTAGAAACACTTCCAGGGTGTCAAGCAGTTCAGCGCGTTTGTGTCCCTGATCGTAGCGAGCGATGGTCGCAACCTGTTCCAGGTAAAGGTCATTTCGCGTAAGATCGCGAGCAAAGGCATAGATGTAGCGGTACGCGCCAAGATCGCTAAATCGCATGCTGGCTGCGCGTGTATACAGGCATTCCGCTATGGTAAGCGCCTCTTTCGCCCCCGTAAAACCATCCTGATAATCACATAAGGCGTGACAGGTATTGCTGATACCCGCGAACAAGCTGACCTGCAACTCGCTCTCCACCTGCTGAAGCAGCGTATCGAGCCAGGTTTTGAGATCTTCAGCAACCGTTTCTCTGCCAGACACTCCACCGGGCGCTACGATAGCGTACAGGCGCTGTTCTCGCTCGTCGCAGAGGGAACCAGGATAATGCGCCAGCAAACGCTGCGCAACCAGTTTGAGGGCATGGCGGCAAATTGCCTGTTTACTGGCTCGCGTTTCAGCTTGCTCACCAGTATCGAACACGCGCGCAATTTCAAGCTCCAGCATGGTATGTGGCTGCGCGCAATCACAACCAAGCGCGGCTGCGCGACTACGCACTGAGTCCGCGAGAGCGATATTATCCGCCAACAGATCATCAAATAAGCTCTTGACAGAAACGGTAGATGCAGAGGCATCCAGCAACTGGCGATTCGTGATGGACATGGCCGCGAAGCTGCCAATGGTCTGCAAGATAAGCTGCTCCTGCACGTCAAGGTCGCGCGCCTTGCCCGAATAGCAACACAGAAGCCCAACGCATGCATTAGCGGCTGAGAGCGGGACGATATGCAGTTTTTCATATTGCACATTTTTCAACGGGTTGAGAGCTTCTTGCTCAGCGGCATTCAACTGCGGTAATTGACTTGAAGAGGGGCGCAGCTTTTCCCACAGGCCAGGCGCTACAGAAAGCGGCGCAATGGTCAGCAATCGTCCATTGAGATCGGGAGAAGCCGCCTGAATGGTCAGTTGACCATGCTCGGTATCAGCCAGCATAACTGCACACAAATCCATTTCGAGCGTCTGGCGAGTCAGGTTCGCCAGCGACCGAACGATATGATCCAGGGAGGCATCGGCCATTAACTCTCTTAAAATCGTATTGAGGGTAGCCGGTGCATTCAACGAGGAACTGATCGTGGAGTCACTATCTCCAGAATTGAGCGTTGACACGGCAGGCGCAGCCAGGGTAGTTTGCTGTACTTGATCGAAGAGTATCTCCCGCGAAGATGTTTGCATGCTTACTGCCCCCGCAGGCAGATGCGAATGGTTCTCTGCCTGAGACTCGTCATGTATGCGTCCGGTGGGACGCGGCTAACAGATGAACTTACAGGGCCAAAAACAACTGTAACATATTTATTCGTTAAAGTCCATGAAAATGGACGTGAATTAGATCAGTATAAGACAGAAAGAAGCAGGATAGGAGATTATACAAAGAGGGTGCCGCTATACTCCCGTTAGATGCAGGCAACATACTAAGAAAAAGGGAGGTTCACATGCAATCACGTATAAGCGTGCCAACGATCATCAAGGTGGTGATGTGGATAGCAGCAGCGATGGTCATCATCGTCGTTTTTCACCTGGGTGGAACAATTGCGCGACGCGTCGGGCAGTTTTCACCGCTAACCGGCGCGTTCATCGGCGGCGCGCTGACGCTCGGCAGCGTGTTGTTACCGCTGGGCAAGCGAGAAAAAGCCGAACGCTGGATCAAGTTTGAGCGTTTCGCCTGGCTACTGATCGGCCTGGGCGTTGTGATGTGGGGCCTGGGCGAAAGTTTCTGGCGATATTATGTTTCCATCGGGCAGGCTCCTTTTCCATCGACTGCCGATATAGGCTATGCCAGTTTTCCCTTGTTCATTTTCGCCGGACTGTTGTTGCAGCCGTCGCCCGGTCCTGGCCGGAGACGTCTGCTGCTGCTGATGGATAGCCTGATTGCCATGGGGTCATTGCTGGCGATTGCCTGGTTTTTGCTCTTAGGCTCGCTGGCTCAGATGCCGGGTGAAGCCAATCTGGCAAAATTTCTGGGGCTGTATTACCCGGTTGCCGATATCGCGCTATTGAGTTGCGTGCTATTCCTGCTGCTGAGAGGGCAGGGACGCACTTACCAGGCAACGGCGCGGCGCGTGGGTCTGCTGGTGATTGGGTTGGGACTGTGCTTTTTCGTCTTCTCCGATTTCCTTTTTAATGTGCAAAACAACGCGGGAACGTATGTCGAAGCGACCTGGATCGACCTGGGCTGGCCGCTGGGTATGATAACCATAGGAATCGGGGCGTACCTGCGCCGCTTCCTGCCCGCCACGCCGCTCGAAGTGATCGAGGAGCGCCTGGAACGTTCCAACGAACGCGCAGTCTTCGGCTTTTCGCGGCTCGTGCCGTATATCTTGCTCTCACTACTCTTCCTGTCATTGACGATTAACGTACTTTCGCAGGATAGCGGCCAGGCGGCTATCCGACCGGTGCTGTTGTTCGCTACGATGGGTGTCGTCGCGCTGGTTGTGGCCCGGCAACTATTCACGCTGTGGGAAAACGCGCACCTGGCTGCGCGACAGGCGGAGGCGCTGGAAGACCTGGCGCACGCGAACCAGCGCATTGAGATGCAGTCACACCATATCGCCGAGCATAATACGGAATTGGAACGTGGCATCGTGCATCTCAAAGCTGTGCAGGCGCAACTCGCCAACGGCAATCTGAAAGCCAGGGCAGCACTCTCAAGCGGTGCCTTGATGCCTCTGGCGGGGAGCCTGAACCTGATGGCAGAACGGCTGATGCGCCTGGGCCAGGCAAGTTTCTACACGCAGCGCCTGATGCGTTCAATGGGTGAATTGAGCGTGGCTCTGGAACGTACAGCAGCGGGCGAACCTTTCGTCGTGCCAGCGTCTTGCAACGAGTTTCTCGAAATCAACCGCCTGCTGGTAGCTCTGCGCGTAAACAACAACAATATTATGCCTGTACTCTCCCCGCATACGCCGCGACCTGTGACCGAGCGCACAAGCATGCAGCCATTGACGCCGCGTCCCACGTTCAGAACGGTGACAGGTTTCGCGGGTTCGAGGCCAATGCCAACGTCAGGGCCATTGCAGCATATGCCCACATCAGGGCCGCTGCAACATACGCCAGCGCAGGGCATACAGCCTTTGCCGCCGCTGAGGATATTGCGACGCGCGCCTTTGGACGACCAGTAGTATAAGTGATCAATAGCGGCGCGCGCACACGGCTATGACGCTGATATTGTCTTTACCACCACCTTCGAGGGCGGCCTGCCTGAGTTCATCGCAGATCTGGGGGATATCGGGCAGCGACGACGAAACGATATGTTCTATAGTGGAGTCGCGCACCATCTCCCACAGGCCATCGGAGCAGAGCAAAAGCAGGTCGCCTACCTGGAGAGGCACACTGAACGTATCGACCTTTACCGCGGCCTGGTGCCCCAGACTGCGGTAAACCTCATTGCGTTTAGGGTGGGCATACACCTCGTCGGGCGTAATAGCCCCGGTCTCAACGAGGCGCGCTACCGTCGAATGGTCGCGCGTGATCTGCGCCAATCCATCGCTCTCGCGGTACAGGTAAACACGGCTATCTCCAACATTGGCGATATAGGCCGTATTGCCGATGACGAGGACGACGGCAAGCGTTGTCCCCATATTCGACTGCTGCTGACGATTGCGCCTGTAGATGGCAAGATTGGCCGTATGCGCGCCTTCGGCCAGTATTTGCTCGTAGTTATCGTCTTCCGGGCTGCCAACCAGGGCCAGTTTCAACGCGTCATGCAGGGCGGCGATAGCCAGGCGGCTTGCCTCTTGCCCATTGCCATGCCCACCCATGCCATCGGCAACTATGAATAGACCAACCGGCTGCAATCCTCCGCAAGCGTTGCGAATGGCGGGCAACGCGAGCAGGCTATCTTCGTTAGGCCGTCCCCGGCGTTTGATACCGGTATCAAGCACCGTACTGACATCCAGAAAGACTGAACTGCCGCTAAATTGCTCATTGCGCGCATCAACCAGCG
>Ga0307373_10013569_pt1 | contig 11371 bp, 7 predicted proteins | sample OX2MG_FD_202534 | JGI IMG/M metagenome (GOLD analysis project Ga0307373, IMG submission 202534) | Soil microbial communities from Risofladan, Vaasa, Finland - OX-2 | ecosystem: Environmental > Terrestrial > Soil > Coastal area > Acid sulfate soil | place: Finland: Risofladan, Vaasa | collected... | reverse complement strand
GTGGGCTCGTCCAGGAAGAGCACCTCCGGGTCATGGACCAAGGCCGCGCAGAGCGCGAGCTTCTGCCGCATGCCGCGGGAGTAGCTCATGACCAGCTGCCCGTGGGCATGCGCCAGATCGAAGCCCTCCAGCAGGGCGGGGATGCGCCGCCGCCGCCGCTCCGAGGAGACCCCCTGCAGGTCGGCCGCAAGCTGGAGCATCTCCAAGCCGGTCAGTCGGTCGTAGAGCGCGGCGCTGTCGGGCACGTAGCCCAGGTGGCGCCGGGACTCCCGGCCGTCCGCCTGCACATCGTGACCGCAGATCAGAATCCGCCCGGCCGAAGGGCGCAGCAAGCCGACCGCCATCTTGATCGTGGTGGTTTTGCCGGCCCCGTTGGGCCCGATCAGTCCGAACAGCTCCCCCGGGGCTACCTGGAGGTTGAGTTCCCGCACCGCGAGCTGCCCGCCGAAGCTCTTGGAAACGCCGTCGAAGCTGACCTGGCTGGCACGGTTAGCAAACTGGGCCATCCGCCGGATTATCCCCAGCCGCGGTCGGTCCACCTAGCGCCGATGCTACGTTGTAACCTCGGGCCATGAGCATTAGCGAACCGATCGCCCCCCCCACCCCCCGCCGGGCGTTTCTCGACGATCTCGACCTACCCCAAGGCAAACGGGCTCGCCTGCATACCCTGCTGTACGACCACGGACCGGCCAACGGCACCCTCCTGCTGCTGCCTCTGGACCAGGGGCTGGAGCACGGTCCGGTCGACTTCTTCGTCAACCCGCCAGCGCTGGACCCCGATTTCGAAGTCCGGCTGGCATTGGAAGGGAACTACTCCGGGATCGCCCTCCAGATCGGTCTCGCCAAGCGTTACCTAACCAGGCACGCGGGGCGCCTGCCGCTGGTGCTCAAGGTGAATGGGCGGACCACTCCGCCCGGCTTCGACGAGGCCTTCTCGCCCCTGACCTCCTCGGTGGAGGACGCCGTGCGGCTCGGCGCGGCCGCGGTGGGCTACACCTGCTACGTCGGCTCCCCCGCTCAGGACCGGGACCTGCGTCAGATGAATGAGGTCCGGCAGGGGTGCGACCGCTACGGCATGCCGCTGATCTGCTGGGCCTACCCGCGCGGCGCAGCGATCGCCAAGAAGGGCGGCCAGGACAGCCTGTACGCCATCGACTACGCCGCCCGGGTGGCGGCCGAGATGGGCGCCGACGTGATCAAGATAAACATCCCGAGGGATCACTCCGAGGCGGATGCCGCCTCCCCCGCTCCCTACGACACCTTGGTCGAGGACCGCCGCCAAATGCTCACCCGCGTGATCCGGTCTGCCGGCCGTTCGCTGGTTATTTTTGCGGGCGGCAGCAAGCTCGCCGATGACGAGCTGCTGGGTCGAATCGACGACTGCATGGCCGCCGGGGCCACCGGCTTCATCTTCGGGCGAAACATGTGGCAGCGGCCGATCGACCAAGCGCTGGGCATGAGCACCCGGGTGCACCAGGTCCTGGAGCGCTACGGCCACCAGGCTTAGCCGCCCCCCGGCGGGGATCTTTCTACCGGACGCGACCGTGCACGGGTGGGTGGTTCGGCACCAGTTGGGCATCCCGGGCAACCGTTCCCAGACGAGCACGAAATTGTCAGCTGGTTTCACCGCGACGAGATTCCCGACCCGAACTTGGCGTTGGCCGCGGTCGCGACCCTCTGCGCCATCGCCCTAGGCTCCGCGGAAACAGTGTGACCTAAAGCTACTCCAGGCAGTATTACCTGGTGGTGAATCTCTGAATCGAGATACTATGGCGGAGTGAAGGAAGACGAAATCGACCGCATCGTCCGGGAGTGGAACCGGGAGCGACCTGAACTCGACGTCTCGGCCACCCAGGTGCTGCAACGGATTACCCGGATTTATCTCCTGCAGTCGAGCAGTTTCGCCGAGATTTTCAGCCGCTTCGACCTCACTTTCGGCGAGTACGAGGTGCTGGCCGCGCTAGTGCGCTCCGGTCCGCCCCACCAGCTGAGCCCCAGCCAATTGGTCGGCGCCCTGGTGCTCTCGTCCGGCGCGATGACCAATCGCATCGACCGCGTCGAAGCCGCCGGGCTGGTCCGGCGGCTCCCCGACCCAGATGATCGACGAGGCACCCTGGTGGCGCTGACTGACCGCGGCCGTCACGTAGTAGACGAGGCGGTTGTGGCCCACCTGGAGAACGAGGAGCAGCTCCTCTCGGCGCTCTCCGTCGGCGAACGGCGCAAGCTCGCTGACCTGCTGCGCAAGTTGCTCCTGTCGGCCGGCTTCGCGGCCCTGGATCCGGGTCGCTCCGTCGGACGTGATGACCGTTCCTCGGAGCGAACTACGCGACCGCGGAGGAGCGTTCGCCGCTGAGGGCAGCGCCGGGATCCCAGACGGTGCTGAGCGGCCCCGGACCTGACCTCGCAATGGCGACCGGACGCCGAGCCAAGCCACCAGAACCGCGAGCAGGGCGACGGCAGCGGCGGCCAACATCGCCTCGCGGTCTCCGGAGATCGAGGTGAGCACGCCCGGGCCCCGGGGTCCCATCTCCGCGACGGAGAGCAGGACTGCGGCCCCGAGCGCGGCTCCGATCTGGCGGCTCATGTTCACCAGGCCTCCGGCCAACCCCTGCTCGGCGTCGTTCACCCCGTTGCTCGCGCCCACCGTGGCCGCGAAGACGGTGCCGGCGGTGCCGAACCCCACCAGGGAGATCGCCACGAGCATGATCGGGTAGGTCGCCACCGCGGTGGCGACGGAGAGCAGCAATAGTCCGACCGTGGTCATAGTCGCCGTCAGCATCAGCAGCCGCCGGAGGCCGAGACGCCCTGCCAGGCGGGCACCGGCCAGCCCGGTGCCGAGGCCGACCAGCCCCTGGGGCGCGATGGCCAGGCCCGCCAGGAGCGGCGAATAGTGGAGTCCCTCCTGGAGATACAGCGTCATGACGATCATCTCCCCTCCGCTCCACACGCCGAGGAGCAGGGTGATCGCGTTGGCCGCGCGCAAGGTCGGGAGCCTCAGGACCCCAAACCGCACCAGCGGATGCGGATGATGGAGCTCGAGGACGATGAAGCCGGCTAGCGCGGCGACGCAGAGGAGCGCAGCGAGGAGGACGGCTGGCGCGCCGAACCCGACCGTGGGCGCCTCGGAGACCGCGTATACGAGAGCGGCGATGCTCGCTGTGATCAGCAAGCCGCCGCCAACGTCGAGCGCGCCGGTGACAGCTCGCGGGGCTACCTTCGGGAGATAGCGCACGCCGAGGGCAGCGGCGACCAGTCCCACCGGAACGTTGACGAAGAACACCGAACGCCAGCCCAAAAGCTGCACCAGCAACCCGCCCAGCACCAGGCCGCCGACGAAGCCAACCGAGGCGGTCGCACCGTAGAGACCGAGGGCGCGGTTGCGCGGCCCGCCTTCCCGGAAACCGCTCGTGATCAGAGCGAGCGCCGCGGGCGCCACGATCGCCGCCCCGATCCCCTGCACTGCCCTGGCGGCCACCAGCAACTCGGGCCCGCTCGCCAGACCGCCGACCAAGGAGGCGGCCGTGAAGATGAGCAATCCGCCGACGAACATGCGGCGACGGCCGAAGCGATCCGCCAATCCGCCACCCAGGATCAGGAACCCACCAAAGGTGATCGCATAGGCGGTCACCACCCACTGCAGCGAAGTGGCGGAGAAGCCGAGCTCGCGCTGGATGGAAGCCAGCGCCAGGTTCACGATGCTGAAGTCGAGTACGACGACGAACGCGGCGACCAGGACCAGAGCCAGAGCAACCCGGCCCATTCCTTCGGCCGCCGCCTGGGCCCGCAGCAGCTGGGGCGATGCGGGCGGGCCGCCCGGGCCCTTGCCAGCAACGGCCAGCGCAGCGGCGGTCATGCCGCACTTCCGAGTCGGGCCTGGCGGCCGTCGTCCGCAATGGCGGCGGGGCCATACCGCTCGATCACCGCGGTGATGTCAAGATCGCCCGCTATCTCCGCAGCCTCCTTGACCAATCCCCGCACCAAGGTGGTCAGCGGGGCCTGCGCCGTCGACCGGTGAAACAGCTGCAGCGCCAGATCGAGGTCCTTGCCGAGGTCCCGCACGGCGAAAAGGGTGGGTTCGTGGCGGCGCTCGAGGTAGCCGGCCCGCCGCGCTTCGAGCCCGGGTGCCAAGCGCGCCAGCGCCCAGAACACCTCGTTCTCACCTAGTCCAGCGGCCTCTCCAGCCACCTGGAGCTCAGCGGCCGCCACGGTGATCGCCGCCAGCATGCTGTTCGCCACCAGCTTCAGGCGCGCCCCGCTGCCCAGTGGACCTATGGACCGCACTTCGCCCAGCAGCTCCAACACCGGTCGGGCGCGTTGCTGATCGGCAGCCGCACCGCCCATCAGGATCGCAGCCCTGCCCTGGCGGACCACCAGCGGAGACCCGAGGATGGGAGCGTCAATGAGGCTCGATGCACGCTCGCGCAGCTGGGGCTCAATCTCCTCCAGAAACTCCGTCCCGGAAGTACTCATCTCGATGAAGAGCTGCCCGTGCGCGGCTGCCAGAGCACCGTCGGGACCACCAAACGCGTTCCGGAGGGCGTCCGGACCGGTCAGGGAGGTGATGACGATGTCAGCGTCGCGAACCGCGGCCGCGGGATTGGCCGCGACCCAACCCACGCCGACGTGATCCGCCCGTGCCCGGGAGCGGTTCCAAAGCGCTGGTTCGAGCTGCGCCAGCCGCCGCGCGAAGGCTGAGCCCATCCGACCGGTTCCGAGAATCGCGACCCGGGGACTCACAACGTCACCCCGTTAACCGGTCCGACCGGACCCGAGCCGGCCTCGGTCCGGCCCAGTGCCACGGTGATCTCGGCCAGGTCCTCGGCGGTCAACTGGAGTGAGCCGGCCTCGATCCAGCCGTCGACCTGGGCCGCGTCGCGGGCACCGACGATGGCGCCGGTCACACCCGGCCAGGCGATCGTCCAGGCCACGGCCACGGCGGACACCGTCGTCTGGTGGCGCTCGGCGATCGGCCGCAGAGCATCGCGCAGGGTGAGGTTGCGGGAGAGCTGCGGCTCGAGGAAGGGCTCGGAACGCCGCCGCCAATCGTCGGCAGCCATTCTCGCCAGGCGGTCAGCTGAGAAGGTGTCGGTCAAGAGGCCTGACTGCATCGGACTGTAGACGATGACCCCGGTGCCCTGGGCGGCCGCCCAGGGAATCACGTCGGCCCCAGCCTCGCGTCGGATCAACGAGAAGGGAGGCTGGACGGAGTCCACCTGGCGGATCGCGGCAGCTCGCTCCAGCAGGCCCACGTCGAAATTGGACACGCCCGCCGCCCGGATCTTGCCGGCCTCGACCAGGCGGGTCATCTCGTTCCAGGAGTCCTCGATCGGAGTCCCGATCTGGTCGGGCCAGTGAAACTGGTAGAGGTCAATGCGCTCGATCTGGAGTCGGCGCAGCGATGCCTCCACCTCGCTGCGGATCGAGTTCGGCTCCAGGTTGCGCTGCGGCTCCTGGTAGGGCTTGGTGGCGTCCGGGATCATGCCTCCTTTGGTGAAGATGAAGGGACGATCGGCCGGTGGAATCCCAGCCATGGCGCGCCCGACGACCTCCTCTGAATGACCCAGCCCGTAGATGGCGGCCGTATCGACCCAGTTCACCCCGAGATCGACGGCATGGCGGATCGCCGCGATCGAAATCTCGTCGTTCTGCGGACCCCAGCCGTAGCTCCAGCCGCCGCCACCGATTGCCCACGCCCCGAATCCCACCTTGGTGATCTCCAGGTCGGTGGCGCCGAGTCGCCGCTTCTGGCTGGTCAGGTCAATCGTCTTCATGGCAAAGCTCCCGATTCTCCGTTCATTGTCTTGACGTCCAGATACTCTAGGCCATAGTGCTATGTCAAGATGCTTGAGGCCGAGAGACTATGGCGCAGCGCTTCCTCCGCTCCAGCGACTTCCCCGGGCGGCGGCGGACGCTTCAAGCCGTAGGGCGCAGCGAGTCTTCCAGCAGTCGGCGATCGATCGGGGACTTCCCCCGCGAGCTCGGCGGGGAGCTGCCACGACGGCAGCTACGAGCGGCTCGAGTGCTGGCTGCGGTCTCGTGGGACTCCTCCCCCAAGGCCGACGACCGGGATGGACCCCGAACCGCCACTCGCCGGCGGCTCCGGAGCGCCGTTGGGCGGATGCGCCTACTCGGGGCTCAGGGGCCGATCAGAGGCGGCAGGGCACCGCGGAGCGCGATCGCAAAGAGGGGTCCCACCAGCAAGCCGAAACTGAGCACCGCCCCCGTGCAAAGCACGATGCCGATCGCCGCGGAGCGCTCCGGCAGCGCCAGATCCGGTCCGTCGACCCGGGGGTCGAAGACGATCAGCAGCCAGCGGAAGACCACCAAGGCACACAGAACCTCCGATAACAACTCCAACCAGGCCAGCCACCCAAGGCCGGCGTGGAGGGCGGAGTCGACGGTCATCAGCCGGGCGAAGAACCCCGCCAGCGGCGGCAGCCCGGCCAGACCCGCCAACAGCAGGGCCAGCGCGCCCGCCAACACGGGCGAACGGGCCCAGAGACCGCGCAGCTCGGAGGTCCCGGTCCGCTCGCCTTGCACGGTGATCGAGCCCAGCAGTCCCAGCAGCCCGGCGGCGAGCGGGATGACGCAGAGCAGCAGGTAGAGGACGGCCGCGGTCCCCTGCTGGGAGATCTCCGGCAGCGTGGCCGGCACCAGCGCCAACTGGGCGATGAGCAGGAAAACTACCGCGCCGCCCAGGCGCCGCTGGCGCCACGCCACGCAGGGGGCTACCACCAGGGTGACTCCGGCCAGGACCGCCACCGCCAGCGTCCAGGTCGAGGGAGCGGCGCCCAGCGCCCCGGGCAAGAGCCGCAGCAGAGCGGCCGTCCCCGCCAGCGACCCCAGCACGGTGGCGGCCAGGAACGGCAGGGAGGGAAGTCGGCCGCCCAGGGCGCCGCGCCACCAGAGATAGGGAAACACCCCGAGCTGGGAGAGTGCGCCCAGGATCAGGAGGATGGCACCCACCACCAGCAGCGGATCCAGCTGACGCAGGCCGGCCGGGATGGCGTGCAGAGAGGTGGAGCCGGCCAGTCCCGCCAGGATCGCCGCACCCGCGAAGAAGGCGACCAGGGAGAATCCACTCACCGAGAGGGCTCGGGTCGCGGTCCTCACCGATCCAGCATCGGTCTTGTGCAACCCCTGGGCCAGCGCCATCGGCAACACCGCCAGGGCTAGGCCGGCCCCCAGCGCGACCAGGTCAGTGGCCGAGACAGTGAACAGAACGCCCGCGCAGCTCATCAAAAGGAGCAGGTGGAAGACGCCTCGATGCGGATCCAATTCGCTCTCGGCGTCGGCGCCGCAGAGCACCACCGCCCCCGCCGCCGCCAGCGTGATGGCGTAGAAGAAAAGGGCGAAGCGGTCGATGACCAAGCTGCCATGCTCGATGTCCGGCGGGGTCGGCCCGAACGAGGAGTGCCAGAAGCCGATGCTCGCCAGAAAGGCCAGCAGCAGCGTGGCCAGCGTCACCCAGCGGGTGCGCTCCGGCCGGCGCCGAGGGCTGTCGAAGGACCGCAGGTCGAGGGCCCCGCACACCAGCGCCCCCAGTAGAAGGATCCCGATCGGCCCAAAGTCCTGCAGGAAGGTGAGCTTCATCACTTGGCCTTGGCGTGAACGGCGGGGGCGGCGGCGGCGACCCTGGCGGAGACCAAGGCGGTGCCGTGCACGGTGTAGGGGATGAAGTACCCGGCGAAGACGCCAAAGAGGATGACGGCGGCGGCCAGCGCCCAGCCCGAGTAGAACTCGGAGCCGTGGGCGTCGGGGACCGTCACCACCTCCGCGTTATCCGGATTGCTGGTGAAGACCCGGTGGCCGAGCCGCCACCACGCTGCCGTCAGCAAGAGCAGGCCCAGCAGCGCAAATGCGGTGACGAACCGATGGGTCGCCATGCCCGAGACCACGATCTCGAAGATGGCGGGAAAGCCCACCAGCAGGGGAACTCCGGTGAGGCTCGCCGCCGCCAGCATGAAAAAGAGCCGCAAGCGGGGGGAGCTCGCCGCCGCCCCGGCGAGCGGCTGGATCTTGCCGAGCAGGCTGCGATCGCAGATGGCACCAACCACCAGCAGCAACAAGGGAGCGGCGAAGAGATAGGCGAAGCTGAGGTACACGGCCCCGCTGAGCGAGGTCTCCGAAAAGATCGCCACTCCCAGGATCTCCAAGCCGCCCACGGCGACCAGAGAATGGGCCGCGATCCGGCGCAATTCCTGGGCAGACCGGGCACTGAAGCCGCCCCAGAAAAGAGTGAGCAGAGCGAGTGCCAAGAGCGGCCCGGTCAGCTGCAACGCCCCGTTGGGCTCCATCGCCACAGCGATCCGGACCAGCGCGTAAGCGCCCACCGGGAGTGAGCTCACCGCCAGCAGCATCCCCACCGGGGTGCTGGCCTCGGCCAGGCCATCGACCAGCCAGCGGTGGAATGGGAAGGCCCCCATCCGCATCAGAAAGGCAGCTAGGAAGAGGGTCTCCACGATCAGGCCCGGGGTGCCGCTGGCCGTCTTGACGGTCGTGAGGGTGACGAAGTTGAGGGTGCTGTTGCCGCTCTGGAACAGGAGCAGGAAGGTGCCGGCGATCAGCGCGGCCACCGAGAGCGACTGGGTCACCAGCAGCCTTCTGGCCGCAGTGTGGGATCCGGGGGTGCCGCCGAGCGCTAGCAGCAGGGCCAAGGGGACGATCGGCAAGCCAAAGAACACGATGAACATCCCGAGGTCCTGGGTCGCGAAGGCTCCGGTGATACCTACCTCTGTCAACAGCAAGAGCGCGAAGTAGGTTCGGTAGCGCTCCCGGTGCCGCCAGCTGGCCAAGACCAGCGCCGGGAAGATGACGGTGGTCGCCACCAGCAGGAGCATGTTCAACCCGTCGGTCCCCAGGTGGTAGTCGAGTTGGAAGAAGAATCCGCGCAGCCAGGGCGCGTCGACGGCCGGCGCCGGAATGGAGCCCTGGCTCGAGTTTCCAACCTCCCCGAGCAGGTCGAAGAGCGCAACTACGAACGGGAGTGCGGTGGCAAAGAGCGCGGTGGTCCGCACCCGGAAGCGGTGCAGGTCGCTGCGCACTGGCAGCACCAGCACGATCAGGGCTCCCACTAGGGGGGCGAAGACGATGAAGGAGAGGCTCAGGTCGGAAGGCATCTAAGGCAGCCCCGCCCCCGCGTGACTGGCCGTGACCACCCAGATCACCAGGGCGATCATCAGGGCCACGCCGACGAAGGTCGCCAGGCTACTCGCCACAGTCCAGCGGAACCAGCTCCTGGCCGCGGGCGGCTCGAGACGAGCCAGATCGACCAGGCCGCCGGTCACGGCATCGCCCGCCGGGGAGAGGATCCGGGCCTGGGCGAACTCGATCGCCTTGGCCGGCACACCCAAGCCGAAGGCGTCGGCGGCGATCGCCAAGCGGGTCCCGTCCACCCAGGCAACCCAGCCGGGATCGTCCGCTGCGGAAACGGCCAGCTGGCGCCGGCGGGCCGCCACCAGCGCCACGGCCAGCAGCGGCACCACCAGGACGACCAGCAGGGCCGGCCCCTGGAACGGCAGCGCGGTGACCCCGGCCTTGGATCCCATGAAGGGACCCAGCCCCAACCCAATCCCAGGCAGGCTGACCAGTCCGCTCACCAGCGCCAAAGCGGTCGCCGCCACGCTCGGCCACAGCGGCCGCAGCCCGCGGCCCTGGGCCAACTGCCGCCGGACCAGACGAGCCTCGCGGGGATCAGCGGACTCCTGACCCCGCATGGCGATCAACGCCACCCGGGCGGCCGCCGCGGCCAGGATCAACATCGCCAGGATCTCGCCAACGGCGGCGAGCTCCCGGAAGAACGCGGGAGGCATCGGCGTCCCGGGGGGGGGCGCGCCAAAGGCGGCCGTCAGGACGGCGACGTGGCCGAAGAAGGTCCCCACTCCGACCGCCCCGGTGATCGCCGCCAGCGCTGCCAGCAGCACCAAGACCGGTCGCCGGGCGAGGCGCCAGGCTGCGCCCAGCTGATCGATCGAATCAACTCGCTGGTCCCGGCCTAGCGAACTCACCACTCCCAGGAGGGCGGCCGTGGCCAGCGCGGACGAGGCGAGCACCGCGAGAGCGGCAGCCGGAGATCCCAGTCCAATCCCCGCCAACGACCACCCCGTCTGACTCAAGGCGAACCACACCGCCAAGCGGCGGAGCCGGTGCTCCCGAAAGGCCAGCAAGGCGGCCACCACGCTGGTCAGGGTCGCCAGCACCACCAAGGCCGGCAGCACCCCTGATGCCCACCGCAGCAGGGTGAAGGTCTGCAGCAAGAGAGCCACTCCGATCACGCCCCCCGCCACCGCCACGACCAGGCCGGACGCCGCCCCGGGGGCATTGCCCAGATTGCGCACCAGTCCATGCCCCGGCAGTTGGGCGCAGGCACAGACCGCCGCCACCAGAATCAGGACGGCCGCCAGGGTCAGCGTCCGTCCCCCCACTCCATGGACCAGCCCTTTGGTCGTGGCCACCCAGACCTGGTCCAGCGCCGTCAGGTTGAGCGAGTCCGGGGTGGGCAGCACGAGCTTGTGCTTGGCGGCCGCCGCGACCGCAGCGGCGGCCGTGGTGGCGATCGAGTCGGAGAATTTGACGTAGATGAAGGCGACACCGAGCAGCAGCGAGAGCGCCCCCAGCCGCCAGCTCAGAAAGGCGCTGCGGGCGGAGCCGCCGGCCCGCCCTCCGAGCGCGGCAGCCACCAGCAGCACCGCGGCCAACCCGCAGATCTCGAAGCCCACCAGAGTCTGAAAGAGTTCTGGTGCCAGCACCACCAAGAGGCCTCCGAGGCTCAGCAGGCTGCAGAGGCGGGCCAGATGGCCCAGGCGAGGATCACGGCGGAACTGAATCAGCAGCTGCATCTCGGAGAGGACGGTGACCAGAGTCACCACCACCGCCAAAATCGCCGTGGTCGGGGTCGCACTGTAGCCCAGCCCCACCTTGAACGTCTGGGCGAGGACCGCCTTCGCGACGGCATTGAACGGGCTCTGGACCACCGGGAAGGACCAGAAGGTGATCGTGTCCGAGTGGTTGATCCGTCCCCCGGCAACCACCGCGCCGAGCAGCACCAGGGCCGCCGCCAGGGCCAGCCAGGAGCTGAACGCCACCGCGTTGGCCACCCCGCGGCGGGTCTCCGCCAGATAGCTGGCCAGTAACCCGGCGATCGGCAGCAGGAGCACGGCTAGGGCCACCGCGGACACCCTCAGCCCTCCTCGTTCGCGGGGTCGGCAGCGGCCGCGGCGGCCTCCGGCCCCTCCGCGATGGGCTCTTCCTGGATCGGATCATCTGGGTCGTCACCCAGCTCTGGACCAGATACCGGCTGCAGCCCGACCCGAGCCAGCTCCAAGAGATCTCTCCCCCCGGTGCGGCGCCGCAGGAGGGCCGCCATGGACAC
>Ga0307373_10013566_pt1 | contig 11372 bp, 8 predicted proteins | sample OX2MG_FD_202534 | JGI IMG/M metagenome (GOLD analysis project Ga0307373, IMG submission 202534) | Soil microbial communities from Risofladan, Vaasa, Finland - OX-2 | ecosystem: Environmental > Terrestrial > Soil > Coastal area > Acid sulfate soil | place: Finland: Risofladan, Vaasa | collected... | reverse complement strand
GCTGTTGGGCCGTCTCGGGCGGTGGGTTATGGGGCGCCGATGCGATGGAGCTTCGGGTCCTACGTGACCGCCGCTCTCTTCGAGGCCAGCGGCGAGGCGGTGTTCGCCCTCGGCGACGGGCAGGTGCGCTGGGAGAGCGGCGCGGGCGCCGACGCGCACGCCGGCGCCATCCTCTGCGCGGCGCGCCATCCGAAGGCGCCCGGGGTGATCAGCGGCGGCGACGATGGCCGGCTGGTCTGGTCGGGCGGCGACGGCGGCCAGAGCCTGGCCGAGACGAGCCCCTCCCGGTGGATCGAGAGCCTCGCGGTGGTCCCGGGCCAGAGCCTCGTCGCCTTCGGCGCGGGACGCGAGGCGCGCATCCTCGATCTGGCCGATCCCGGCTTCGCGCGCACCCTGGTCCACGACCATTCGGTCGCCGACCTCGCCTTCGAGCCCCGCGGCCGGCGCCTGGCGGTCGCCAGCTACGGCGGCGCGGCGCTGTGGTACGCGCGCATCGAGGTCCAGAAGCCGGCGATGCTGCGCTGGGCCGGATCGCACATCGGCCTCGCGTTCAGCCCCGACGGCCGTTTCCTGATCTCCTCGACGCAGGAGAACGCCCTGCACGGCTGGCGCCTCGCCGACGCCAGGGACATGCGCATGGGCGGCTATCCGGCCAAGGTGAGGAGCCTCGCATTCCTCGCCGGCGGCCGCTGGCTGGCGACGTCCGGGGCCCGAGGCGTGGTGGTCTGGCCGTTCGCGGGTGCGGACGGGCCGATGGGCAAGGAGGCCATGGAAATCGGCTTCGAGGCGGACAGCCTCGTCGCCCGCGTCGCCGCCGAGCCGGCGGGCGGTCTCATCGTCGCGGGCCTCGTCGACGGGCGCATCTGGGCCGGCGACGTCGGCGGCGGCGCGACGCGCAGCGTGAAGGCCGAAACCGGCCCTGCGATCACGGCGCTGGCGCTCGGGGGCGGCCGCATCGCCTGGGGCGACGAGGAGGGCGGCGCGGGCGTGGAGCCGGTTCCGGCGCCATGAGGGCGCTCCGCCTCACTCGAAACCGCGCATCTCGCACCAGGTCTCGAAGGGATCGCGCCGGGTGCGCCAGCCGTTGATGGGGGCGGCCTCGTCGGCGTAGCCGAGCGCCATGCCGCAGAAGAGCATGTGATCCTGCGGCAGGCGCAGGAAATCGGCCACCGTCTGCGGATAGCGCGCCCAGTACTCCTGGGCGCAGGTGGAAAGGCCGCGCTCGACGGCGAGCAGCATCAGGGTCTGCATGTACATGCCCACGTCCGACCACTGCGGCGGACCGACCTTGCGGTCCAGGCTGAAGAAGACGCCCACCGGCGCGCCGAAGAAGCTGGCGTTGCGCGCCAGCGCCCGCAGCCGCGCCGGCCGGTCGTCGCGCGGAATGCCGATCGAGGCGTAGAGATCCTCGCCGCAGACGAAGCGCCGGGTGCGGAACGGCTCCCAGAGCTGCGGCGGATAGACGTCGTACTCGGGTGCCTGCATCGGCGTCGCCGCGATCAGGGCCTTGAACGCCTCGAGGGCCGCGCCGGCGAGGGCGTGGACGCGCCAGGGCTGCAGGTTGCCGCCCGAGGGCGCGCGGGCGGCGGCCTCCAGGATCTCGCGCACCAGGGCGGCGGGCGGCGGATCGGGCCTGAAGGCGCGGGTCGAGATGCGGCGACGGGCCGCTTCGGCGACATCCATGAACTCCTCCAGGGTGCAGCCGGCTTGACGGGCGGCGCGCCGCATCGCTAGCACCGCGGCGCACCGCACGGAAAGGCGCGAGATGGTCGGGGCCAGGACGCGCAGGGCGGGGACGCGCAAGGCAAGGACGCCCAGGGCCGGGGCGCACCGTGGGCCCTGGCGGCGCGTCTGGCGCGGCCTCGGCCTAATGCTCTTCCTGACGCTGGTCGCCGGGCCGGTCGCGGCGGTGATCGTCTACCGCTTCGCGCCGCCGCCGCTCACCTTGTGATGGTCGAGCGGCTCTTCCAGGGCAAGGGCATCGACCACCGCTGGCGGCCGCTCTCCCGGATCGCCGCGGCCGTGCCCAGGGCCGCCGTGGCGGCCGAGGACGCGCGTTTCTGTCGGCACCACGGCTTCGACTTCACCGCCATCGAAATGGCCCTGCGCCACGACGCGCGCGATCCCGGGCGCCTGCGCGGCGGCTCGACCATCAGCCAGCAGACCGCCAAGAACGTGTTTCTGTGGCCGCAGCGCTCGTGGGTGCGCAAGGGCTTCGAAGCCTACTTCACCGTTCTCATCGAAGCCCTCTGGGGCAAGCGGCGGATCATGGAGGTCTATCTGAACACGGTGGAGATGGGGCCGGGGATCTATGGCGTTCAGGCTGCGGCCGAACACTACTTCCACGTCAGCGCCCACGCGCTGAACCCCGCCCAGGCGGCGCGGCTGGTGGCCATCCTGCCCAGTCCGCTGAAATGGCGGGCGGTGGATCCGGGGCCTTACGTGCGCCGCCGCTTCCACAGGATCGACGCCGCCGAGGGTTGGGTGCGGCGCGACGGCGGCGCCGACTGCGTGTTCGCCCGCTGAACCGGCTGTCGCGCGGCCGTCAGAGGGCGGGTCCGCTCGCCTTCCAGTGGAACAGACTCAGGGGCGCGATGCAATCGAACCGGCGCGCCTCGTCGCGGAGCCAGGCCCGGCCGTCGGCCAGCTGCATCACCCGGTAGCTCGGCATGCCGCCGGCCTCCACGCTCACCAGGTCGCCGACTTCGACCTTTCCCTGGGCCGCCCCGTCCAGCACAACCCAATCGACGCGCATGACGCGATCCTTTCCGCGCTCGGCATTTCCGCCGCCGTCCGCGATCGTTGCTGGCGGCGGCCATGGCGGGAAGGATGCGCCGGCGCCGCTGAGCTGGCCCTGAGCGCCGCGTTCAGCCGCCGTTCACCCGCGACCAGGACGCGGCCCGCCCGTCCCCTGCCGCAGCGCGGCGCCGATCGAAGGCGAGGAGACGCTCGGTCGGCCGAAGCATTCCTTGCGTCACACATCGCGCGCTCTCAGCGTCCTCGGCGAGGACACTGACGATCTGGCGAAGGCCTATGCCTGCGTCCTCTATCCCTGATCCTCGGCCTGCCGGGATGAACGGGGTTGCGGGAGGAAGAACCGCCAAGCGCAACACGGCTATTTCCGCTTTCGGCGGACGCCACGCGAATGCTTGGCGGCTCACTCTCGGCAAACCGTCGCGCGATCAGTTGGCGATGCGGGTGGCGGCGCCGATGAACTTGTCGGTCAAGGTGGTGAAGCCGGTGGCGATGTCGGAGGCGTTGACCGCCTGGAAATAGTAGCCCTGCGAGGCGCAGGCCTGCAGGGCGGCGCTGACGGAGCTGGGGGTGTTGGGGCCGCCCGGGAAGATGACGTGGCGCACGGTCTTCTCGTAGGGCGCGACGTTGGGCGACTGGCCGGTCAGCGGCACGTAAGGGGTCTCCAGCACCGCCACCACGATGCCATTGTCCTTCAGCTGGGCGCACTGGGCGGCGCTGATCGTGGTCGCATAGCCGCCATAGCAGGTGTTGTAGCCCCACGCCGGGTCCCAGCCCCAGCTGGAGCAGCTCCAGTTGTTGCTGCGGTCCGATTGCAGTCCGTCGGTGACCAGGATCAGGAATTTCAGCGGCGAGGCGGTGGAGGTCCCGTTGCCGTTGGCGCCGAGCTGGGCCGTGAGCTGCCCCATGATCGTCGACATCCAGGTGTCGAGCCCGGGCGTCACCTGGCGGATCGCCGCCTGGGCGCCGCTGAAACCGACGTTCGCAGGCCCGTACTGGTGCAGGCTGGTGTCGAACGACATGATGTTGAAGACGACCTTGTCCTGGGGCACGCGGTTGTTGGCCGCGGCCTCGGCCTGCAGATGGGTGACGAGCCCCTGGGCCGCGGCGGTCATGACGTCGAAACGGGTGGTGGCGCCGGCCTGGTGGGCGCGGCTGAGGCCCTTGGCGATGTCGCGCGCGTTGGTGGCGGCGCCGACGTCGTGGCAGGCGAAGGCGCAAGGCGGATCGTCACCGGTCCGATAGGTGGGTGGAGGATCGCCGGGCTTGACCTGGTTCCAATGGGCGCCGACCCAGTTGGAGATGGCGTTCACGTCGGCCGCGGTCGCGCCCACGATCATCGAGGCGGACGAATCCATGGCGACGTTGAGCTGCAGCGTCAGGCCGAAGTTGATCGTGGTGGTGGTCTGGGCCTTCACGTCGATGAGGGCGCCCTGGCCGCCGCACAGAGACGAAAGGCCGGAGAGCAGGCAGGGCGCCCCCGCCGAGGTCCGCATCGTCACCGTGTCCATCTTCAAGGCCGCGCCGTCGGCGTCGGTGCAATCGTTCTGCACCGGCGCGCAGACGTGGAAGTCGGTGATCTGCGGCGCATCCTTGGCGAAGTCGGCGACCAGCATGGCCTGGGCGGCCGCCTGGAGCTGGGCTTCGCTCTCGTTGGGATTGTTCGAGGCGTCGGTGGCGACAGCCAGGGCCGCGGCGTCGGTGGCGTCCTGGAGGCCGCTCTTGGCGGCGTAGGCGTTGGAGAGATCCACCGCCATGAACACGAGCAGGATCAGCATCACCCCGACGAGGGCGAAGGTGATCGCCACGTTGGCGCCCAGGTCGCGCGCGAGCGCTCGCAGGCGAGAGAGGATCATCGGCGCAGATCTCGTCTTCCCGGACCCCTGCCTAGCCCCACAAGGTTAAGGCGCCGTTCAGGCGCTTCGGCGCGCCGCAGTGTCCGGCGCCTCGCCCTGCGCCGCAGCCGCGACGGCGCGCAGCAGCGCCTCGGCGGTGATCGGCTTGGTGAGGTGGCCGTCGGCGCCGGCCGCGCGCGAGGCCTGGGCGTGCTCGGGCATGGCGTTGGCGGTGAGCGCGTGGATGACGACGCGCCGGTGGCCGCCGGCCGCTTCGCGTGCGCGAATCTGGCGGATGGCGGTGAGGCCATCCACCACCGGCATCTGCATGTCCATCAGGATGAGATCGAATCCGCCGCCGCGCCAGGCCTCGACCGCCTCGCGGCCATCGCAGACGCAGGTGAGATCGACGCCGGCCGCCCCCAGGATCAGCTCCACCACGCGCCGGTTGGTCGGGTGGTCCTCGGCCAGCAGCACGCGCACGGGCAGGGGGTCGTCTGGCGAAGGCGCCTCGTCCGGCGCCGATCCCGGCGCAGCGGCGGCGACGCGGACGAGGGGCAGCGTCAGCGTGAAGGTCGCCCCCTCGCCCGGCGACGACGCCGCATCCAGGGCGCCGCCCATCTGCTCGGCCAGCGAGCGGGAGATGGCGAGGCCCAGTCCCGATCCGCCATAGCGGCGGGTGATCGAGCCGTCGGCCTGCTCGAAACGGCCGAACAGCCGCGCCCGGGTCTCGGCGTCGAAGCCGATGCCGGTGTCTCTGACCCAGAGCCGCGCGTCGAGCCCGTCCGGGGTGCGCAGGGCCGAAGCGCCCAGGCGCACCTCGCCGCCGGGCGTGAATTTCACCGCGTTGGCGACGAGATTGGTGAGGATCTGGCGCACGCGCGGGGCGTCGCCGAGGAATGCGCCGGCGATGTCGGGACTCGCCTCGATGATGAGCTCGAGGCCCTTGGCCTCGGCGATCGGCTGGAACAGCGCGCCGACATCGGCGATGCAGCGCGCAAGTTCGAACGGCTCGCTGGCGATCAACATGCGGCCCGATTCGATTCTGGCCAGGTCGAGAACGTCGGAGAGGAGGCTCTCGAGCGTGCTCGCCGAGCTTTCGATGAGTCCGACCATCTCGCGCTGGCCGCCGGAAAGCTCGGTGCGCGCCAGGGCGCTGGCGACGCCCATGACGCCGTTGAGCGGCGTGCGGATCTCGTGACTCATGTTGGCGAGGAACTCGCTCTTGGCGCGGTTGGCGGCCTCGGCTTCGTCCCGGGCCCGGGCCAGCGCCATCTCCGAGCGCTTCTGCTTGTCGATGTTGCGCAGCACGCCCACGACGCGCACCACCTCGCCGGTCTCGTCGCGGATGGCCTCGGTCGCCGACTGCACCCAGATGTGCGGACCGTCGCGCTGCATCACCCGGAAGACGACCCGATAGGGCTCGCCATCGCTTTCGTAGCGCTTCCACGCCGCCTTGGCGGCCGGACGGTCATGCGGGTGGATCACCGCCCACATGTGGTCGTTCATCCATTGATAGGTCCGCTCTTTCAGCGATCCGGCGAGGTCCGCGCCGGCGGCGTAGAGTTCGCGGCGCCCGTGGTCGAGTTCCCACATGGAAAGCTCGCCGATCTCCATGGCGAGCTTCAGCGTCCGCTGCGAGCGCTGCGACGCCTCCAGCGCCTCGACCATGTCGGTGATGTCGTGGCTCATCATCAGGAGGCCGCCGATGCGGCCGCGCGCGTCGCGCCACGGCGAGACCTCCACCCGCACCCAGGGCGTGCGCCCGTCCGCGAGGGTCGGCAGGCGCAGGCGCGCGTCGGTCACGGTCTCGCCGGCGAGGGCGCGGCGATAGGCGCGCCCCCAGCGTTGGGTGGCGCCGGGCAGCAGCTCTTCGAGCTTGCGGCCGCGCACCTCACGGCCCGCCAGGCAGCGGTCCTCGAGCCAGCGGCGGCTGCAATTGAGCACCCGCAGCTTGCGGTCGGTCATCACCAGGGCCACCGGAGCGCTCTCGACGATGCCGAAGAGCAGCCGCTGGGCGGCGCGGGCGTCGGCCTCGCTGAGGGCGAGGTCGTTCAGGGCGCGGCGGCGCTCCCACTCGTCGGCGACCAGGGCGGCCAGGTCCTGCAGCGCCGCGGCGAGCGCCGGCTCGAAGGCGCGCGGCTTCAGGTCGAGCACCGCCAGGGCGCCGACCCGGGCGCCGTTCGAGAGCCTGATCGGCGCGCCGGCGTAGAAGCGATACCCCGGGGCGCCGCGCACGAACGGATTGTCGGCGAAGCGCGGATCGGCGGCGGCGTCCTCGAGCCAGAAGACGGCGTCGGTCTCGATGGCGTACCGGGTGAACGAGTGCTCGCGCGGGATCGCCCGCTGCCCGATATCGCTGACGCCGGCGAGCCACAGCCGATCGGCCTCGACCATGCCGACGTTGGCGACCGGCGTTGCGGCCAGAGATTTGGCGATGCGCGCGATCCGCTCGAACGCGGGCCGCGCCTCCTCCAGGTCCAGGGATCGGATCGCCTGCAACCGCCGACGCTCCGCCTCGGCCCGTCCCTTGGCCGCTGTCGCCATGCCGCCCTGCGCTCTTTTCGTTGCCCTTCAACCAAGAATGGGCGCGCCGGCTTAAGTTTTCGTGCGCGCCGGCTCCCCGAGCAGGCCCTTGAGCCGGAACAGGGCGTCCATGGCCTCGCGGGGACTCATGCCGTCGAGGTCGAGGCTGCGCAGCGCGTCGTCCACCGGGCTCGGCGCCGGCGCGGCGCGGGCCGAGGTCGCGGCGGCGAAGAGCGGCAGGTCGGCCAGGCTTTCGTGCGCCACGGCTTCGCTCTCCAGCCGGTCGAGAACCTGACGGGCGCGGCCGACCACGGCGGGCGGTACGCCGGCGAGCTTGGCGACCTGAACGCCGTAAGATCGGTCGGCGGGGCCGCGCGCCGCCTCGTGCAGGAACACCAGTTCGCCGTTCCACTCCTTGGCCCTCAGCGACAGGTTGGCGACGTGGGCCAGGGTCTGCTCCAGGCTGGCGAGTTCATGATAATGGGTGGCGAAGAGGGTGCGGCAGCGGTTGACGTCGTGCAGGGCCTCGGCCGCGGCCCAGGCGATGGCGAGGCCGTCGTAGGTCGCCGTGCCGCGCCCGATCTCGTCCAGGATGACGAAGGAGCGCGGCGTCGCGCCATTGAGGATCGCCGCGGTCTCGATCATCTCGGCCATGAAGGTCGAGCGGCCGCGGGCGAGGTCGTCGCCCGCCCCGACGCGGCTGAACAGCCGATCGACGACACCCAGCCGAAAGGCTCTGGCCGGAACGAAGCACCCGGCCTGGGCGAGGACGACCAGGAGCGCATTCTGGCGCAGGAAGGTCGACTTGCCCGCCATGTTGGGGCCGGTGACGATGGCGAGCCGGGCCGCGCCGTGGCCGCAGCCGTCGAGGCCGCAGTCGTTGGGCGTAAAGGGATCGCCGGCGCGCTTCACCGCCGCCTCCACCACCGGATGGCGGGCGCTCTCGGCGGCGAAGGCCAGGGACCGGTCGATGGCGGGACGGCAGGCGCCGACCTCCTCGGCCCATTCGGCCAGGGCGGCGGCGACGTCGAGGCGCGCCAGCGCTTCGGCCGCGGCCTGGATCTGCGGCGCGAGGCGCTCGGCCTCGCCTCGCCAGGCCTCGAAGACCTCCAGCTCCAGGGCCAGCGCCTGCTCGGCGGCGCGGGCGATGCGCGCATCCAGATCCGAAAGTTCGGAGGTGGTGAAGCGCATCTGGCTCGCCAGCGTCTGGCGATGCAGGAAGGTGGCCGAAAGCGGGGCGCGCAGCAGCGGCTCGGCCTTGGCCGCGCCGACTTCCAGAAAGTAGCCCAGCACGGCGTTGTGGCGCACCTTCAGGGGCGCGCCGCTCTCTCGCGCCAGCCGCGCTTCGAGGGCGGCCACCACCTGGCGGGCGTCGCCCTGGAGCGCGCGCGCCTCGTCGAGGTCCGGGCGCACGCCTGGCGCGACGAAACCGCCGTCCCGCGCCTGCAGCGGCAGGCCGGGCGCGAGGCCGGTGCGGAGCGCGTCGGCCAAGCTGCGCCGGGCCTCGTCCAATTCCAGAGCGGCGAGGGGCGCGGCGAGCTCCGGCGGCGCGGGCGCGAGCGGATCGGGCGCGTCGGCGCAGAGGCGGGCGATCTCGGCGCCGGCCAGCAGCGTCTGCTGCAGGCAGTCGAGGTCGCGCGGGCCGCCGCGACCCAGCGCCAGGCGCGAAAGCGCGCGGGCCATGTCGCCGACCCCCTTCAGGCTAGCGCGCAGACGCTGGCGTAGCGGGCGGCGCGCCAGCAGCCACTCGATGGCGTCGAGCCGCGCCGCGATCGCCTGCGGCGCGGTCAGCGGTCGGCCCAGCCTTGCGGCCAGCAGCCGCGCGCCGGGCGCGGTGAGGGTGCGGTCGATGGCGCCGAGCAGCGAGCCGTCGCGCCCGCCGCCCTGGGAGCGCTCGATCTCCAGACTGGCGCGCGTGGCCGGGTCGATGCTCATGACGTCGGCCTCGCCGGCGCGCCTGGGGGGGCTCAGCGTCGGCAGGCGTCCGCCCTGGGTGGATTCGAGGTGGGCGGCGATCAGGCCCAGCGCCGCGATCTCCGCGCCGGCGAGGCCGCCGAATCCGTCCAGCGTCTCCACCCCGTAGAGCCGCTGCAGCCGCGCCTGCGACGCCGCCGGCTCGGCCAGCGCCTGGGGCATCGGCTGGACGGCGCCGCCGGCCGATTTGAGCGCCGCGGCTATGGCGCCGTCGGCGAAGAGCCGGTCGGGGACCAGGATCTCCGAGGGCGCCAGCGCGGCCAGCATCGAGGCGAGGCCGTCTCGCCCCACCATCATGCACTCGACCTCGCCGGTCGAGAGCTCGACGCTGGCCACGGCCGTCTGGCCGGCGCGCACCGCGACGGCGGCGAGGCGGTTGGCGCCGCGCGCCTCCAGCAGGCTCTCCTCGGTGAGGGTGCCCGGCGTCACCACGCGCACCAGCTGGCGCCGGACGACCGCCTTGGCGCCGCGCTTTCTTGCCTGGACCGGATCCTCCATCTGCTCGCAGACGGCGACCTTGAAGCCGGCGCGGATCAGCTTGGCGAGATAGGCCTCGGCGGCGTGCGCCGGCACGCCGGCCATCGGGATCGGGGCGCCGGCGTGGGTCCCGCGCTGGGTCAGGGCAATGCCGAGCGCGGCGGAGGCCTTGGCGGCGTCCTCGAAGAAGAGTTCGTAGAAATCGCCCATCCGGAAGAACACGAGGGCGTCCGGCTGGGCCGCCTTGGCCTCGAAGAACTGCGCCATCACCGGCGAGACCTGCCCCGGCGGCAAGACGCTGGCGTCGGCGGGAATCGGCGCGTTCATCGTCGGAGGCTAAGCAGGATCGGCAGCGAAGGCCAAGGCTTGCCGAGCGCAGCGCGGCCGGATTGCGGGTCGCCGTGCGCCCGATCTTGCCTTAAGCCGGCGCGCCGGGCGGGGGCGCGTCCGCCGAACCCGTCGAGGTCGAAGTTGATCCCCATCAGCCGCCGCTCCGCCCTCGCCGCCTCGCTGGCTTCGCTGGCGAGCCTGGCGGCGTCCTGGAGCCGTGGCGCGGCCGCGGACGGCTGGCCGGACGAGGCGCCGCTGGGTCCGGCGCGGGCGTTCTCGCGCCGGCGGCTGCAGGTGCTGGCGCGCGATCTGGCGCGGCGGCCGTATCGCGCGGCGCCCGCGCCGCCGGCGGCGCTCGTTCGCGCCATCGACTACGACGCGTTCGGCCAGATCGTCTATCGCCAGGCGGCGACGCTTTGGGGCGAGGCGCCGGGGGATGGCGGCGTGCGGCTGTTCCCGCTCGGCCGGCCGGCGCGCCTGCCGGTCGCCGTGAGCGTCGTCCGCGGCGGCGAGGCGCGGCAAGTGCTCTATTCGCCGGCGCTGTTCGAGGCCCCGGCGGCTTCGCCGCTGTGCGGCCTCGGCGGCGATGCGGGGTTCGGCGGCTTTCGCGTCATGAACGCCGACCACCGCACCGACTGGCTAGCCTTCCTGGGCGCGTCCTACTTTCGCTCGTCCGATCCGTTCAACCAGTACGGCCTCTCCGCCAGGGGCGTCGCCCTCGACGTCGCCGCCGCCGCGCCCGAGGAGTTCCCGACCTTCACCCGGTTCTGGCTCGAGCCCCAGCCGAGCGGCGAACTCACGGTCCATGCCCTGCTCGAGGGACCGAGCCTCTGCGGCGCCTATCGCATCGGCCACCGGCGCTCGCCCGCCGGCCTCGTCCAGGAGATCGCCGCCGACCTCCACTTCCGCGCGCCGGTGGCCCGGCTCGGCCTCGCGCCCCTGACCAGCATGTACTGGTACTCCCGCTCCGACCGGACGCCCGCCGACGACTGGCGACCGCAGATCCACGATTCCGACGGGCTTTCGATCTGGACCGGGGCGGGCGAGCGCATCTGGCGGCCGCTGGCGAACCCCGGCCGGGTGACCGTCAACGCGTTCCTCGATCGCTCGCCGCGCGGCTTCGGCCTGATGCAGCGCGACCGCAGGTTCGCCGACTACGAGGACGACGGCGCCTTCTACGACCGTCGCCCCAGCGCCTGGGTCGAACCGGTGGGCGACTGGGCCGCCGGCTCGGTGCAACTGGTGGAGATCCCGACCCACGGCGAAGGCGAAGACAACATCGTGGCGTTCTGGACGCCCGCCGAGCCGGTGCGGGCCGGCCAGAACCTCGCGGTGCGCTATCGCCTGCACTGGACCAGCGAGGAGCCGACGCCCGTCGGCGTCGCCCGCGTCGTCGCCACGCGGTTCGGCGAGGGCGGTCGCCCGGGCCAGCCGCCGCCGCCCGGGCGGCGCAAGCTCGTGGTCGACTTCGCCGGC
>Ga0307373_10013565_pt1 | contig 11372 bp, 12 predicted proteins | sample OX2MG_FD_202534 | JGI IMG/M metagenome (GOLD analysis project Ga0307373, IMG submission 202534) | Soil microbial communities from Risofladan, Vaasa, Finland - OX-2 | ecosystem: Environmental > Terrestrial > Soil > Coastal area > Acid sulfate soil | place: Finland: Risofladan, Vaasa | collected... | reverse complement strand
GATGCACCGCCGAACACACATCGTGGGTGTAGCCTGGCAGCGTCAGCTCGGCCGAGCGCGTGCCGCCGCCAATGGTGTCCGCCGCCTCGTAGACCACCACCGAGCGCCCGGCGCGCGCCATCTCGATTGCGGCCGCCAGACCGTTGGGCCCGGAGCCGATCACCACCGCATCGTAGTTTGCCGCCACCGCCTTCAGCCTACCCTAACCGCCTGTGGATTGCCGCGCGCAGCGGCTGTGGAATACCTGTGGACACGGTGGATGCTGCCGCGGCGATGCGCAGCCCTCCGCCGTTGTCACGGGATTTCCACCGGGTCGCCTGCGGCGAAGGCGCTCATTACAAAGGAGAAGCAGTAGTTTTTCACAAATGCGGTCCGCCTACGGCTACTGTTGTTTTCTTCTATTGGTTTAACACGTCTTCGTAGAAGCAGGGATGTGGAACCCGGTTAATGATCGTCGGGGACATCCACCTCACGGGCATAGATCTGGTAGGTCGCTTGGGGAGAGGCGCCGCCATCCTGATGCAAGGCGTAAACCAGACTGCGGATGCGTTCGTCGGCGGCGGTCATGTGCTCGCGGGTACGCAGGTAGTCGAGCCAGGATTCCATGATGAAGGTTTCCTGGAGGCGTTCGGGATCAGAGGTGTCCCGATAGACGCCCCAACGAATCGCCCCATCGCGCAGGCGTACGTCGCGCAACGCGTGAATGGCGCGGGTGAAGGCAGGATAGTTGGCCGCGGAGACGCGGTAATGGATCGAAACGCGCACTGGGCCGACGGCCTCGATGTCGTCGTCGGCGCCGGCCACCAGGGGGGCCAGTTGTGGGGCGGGGTGCTTGAAGACGTAGGGCGTGTGATCGGGGACGGGCCCGTGAAAAATATGGAAGCGGCGGGTGAAGGGGTGGCTGGCCGCCAGCGCCGCCGCCGTCACGGCCAGCGCAACCTCAGTGGAGAAGCGAGCGGCAAGGCCGCCCCAGAGGATGGATCCCAGCGCCAGCCCGCCCTGGAAACACATCAGATAGGCGCCCATGGCGCGCGCCTGCACCCAGGGCGGCACGGCGAGCTGTACCGCGGTGTTGAAGGTGGACATGGTGCTGGTCCAGGCGAAACCGGCGAGGACGAGGCTCGCAATCACCAGGCCCGCATTGGGGACAAACGCCAGCACGCACAGGCTGGCCACCACCGCAATGGTGGCGTAAGCAACCAGGCGGTCGGCGGTGAGGAGGCGGCGCATCCGCGGCAGTTGCGTGGCGGCGATGAGCGCGCCCAGGCCGAGTGAGCCGTTGAGAAAACCGTAGCCGAGTGCGCCCTGGTGTAGGATGTGCAGCGCGACGAGCGGCAGCAGCGACCAGATGGCGGAAACGAAGAAGGTAAAGACGAAAGCGCGCAGCAGCGGCGCCTGCACGTCAGGGGCGTTGCGGATGTAGCGCCATCCGGAACTGATCGAGGCGGCGATACGCTCGGCCGGCAGCGCCGATTTGAATAGCGCCGTGCGCTTCCAGTTGACCAGCACCCAAATGACGGCGGCGTAGGAGATGGCGTTGAGCAGGAAGACGGATCCGGCGCCGATGGCAACGCGCTGGAAGGCGGCGACCATGAGGCCGCCCAGGGCGGGACCGAGCGCGCGGGCGAGGTTGTTGCTGGCCGAGTTCAGCGCCACCGCGTCGGGAATCATCGGCCGCGGCACAAGTTCGGGAACAATCGCCTGCCAGGCGGGGTTGTTCATCGCCGAGCCGATGTTGAGCAGGAACGTCAGCCCCAGCAGCGTCCAGGGCGAGACCCAGCCAACGAAGGTGAGCACGGCCAGGATGGCGACGCTGACCCCCATCCATATCTGCCAGAAGATGAGCAGCTTGCGGCGGTCGAAGATATCGGCGGTGGCGCCGGCCAGCAGCCCAAACAGCAGAACCGGCAAGCTGGCGGCGGTCTGCATCAGGGCGATGAGCAGCGGCGACGAGGTCAGCGCCGTCATGAACCAGGCCCCGGCGGTGTCCTGCATCCAGGTGCCGAGGGCGGAGATGGTGCTGGCTACCCAGCGATCGCGGAATAGCGCAACCCCGAGCGGCGCAAAACCGCCCGGCGTCTCCGAGGCCGGCGTGGCGGGCGGGGTGTTGGGGGTCTCAAACGGCATGGCGGCGGTGCCGGCACAATCGATGCAGCGATGCAGAATCTTACCGCGAGGCGGCCCGGTGACAGGCGCTGGGCATCCGACAAAAGATGGGAAACACGCTACGCCGGGACTACGAGTGGGAGGAGGACCTACCTCTCGAAGCCGAGGACCTGCAAGCGAGTGGCATCGCCAGCGGCATGGGTGGCCAGCAAGGCCGTTCTAAAAGCGAGCACAGCCAGATACGGGGACCGCGCAACTCGTCGAGTGTTGCCGCCGACGAGGCGCCGTGGGCCAGTATCCAGGCGGTGAAGGAGCCGGTGGCGCCGGCAAATGGGAGGCAGGCCCAGCCCATCCACAACCGCGATCCAGGTAGTAAAGCCAGCGAGGCCGGCGAGGGCCGCGCCGAGCTGGCTTAACCCGCGATCAACGCCAGCACGATCTGCTCCCATTCAGCCTCGAGCGAGTTCAAGGCCACCGGTCTGCCCGCTCGACGGTACCAATAACTCGCGTTGGACAAGTCCCCCTCTTTGCGGTGCAGGTAGGCATGCACCCAGGCGCCGGCGGGCCCGTCGTCCTGTTGCGCCGCCTCGTGGGCGCGCGTCCAATCGCCTTTGCCGTCCCACCATAGCCCGGCAAGCGCGTGGCTCAACTTGGCTGGCGGCTCGGCGCCGGCCAGCGACCCCCGGAAATTCGTGGCGTTCATGCTGTGATCCTCCGTTTCAGAAAGGGTCATAGAGCGGAGATGACATCGGTCTTTTGGAAGTCCTCGCCTTTGTAGAGCAGGGGCTCGCCGGAGATCTTGGCAAGCGCGTAGGCGAAACAGTCGCCGAAATTTAATCCCGCCGGATGGCGGCCCTTGCCGAAATCGTGGAAGGCTTGGCGTGCGACCAAGGCGTGCTCGGCGGTGAAGGGCTCAACCGCAACGCCGATGCGGCGCAGCAGCGCATCACCTTGCGCCAGGACTTCGGCGCCGAATTGGCCCTCCAGGACGAGGGAGAGTTCGAGGAAATTTCCACTCGAGATGCGGCAGTGGCCTTGTCCGGCGCGGCTGATGGCTGCGATGTAGCGCTCCGCATCCGGCTCTTGCGCCAGGATGGCGACCAACGGCGAGGTGTCGAGGATCATTTGGGGAGCCCGTGGTCGTCGTAAAGGTAGTCAGCGTGATCGAGGTAAGGCGCGTGGATGTGGGCGGCAGCACGCGCGGCAATAGCGCGGATGTCGGCGGCAAGCATCGCGGGCTCGTGTTCGTGGAGGCGCGCGAAGCGCTCGCGCAGGGCTTCGGTGACCACGTGCGTCATGGTTTCGCCCGTTTCCCGGGCGATGGCCAGCGCTAGGCGGTGGGCCTCGGGGTCCTTCACGTTCAGGCTCATGGAACTTGCTTTCTGTACCATTGTTCTACCTTTCTGTATTTTAGGCGATTGGGAGCGTGCCGGCAAGCGCCGGCGTGCTAAGCTGGCGCGAGTTGGGCGGTATGGCGATCCGGTTCATCCACACGGCCGACTGGCAGCTCGGCAAGGCATTTGGCGGGTTCGGACCAGATTGCGGCGCGCATTTGCGGGCGCAACGGCTGAAGACCATCCGGCGGCTGGCGGAGCTGGCAGCCGAGCGCCAGGTGGATGCGGTATTGGTGGCCGGCGACGTCTTTGACGGCCAACTCGTCAGCGAACCCATCCTGACCGGTACGGTGGGCGCGATGCAAGCCTTCGGCGGCGATTGGGTGCTCATCGCCGGCAATCACGATGCTGCGATGCTGGGCTCTGTCTGGGAACGGGTGCGGGCGCTGACCGCCGGATCTCCTAAAATTCACCTCGCGATGGACGACCAGCCCGTTGTCCTGGCGCATGGCGAGTTGGCGGTGCTGCCGGCGGCGCTGCGGCGGCGGCAGGAGCTTGACGACCGCACGGCCTATTGGGACCAGTGCCCCACCCCACCCGGTACGTGCCGTGTCGGGCTTGCCCATGGCTCGGTGCCCGAGCGGTTGCCCGAGGCTGCTGATGCGGACAACCCGGTTGCCGCCGATCGTGCGGCGACAGCACGCCTCGATTACCTGGCCTTGGGTGATTGGCACGGCACGTTTCAGATCAATGAACGGACCTATTATTCGGGCACGCCAGAGCCGGATCGCTTCAAAGCCAACGACAGCGGCAACGTTCTGCTGGTTGAGATCCCGGCGCCGGGCGCGCTGCCCAAAATCACGCCTATCGCCATCGGGCATTACTGCTGGCGCCAGGTGGAGAGGCCGCTCCTGTCGGCAGGCGACATCGGCGCGCTCGATCACGAATTGGACGCCCTCGAGCCCAAGGAACGCCACATCGTGCGCCTGAAGCTGGCGGGTAGCCTCTCGCTGGCCGAGAGGCACAGGTTAGAGGAGCGGCTGAACTGGTGGCGAGGTCAGTTCTCCGGGGTCGAGGTTGACCAGCAGGAACTGCGCGTCCGCGCCGAGGCGGAGGATTTCGCCAGCTTGGATCCGCCTGGATATGTGGCGGCGGCGATCGAGGAGTTGCGGCGGCGGCAGGCGGCGGGCGAGGCGGCGGCGGAGGAGGCGGTAGCCATCCTGTACGGTCTGTGCGCCGGCGCGGGAGGCACGGCGTGATCCTGCGCCGCATCGAGATCAATAACCTGTGCAAGTTCACCCAGCCGGTGGTGCTGGCGGATCTACCCGACGGGCTGGTGGTGATTCCGGGCGACAACGAAGACGGGAAATCCACCCTGCTAACTGCCTTGCGGGCGGCATTTTTCTATAAACACAGCTGGGGTGGGGCGCGGATTGACGAGCTGCAGCCGTATGGCTCGGCGACGCGGCCCGAAGTGGCGGTGGAGTTTGATCACGAGGGCGCGCGCTACCGGTTGAGCAAGGGGTTTGGGCAGAGAAAGTTCTGCGAGCTGGCGGGGGCGGCGCGCCGGTGGAGCGGGGACGAGGCCGAGGAGGAGTTGGCGCGCCTGTTGGGGGCCTCGGTGCCGGGGCGGGCCACGGACAGGGATTACGAGGGCCCGCTGGGGCTGCTGTGGTTGCAGCAGGGCGGAGCGTGGTCGTCGCTGATCTCGGAGTCAGGCCGGGGCGGACTGCGCCGGTTGCTGGAGCAGGAGGTCGGCGAGGTGCTGGGCGGACCGCGCGCCCAGCAGATCCTGAAGGCGGCGGAGGGGATGCGGGGCGGGCTGCTGACACCCACCGGCAAGCCCACGGGGGCGCTCAAGAGCCTCGGCGAGCAGGAACTGGAGTTGCAGCGGCGGCGCGACGGGTTGCAGGCGAAGTTGAACCAGCACGAGCGCCTGCGTGAACAGATGGCGGCCAGTCTGGCGCAGCTGCAGGCCGGACGGAGCCAGCTCCCGGGGCTTGCGGACCAGCTTCGGGATGCGGAGCGGCGCGGTGAGGAAGCGGGACGGTTGCAAACCCGGGTGCGCGAGCTCAATGCGCAGCTCGACGCCGAGCGGCAGCGAGCGGCGCGTTTAGATGGCGACCGTGTACATCGTCAGCGGCTCGGCGGCGAGCTGGAAAAGGCGCGGAGCGAGGTCGGGCGGCGCAACTCGGCGCTGGAAGCGGCGCAGCAGGGACTTGAGGTGGCTGATGGAGCCAGTGGCGCCGCGCAAAGAGCCACCATTACCACCGCCGATGAGTTGGGGCGCGCCGAGCAGCAGCGCGCCGCCATCCTGCGGGCGCTCGAGCGCGGGGTGCTGCAACAGCGAAGCGATGAGCTGGCGTCGCAGCTGAAAATGGCCCGGGATGCCGATCAGCGGCGCCGCCAAAGCTTGACCGAAGCCGTGGAAACGGGCATGGATTTGAAGTCGTTGCCCGAACTTCGCCGCCTGCACGCGGCGATGCAAGCGGCGGTGGAGGCCGAGAGTGTCGCGGCCACGCGGGTTAGTGCCAAGCTCCATGAAGGTGCGCGGTTGCAGCTCAACGGCGAGGCGCTGGGCGCGGAATGGAGCGGAACAATCGCCGCCCGCAGCCAACTGGAGATCGCGGCGGAGGGGGTGGTCATGGCGGAGATCACCATTGTCCCGGCTGCTTCCGTGGGTGAGTTGGCCGCGCAGCATCAAACCAGCCGGAGGGCTTGGGACGAAGCCGCGGGGCGCCATGGCGTGGCCACGCTGGCGGAGGCGGAGCGCCAGTGGGACAAGCGGCAGCGTGCCGAGCAATTGGCAGCCTTGGCCGAAAAGGATCGCGACCGCTACGCTCCCACGGGCCTGGAGCAATTGGAGCTGGATACGCAGGTGATCGCCGGGCAGTTGGGTCAGTTGCTTGATGGGGAGGGTGATTCGCGAACAGCGGCGGAGCTGAGCCATGCGCGTGGCGAGGTGGAATCCGCCCTGGAGGCGGCGCGTACCCTGGCGGCCACGGCGGCGCAGCAGGCGGTGGTGGCGCTTCAGGTTCTCGAACACGCCCAATCGGGCGTGGGCACGGCCGCGGGGGAGCTCGAGCGGGCGCAGGAGAACATGGAAGCACGCGCGGCCGAGCTCGCGGCGTTGGAGCAGGACTCTCCGGCAGCGGCGCTGCGGCAGCAGCTGGAAGATGCGGAACAACGCTCGCGCCGGCTGGAAGCCGAACTCGCTCCCATGCAGCACCAGCTGGACGAGCTGGATCTCCCCGGCGTGATGCGCCAGCAAGATAGGGCACGCAGAGCCCACGACCACCTGCAGACGGATATCCGCCAACTGGAAAAAGCCGCCGACCAACAACGGGGACAGCTCAGCGCCGCCGAGGCCTGGGACGAGGAGCTGCAGGGCGTGGCCGCCGAGCTGGAATGGGTGGCGCTCCGCCACGCGGAGCTGGAGCGGCGAGCCGCCAGCGCCAAGCTCTTATGTGAGGTTCTGCAGGCGGCCAAAAGCGGCGCCGAGGAGCGCTTCATCGCTCCGGTCAAGGAGCAGGTCGAGCCGCTGCTGAAGAAGTTGATTCCAGGCGCCGAGATGCAGATCGATACCGGGATGAACGTGACCGGGCTGCGCCGCGCCGGGTGCGACGAGCCCTATGAGCGGCTGAGCCTGGGCACGCGCGAGCAGCTGGCCATCCTGGTGCGCCTGGGTTTTGCGGGCGTGTTGCGGGCGCGGGGCCAGGCGGCGATCACGATCCTGGACGATGCCCCCGTGTATGCCGACGCGCAACGCTTCGCCGCCATGCTGGCCATCCTCGATGACGCGGCCCAAGGCGGGCAGATTCTCGTGCTCACCTGCCGGGAACAGGAATTCCGGCCCTCCGGCGCCGCCATCCGGCGGCTGCAATCGGGTGCTGGCGCGCACGTGGCTGCGGGGGGCTAAATATCCAGGTTCTTGAGGTCGAGGGCGTTGTGCTCGATGAAGGCGCGGCGGGGGGCGACGTCGCCGCCCATGAGCCGGTCGCCGCCGAGTGCGCCGTGACGGCCCGCCTCGACTACCTGGCCTTGGGTGATTGGCACGGCACGTTTCGGCTGAACCTCGACGCCACCTGCGCAATGCGCCCGTCGTGGAAGCGATGATCGACATAGGCGTCCAGGCGCCGTATAAATTCACCCGTGATCGGGAACCCGTGCTCCACCAAGTGGCGGCTGCCAGAATATCACCGTTGCCGGGGACAGGAGGGCGCCGCCTGCGCTACCCTTTCCACCGATCGCCCACCGCAACGACCGCCGGGTGTCCACTGCGGCGTGGGGCCGTAAAAAAGGGGATTCCGAATGAGGGTAGCCTGGATTGCGTTGGCAGCCGTTTTGTTGTGCACGTTAAGTGCCGCGCAGAGGGCAATCAGTACCGGCAGCGATTTGCTGGCTGAGTGCCAACCCGCGGTGAACAGCTTGAACGGCGTCCCGATTTCCTCTCAGGGGGCGGGCGATTTTGAGTTCTGCGACGGGTGGATTACGGCTACAAACGGCTTCTTCACGGGTCCCCTAGCCGGGAACCTCGCCGTGTGCATCCCAAGCAGCGTGACGATCCCGCAAGAGATTAGGGTCCTTGTCAAAGCGCTCGCCGACAATCCGCGGGAATTGAACGAGGATGCGTCCTCCCTGACTTATCACGCCTTCCTGTCGGCATGGCCGTGCCGGAAGCCCTAAGGCGGCGATGAGCGGGTTTCGAGTCGCACCACATTTTTCCGCCCATGGAGGGTCGCTGCTCTTTATTCGGCGCTATTGCTTCTATCTCGCTTAAGGGGTCATTCGATAATCCATCCCCATGGAGCAGCTCGACTCTATTCTGCAACAGGGGGCGGCTGCCATCGGTATGGAGTATTTTCTGCTGCCCACTCATGGCGGTTATTCCATCCACCGGGAGCGGGTCTATTGCTACGAGCTCTACCACCAGAGGCGCTTGTGCTGGCCGCGACCTGAGAGTTGCCCCTACCGTCTCAATGGAGAAATCGACAAGATCGGTCGTCCGTATTTTAGGAACGAGCGCAGCAAGCCCAAGCCCGACCTGCTCGTCCACGTGCCTGGTGCTGGCGATAACTACGCCGTCATCGAAGTCAAATCCTCCCGAGCACGCGCCCGAGAAATACGAAAGGATCTCCGGACGCTTTGCCGTTTCGCAGACCTCGGCTACCGCAGGAGGATATACCTCGTTTACGGCGCGGTGGGCGTGCTCGACAGGATAAAGGCCTGTGCCGACAACGCCGCCGTTCCGATCGAGGTTTGGTTTCATCCGGAAGCAGGGGCTCCCTCGATGCTGGTTTTCACGCTGCAGCCTGCCGGCCGACAGCGTGACACGTAATTGTCCTTTGTAAAATGGTTAGACTCATCCTCGTGACCGGACCCTGGGATCGCAGCAGTGCTTGATCATACAGTGGGGGGCTGAATGCGCCCGGCAAGGCGTGGCTCGCGACGATCCGCTGGGTCGTTCGCCCCCCCGCCCCGCCCGTGGCAATCTCCGGGATGCGCCCAGCGGGGCAGGGCAAATGGACGCCAGGGCAAGAGGGAGGCCGGCCTCGTCCCGGCGCTCGGCTTTGGCTGTCGGCGTGCCGCCTCAGCGCTGGAGCAGTTTGAGGTAACGTTCCCGCGACATTTCGGCAGAGCGGAGGAGATTCTTGATGATGAACACAGGAACCTCCTTGTACATCGGGATCACGAGCGGGCGCTTCACGCCTTCCTTGACGTAGATGAGGTGATCGCCGTGTTGCCGGTCGAGCCGGTAGCCGGCGCGTTCGAACAGCCCGACGAGGGTCCGATAATCGACCGGGCGGAGGGTCGGCATCTACCGCACCTTCTATCCCACCTTGGCGGTGGCCCGGTCAAGCGAGACGAATTCCGGCGCCCGCCACGCGCCGCCTCCGCGCACGTAGCCGGCCTCCTTCAAAATCTCCGTCAGCGTCCCCCGCGCGGCACTCGCCTCCACGAATCCCTGCACGGCCTCGCGGATGTTCTGGCGTGCCTCGTCGCTGGTGACCCCGCAGCTTGACACGTCGAGTTCGGGGACGTAGGCGACATAGGTTGCTCCTTCCTTAAACGTGTGGACGGTATAGGAGATTTCCGGCATGGCAGCCTCCCTTGGTAGTCTCAGCATACCGCGACACGGTGCCAAAGGTGTCGGGCTTGAATTGTGGCCGGAGCGCCGGAGCGGGGCGGTGGGGCCACCGCTTCGGCGGGAGCCCCAGCGCGGCGAAGCCGGGTGTCTGCGTTAGATGTCGAGGTTCTTCACGTCGAGCGCGTTGTGCTCGATGAAGGCGCGGCGGGGGGCGACGTCGTCGCCCATGAGGGTGGAGAAGATCTCCTCGCAGGCGACCAGGTCCTCGAGCTTGACGCTGAGCAGGGTGCGGGTGGAGGGGTCCATGGTGGTTTCCCACAACTGGTCGGCGCGCATCTCGCCCAAGCCCTTGTAGCGCTGCACGCTGAACAGGCGCTTGCCCTCGTCGAGGATGTAGGCGAGCAGGTCGCGGCCGTTGTCCTTCTCGATGGGGGTGGTGTCGCCGTCGGCGAGCAGGAAGGGCGGATGGTTATGCTCAGCGATGAGCTTGGCGGTTTTGGTCGCCTGTTTGAACTCCGGCAGCAGCGCCAACTCGGCGTTGATGACGTGCTCGAGCTGGTTGCGCTCGCGGTAGTGCAGCTCCCAGAGGTTATGTTCCTCGTCGCGCACGACCTCGGTGGTGGCGACGCCGGTGGCGGACTGGACCTGGGCTTTCAGCGCGTGCAATTTGTCCGGCTGCTCGAAGTCGGGCTTGCGCTCCAGCCCCGACGCCAGCACCAGGCGGGTGATTTCGGGGTGGCGGAGTTTGCGGTCGGCTTTGTCGAACCAGCTATAGTGCTCGCTGAGGTTGACCAGGAAACGGGTCAGGGCGGCGCCCTTCAACTCAGTTCCGGCGTGGTCACCGGCGCTGGCGCCGGGACCGTAGCGCAGCGTGCGGTCCTCGGTGATGCGGCGCATCATGACGGTGACGTATTCCTTGTCGTCCTTGATGTACTGTTCGCTTTTGCCCTTCTTGATGCGGTACAGCGGCGGCTGGGCGATGTAGATGTTGCCCTTGTCGATGAGCGCCTTCATGTGGCGGAAGAAGAAGGTGAGCAGCAGGGTGCGGATGTGGCTGCCGTCGACGTCGGCGTCGGTCATGAGGATGACCTTGGCGTAGCGCAGCTTGCTGTAGTCGAGGTCGGTGGCGGCGGGGCCGATGCCGGTGCCGAGCGCGGTGATGAGGGCGCGGATCTCCTCGTGGCCCAGCATCTTGTCGTAGCGGGCTTTTTCGACGTTGAGGATCTTGCCTTTCAGCGGCAGGATGGCCTGGTAGCGGCGGTCGCGCCCCTGCTTGGCGGTGCCGCCGGCGGACTCGCCCTCGACGATGAAGATCTCGCAGCGCGCCGGGTCGCGTTCGCTGCAGTCGGCGAGTTTGCCGGGCAGGCCGCCGGAGTCGAGCGCGCCCTTGCGCCGGGTGAGGTCGCGCGCCTTGCGCGCGGCCTCGCGGGCGCGGGCGGCGTCGATGGCCTTGGCGATAATGCGCTTGGCGACGATGGGGTTGTGGTCCAGGAACTCGCTCAAGCGCTCGTTGACCATGGCCTCGACCTGGCCGCGGATGTCGCTGTTGAGCTTGCCCTTGGTCTGCCCCTCGAACTGCGGCTGCGGCAGCTTCACGCTCACCACCGCCACCAGCCCCTCGCGCACGTCGTCGCCGGAGAGGTTTTCCTTCAGGTCCTTGAACAGGTTCAGCGCCTGCCCGGCGCTGTTGATGGTGCGCGTCAGCGCCGCGCGGAAGCCGGACAGATGGGTGCCGCCATCGACGGTGTTGATGTTGTTGGCGAAGCTGAACAGCGTCTCCGAGTAGCTGTCGTTGTACTGCAGCGCCACTTCCATCTGCATCACCCCGCCGTTGATGTCGCGGG
>Ga0307373_10013564_pt1 | contig 11372 bp, 7 predicted proteins | sample OX2MG_FD_202534 | JGI IMG/M metagenome (GOLD analysis project Ga0307373, IMG submission 202534) | Soil microbial communities from Risofladan, Vaasa, Finland - OX-2 | ecosystem: Environmental > Terrestrial > Soil > Coastal area > Acid sulfate soil | place: Finland: Risofladan, Vaasa | collected... | reverse complement strand
AGAACCACCCTCGCCGCTTCCACGGCCGGGTAACGCCCCTTGGCGTCGGGCGCCGGCAACTCCGGCTCGGGCGGCTCGCCCAGCAACCGCAGGTAGTCAACTTCGGCCAGAATCACGTAACGCTCGCCGGTGAACGTCACGGTTTGCACGGGAAAGGCGTCAGTGCTCATCGTAAAATCCGTCGTGGTGTCCGATCTTTTCCACAACCACGGTGTCCGGTTCAGCCGGCCGGTCTTCGCTCGTCGGCTTGCCGCGCTCAACGAAAAATTGCACGCGGTAATCGCCCGTGCGGATGCGCCAACGCCCCGCCAAACTTCCGCGCAGCGGTTTCGCGCCGCTCACGTCGGGCCAGCGGCGCAATCGCTCGAAAATCCGCTCCATGCGGCCGACGATGTTGTCGGGTAGTCCGTCCAATTGCGCCAGGGCTTCGGCGGCAACGATCACCACGGCCATAAGGCCAGTATCGGCGATGGTTGGTCGCAATGTCAAACGTTGACAGGAGAAAGGCGGGCCAGTCGTCATCGCGGCCGTCGCCCTTGCGGCCGTTGCGGCGCGAACGGGCCACAGCCGGGCCGCCGTCGCGTCGTCGTCGCCTTCGTCGGACGGCGCTCATTCCTCGGCAGCTCGGGCGTGTACGCGGCCGGCAGCGTGGCTGATAATCGACTTGTCGTTTCCGAGGACCTTGCGGGGCTACGACAAGAAGGGCGGCAAGATGCTCGTCGCCGCGAGCAAGCCGATGCACTCCCGATCAAGCGTTAATCGGCAGAGCGAGTTCAGCTTCGACAAGAAGGCCAAGGCCACGGGATGATTGATGAGATCGTCGCCGCATACGCCCGAGCGATGCAGGGCCAGCAGGTGGCGGTGAAAACAGCCGATGATGGCCGTAAGGTTGCAGGCATCTTGAACCGCATTGGCGTCGGCTGCGGCCTTTTGCTGGATCGGGTCGGCCCCGTTGGCGATTGACATGGCTTGCTCCTTGGGTTTCTTTTCAAGGAGCAAGCGGGTGTCTAGAGTTCGTGGCCGATGGCGTCGAGCGTCGTCTGTAGGGCCGTGGTGAACTTCTTGCCCTCCACGTCCATCCCGGACTGGGCAGCGGCCAAAATGAACGACTCCAGGGCGTCGATGGCTCCCTCGTAGCGACCGTAGTTGAACTGATCGTCGAGCCGATCACCTGGCTCCTCCTCTCCAGCTTCGAGGAACTCTTCGAGTGCGGCGTAGTGAAGGTTGCTCGTGATTGTCCCATTCGACAAGGTGAAGGTTCCGCCCGACAGGTTCAAGGTGATTTCACGATCTGGCATGGGGTCTCCAGTTCAAGAGTTGCTTTCGGTTGTACCCAAGCTCGCCATCGTCCGGCCAGTAATGTTCTTCGGACAAGCTTCCGTTTTCGTGGCACCACAGGTCCATGCCGACGCCGTTCCGCAGGACATAGCAAATCAGCACTGATCCATCGCTGGCGAATTGCTTTCCCTGTCCGTGTTCCCTTCCATTTCGATGCGGCTCAACTGCGGATAAGTTCCCGTTCGCATCAAAGTCCAACATGTTGCCGTGTTTCTGACCATCTTTCAACCCGTATTCACTCTCCAATTGGCCGTCGTCCCACCACAAACGGCGTCCGACTTTCCTTCGACCGACGAAGAAGCTCGACTCTTTTTTTGTTCCGTCGCCATACAATTCGTCCACGACCTCTCTGGCCGTTTTTGGAATCGGTGACTTGTACCCTCGACGATTCACTTTGGTTCCCATCGGGCGTTCCACGAGTTTGCCAACCCTAGTAGTTTAAGCGATTTGCCGCTTCGTCAAGCTGGTCCTGCGTCCGCTTCGTGTATCTGGCCGTCGTGTTCAGGTTTTCGTGGCCGAGAGTCTGGGCCAGCTCGCAGGTTTGAAAACTTTTCACGGTTGGGCGTGGTGAACCACCTGGCGAACTTCCGAACGTCGCGGGCAAACGCTCGGCGGCTGTTCTTGGCGGAATCGTGCGCTGGTCGTGCTTCTGGACCAGCGCGTCGATCGTCCGGCGGAATTCGCCGAGCGACTGGTAGTCTCTCTCATCATGGGTCTGTTCGATCGACTTGGAGGAACAATGGATAGAGTCCGGACCTGAACGAAAGTGGGGAAGGAATCCGAGATGAATTGGAGCAGATGAGGCGTCGCGACGGAGAACGAGTTTACCGCTCGCCGTTGGAGTCGGCGCGGGGAGGCCGAGCCCCAGGTTCTGGATCGGCGTCCCCACCGTAGAGTCTGGTCAATTGGCCCCGCGCATTGATCAGACCATCGCGGACCATCCGCGCAAAATCCTCCTTGGGCGGGAGCTTGGTTGCCTCCAGGGCGGCTCGAAGTTCGGCAATGGTTGGTTGTTGGTGCATGATCGTGCTCATCTCGACGTTCAGGCTCACGGAATGCGCAAGTTTTCAATCGCGCGGGCAAGCCCAGGATCGAGCTTCACCGCTCGATCGAAGTCGCGGCGCGCGCGCTCGGTGTCGCCTTGTTTGGCGAAGGCAAGGCCGCGGTTATAGAAGCACCAGCCGCTGTCCGGGGCCAAGACGGCGCAGGCGGTGAATGCGATGGCGGCGTCGGCGTACCGGCCTCGCTCGTAGGCGCATTTTCCCAGGTAGCAGTTCGTCCATAGCGCGTGCGGCTCCAGGTCGATCGCCGTGTCGAAATGGGCCGCCGCCTCGTCGAGACGGCCCCAGCGCAAGAGCGCGCGACCTAGCGCAAAGTGTTCCCAAGCCGTGCGCGGGGCGAGGTCGGCGTGGCGTTGGGGTTCGGAAGCGGCCTCATCCGGTCCCAGCGCCGCGGCGTGGACCTGACGTTCGAGATGGACGACGGCACTGGGACCGGCGAACGATTCCGCCTCGTCAAGAATTTCCAGGGCCTCGCGCCGCGCCAGTGCGACGTCGCCGCCCGTGGCCAACCGCACTCGCAGGTCGGCCCAGAGAATCGCCAAGTCCAGGAGGTCGGTTTCGACCTGGCGTTCGAACCCGGCCGAGGGGTTTTCCGAGAACCATTCGGCAATCCGCTGCCGTTGTTCCCAGAAACGGCGGCAATGCGCTTCGAGCTCCCGCGATTCGGCGGAGGTCGGCGACTCGGCGCCGAACGTCGCGCGAAGGCGATCGGTGACATCGTGCAACTCGCCCGCCGCGACGGCCCGTTGGGCTTGCCTGAAGTCCTCGCGAAGGGAGTCGATCAGATCGCCGCAAAACGGGAGGTTCTCCGCAAGTTCGATTCCGCGATGGAGCGTTCCCAAGGCGGCGACGTAGTCGCGGCGATCGAGCCGTTCGCGTCCCTCGGACAGCGCAAGCTCGGCCTTCCGGCGTTCTTGGCGGTACTCGACGATCGAGAGCGCCACGGCGCCGACGACCACCACCAAGAGCGCCACCAGGGTCAGGGCGTGCGGTCGCCGTCGGCGCCACTTTCGCCATCGCTCCAAGAGACTGCGATTGGCGACGCCCCGCAACGGCTGATCGGCAAGGTGCCGCCGCAGGTCGGCGGCCAGGTGCGAAGCGTCGAGGTAGCGGTCGCGAGGGTCGTGAGCCACGCACTTTGCCACCAGGTCGGCCAGCGCGAGCGAAACTCGCGAGTTGCGCCGGCGCAGCCAGACCTCAATCGCCGGCGCTTCCGGCGGCGGAAGCGCGCCGGCGAGGGCTTCCAAGAGCAGCCGACCGAGCGAGTAGACGTCGGCACGCCCGTCGATGGTGATGGGGACCGTACCGCCAGCGCGAACCGCTTCGAACGCTTCCGCAAGCTCGGGTGAAACGTATCCCGGCGTGCCGCCGAGCCACTCTGGCGCCGCCACGCCTTTTTCCAGGGGCGCGCGGGCGAGGTGGAAATCGAGTAGCATCGGCTGGCCGTCGGCTGCCAAGAGGACGTTCGAGGGCTTGAGATCGAGGTGTAGCAGGCCGCGCTGGTGGGCATAGTGCAGCGCGTCGGCCAGTAAGGCGGTGAGCCAACAGACGGTCTCGACGTACGACCATCGCGCCGGCAATTGACCGTCGGACGTTTCGCCCGCCGGCGATGACGGCGCCCTTGGCTCCGCGCCGGTCGCGGCGCCGTTGGCGCCGGCCATCGACGCCATCGAATCCGCCGACAGGCGCCGCAGCGCGTCGAGCAGATGATGTCCGTGGCGTTGCGCGGGCGAGTACGCACCGAGGGCGGCGAAGAGTTTGTCGAACGTGACGCCTCCGAAGTACGGCATGCATAGCCCGCGAAGCGCCCGCTCGGGAAAGTCTTGCACGCCGTAAAGCGGGACGATGTGGGTGTGCTGCAATCGCGCCAGCGAAAGGTGTTCCTGACCATCGGACGCGGCAAGCTTGAGCACGACGGCGCGATCCGCCAGCGCCGGCTGCCTGGCCAGGAAAACGCGGCCCCGTGCGCCGCGGCCCAACTCGGTCAAGAGCTGAAACTCGCCCAGCGTCTCGCCGGCCCGCGGGAAACTGGGCGCCGGAGATTCTTCGAGCAAGCGGTGGCAATCGAGCAGCAATTCGAGTTGCGCGCGCCATTGGGGAAAGCGGCTGAAAAGCTCCGACGGCGTCGGGGCGGTCGTGTGTTGCTGGCGAAGGCAGATTTCCTCATAGATCAGCTCGACGGCCGCTTCGGGCCGGCCGGCCAGTTCGGGGTGCCTCGCCAGCAATTCTTCGGCGCGAGGCCGCTCACCGAGAGCCCAGCGCTCGTTCAATTCCACGATCAGGGCCTCGACGAGCGCCGCGGTCACGTCGTCGATGGCTTCAATGCCGATATCGGCGAAGGTCGACGGGGGGGAAGGTCGCGACATTTCCGGCCTCACTCGCTTCCGTCGGGCGTTTCTGTCTGGCGCGGTGAAGACGGTGACGTAGCGGGCTTGGGACTCGAGCGGACTGAGAATTGCCGAGCAAGCCTGCGCAAGATGCGGCGCACACTGTCGACGTGCAAGCCGGTGCGCCGGGCAATGTCGGCAAGCGGAAGGCCTTGCCGCTTCAGTTCCAAGAGCGCGTGGTGCTCGGCCGGGCAGGCGGCGAGCATTTGCGTCCAGAGGTCGTTGGCCTGCAGCACCTCGCTTGGCCGGGGCCCCTGCGCGGCGGGCAAACGTTCGGCCGCGGTGAGCACCAGCGGTTGTTCGACCGCCGCGGCGGCGCGGTGCTGGCGGACGCGGTCGATCAGGCGGTGCCGCGTGGCCTTGACGAGGAACGCCCGCAGGTGGTCGACCGTCGGGAAAGAACAGTGAGAGCGGCGCAAGTGGTCGAGCACGCTGACCCACACCGACTGTACGACGTCGGTCGAGTCGAACTTGGTGCGCAGCCGGTTGGGCAACTGCCGCCGCACGACGAGCCGCAGGTAGGGCTCGTAGGCGCGATAGACCTCTTCCGCGGCTTCGGTGTCTCCGGCGCCAAGACGTTCGAGCAGCTCGTCGAGCGGGCTGGCGATCATACCGGCAGCTCCTTGGGCCGTTCCTTGGGCCGCGGTGGTTGCGGCAGCCTCCAGCCGCCGACGAGCAGCGGCTCCCTCGGCCGATTGTCCTTGGCTTCCGCGCGCGCGAATTCCAGTGCCGCTGCGGCGCCGGCCGCGGTGAGAAACCATGCTCCGATCCTCCACGCAACGTCAGGATCGGACAGTTCGTCGCCCAACTCTTCGAGCTGCGCGAAAAACCGCTCGACACCCGCTTCCAGCGCCGGCAGATCGACGCGCAGAATACCGGCCAACAACGGTTGTGCTGGCAGGCATGCGTTCGCCTGCGCCGCCGCTTTTTCAGTCACGATTTCGTCATTGTCCGGTGTTTCAGACGCGGCGCGCAACTCGTTGCCCATCTCCGCGGCGAAAGGCACCGCGGCCTCGACAGGATCCGCGCGCGGCTGGGCCGCCGCACGCGGCTCGATACCCTCGCCCGGTTCGTGCAGGCCTCGACCGGCTGACTGCGGGGCGCTTGCGGCGACCACCGTCACATCGGCCGGACCTGGCAGAAGCGGATTGGCCTGCTGCGAATAATCTCGTCCCGCCACCGTCGTTCCGTCGGCGATCGATTGCGCCACACCGGCCGCCTCGATCAGCATCCGTTGCAGGTCGGCGTAGGAAGCGTAGGGACCGTAGTTGGCGTTCGAAGCGTCGTTGGGCCGCTGGTTGGCGTATTCGGCCATGCTCGACAGCTGGTCCTCACTTGGTCCGGCGGCGGCCGATGAAGCGCCGGAAGACGGGGATGCGCCGGACGACGAACTTGCCGCGTTGGTCATCGAGGGCGCGGGCGATTGCCAGGTTGCGGATTTGGTATCGGCAACCGACGAACCACTGCCGGTCGAATCGGGCGTGGAGACGGGCGCCGGCAGTTGCGCCGCGGACGCCGTCGGCGGGGCCGCATCTTGGCTCGCACCGGAGAGCAATTGCCGGTCTTCGAGGTCCTCGATGCTTAGCGGGCGATTAAGCATGAAACGGAGCTTCGCGTTGATCGAGCTGAATGAGATGTCCAAGGGCACACTCGTCGTTCCTTCAGGGTAGTCCGCCGAGATGTAATACGCAACCTGATGGCACTTGGCCCAGGGCTTCGGGTGGAAAAATAATTGGAATTCAGGCTGAATAAGCGCCCGGTTCGAGGCGCGAATTCCGTTGCGGGTGCCGCCTCGTCGCGGGGCAGCGTTCCAAGGGCGCCATGGAAGCCAGTAATATCATGAATCCCGCGGGCTAGCCCTCACCAAGAAAAACTTCGAATTGCGCGCCCGCTTTCGGCGCCCAAAAACGTTGTACTCCAAGGGCACGTCCCTCAATTCCGAAGCAAGGCACGATGTACAAGCACTTGATTTCCCTCACACGTGCGAAACTCGCACACCAACCACGACGGCGCCGCGGTCCAAAGCGGAAAGCCGCGGCTCGCGCCCCCAACCTGCGCGGTGTCGAGCGGTGCGAGGACCGGCTGATGCTGACCTTCCACCTGTGGAAGATGGACCAGGTGTTCTCCAGCCCCGACGGCACGGTCCAGTTCATCGAGCTGCGCGACCCGTCCAACGGCGAAAATCACCTTTCCGGCCACTTCATCAGTTCCAATGAGAACACGTTCACGTTCCCCAGCGACTTGCCCAGCGACGCCACGGCCAACACGCACTTCCTGATCGGCACGACCGATTACGCCAAACAACCCGGCGCCGTGACTCCCGACTACACCGTGCCCGACAACTTCTTCTCCGTCTCCGGCGATAGCTTGAACTATGCCGACGTGGACAGCTTTTCGTTCACGGCCGCGCAACTGCCGACCGACGGCGCGAATTCGCTGTTTCGCGACGTCAACACGTTCAACTTGTCGACCGGTCCCAATTCGGAGACCAACTTCGCCGGCCAGACCGGCTCGGTGACGGTCAGCGCCGGCGCCAGCCCGACGGGGGTAGGGGTCACGCTGGCTGCCAGCGAAGGCGCAGCTTTCAGCGGGAACGTCGCGACGATCAACGAGGCCGGCGCCAAGCCCGGCGACTTCAGCACCACCATCAACTGGGGCGACGGCGGCAGTTCAGCCGGCACGGTGGCGGCCGACCCAAACGGCGGTTTTGACGTGGTAGGCAACCATACCTACGCTGAGGAAGGCACTTCCGCGGTGCAGGTCATCGTCACGGATGCGCACAGTCACACGATCACCGTCAACTCGCAGGCGAACGTGGCTGACGCTCCACTCGCGGCCACTGCTGTGCCCTTCAGCCTGGCTTCTGGACTGACCCTGAACGACGCCACCGTCGCCACCTTCACCGACGCTGGCGGGGCCGATGCGACGGCCAATTATGCGGCGACGATCGACTGGGGCGACGGCAGCAGCGCCACGGCGGGTACGGTGGCCGCGGCGGCCGGCGGCGTTTTCCAAGTCACCGGCAGCCACACCTATGCCGTCACGGGCAACGACCACGTCGCGGTCACGATCCATGACGAAGGCGGCGCGGAGGTGCGGGTCACACCCAGCCCGAGCCAACTGTTCGTCGCGGCCGTCTACCACGACGTGCTCGGCCGCGCTCCCGATCCAGGCGGACTCTCTTATTGGACGCAGTTGCTCGACTCGGGCGCGGCGGTCAGCAGCGTGGCCGCGGCGATCGCGCACAGCGACGAGTACTACGCCAACTTCGTCATCAGGCCCGCCTACGTGAAGCTGCTCGACCGGGTGGCGGATGCTGGGGGCGTGACCTACTGGACCTCCCAAATGGACGCCGGCGTGACCGACCAGCAACTTGAGGCCGATCTGGTCTCCTCGCCTGAGTTCTACACCAACGCCGGCGGCACGAACACGGCCTGGATCGACGCGGTGTACAAGCTGCTTTTGGGCCGCACGGCCGACGCCGGCGGCGAAAAGTTCTGGAACAGCCAACTGGACGCCGGCCAGACGCTGAACCAGGTGGCGCAAGGCATCGCCGGCAGCCAGGAGAACGACACCCAGCTCATCAACGACGACTACTTCCACTACTTGGGCCGCTCCGCCGACGCCGGCGGGCTGGCCTTCTGGCTGGGCCAATTCGCCGACGGCAAGACCAACGAAGACGTGATCGCCGGCTTCACCGGCTCAGCCGAGTATTACACGCAGCACACGAGCTGAAAGAGAGCAAGTCATGAAGCTTTCCAATTGGGTATCCACCGCGCGCGGCAAATTCGTTCGCCAATCACGACGGCGCCGAAGCCGAAGGGGGACTGGCGAGGCTCGCCGGCCCGCCTTGCGCGGCGTCGAGCGGTGCGAGGACCGCCTGCTCTTGACCTTCCACCTGTGGAAGATGGACCAGGTGTTCTCCAGCGCCGACGGCACGGTCCAGTTCATCGAGTTGCACGACCCGTCCAACGGCGAAAACCACCTTTCCGGCCACTTCATCAGTTCCAATGAGCACACGTTCACGTTCCCCAGCGATTTGCCCAACGACGCCACGGCCAACACGCACTTCCTCATCGGCACGACCGACTACGCCAAACAACCCGGCGCCGTCACCCCCGACTACACCGTGCCCGACAACTTCTTCTCCGTCTCCGGCGATACCTTGAACTATGCCGACGTGGACAGCTTTTCGTTCACGGCCGCGCAACTGCCGACCGACGGCGTGAATTCGCTGTTTCGCGACGTCAACACGTTCAACTTGTCGACCGGGCCCAATTCGGAGACCGACTTCGCCGGCCAGACCGGCTCGGTGACGGTCAGCGCCAGCCCGACGGGGGTCGGCGTCACGCTGGCGGCCACGGAAGGCGCCGCTTTCAGCGGCAATGTCGCGACGGTCAACGAGGCCAACGCCAAACCCAGCGACTTCAGCGCCACGATCAACTGGGGTGACGGCGGCAGCTCAGCCGGCACTGTGGCGGCCGACCCAAACGGCGGTTTTGACGTGGTAGGCAACCATACCTACGCCGAGCAAGGCACTTCCGCGGTACAGGTCACGGTCACGGATGCCGCCAGTCACACGATCACCGTCGACTCCCAGGCGAACGTGGCTGACGCGCCGCTGGCGGCGACCGGTGTGCCCGTCAGCCTGGCTTCCGGCCTGACCGTGAACGACGCGACCGTGGCTACCTTCACCGACGCGGGCGGCGCCGAGGCGACGACGAACTACAGCACCACGATCGACTGGGGCGATGGCACGTCGGCCACGTCCGGCACGGTCACTGGCACAGGCGCCACGTTGAGCGTAAGCGGCAGCCACACTTATGCCGCGGACGCCGCTTTCACCGTGACCGTGACGATCACCGACGAAGGCGGCGGCAAGGCCACCGCAACCTCGACCGCCCAGGCCGGCTACTTGCAGCTCAACCTGGTCGCCGACCGCAGCCACTTCGCCTTGAACCAGGATGCGAACCTCGTCAATCCTTGGGGTATCGGCGTCAGTCCCGGCGGACCGTTCTGGATCTCCGACAACGGCGCGAACGCGGCGACGATTTACGGCGGCGGTACGACGCTACGCCCGTTGGGCAAGATCCCACTCACCGTGTCGGTCCCCGACGGTCTTCCGACCGGTCAGGTGTTCAACGGCACCACCGATTTCGTGATCGGCAGCGGCGCCAATGCCGGGCCGGCGGCTTTCATCTTCGCCTCCGAGAACGGCGCCATCGACGCCTGGAGCGGCAAGCTTTCGCCGATTACCCAGGCGGTGACCGTCGCCGCCACGTCCGGCGCGGTCTACAAGGGACTGTCGATGGGTGTCAACGCCGGGGCCAACTTCCTTTACGCCACCGATTTCCACGACGACCGCATCGACGTTTTCGACAAGACCTTCCAGCGGGTGACTTTGGGTAGTGGCTCGTTCAGCGGCACGTTCAGCGATCCGAACATCCCGGCCGGCTTCGCCCCCTTCGGCATCGAGGACCTTGGCGGCAAGCTCTACGTCACCTACGCCAAGCTAGACGCCGCAAAGCACGCCGACGTGGCCGGTTTCGGCAACGGCTTCGTCGACGTCTTCGACACGGCCGGCAACCTTTCGCAGCGCCTGGTCGTCGGTAGTCCGGGCGACCCGGCCAGCCCCTTGAACTCGCCCTGGGGCCTGGCGATGGCGCCGAGCGGCGACGGCGACTTCGGCGGCGATTTGCTGGTGGGTAATTTCGGCAACGGTTGGATCAACGCCTTCGACCCGAACACGGGGGCCTTTCTCGGTTCGCTTGGCGATCCGGCGGGCAATCCGATCGCCATCTCGGGCCTGTGGGCCTTGACGTTCGGCAACGGCGGCATGGGGGGCGACGCCAACACGTTGTTCTTCACCGCCGGCAGCAACGGCCAGGCCGACGGGCTGTTCGGCTCGTTGCAAACGGCGTTTGAGACGCCGCTGGCCGGCGCGGGTGCGAACTTCGCGGCAACCGAAGGCGCCGTCTTCAGCGACACCATCGCCACGATCAACGACGCCGCCGCCGGCGCCTTGCCCGCCAGCTTCTCGGCCACCATCAACTGGGGCGACGGCGGCAGTTCCGCCGGCACCGTCGTGGCCGACCAAAGCGGCGGCTTTGACGTTGTTGGCAGCCACACCTACACGGACGCCGGCGCCATGCCGGTGCAAGTGGTCCTCACTGACGCCGCCAGCAACACGATCACCGTCAATGCTAGTGCCGCGGTGGCCGACGCGCCACTCACGGCGACCGGTGTGCCCGTCAGCCTGGCTTCCGGCCTGACCGTGAACGACGCGACCGTGGCCACGTTCAGCGACGCGGGCGGCGCCGAGGCGACGACGAACTACAGCACCACGATCGACTGGGGCGACGGCACGTCGGCCACGTCCGGCACGGTCACTGGCACAGGCGCCACGTTGAGCGTAAGCGGCAGCCACACCTATGCCGCGGACGCCGCCTTCACCGTGATCGTGACGATCACCGACGAAGGCGGCGGCAAGGCCACCGCAACCTCGACCGCCCAGGCCGGCTACTTGCAGCTCAACCTGGTCGCCGACCGCAGCCACTTCGCCTTGAACCAGGATGCGAACCTCGTC
>Ga0307373_10013558_pt1 | contig 11374 bp, 4 predicted proteins | sample OX2MG_FD_202534 | JGI IMG/M metagenome (GOLD analysis project Ga0307373, IMG submission 202534) | Soil microbial communities from Risofladan, Vaasa, Finland - OX-2 | ecosystem: Environmental > Terrestrial > Soil > Coastal area > Acid sulfate soil | place: Finland: Risofladan, Vaasa | collected... | reverse complement strand
CGAAGTGGCAGCGCGACCTTTTCAACACGATCCTCGACGAGGAAAATCTCAGATTCGATCGTGAAGGCCGCCCTCGGACGGCCTACAGCCTCCGCCACACATACATTTGCCTGCGCCTGATGGAAGGTGCCGACATCTACCAGATCGCCAAAAACTGCCGCACCAGCGTCGAGATGATCGAGAAGTACTACGCCTCCCACATCAAGACCAACCTTGACGCCGCCGCCATCAACATCATGCGGCCGAGGCCAAAACCAAAAGGGAAAAACAACCCTCCCAAAACCTTGAAACAAGGCTGAGGTGTACGCAACCCTCTGATAAAAGCTATAACATGATCAGCCATGCGGGCGTGGCGGAACCGGCAGACGCAACGGACTTGAGGAAACTTGAGTGCTCGCCCGGGAAACCGGCGATGCAGAACTGCCCAAATTCGGGGAAACCTGTGACATGGCAATCCCGAGCCAAGCCCGGCCGGAACATTCCAGCCGGGAAGGTGTAGAGACTAGACGGGCAGCACCTAATCCCCGCATTTTTTTCGGGGGACGGTGAAGGGATAGTCCAGACCGCAAACCTGACGCGCGTGACCCGAAAACGTCGCGTCAGGGCGGCGAAAGCCGTAGACGGTACGAAAATCCGTTGAGCTTAACGGCTCGTGAGGGTTCGAGTCCCTCCGCCCGCACCATCCATCTCGCTCTACCTTGCTCCGAGAAACTGCGCGGGACACCATGCTCCCGCTCCTGTCCAAGGATGGAACCATCCTCCCTCGGACAGAGCACCGGCGGCACATGCCCGCCAACCCGCCACTTCCCTTCAGCGCCGCAGGGCGGCCCGCATTATTTTTCTCACCGCGTCTGAGCTACGCTGTTCCAAGCGGCGTTCGAGGCTAGACAATCGCTCTCGGAAGCGTGAGAGACAATGTTTCGATGCGCTCTCTGGCGGATGGCCCTTGGCAGACAACCGGATTAGGATGGCTGTGTTTTTCAATCCGGATTATGCCGGTCAAAAGGCGTTGCCGACTTTCTCGAGATCGCCGACCCAGCGGAGAGAGCAATTCAGCAGCGTGCCGCGTACGAACAGATCGCGGGGTCGCTCGATCGCATGGAGAGCTCCTGAGGTACAAGCGCTCGATCACCGTCGGCGGGGGGGAATCCTTAAGTGGCAAAGCTTGAGGACTTAAACCAGGGGACATCGGTCAGAGGCATTCTGCCAGACGGGGTTGTGACCGTTGTCAGCGTGCAGTGGTTTGGTTCCGAGGCCCTCGAACTTACCTACAAGGGACCGACTGGCCGCGTTGCCAACGAATTACTCTATCGACATGACGAACCTCGACTTCAAGTCGTCGAGCAGGGCCGACCCTGGAGCTTCGATGGCGACGGGCATTTGTTCCGCCTCGTCTCGGAGGCGCATCGCATCCGTCTCGCCCACCTCTTCGACCCGGTGCTCGCCGTACATACCTCGCTGGTCGAACCGCTGCCGCACCAGATCACCGCCGTCTACGAGGCCATGCTTCCGCGTCAACCGCTGCGCTTCCTGCTCGCAGACGATCCGGGTGCAGGCAAGACCATCATGGCCGGTCTGCTTATCAAGGAACTGATCGCTCGCGGCGATCTACAGCGCTGCCTCGTGGTCTGCCCGGGCAGTCTGGCCGAGCAATGGCAGGACGAACTTTACCGGCGTTTCCAGCTTCCTTTTGAAATCCTGACCAATGACAAACTCGAAGCGGCGCACAGCGGCAACTGGTTCCTCGAGAACAACCTTGTCATCGCCCGTCTCGACAAACTTTCGCGCAACGAGGACGTACAGCAGAAGCTCCAAGTCCCGGATTGCCGTTGGGACCTTGTGGTCTGCGACGAGGCGCACAAACTTTCGGCAACCTTCTTCGGCGGCGAAGTCAAATACACCAAGCGCTATCACCTCGGGCAACTTCTGTCGGGTTTGACGCGGCACTTCCTTCTGATGACCGCGACCCCGCATAACGGCAAGGAAGAGGATTTCCAGCTCTTCATGGCGTTGCTCGATGGCGACCGCTTCGAGGGCCGCTTTCGTGATGGCGTACACCAGGTTGACGTTTCAGACCTGATGCGCCGGATGGTGAAGGAAACGCTGCTCAAGTTCGACGGCACGCCGCTTTTCCCGGAGCGCATTGCCTATACCGTGCCATACCGGCTTTCGGACGCCGAGGCGCAGCTCTACAAAGAAGTCACCTCTTACGTCCGCGACGAATTTGACCGCGCCGAGAAGCTCGCCAACGACAAGCAAGCGGGCACCGTTGGCTTCGCGCTCACCATCCTGCAACGGCGGCTCGCCTCCTCGCCGGAAGCCATCTACCAGTCGCTGCGCCGCCGCAGCGACCGCTTACAGAAGCGTCTGAGGGAGTTCGAACTCATGCAACGCGGCGCCGCCGCCGAGGCGATCGCCGCCGCCACGCCCGCGCTCGATAGCGAGGACGTGGAGGACCTTGAGGAAGCGCCGGATAACGAGGTCGAGGCCGCCGAGGAAGCGATACTCGATCAAGCCACCGCGGCCCGCACCATCGGCGAGCTCAAAGCCGAAATCGCCACCCTCAGCCGCCTTGAATCGCTCGCGCTCGCAGTGCGCCGCAGCGGCGAAGACCGTAAATGGCGCGAACTCGCCAGTCTGCTCGGCGAGATTTTCACGACCGCAGCCAGTCCCGATCCCACGCTTGAGAAGACTTCCTCCGACGGCGCCAGCGCCATTCCGCCGCCCAAGCCTTCGCCGCGTCAGAAGCTGGTTGTTTTCACTGAGCATCGCGACACGCTCGCCTACCTCGAAACCCGCGTCACCACGCTGCTCGGACGCAAGGAGGCCGTGGTTGTGATCCATGGCGGCTTGGGTCGCGAAGAACGCAAGAAAGCGCAGGAGTCGTTCCAGCACGATCCGGAGGTGCAGGTTCTCATCGCCACGGACGCCGCCGGCGAAGGCATTAACCTTCAACGCGCTCACCTGATGGTCAATTACGATCTGCCATGGAATCCTAACCGGATCGAGCAGCGCTTCGGACGCATCCATCGCATCGGCCAGACCGAAGTGTGCTACCTCTGGAATCTGGTGGCCGATGAGACCCGCGAGGGCGACGTTTACCGGACCTTGCTCGAGAAGCTGGAGCAGGCTCGCCGGACACTCGGCGGCCAGGTCTTCGACGTGCTCGGCAAGCTCCAGTTCGAGGGAAGGTCCCTGCGTGACTTACTAATCGAAGCCATCCGGCACGGCGAAAGTCCTGAAGTTCGCGCCAGACTGACGCAAGCCATCGCGAACGCAGTCGATCGCCCCCAACTCCAGAATCTGCTCGAAGAGCGCGCTCTTGCCCACGACGTGATGGACGCGAGCCGCGTTGCCCGTGTGCGAGAAGACATGGAGCGCGCCGAAGCCCGCCGCCTGCAACCGCACTACATCGAGTCATTCTTCCTCGAAGCCTTCAGTCAGCTTGGCGGTACCGCGCGCCAGCGAGAGGCTCGCCGCTATGAAGTGACCCATGTGCCTGCGCCGATTCGCAACCGCGACCGTATGATCGGCATAGGCGAGCCGGTACTGCCGCGTTACGAGCGCGTTGTCTTTGAGAAATCTTTGATCGCGCCACAAGGTCAGCCGCTCGCCGCCTTTGTCTGCCCCGGCCACCCGCTGCTCGATGCAACCCTCGATCTGACGCTGGAGCGCCACCGCGACCTTCTGCGGCGTGGCACGGTGCTGGTAGACGAGCGCGACCCCGGCACCACGCCGCGCGTGCTCTTTTATTTGGAGCATGCCGTCCAGGACGCGAGCTTGCTCAAGAATGGGGACCGCCGCACGATCTCCAAGCAGATGCTCTATGTGGAACTTGACGCCGCAGGGCAGGCCCGCCACCTCCACTACGCACCCTATCTCGATTACCGCCCACTCCGGCCCGACGAACCCGCCGTGGATGCTCTGTTGGCCCGTCCCGAGAGCGCCTGGATTACCCGAGAGCTGGAGCACAAGGCATTGGCGCACGCCATAGCGGCCGTGGTGCCCGAACACCTGCAGGAGGTGCGCACGAGGCGCAGCGCCTGGATCGAAAAGGCCCGCGCCGCGGTCAAGGACCGGCTCACCAAGGAGATCGGCTATTGGGACCATCGCGCCGAAGAACTGAAGCTGCAGGAGCAGGCCGGCAAACCCAACGCACGCCTCAACTCTCAAGAAGCACGCCACCGCGCGGACGACATGCAGGCGCGGCTCCAGAAGCGCATGGAGCAGCTCGATCTCGAAGCACAGGTTTCGGCGTTGCCGCCCGTGGCGCTGGGCGGCTTCATGGTCGTGCCCGCAGGACTCATCGCCCAGATGACCGGCAGGCCACTGCCCCAATCAGCGCAACCCGCGGATACTCAGGCTTCGGCCGCTCGCGCTCGCGCGGTCATTATGGAGGTCGAGCGCGGGCTCGGCTTCGAACCGACCGACCGCGAATTCGAGAAGCTCGGCTATGACATCGAAAGCCGCGACGTCCAAACGGGTCGGCTGCGTTTTCTCGAAGTAAAGGGCCGCATCTCGGGCGCAGCGACCATCACCGTCACCAAAAACGAAATTCTCTACTCACTCAACAAGCCCGAGGACTTCATCCTCGCCATCGTTGAGTTTCTGGAAGACGACGGGCACCGGGTCCACTACGTGCGACGGCCCTTCCAACGCGAGCCGGATTTTGGGGTGACCAGCGTCAACTACGACTTCCCGGAGTTGCTGGCACGTGCGGAAATTCCAACGTAGGGGAAAGGGAGCATCTTGTGGACTGGATCGAACACTACTTTGCGCTGGCGTTTGTTGGTGTTGTGTCCGCGCTCTTTACAACCTTCCTTGCGCGTAAGAGTTTCATTTCGGAACGTTGGTGGGACCGAAAAGCCGATGCCTACACGCGAATACTGGAAGCACTCGTCGAAATGCACCGGTACGAAGAAGCGTACTACAAAGACCTCACGCATGAAGCAGTGCTCTCCGAAGAACGAAAGGCTGAACTTACGACCACCTTCAAAACGGCGTGGCGCGAAGTGGACAACGCGATACGGTTGGGGGCGTTCGTGATTTCTCAAGAAGCTCACATTGCTCTCACGAAATGGCGGACTGCTGCCCGTGGCGTCGACCCTCAGGACTTTTTCGGGATCGTAGACGCTGAGTATGCCGCGACAAGTGAGTGCATCACGCAAATGCGCGAGATAGGAAGAACGGATTTGCAGGTTGATGCTCGCTGGTCGCTATCGTCACCGTTTGCTCGCTTGGCGAGGAGCTTCCGCTGCAACAGAGCGGCTGAGGCGGCTAAGCCATGAACCCACGCAAGAAACTCATTGAAGTCGCGCTGCCGCTGGAGGCGATCAACAAGGCCAGCGCGCGCGAGAAATCGATTCGGCATGGGCATCCAAGCACACTGCACCTCTGGTGGGCGCGCCGGCCGCTTGCGGCGGCGCGGGCGGTGATCTTCGCGCAGATGGTGGACGACCCTTCGAGCCACCCGGATATCTTCCGGACCGAGAAGGCGCAGGAGAAGGAGCGCCAGCGGCTATTCAAGATCATCGAAGATTTGGTGCTATGGGAGAACACAACCAATGAAAAGGTCTTGCAGCAGGCGCGCGACGAGATCTGGAATAGCTGGCGCTACACCTGCGCGGAGAACGCCGACCATCCGCGCGCCAAGGAACTGTTCGACCGTCACAAGCTGCCGGCCTTCCATGATCCGTTCGCCGGAGGCGGCTCTCTGCCACTCGAAGCGCAGCGTCTCGGGCTCGAAGCCTTTGCCAGCGACCTGAACCCGGTCGCGGTGCTGATCAACAAGGCGATGATCGAAATCCCGCCCAAGTTCGCGGGTAGGCCGCCGGTAAATCCAGAGTGGCAAGCCAAGAGCTCACACGAAAAGGCCGCGAATCCATGGCGCGGTGCGCAAGGGCTGGCCGAGGACGTGCGGTACTACGGCCAGTGGATGCGCGACGAGGCCGAGAAGCGCATCGGGCACCTCTACCCCAAGGTCGAAGTCACCGCGGATATGGCCAAAGAGCGACCAGATCTGAAGCCGTACGCTGGCAAAAAGCTTACCGTCATCGCGTGGCTCTGGGCGCGAACAGTAAAATGCCCCAACCCTGCTTGTTGCAAGGAAATGCCACTTATCAGCTCCCTAGTTTTGTCTGCTAAGGCCGGGCGACAGAAGTATCTGAATCCAATCATCCAATCGGGATCAATTCGGTTCACAATTAGTGACAAACCGCCTAAAGGGCACAGCGACCCTGAAAAGGGATTCAAACGGGGCATGTCCGGTATTTTCGAATGTGCTTTTTGCGGGACTGTTACTACCCGCGATTATGTTGCCAGTCAGGCGACCGAACATGGCCTTGGAGTAGTTCAAACCGCGGTAGTTACCGATGGTCATCGCGGGCGCATCTATCTAGATCCGTCGTTCAGCCCACTGCCCGAATCCATGCCAAAAGTAGACGCAACAGGCTTAGATGTTGAACTGTCGCCAAACCCTCGTGACATATGGTGTCGGAACTTCGGCCTCAAAACACCGAGAGATCTCTTCACTCCACGTCAGCTGGTAGCGCTGACGACGTTCTCGGACTTGGTACGGGAAGCGCGCGAGCAGGTCAGGAGGGACGCCCTTATGGCGGGCGTTCCCGACGACGGCTGCGGTCTCGACGCTGGTGGGCGGGGTTCCGCTGCAAATGCGGATGCGATAGCGGTGTATCTGGCATTTGCAGTATCGAAGGTGGCGAACATTGGCTCATCGGTCGCCTCATGGATGAGTGACCGTGGGGCTTTCCGTGAAACGTTCGCTCGGCAGGCTATCCCGATGGTGTGGGACTTTGTTGAAGCGAACTCCTTCGCTAATGCAGGTGGCAGCCTCGTAACGGCAATTGAGAAAGGTACTATGGCTCTTGAGGCCCTTCCGGCTGCGACTCGCGCAAGTGCAGTGCAAGCAGACGCCGGATCGCAGACACTTACCGTCAACAAGGTCGTCTCCACCGACCCACCTTACTACGACAATATCGGATACGCCGATCTGTCTGACTTTTTTTACGTCTGGCTGCGCCGCTCACTGAAGGCGATCTTCCCACAGATATTCACCACGCTGGCCGTCCCAAAAGCAGACGAATTGGTGGCACTGCCCTACCGTCACGGCGGAAAGGCGAGCGCCGAGACGTTCTTCATGAGCGGCATGACGAGAGCGATGCATCGACTGGCGGAACAGGCACATCCCGACTTTCCCGTCACGATATACTACGCATTCAAGCAGTCGGAGACTGATAGCGACGAAGGCACCTCAAGTACCGGTTGGGAGATTTTTCTCGATGCGGTCATCCGGGCGGGTTTCAGCCTCAGCGGTACATGGCCCATACGCACCGAAGGCGCGGGCCGGATTGTCGCCAAAGGCACCAACGCCCTTGCCTCAAGCATCGTCCTCGTTTGTAGACCGCGCCCGGCGAATGCATTAACAGCTACGCGCCGCGATTTCGTCAACGCGTTAAAAGCGGAGCTACCCGAAGCGCTCACGCATCTCCAGCGCGGCAACATCGCGCCGGTGGATTTGGCGCAGGCGGCCATCGGTCCCGGCATGGCGGTCTACACACGCTACGCCAAGGTGCTCGACGCCGAGGGCAAACCGCTATCCGTGCGCGAGGCGCTGACGCTCATCAACCAGACTCTCGACGAGGCGTTAGCGGAGCAAGAAGGCGATTTCGACGCCGACAGCCGCTGGGCACTGGCCTGGTTCGAACAGTCGGGCTTCGATGGGGGAGAGTACGGCGTCGCAGAAACGCTCTCAAAGGCCAAGAACACCAGCGTTGCCGGCATGGTCGAGGCGCACATCGTTGCCTCGAAGGGCGGCAAGGTGCGCTTGCTCCGTCCCGACGAACTTCCCGCCGATTGGGATCCCGCAACCGACTCACGTTTGACGGCGTGGGAGTCCGTGCATCAACTCGTGCGGGTGTTGGAGGCCGGCGGCGAGAGCGCTGCGGCCGAACTCGTGACGAAGCTCGGTAGCGAAGCTGAGGCCGCCCGCGAGCTCGCTTATCGCCTCTACACTCTGTGCGAGCGCAAGAAGCGTACGCAGGAGGCCCTTTCCTACAACGCTCTCGTGCAAAGCTGGCCGGAAATCACGCGCCTGGCACGCGATGGCGCCAAGCCGCAGCCGTCGCAAACTCGATTGTTCGATCAGGAGTAACCCATGGCCGTTACCAATCACGAGCGGGTCGGAAAGGCGATGGATCTCCTCAAGCAGGGGCTCGGTGCTTTCGTCGAACGCGAGTTCAAGAGTTCTTACAAGGACAAAGCCGTTGCCGAAGCCGCGCGCTTCCTCGGCGAAGATCGCCTGCTCGCCAACAAACCGGTCACCGAATGGGATTCGGCGGCGCTGTTGAAGCTGATGTGGGAAGCTTGGAACGATGTCTTTCGTCACACGCTGGGACGGGCGGAGCGCACACTGCTAAGCGAACTGCGCGACCACCGCAACAAATGGGCGCACCAGCAAACATTCTCCAGCGACGACGCCTACCGCGCGCTCGACTCGGCGGGGCGGCTTCTGACGGCGGTATCCGCTCCGCAGGCGGATGAGATCGAGAAAATGAAGATGGAGCTTCTGCGCCTGCGCTTCGACGAGCAGGTGAGAACCGAAAAGCGCAAGAGCTCCGGCACGGCGATCGAGAGCGCGGCCACGGGCAATCTCAAGCCCTGGCGCGAAGTGGTGACGCCGCATAAGGACGTAGCCAGCGGCCGTTACCAGCAGGCCGAGTTCGCAGCCGATTTGTGGCAGGTGTATCTGGGCGAGGGGACGGACGAATACAAGAATCCCGCCGAGTTCTTTCGCCGGACGTACCTCACCGAGAGCCTCAAGCTTCTCTTGATAGGTGCGGTGCAGCGCATCTCCGGTCAGAGCGGCGACCCGGTCGTGCAGCTCCAGACCAACTTCGGCGGCGGCAAAACTCACTCGATGCTCGCGCTTTACCACCTCTTCTCCGGCACGGCTGCGACAGATCTTGCCGGGATTGATGCCGTGCTCCAAGGGGCGGACACCAAGAAGCTGCCCACCGCCAAGCGCGTCGTATTGGTCGGCAACAAAATCTCGCCGGGCAACCCGGTGAAAAAGCCCGACGGCACAATCGTCCGTACCCTGTGGGGCGAGCTAGCTTGGCAACTCGGCGGAAAAAAAGCTTTCGAGCGTGTCCGCGCCGACGATGAGAAAGCCACGAGCCCCGGCGACGTTCTGCGAGAACTTTTCAATGAATACGGCCCATGCCTTATACTCATTGACGAGTGGGTCGCATACGCGCGCCAGCTCCACGACCAGAGCGACCTGCCCGCGGGCGGCTTCGAGACGCAATTCACCTTCGCCCAGGCCCTCACCGAATCGGCCAAGGCGGCCAAGAACTGTCTGCTGGTCATCAGCTTGCCCGCTTCCGACACCGGAGGCTCACCCCACACGCAGGCCGATGATGTCGAGGTCGGCGGCCAGCGCGGGCGCGAGGCGCTGGACAGGCTGCGCAACGTTGTCGGGCGCGTAGAATCCTCGTGGCGGCCGGCGAGTGCCGAGGAGGGTTTCGAGATCGTGCGTCGGCGGCTATTCGAGCCGCTCGCCGATCAGGCGCAGTTCAAAGACCGCGACGTGGTGGCGCGCGCCTTCGCCGAGCTTTACCGGAGCCAGCACCAGGAATTTCCGCCCGAGTGCCGCGATGCCGATTACGAGAAGCGGATCAAGGCGGCCTATCCGATTCATCCGGAGATCTTCGACCGGCTCTACACCGACTGGTCCACGCTAATAAAGTTTCAGCGGACACGCGGCGTTCTGCGCCTGATGGCGGCTGTCATCCACAGCCTCTGGGAGAAGGGCGACAAGAACCCGCTCATACTGCCAGCTAACATCCCAATCGACGATCCACGCGTTCAATTCGAACTCACGCGCTATCTCTCGGACAATTGGGTCCCGATTCTTGAAAAAGACGTTGACGGTCCCAACTCCCTGCCGCTGCGGATAGACGGCGAGGTGCCGAACCTTGGGAAATTTGCAGCCTGCCGACGCGTGGCCAGAACCATATATCTGGGCTCGGCACCCACGGCGACCGCCGCCAATCGGGGCGTCGAAGACAGGCGCGTGAAACTTGGGTGCGTGATGCCGGGCGAGTCGCCCGCAGTGTTCGGTGACGCCCTGCGAAGACTTGCGGCGGCCGCTACCTACCTTTATCAGGACGGCCCGCGCTACTGGTATTCGACGCAACCCACTGTCACCAAACTCGCCGAGGACCGCGCCGAGCAACTGAAGCGAGACCCCGACAAAGTGGTACACGAACTGGACAAGCGCCTGCGAGCCGACCTACGCAAGATGGGCGACTTCCATCGCGTCCATCCGATGCCGGTGTCGAGTGCCGATGTGCCGGACGATTCTGACGCGCGACTCGTGGTTCTCGGCGTCGACCATGCCTACAGCAAAGAGCCTGACAACGCCGCCGAAACAGCGGCCAAGGCGATTTTCGAGACGCGCGGCAACGCGCCGCGCCTCTATCGAAACACGATCGTCTTTCTTTCCGCAGACAAAACCCGCTTGCAGGACTTGGACGAGGCCGTGCGCAAGTTCCTCGCGTGGGAATCCATCCTCGACGAAAAGGACAGGCTCGACCTTTCGCCACATCAGGTGAAGCAAGCCGAAACTCAGAGGACGGCGGCCGACGGCGTTGTGACCGCCAGGCTTCCCGAAACGTATCAGTGGTTGCTGGCGCCGACGCAGGCAAATCCGCAAGCCCCCGTGACATGGCAGACGATCCGCCTCTCTGGCCCAGATGCGCTCGCGGAGCGGGCCAGCAGGAAACTCAGAAGCGACGAATCGCTTGTGGTGAACTATGCGTCCTCGAGCCTTCGCATGGAGATGGACCGGGTGCCCTTGTGGCGCGGAAACCATGTCGCGATCCGGCAGCTCGTTGAGGATTTCGGCCGTTACCTCTATCTGCCCCGTTTGCAGACCAGCACCGTTCTCCTGGATGCTATTCGCGCGGGCCTTGCGCTGCTCACATGGCAGCAAGATGCCTTCGCTTATGCCGAAAGCTACGACGAGTCGGCAAATCGTTATCGCGGACTTCGCTCCGCCCAACAGGTTGCTGTCACCGCAGACGATCCCGGTCTGCTCGTGCGGCCTGACGCAGCCAAACGCCAAATCGAGCAGGAGACCGCGCCACGTGTACCAGCGGGCGCGGAAGCCGACGATGGAAAATCACATGGACCCGAACCGACCGCGCCGGGCGTCGACGCATCCGCGCCGACCCAGCCGCCAAAGCCCCGGCGTTATCACGGCACGGTAACTCTCGACCCTGCCCGAGTCGGACGCGATGCCGGCAGGATCGCCGACGAGGTTCTTAGCCATCTGGTCGGCATCGTCGGATCG